>Ga0070660_100002427_pt1 | contig 12800 bp, 9 predicted proteins | sample KBSC33metaG_FD_64670 | JGI IMG/M metagenome (GOLD analysis project Ga0070660, IMG submission 64670) | Corn rhizosphere microbial communities from Kellogg Biological Station, Michigan, USA - KBS C3-3 metaG | ecosystem: Host-associated > Plants > Roots > Rhizosphere > Soil ... | reverse complement strand
CAAAACGGCAGCCCTGGGAGTGTTTTATGCAATGAAAGCGGCATTAACCAAGTTATACGGTAGCAGTGATTTTAATGGTAGAACGGTTGCGATAAAAGGAGTTGGCAAACTTGGCGGTGAACTAGCTCGACTTGTAACCGAAGCCGGCGGTGAAGTATACATTTCGGATATCAATCAAGAAGTTTGCCAGCAGCTTAAAGAGAACTTACCAAAGGCGATTGTGGTCGCCAACGAGGATATCTATAAACAGACGGTAGATATATACGCACCCTGCGCCCTCGGTAACGAATTTACGCTCGAGAATATTGCGGACTTACGCTGTAAGGCTATAGTTGGTGGCGCCAATAACCAGCTTGCTTCAGAGAAAGTTGGCGACCGGCTTGCCGAGAAAGGTATATTCTATGCTCCTGACTATATTGCTAATGCCGGCGGTCTCATATATGTTGCAGATGAGCTAGAAGATGGTGGCTTCAATAAGGAGCGCGTCGTGGAACGTACCAAAGCCATAGAACAAACTATGATAACTATATTTGAAACCGCTGAACGTGAGCAGCGGCCCACAAGTCGTGTAGCTGATGAAATCGCCTGTGAACGTATCCAGGAAGGTCAACATGCCCAGTAAGCCTAGCTTGGAGCTATTCCATAAGGCAGCACGTGAATTGCCGGCCTACAAGCAATTCCTAAGCGATAACGGAGTTGATGCCGCCACTATAAAACAGTCAAATGATTTACTTCGGGTACCAATCACAAGTAAAAAAACCTACTTGGTGCCAAATAGACTTGAGGATTTAGTATGGAAAAATAGCCTAGAAAACCTTATGATTTTTTGCGCAACTTCTGGGTCTACCGGCGAACCATATTATTTTCCGCGTAGTGAGAGTCTGAGCGAACAGTATTCACATACTATTGAAAATTACTTGCGCTATTCTTCGTACGGGAAAGGACGCACACTCGTAATACTGGGCTTTGGTATGGGCATCTGGATTGGCGGCATCATTACCTACCGTGCGTTCCAAATGGCTGCTCAGAACATGGGCGCTCCGGTATCTATTCTTCCCACAGGCTATAACAAAGTTGAGATATTTAAAGCGCTACGCAAACTGGCACCAAGTTTTGACCAGACTATTATCGTTGGCTATCCTCCTTTCGTGAAGCAACTAGTTGATGAAGCGGCGGGCGAAGGTGTTGATTTGAAGAAACTGCACGTCAGGCTCTTCTTTGCCGCCGAAGCGTTTACGGAAACTTTCCGTAACTATCTCTGTGAGCAAGCGGGCGTACAAAACCCACTGCTCGACACCATGAATATTTACGGCTCTGCAGATATAGGTGCTATGGCTTATGAGACGCCGCTAAGCATTCTCATTCGGCGCTTGGCGATTGAAGACCCGCTTTTATACCGTGAACTCTTTGGGCAAATAGAGAAAACTCCCACTTTAGCCCAATTCAACCCGGACTTTATAGAATTTGAGGAAGTGGATGGCGAATTGTTACTGACTGGTGATAGTGCCATGCCCCTTATTCGGTATGCCATAGGCGATCATGGTGGTGTGTTGCACTACGACCACATTGCAAATCTGATGGCAAAGTATGGTATTAACCTCGATGCCGAGATAAGTAAGACAAAATTACTCAAGCACATAAATAAAAATCATCCTTTCGTGTTTGTGTACGAGCGAGCCGACCTATCGGTTACCTTGCACGGTCTTAACATCTACCCAGAATTTATAAAGGAAGCACTTATCAAGCCCAGCCTTGTTCGTTATTTTACCGAGCGTTTTACCATGGCTACCAAGACAGATATCCACCACAACCAGTTCTTGCTTATTAATATTGAGTTGCAGCCAGGAGTGGGCGTAACTGCTCAAATTGCCGAAAAAGCCTTGCGCGCTATCCGTAAAAGCCTTATTGAAAAAAGCTCAGAGTTTGCTGAAGTGTCGAAGAGTAAGATGTCTGAAGAGCTCATAAAGATAGAACTATGGCCTAACGGTCACCCTCGTTATTTTGCACCCGGTACGAAACAAAAGTGGGTAGAAAAGTCCTAAAGTACCGTACAATATAAGCATTAGCGTGTAATACTCACGCTGTAAATATATGTTTGAAGTTAGCGCCCTGGTATTGGCAAGTGTGGTTAATGCTCTCTTGGGCTTTGTAGTGTATACAAAGAACCCTAAGAGTGCTACGAACCGTCTATTTTTTATACTTACTTGCAGCTTTGTAGCCTGGTCAGCAGTTAATTACATGTCAGTTCATCCAGTCTTATTGCCGCAGCTGACCTGGATACGCTTAGTGCTTTTTTGTGCTGCCTTTTTGTGCCTAGCAGTTTACCTGACATTTACTACTTTCCCTTCACACACACTGCAGGCTTCGGGTAAGCTTCGGAACTGGGCACTTGTATACACCCTGATTGTCATGCTCCTTACACTTACGCCTGCTGTATTCAAAAGCCTATCGCTTACCGGTGGAAACGCTTCACCGCAGCCAAACCCAGGCATACTTTTCTTCGTCATATTAGTGGTGGCTTTTTTGGGGGGCGGTATCTGGAACCTCGTAAGTAAATACCGTACGGCGACCGGTAATCTGCGCATGCAACTCCGTTTTGTATTGCTCGGTTTAGCCGGCACTTTTGGACTAATATTCCTTACTAATTTCGTTTTTGTGGTGCTGTTTCATAATAGCTCGCTTATACCTCTAGGGCCTACGTATACACTTATTTTTAGTGGTGCCATGGCCTATGCTATTGTCAAACATCGTCTGTTTGACATCCGTCGAGCAGCGGCACGCGGTGTTGCGTACCTGCTCACTCTTGGTTTCATGGGTACTGTCTATTCAGTTGCCGTGTTTGGCATATCATCTATGCTATTCGGTAATGCGAATACTATCGATACCAGGTCGAAAGCTACCTACACGGCACTTGCGTTACTTTTAGCCTTTTCCTTCCAAAAAATAAAACTTTTCTTCGATCGCCTTTCCAACAAGGTCTTTTATAAAGACGCCTATGAACCGCAAGTTTTCCTTGACGAGCTCAACAAGGTGCTAGTCGGCGAGGTTAATCTTGCCCCACTACTTAAAAAGAGTCTGAACATCATCCTCGCTAACCTTAAAGTAGAAGATTGCCTTTGTGTCATTAGTAAAACAAACTATGCGCCCCAGCGTTTGATTGGTAACCACAATAGCCGATTTAAAGGCATAAACCTAACTACCTTACGGCCTCAGCTAGTGCATACTCGCCAAAAGGTGATCGTGACCGACTATTTAGAGGATAAAGACCGGACCCTGGCTGAAACGCTCAATGATAACGATGTGGCCACTGTCGTGCGCCTGGTGCCCAGCCTGGATTATAATGCGCCAGAAGCTGGCGAAATACTTCTCGGGCCTAAGCGGAGCGGAGATCCCTTTACGGAAGATGATATACGCTTGCTCGAGATTATAGCTAATGAATTGGTGATTGCCGTTGAAAATTCTCTTAGGTTTGAGGAAATAGAAAACTTCAACCTAACCTTACAGGCTAAAGTGGATGAAGCTACTAAGAAGCTTCGTAGGGCCAATGAGCACCTGAAAGAGCTCGATGACACCAAAGATGACTTCATAAGCATGGCTTCGCATCAGCTCCGCACGCCGTTAACAAGCGTGAAAGGCTATATAAGTATGGTGTTGGAAGGCGATGCTGGCAAGCTGAACAATACGCAGAAGAAACTGCTGGAGCAGTCATTTTACAGCAGCCAGCGCATGGTGTTTTTGATTGCCGACCTTTTGAACGTGTCTAGGCTTAAAACCGGCAAGTTCGTTATAGAGCCTGCACAGGTAAATCTAGCCGATATGATTGAAGAAGAAGTCGAGCAGCTACAGAAGGGCGCCGCGAGCAAGGAGCTGACACTTAGCTATGACAAGCCGAAGGAATTCCCGATGCTCATGTTGGACGAAACTAAGACGCGCCAAGTAGTTATGAACTTTATAGATAATGCCGTGTACTACACGCCACAAGGTGGCCATATAAAGGTTGAGCTAAGTGAAACGCCGGCTTCCGTAGAAATGCGCGTTATAGACGATGGTATAGGTGTGCCTAAGCATGAACAGCACCACTTATTTACCAAGTTCTACCGTGCCGGTAATGCCCGTAAGGCCCGCCCAGATGGTACTGGGCTAGGATTGTTTATGGCTAAGAAGGTCGTGGTGGCCCAGGGCGGAGCAGTTATATTCGAAAGTGAAGAAGGCAAGGGCAGTACCTTCGGTTTCGTATTTAGCAAGACTAAACTGGCTTCAGCAGGCAAGACTACCCCTGTAAAATCTAAAGAAACTGCTAAAACATAAGCGCTATTGCCAAAATAGTAAAATGCTTGTGTTATTATTGACAATTTGAGGTAGTTGTGGTACTATGTTGCTTAGTCCATAGATGTGAGGTGGAAAGCACATCGGGTGGTGCTATTTAACAATTCGGTCGATACATTTGTTAAATAAGGTAACACTATTTAGCAAACTAGATAGGTACGGTTCTTTAACCTACTTGAGCGCATGTATGCGCTCGTAGTTTTTAGACCGGCCATCAACTACTTCAATACGCTTTCCTTCCATGAAGGGCGCGACTTATTGCAAATGACAAGTTCGTTTGCAGCAATGTCGCTCCCTTCTGGGGATGTCGGCAACGCAGCCGGGAAATTCCCGACGCGTAGGCATCCCCATTAAGGAGGGAGCCATGAGTCAACTCAGCAAGTTCCGGTTCGTTCACGAGTCGCCACGAGAGGAGAAGACCATGAAGCGGCTCAGCAATCTCGGTGTGGTCGTCCTCGCGGCGATTACAGCCATGTTCGCCTTCGCCCTTCCGGCGTCTGCGGACACCACGTGTAGCACTGACAGCAACGGCACGGAGACGTGTACCACGTTCTCCCCGCCGTCCGTGGCTCAAGCGACCGATCAGGAATCTGACTCGGCCTACGCCGCAAGCCGCAACAGCCTCAATCAGATCATCCTGGTGTACACCCACTTCTCGTTCAACGAGAAGAAGGCCAAGGCGCAGCACCGCTGCTTCTGGGTCAAGACGGCGTACAACGGCGGTTACTGGGCTGGGCACAGTGGGTTCTGGTATCAGAAGGACCACAACTTGCACGTCTGCAAGAGCAGTGCCTCACCAACTGGTTACATCAAGATTGGTGGCGGCATGACCGGCGCGGACTGTCACAACCCCATCAAGTTGCTCAAGTCCCCGCCGCCGGCACGGCGCATCATCACTGCGAAGGTGCAGTGGGCTTCCCACTTCATCTTCAAGGCGGCGGTGTCGGTCACGTCCAAGTCGACGTCGAGCGTCAGCGTGTCCGTGCAGCAGCACAATGCAGACAACACCTGTCAAGCAAGTGCGAGTGCACGAGCCGGAGGTCTCGGTCAGGCTTCGGCCAAAGCCGTTGCCTACGGAAACACGAAAGTAAGCGCTGTGACAAATGCGAAGAACTCGATTCTGTCGCAATTGCACACCAAGGTGCAAACGCTCGCCGCCGCCAACGCGACGTCGAACGCCAGCTCTTGGGCGGAAGCGGAAGTGCTGTGCTCACCGAGCCAGCCACCGCCGCCGTCGCAGTCGATTCTGATCACGAGCCTCACGCAACTGAATCAGATCCCTGCGGGCATGAGCTCTGGTGAGTTCAACGTGACAGTCCACGCCAGCGACGCTGGTGGCGAACTCACGGTGGACCCCGGTATCGGTGCAGTCTCCGACTGTTCCGGCGGAGCTCTGCAGAGTGACATGACGTTCACTGGCCTTGCGGCTGGCGACAACACACTCTGCCTGCAGCTCTGGGCGCCGAACGACGCTTCACAGCCGTCTTCCATGACGGCCACGTTCACCGCGACCCTCGGGTCAGCCAGCGACGTGAAGAGCGAAACGTTCGCAATCACCTACCCAACCCGGCCATAGCGGCAGTCCTTCCGGACTGAAAGGAGTAGAAGTAGTTGGTGGTGCGCGAGCGCGAAGGTTGACCCCTCCAGGTCTCCCCTAGCGCTCGTGCACTTCCCAAGTTAAAGTCCCATACCTACCTAGTTTGCGTTTCACCAAACTACTAACTTTAAGAAGGAGGACATTATGTCTAAACTTTCTAAGATTGCTGCTACTGCAGCTGTTGCCCCTCTGCTTGCTTTTACTGCACCCGCTTTTGCTGCAGGTGTTGGTACGCTCGCTGGCGGCGATACTTACCAGGCTAAGAACTTAACTCAAGGTACTGCGTATGGTAATAACACCAGCGCAACCTGTAACGACGTTGTTCAGTACAGTATGATGCTGAGTAATACTCAGTTTACCGGTCTAAATAACGTTACTCTAAAGGTAACTTTGCCAAGCACCGGTGGTGTAAGTACTGCTACTGCAACTACTGACGCTGGTGGTACTTCAGGTACTACTGACACTACGACTGTTACGTTAAGTTCTGGTGCAACCCAGAGCCTCGTAAGCGGTTCTACTGAGTTGTTCGATGACAAGGCTAACCCTATCAAGGCTTTGCCCGACACTATTACAACCAGTGGTGTTAACATCGGCACCTTGAATGGTTCTACGACTGAGTTCGTGAACTTCAAGGCTAAGGTTACTTGCCCTACTACGCCTCCTACCACTCCACCAACTACCACGCCTCCTACGACGTTGGTAAACACTGGTGCTGGTAGCGTAGCTGGTCTATTTGCAGTTGTTGCTGCAGCTGGTGCCTTTGGTTACCGCCTGTTCTTGGGCCGTCGCCTATCTCGCCAGTAAATCTGACGAGCCAAGACTGACCGTTCGGAACTAAGCAAAATCCCCTCTAGGTTTCTGGAGGGGATTTTTGTATATAACGCAACAGGTTTGTAAAAAAATCCACTGACTAGTGCAGTTAATGCGTGACATTATCAAGATAATACAAAGCTTGGGTGGCTAAAACGGCAAGGAGGTCTGCAATGCGACGGAGTAGGACGCGGAAATTTCGGATAATTATAAAGCGAGCATTAGCCACAGCGGCTACCTTACCAATACTACTGTTCCCGTCCGCGGTTAGTGCACTATCCGCCGGTACCGACAAAACGGTGAACTGCGACAACAATGCTGTTATGTTCTGTGGTGCACTCAGCAGCGATAATCTTATTCATAAGTACGATAACGGTGATGGTCAGAACAGTGCCCAAAGTATCCATGATATATTTGGTGCCAGCAGGTTCGGTATAACCAGCACTGATATACACGCGATGGATACTACGGCTATGCCAGGCACCGTTACCAAAGATGGAACTGTCAAGGTGAATGCAGATGTACAGCAGAACGGCCAGACAGAATTTCATAGCGGCGATGTAGTAGCGACCGGAGCTATAACGGCTGGAAGGCTGAATATGGCGGGTAGTACGAAAGTAACTAATGGCAGCACTACTTTTTATGTACGTACTCCAAATATTTCGTTTACGAAAGACTCACTCGATGCCTTTGTAGTTATGAAAAACGGCGTGTTCCAGTTTGCCATACTTAGTAGCTGTGGCAACCCGGTAGTAGCAAAACCGGTGCAACCCAAGCCAGCTCCTAAGCCCCAAGTGGCAGCACCGATGTGTACAAACTTCGATATTGCGCCCACCGGAGACACTCGCACCATAAGAGTTACTGCCTTTAGCTTTGCAGCCAATGGTGCTACTTTCCAGAGTGCTGTTATTGACTGGGGTGACCAAACGGCCAAAACGACAGTAACTGATTCAAACCAAGTAATTGGCCAAATGCATCAGTTTGCCCAAGACGGAAGTTTTGAAGTGGGAGTGGCAATAAACTTTATGCAGCAAAATGGCCAACAAGTGCAAACACCAGCTGCGGCGGCATGTGAACGAAAGATAGAATTTAAGGCTGCCCAGCCGCAGATAGTAACCGTGGCCCAAGTGACGCCTGTGCAACCTACTGCGCTCCCAAGTACTGGTGCTGGTTCGGTACTTGCGCTCTTCGCTGGGGTTACGGTAGCGGGCTCCGCTGGCTATTATTGGTTTCTCCGCCGCCGCATGGACTGATACACAGTTGAAACTGTGGATAAACACTAGCATTGTTGTAAAAAGTATGATATAAAGGTAGCAGTTTAGAAGAGCACCGACTGACCGCTCGATAGAACAATCTCTAAAAACCTCCTGGCAAACACCCAGGAGGTTTTATTTTAATAGCCAGATGCTCTGGTGATGAAAAAGGTGGACAGCTTCACTACTGCAAAAATAAAAAGAAAAGATACCAGCAAAATCATGGGCACTTTAAGCCACGAGCGAGATGACCCAGAATCGGCAGCTTCGTGTAAATATGTACGTGTTGCCTTATGGATTGTGGGGTTAAGTGATATTGACCTTGTAAGCATGTACCGTAATTCGAACCAGTCCATACAATAATTATATGCCTTATTGCAAATTTGGACTGCTTAGGGTTTCAATATCGCCTCTGTTATGCTATGATTTATCAGATTATTTTGTGGGATATTGCGGTCCCATCGTCTAGCGGTTAGGACACCGGGTTTTCATCCCGGCAACAGGGGTTCGATTCCCCTTGGGATCACCATATAGAATAATCATAAGCCCTCCGGGGCTTTTTTGTTTGACACGAAGACAACTCGTGATGATAATCACAAGCAGTATAAAACAACAGAAAGGCTCTAAAATGAAACTATTAAGCTTAAACCAAAAAGGTTTTGCGCACTATGTTATGCCGGTACTAGTTGCCGTAGGTATAGGTGTGGTAGGGGCTCTTGTGCTGCAATACTCACATGCAGCCACCAACGGCGTGTCTAATAGCGCAGTTTTGGATACGACCTTAGCGCAGGGTGGCTCAATTGCTCAATCGAGCGTGCCCTATTCCTTTGTTGGCTCCAAAACAGTTAACTACTTAGCGCCGGGCCAAGCTTTGTCTTACACGCAAGGCGTGAAGGGCAACGTGACGGCTTGCTACGAAGTATATGTTTCGCAGCCTAAGTCTGGCACAGCTACTGCGACGGTTGAGTTTGCAAACAATAATAACTATGTGACGGTTAACCTAAGCTCAACAACTACCAACAACCTGCAGCAAGTATGTGTTTCACCTGGCAAAAAAGCTAACCCTGGCTTTGCGGTCAAAAACCTAACCTCCCTCTCGCAAAACACGAACGTAGAAGTTTACCAGGCTGTACTTAGCTGGTAGTCCACTTAAGCAATCTCGCGTCATAAATATCCCTTTAATGTTTACGGGGGTAGCTATATACTTAGTGGTAACGTGCTAATACTTTTAGGGTGGTAATACACAATGCATCTAACAGACACGGCGCCGAAAGTGCCGATAGAAAATTTCAAACGGACAAAAATAATTGCAACAGTCGGACCTTCGACCAATAGTTATAAGGCAATTCTGGGGCTTATAGCTGCTGGCACTAACGCTATCCGGCTCAACTTTAGCCACGGTACGCACGAAGAACGAACCCAACAGATAGAATGGATACGCAAAGCTAGCAAGCAGCTAGGTAAGCCAATTGCCATAATTCAAGACCTTCAGGGGCCGAAAATACGGCTTGGGGATTTCGATGGCATTGTGAATGTGCACGAAGGCCAGAGCATCAGCCTAAAGTACAATGCCGATTATAAAAAAACCGGGCAGTTGCCAACGCAGTATGACTTGTCAAAGAAAGTAAAACGTGGCGAACGGCTGTACTTATATGACGGCAAGGTTCGTACTACGGTTACTACTGTCAAGGAAGGTGTTGTGTATGCTCGTGTGGAAAATAATGGCATACTCATAAAACGAAAGGGCATTAACTTGCCCGACACGGACTTTGGCGGTGATACTATTACTGCTAAAGACAGAGCAGATCTGGTGTACGGCTCTTCGCAAGACATAGACTACGTAGCCCAAAGTTTTGTGCAATCGGCTGAAGATGTACGCAATATGCGTAAGCTACTGCGGAGTCTCGGCATGAACGCAAAGCTTATTGTGAAGTTTGAAACCAAAGCTGCCATAGAAAACATGCAGGAAATTGTCGACGAAACCGACGCGCTGATGATTGCCCGCGGCGACCTAGCAGTAGAAGCCTTGCCAGAGCAGGTACCAATAGTCCAGCGTCAGCTGATTGGCCTCTGCATGCAGCAAGCTAAGCCGGTCATTGTAGCGACACAGATGCTGTTTAGTATGACTGAAGCGCCTGAGCCTACCAGGGCGGAAGTCTCTGATGTGGCAACGGCAGTTATACTAGGTGCCGACTGCGTAATGCTCAGCGACGAGACGGCCAATGGTAACTACCCTATAGAAGCTGTGAGTGTTATGAAGCGAGTAATTGTATACACTGAAGCGCATGCGCCATTAAATGTGACGTATGCCGCCAAAGAAGATCATAGTCGTCAGGCATCTATAAGTAAGGCAGTTATAAGCCTAGCTGAAAATATTGAAGCTAAGGCCATAGTTGCCGAAACAAAGTCTGGTGCGACAGCTTTGCAAATAGCTTCCAGACGATCTCAAATACCAGTCATAGCAGTTACTAGCGATGTCCGTACTGCTCAGCAACTGGCGATCGTGTATGACGTAAAGAGTTATGTGCGGCCTATAGACGCGCTCGCTGCTCAAAAATTAACTGACTGGCTACGCAAGAGTAAACTGCTCGACAAGGGGGATGTGGTAGTTACGGCTTCTGGTCGTTACCCAGGGGTTGTTGGCACTACCGACACAATTAAGGTAAGGGTTCTGGAATAGCTGTTTTTACGCTATAGTTAAGCACAAGGGTTAACATAAGCTACCAGGGTGGGAATGTTCACAAAGCAAACCATTAGAGATATCGATGTCCATGGCAAAGTGGTATTACTGCGCGCTGACTACAACGTCCCAATCGAAAAGGGCAAAATCACCGACGACTACCGCATAAAGCAGTCTCTGCCTACTATTGAGTACCTACTGGGTAGGGGCGCTAAGCTTATTATATGCTCGCACCTCGGGCGTCCAACAGGACCAAATGACACTGCTAATAGCTTGTTTCCGGTGGCAAAACGGCTCAAAGAGCTTTTAAAGCGTGATGTTGAGTTTGTGCCAGACTGCGTTGGTGACCGCGCCGAAAAGGCAGCTGCCAAACTGCAGAATGGCGAGGTACTACTGCTTGAAAACTTGCGTTTTCATGCGGAAGAGGAAAAGAACGACGAAGCTTTTGCCAAACAGCTCGCCAGCCTCGCCGATGTATTTGTGCAAGATGGTTTTGGGGTCGTGCACAGGGCACATGCGAGCACCGAAGGAGTTACGCACTTTTTACCAAGTGTAGCTGGGCTGTTGCTAGAAAAAGAAGTCGACACCATAACCAATGTCATGCACAAGCCCGATCGGCCACTAGCCGCTATAATTGGTGGTGCGAAGATAGCTGACAAAATAGACATACTACACCGCTTTATAGAACTAGCCGATTTTGTAGCTATAGGCGGCGCCATGGCTAACACCTTTCTAGTGGCCGAAGGCATAGATGTTGCGCAGAGCCTGTACGATAAAGCTGATTTGCCGGTGGCCAAAGACATACTGCGTAAAGCTCGTGCTGAAGCCAAAAAACGCCGCTTCATTTTTGCTATACCACGAGACGGGGTTGTGGCCCACAAAGTAGATAAGTCTGTACCAACTCGGATAGTTGACTGGAGTGCGCACGTTATCGCGGACATCGAAAATTACCCACATCGTCCACCGACGCGAGCAAGCCATATATTATGGCAAGAGATGATCCTCGACATCGGACCCTTTAGCGGTTCATTCATAGCTGGTGGCGTGCAGCTGGCTAACACGGTCGTGTGGAATGGAACCATGGGCGTAACCGAAACAGATGGACTGCAAGGGCCGGTAGGACCGTATGCGCACGGTACGGAACTAGTCATAGAAGCGCTACTAGGGCAGTTCGGCCACAAACCTTTCACGGTAGTAGGAGGCGGCGATACAGTCGGCTACATAGAGAACCGCGGATTAGTGCCGTACTTTGGTCATGTTTCGACTGGCGGTGGCGCAAGCTTGGAGCTCATGGCGGGCCGAAAGTTACCAGGAGTAGAGGCATTACAGAGTAAGAAGTGATACAATAAGCCATAAGCGTTATGAATATGAAGACAATGGTGGTGGGCAACTGGAAGATGCACTTGAACGTGCATGAGGCCAGCTTGCTTGCGCACCGTTTGCATCAGCACATTGCCGTACACCGAGAAGTAGAAGTAGTGTTAGCCCCGAGCATGCTGACGTTGCAGCCTCTTAGCTTGGAAATTGATAGGCGCAAGTTCAAGCTAGCCGCACAGAATGCGTACTTCAAAGACGAAGGTGCCTTTACCGGTGAAGTTAGCTTTACTATGCTGCAAGACCTGGTGCATTACGTTATTATTGGTCATTCGGAACGACGCATTTACTTTAGCGAAGACCTAGATACTATCCGTAATAAAGTTGCTGCTGCTGTGCGCAATGGCATTACGCCTATTCTTTGTATTGGTGAGACCAAACAAGAGCACGCAGAGGGCGAAGGCAAGCAGGTCATACACGACCAGCTAACAACTGCACTTGCAGACCTTACCTCGGAAGACATGGACAAAATAGTATTGGTATACGAGCCGCAATGGACCATAACAAGCTTTGGTGGTACGCCAGCTAAGCCCGATGAAGTCGAAAAAGCCATAGCCTACATGCGACGCCAAGTGAGTGAGCTGTATGGCAATGCTACTGCCGAGGAAGTACGTGTACTATACGGCGGCAGTGTTGATGAGCACGATGTACGGGCTTACCTGGAAGTGCCTGGCTGTAATGGTGTTTTAGTAGGTAGCGCAAGCCTTAACTATCGTAAGTTCGCTGCCATTATTGATGCGGCTTACCATGTGAGGCAGGA
>Ga0070660_100002425_pt1 | contig 12805 bp, 10 predicted proteins | sample KBSC33metaG_FD_64670 | JGI IMG/M metagenome (GOLD analysis project Ga0070660, IMG submission 64670) | Corn rhizosphere microbial communities from Kellogg Biological Station, Michigan, USA - KBS C3-3 metaG | ecosystem: Host-associated > Plants > Roots > Rhizosphere > Soil ... | reverse complement strand
TCAATCTCATGGCGGGCATCATCGCCTACTGCCTTTCCCCAAACAAACCGCGCATCCCTGTTTCTGTCGCTCAGACTTTGCAGAGGGCGAATCAAACTGAGCTTATCCAGAACTGAGGTTCCATAGTCGAGGACAGCTCGACATGGAATGTGCAGTTACTCGATTGATGACTGTTTGATTGTTTCCGGTTCCGTGCGCTTCTGCCGGCGGCGGTCGAGCCACCACGCGAGCAAGGGCAGCGCAATAAAGCCGCCGGGCGACACAAACAGGAACATGTAGGGGCTTAACGCGGCCAACTTGCGCAAATGCAAGCGGATCTTGCGACGGTCGGCTTCACTCCAGCGATAACCGTTACGCTGCTTCATCAGCAATTCCATCAGCCCGCGCATTTGCGCCATTTCCGTCAGCAAGCGAATGCGCTCACGGTTCTGCGCTTCCCATACGCTCTTCCCCGCGCGGTGCGCGAGGTTGATGGGTTTTCCCAGGATGGATAAGAAGCGGCGGCTCACTATGAGGATAAAAAGAAAAATAGCGTTAAGGTTAAAACGATTCTACGTGAAGACTCCATTCTGTTGCAGTGAATCGATATTGCATCGCGCAAGCATCGTGTTTACGCCACGTTGCATGGGCTAATGCTCGCTGGAATGCGCTTTAAGATGCTTGATGATGGCAGACAGTCCGCTTTCCTGATTTAGTGCGCGCTGGATGAACTCAATGCTTTGTTCCGGCCCATCCGGGCTGCCTAATCGAATGTGTTGGCTGGCGGCGATTGAGGCCAGGCTGGAGCCGCGCGTGGAATGCGCATTAAGCAATATTTCAGGTAATGAATGTAAGGGGTCCGAATCGGTTTCTTTTTTATTGAACAAGGGCGCTTTGTTCAGCGATTGCAGTTTTGCCACTGTCGATTTCGATTTGGCGCCGCCGGTTGGGGCGCCTGCTTTCAACCAGGCTTGCACGACTTGGGAAATATCAGTGAAACGTGCGAACAGGTTGCCGACAGTTTCATGGTTGGCCTCGGGCAACGGCAAACGCGACCAGAGCATCAACTTGGCAGGAGATCCACTCAGAATACTGATGCTTACAGCAGGATGAGCAGACTGATAACGATTGATTGCCATGAGCAGCGCCAACGCTTGCGCGGAGAGCGACAATGGTTTGGCGCCTGTTCCCGGGAAGGAAAACAGGTTGATGAATCCCGGCTGGATGCCGACCAGTTCGATTGAAGTCGTGCCGATCGTGACTGTACAAAAGCTGCTTTGGCTAAACATGTCTGGCGTTACTTCCAAGCCCAGTTGCTGCAGCAAGCCACAAACGACAGTATGGAATTGCGGATAGGTCATGTTTTCTTATTGCGTTCCAACACTCTCAAATAAGTGGCACGCCAGCAAGAATAGTTCACGGCCGACGGTCTGGTACAGAAGTAGCACTTACGCAAAATTGTCCCAGCAAGGCGCGCCGACGCAGACAGTACGAGCTGTACGGCAAGGCGGCGCAACGCTGCTGGGTCGGTTTTGCGTAAGTCCTAAGAAAAGAATCAGACACCCCAAGGCACGACCTTCACACCGAAGATCAAGCGATGGAATGTCATCACCAGCAGCGCCAGCATAATGCCGGAGCCAAGTGCGATGACGTCATACTTTTTCATCGGGATGAAAACCTTGACCGCATGACGTTGTGTAGCTGAAATGAAGTCGATGACCGCATAGGCAAGGAAAGCGCCAAACAGGATGCTTGCTTTCGCATGCTCGTTCGCCAGCAGGTGCACCAATGCCCAGAGACCAATGCCGATCAGCATCGGATGCTTGAGCGTACGACGGATATGCGTCTTCATGTTGGCAGAGGCCAATAGCACGAAACTCACTATCATGACTAACGGCGCAGCATGGATGGCGCCGATGAAAGGCGCAAACAGACGCGGTTCGCTTGGTGCGCGGGCATAACCGATGATGATCAACACCAAACCGATTGCGGAAATCAACGAGAACACGCCCTTGTAGGTCTTCTCGCCGAATTTGTCGTATAACGAATTTCTGAGAGAGGGAATGGCCGGCACAAGGTGGATGCCGAGGAAGAGAATCAAACCGAGGATGAGTATTGCCATCGCGATGTTCCTTCGTTTTTATTGGAATGACATCCCCATGCTACCGCATGCAGCATGAATGCGACGAAGCGCAAACATCCTCACGTATTGCTGTACTGGCAGACAGGGTTCGAAGGCATAATGGATTGCAACACGGAGACAACATGCCGGATTACACGCTCACGATACAGCCCGAATTCACCTCCTTGCAACGTTTTTCGCTGCGCGCGCTCGCCTTGTTTGGCTGGCGCGTGAAGTTCGCGCCGTTACCTGGTCCACGTGGCGTGCTCATCGTCTATCCGCATACTTCCAACTGGGACGTGGTGATTTGCCTGCTTGCTAAATGGGCGGTCGGCATTCGCGTTCATTGGCTGGGGAAAGAGTCGCTGTTTCAGGGCCTGTCGGGCGTAGTGCTTGGCCCCTTGCTGCGAGCCTGGGGATGCGAACCCGTCGAGCGCAACACATCCACTGGCGCGGTCGATCGGCTTGCACAGCATATCCGCAAGGCTAATTTCTACTGGCTGGCACTGGCGCCGGAAGGCACGCGCTACTATCACGACAACTGGCGCAGCGGCTTCTATCACATCGCGCGCAGCGCTCGGGTCCCGGTTGGCTTGGCATGCATCGACTATGCAGCGAAAGAAGTGCGGTTGGTGCGGTATCAAATTTTGAGCGGCGACGTGGAGGCCGATCTCGAACGCATCCGCGCCGAATATGAGGGATGCATGGGCTTGCGGCCAGAGTATGCAGCGCCGATCAAATTCGGCACGGCGGAGCAGCGAGAAACGACGATCGACTAGGCTGCCGCTTCCATGTCATTCGTGCTCAACGCTTCGCCTAGCGCACGTCCCACCACGCCCGGCATCGACAGCACTTGCGCGCGCCCCTCGCGCAATGCCGCTGCCAGTTCAAGTTCCGACATCGCCAGCGCCTCGACCTTGTCTCGTGTGGAGAAGATGAAGTGGCTGTGCATCGGGCTGACCCAAGCCAGGCGCGCCCTCATAGTCGTATTGGGCTTGACTGTAAAACGCAGCCACGCACCTCGCTCCAGATTCTTGACTTGTTCGTCGAAACGGTCCGGCACGGGTTCCGGCTGTTGCTTCGCCTGGCGAGCCAAGCGGCGCTCGGCAGCATTCTTGGCAACGGCGAGCGCGATTTCCAGCCGCCGCTCCGGCGACATTTCGAGCGGTGCACGAGCAATGGAAGCGTGGCATTTCGCCAGTTCTTCAAAGAAGCTTGCGCGTTCCGGCGCGGTCCATTTGATCGCGTCGAGCCATTTATTGAGCATGGCGACAATGCCAGGCAGACGAGCGAGGAATTCCTTGCGCTCTTCCGCCGTGATCTTGGGCTTGACGCTCCAGCACAGGTCGTCCATGGTCTTGATGGCGTTGTCGAGCACCTGCGGTTTGTCGTCCTTGACGGCGTAGGCCAGCGTCAGCACGGAAACCCATTTGTCTTCGAGGAAGGTCTCGACAAAAGCGACTACTTCGCCGGTTCCGATGCGCAGCGCGACCTGATGCGTCGCTTCCTTCCGCGCCTGCTGCATTTTTTCCTGTTTGACGACGCTTGCGATGGACGAGGCCAATACCTGCTCCACATTTCCCTCCGTGCGCGCGATGAAGGCATCGAGGTCGGCAACGGCATCGGCGAAAGCGGCGACGCGCTGATCGGACTGGATACATTTCACGTTGCGCAAAATGGCCTGATAGAGCGGGTCGGACAACCCGTTCCTGCGCTCCCAGCCGGACGCCAATCGCACCAGCAACTCGATCATGCGCCGCACCGGATGGCCGTGCTTGAAGAAGAAATCCTTGTCTTTCAGCGTGGCCTTGAGTACTGGCACCTGCAGCGAGCCAATCAACGTCTTCATCTCCGGCGCGAGATGGGAATCGCGAAACACCACATCGAAAATGCGGATTAGCAGCAAAAGCGTATGCTCGTTTTCCGTCGATCGCGCCTCCATCGGCGCAGTCGTTCTGATATGGGCCAGCAGCGAGCCGCCCTCCGTACCATCTTCGCCCGTCACGAGCGGCCCCGCTCCTGTGCGCTGGATCAGGGCAACATGCGCCAGCAAGGCGTTGCGGGCTGCGGTGGCCTGCACTAATTCATCCTGGAACAAGGCCGGCAAGCCGTCTTCCCAGGAGGCGACTCCTTTTCCCCTGGTTGTCTCGGCTGAAGTCGGAAAGAGGTGACGCAATCGAGCGGCCAGCGGATCATCGGTCTGATCGGATGACACAGGCGAGGTCTCGACTGGAGGCGGCAGCTCGACGACCAGATTGGGCAGGATGGCGCGCTTGATCAACAGCGCATTCAAGGCGTGCAGGATGGCGCCGATATCCAGGCAAAGTTCGGGTTGCAGCAATGGATAAACAAGGTGGTGAGCCTCCGGGTCGGGCTGGAATTCGCACCAGGCGTCATGGATCGCTGCCAGGAATACCTGTGGCCGGAACGGATTTTCCGCGTATGTCATTTCGCTACGGCCAAGCAGGTGCGCAAGGCGGGCGCTCAAGGCTGTCAGACGTTCGGCATGTGCGGCTTCGAGTGCGCGGCCGGTTTTGAGAAAGCATAGCTGCTTGTCTACTTCGACGTCAGACTGCATGGTTTGCGGCGTGCCAGTCTTGGTCTGGACTATTGCAGGATCGTCGAGCGCATGAACTTCGCGCTGCAAGACGGCAGTAATGCGTTCGCCAGCGATGAAGCAGAACGGATAGCGGTTTTTTTTGAGCAGGGCAGATGCCTGGGCGGCCAATCGCGTCTGGCTGGTGTCGCTGGCCGTCTGCGCGGTGCGCAACAAGGCCTCGGACAAGCGGGTGGCAAAACCGTCAAGCTGCTTGCTCGCAACGGCAGATGCCGTTTCAACAAGCTCCTGCAAGATGCCCTGCCGAGGCGAAACGAGAATGGCATCTTCGGTAAGAGTGCAGTCGGAAAGGTTGGAAGCCATGATCATGCCGCATTAAAAAAATGACAAATTACCCGGAATGTGACTCATGCTTCATTGTTGCAAAAGATTTTCATGTGGCAATGCAAAAATTGTTCAAAATTTGTCATGCCTTGTCCCGTTTTGGGCGCGATCCGCCAAGCGGTAAATTTTGTGGAATAAACGGCGGCGAGTTGTATTCAAGTATCAGTCTCTTCAACATCTCGGCAAATCGCGGCAATTCAAATAAAAAAGCGCGGCAGAGTTTCCTCTGTCGCGCTTTTTTGCAAAACCCTTGGCGTTCTCGGGCTTGTTACTCCGTCAGCAGCTTCTGCAGCTTGGCCTTGGTCTCGACGAGTTCCTTGGGCAAGCGATGCTGGAGTTTCTCGAACAGCTCCTCGTGCAGCTTGAGTTCGGCTTGCCATGCCTCGGTATCAATCGAGGTGATCTTGGCAAATTGCTCTTCGGTGAACTCCAGTCCGTCCCAAGTGAGGTCATTGAAGGACGGGCTGACGCCGAACACGTGTTCCTGGCCGCCTGCACGTTCTTCGATGCGGTCCAGCATCCACTTCAACACGCGCATGTTGTCGCCGAAGCCGGGCCAAACGAACTTGCCGTTCTCATCGGTGCGGAACCAGTTCACGCAGAAGATCTTCGGCATTTCAGCCGGCGAGGCGGCGACTTTCTTGCCGATGTTCAGCCAGTGCTGGAAGTAGTCGCTCATGTTGTAACCGGCGAAGGGCAGCATCGCGAACGGATCGCGGCGTACCACGCCCTGCTGGCCGACAGCGGCAGCTGTGGTCTCAGAACCCATGGTCGCAGCCATGTAGACGCCTTCGACCCAATTGCGCGCCTCAGTCACCAGCGGCACCGTGGTGGAGCGGCGGCCGCCGAAGATGAAGGCCGAGATCGGCACGCCGGCGGGATCGTCCCAAGCCGGGTCGATCACCGGGTTTTGCGTTGCCGGCACGGTAAAGCGTGCGTTCGGATGTGCTGCCTTGCGGCCGGTTTCCTTGGCGATTTCCGGCGTCCAGTCCTTGCCCTGCCAGTCGATCACATGTGCCGGCGCTTCCTTGGTCATGCCTTCCCACCATACGTCGCCGTCGTCAGTCAATGCGACGTTGGTGAAGATGGTATTGGCCGTAAGCGACGCCATGCAGTTGGAGTTGGTTGCGGTGTTGGTGCCCGGTGCGACGCCGAAATAACCGGCTTCAGGGTTGATCGCATACAAACGGCCATCAGCGCCCGGCTTGATCCAGGCGATATCGTCGCCAATAGTGGTGACCTTCCAGCCGTTGAATGCCTTCGGCGGAATCATCATCGCGAAGTTGGTCTTGCCACAAGCCGACGGGAAAGCGGCGGCAACGTAGTGCTTCTTGCCTTCGGGCGATTCGACGCCGAGGATCAGCATGTGCTCGGCCAGCCAGCCCTGGTCGCGTCCCATGGTGGAAGCGATACGCAGCGCAAAACACTTCTTGCCCAGCAGGGCATTGCCGCCGTAACCGGAACCGAAGGACCAGATTTCGCGGGTTTCGGGGAAGTGCACGATGTACTTGGTTGAGTTGCAGGGCCAGGGCACGTCCTGCTCGCCCTTGGCCAGCGGCTTGCCGACCGAGTGCACGCAAGGCACGAAATCACCGTCGGTACCGAGCACGTCGTACACGCCCTTGCCCATGCGGGTCATGACGCGCATGTTGACCGCAACGTAGGGGGAGTCGGACAGCTCAACGCCGATGTGGGCGATCGGCGAGCCGAGCGGGCCCATCGAGAACGGCACCACGTACATCGTGCGGCCGCGCATGCAGCCGTCGAACAGGCCGTTCAAGGTCGTGCGCATTTCGGCGGGCGCCATCCAGTTGTTGGTCGGGCCTGCATCTTCCTGCTTGGCCGAGCAGATGAAGGTGCGGTCTTCGACACGCGCCACATCCGATGGGTCGGAGCAGGCAAGATAGCTGTTGGGGCGCTTGGCCTCGTTCAGCTTCTTCATGGTGCCGGCGGCTACCATCTCTGCGCAGAGGTGATCGGATTCCTCTTGCGAGCCATCGCACCAGTAAATGCGATCCGGCTTGGTGAGCGCAGCAACTTCAGCCACCCAGTTGATCAGTTTCTGGTGCTTTACGAAGAAAGGGGCGTTAACGGGAGCAACGCCACCCATGATAGGTTGATTCATAGAAACTACCTCCAATGCCAATAAAGAATTCTGTCTTGTCCCGGCACGGCAGGATCGTCGTCGCTTATGGCTCGGCTAGGGCTTTCTGCCTAGCGGTAACGGCGGTCTTGTCGATACGGCCCGGGAGCGTTTCCTCGCTCGACCGGCGCCGCGCAACCTGAAAAATGAAATAATGTCAGGTCGGTGGACCCTCCGCTTCAATCGGAAGCGGGGAAAGTAGGAGCGGATTGTACATCGCCCCCCCTCTACGCTCAATGATTTCCGACAAATTTGTAGGAAAAATTGTTGAGTTTTGTAGTAGGTAATTACAAACCTTACAGATAACCGTTGGTTTATTACGGGAATATGACCGCCTCGCAAAAATGATGAAAATCGGCATTCTTGATGATTACCAAGACTGTGTCCGGCAGCTCGACTGCTTCCGCCTACTGGATGGGCATGATGTCAAGGTGTTCACGAATAGCGCGCGCGGCATGATGCAGCTCGCGGCGCGGCTGAGGGAGTTCGAGGCGCTGGTGCTGATTCGTGAACGAACGGTCTTGTCGCGTGCCTTGCTCCACAAACTGCCGAAGCTGAAGCTGATTTCGCAAACCGGGAAGGTCAGCGGTCATATCGACGTGGCGGCAGCGACGGAACGCGGTATCGCCATCCTCGAAGGCGTTGGCGATCCGACTGCGCCCGCCGAGCTGACTTGGGCGCTGATCATGGCCATGTCGCGCAAGATTCCTCAATATGCAGCTCATTTGCGTGAAGGACGCTGGCAGACCGCTTCGCTCTTGCCGGAACTTAATACGCTGGGCACGGTGCAAAAAGGCAGGATGCTGGGAATCTGGGGCTATGGTCGTATTGGCAAGCTGGTGGCAGGCTACGGCAAGGCTTTCGGCATGAAGGTGATGGTATGGGGCCGCGATGCCAGCAGAGAGGAAGCCGTGCGCGACGGATTCGAAGCGGCGGCGTCGCGCGATGAATTCTTTGCGCAAGCCGATGTGCTGACGCTGCACCTGCGCTTGAATGATGCCACGCGCGGCATCGTGACGCTGGAGGATCTCGTGCGCATGAAACGCAGCGCGCTTTTCGTCAATACTTCGCGTGCCGAATTGATTGCGCCTGGCGCGCTGGAGGAAGCACTGCGCCGCGGCCATCCTGGCTTTGCGGCGCTGGATGTGTTCGAGACCGAACCGCTCCCGCCGGATTCACCGTTGCTGCGCTATGCCAATGTGTTGGCGACCCCGCACTTGGGTTATGTGGAAAAGGACAGCTACGAGCTGTATTTTCGCTCGGCGTTTCAGAATATTCTGGACTTCGTCAGCGGCACGCCGAAGAACGTGCTCAATCCGGAAGCCTTGCAGCGATAACCGATCCGCTCAACGAACAGCGTCGGAGGGATCGCTGGCGCGTTCCAGCCTGAAATTGGTGCGCACCAAGGCATGGCCGCCGGTCCATATCTTCGACCAGCCCGGTGGCCAGGGCAGCGGAGGACCGGCATAAGGCGGTACGCCGCGACGCACCGGGATTACCGGCAGATGTTCGGGGATTGGTCCATCGCGCAGATCCCAGCCAAGCGTGTAGGCGTAATTCGGCAGCAGCGCCTCGCATACCATGTCGAACCACGCGGTATGGTCTTCGTCGCGTCGCAGCGCCTGCGCCAAACCCTGCGGATCGAATTGCGCGAGTGCGCGGACCAGCTCTTGAGCGGTTGCTCCCGGAGTGTCGCCCCAGCCGATGACCGGATTGAAATTGTAGTCAGCACCCGAACCGTACCAGCCTTCACGCCAGGCGCGGTCCATCCAGTTGCGCCGCCCGGTGAACAGGTGCCAGCGCCAGTGCAAGCCGGACGGCTTGGGCCAACTGTACAGGTAGAGGCATTCGTAACCCGCGCGGTGCAGTTCACGCATCATTGCCATCAGCCGTGCATGAGGCATGCGGTCTGGCGGATGACGGCGGAAGCGAATCGGTTCGCCGTCGGCGTGCTGCAACTCGTCGTGTGAAAGATTCAGATCCAGCGTGCGCACCTCGTCGCCGAAACGTGCGGATATCCAGCCCGTCAACAGATTGACGGACGTGACTACACCATAGCCGCGATGACGATGAAAGATAACGGTTCCGGGTGCTACTGGTTTCATGAATCAACCCCCTATGAACAAAGCGTTCAACACACTGTAAACGAATCGCACCGGCAAAGCACTCTTCTTCGAGCAGGCTGCCAAGCGCGTATCTTTTTACCATGAGAGCATCGCAGCCGACCGCAAGCACCGAGGCCCGCCTCCTTGCGAAACATCACCATGATCGAGGTATGTCAGCAACAGTTGCTGCACCGGGTGTATCGTGAGCCGGACACCAGCCATGACCTGCCGGATCGCGAGCGAATGCTGGCCTTCGTCTGCACCGCCAATGCAACTTCTGTTTTACCTTGATGGCAGTCAGAGACGTTCGCAGTTCATGTGCCGCGTCGGTAATAAAGGACCGCTCCCTATCGATGAACTCGGACAAGCTTGTAAGCAATTTGTTCAATGTATGCGATCGGAATGCAATCCGATTCCACCGGCTGTATTCGCCATTACCAGAACCTCGTAGCGACGATGTTCAGCAAGCACAAACGCACACCTTGACTACATCGGGGCGGTTTCTTTGAGCGCCTTGTCTTGCCTACTCGGCAATTCTCTTGTGAATTAAAAGCATCCGACGAGGTCAAAATGCGGTTGGTCACGCGCAAGAAAGAGGCTGTAGGTAGTAAGGCATTTCCTGCGTCATGGATGCAGCGCAACGTATTTGCGCGACCACAAATCGCCCCGCCGCACAGTCCGATCACGGCATAATCGCAAACGGAGGCGGGTGCAACTGAACGTAAATCTTCCCACCTGAACGAACATTTGCGATTATTGTTGCTGTGAAGATATATTTTTAAAAAGGAATTCAGCATGAGGCGATTCTGGCGTCATACCCTGTCGACCCTGATGGCCATGCTTCTCCTTGTGGCCTGCGGCGGAGGTGGCGGCGGCGGCAATGGGACTGCGAGCAGCACGACGTCGCAAACGGTCGCGACAACAGCCGCAGGTGAGGCAGGGGCTCCACAGGCAACCGGCAATACCGCCAATGATGGCTTTGCCTGGTTCAACTTCCGGCGCCAGCAGATCGGACTGGCACCCTTCCGGCGCGATGCACGTATTGATACCGCTGCCTTGGGGCATTCAAATTACCAGAAGATCAATAATGTCATCACCCACGAACAGACGCCAGGCAATCCCGGCTTCACTGGCCGCTTGGTCGAGGATCGCCTGAGCGCAGCCGGTTATGCGCTGCCGCCGGATGACTATGCTTTCGGCGAGGTCATCTCCAGCACTTCGGACTCTTCCGGCTTCAAGGCAGCGGAAGACCTGATCGCAGCGATTTATCACCGCTTCCTGATCTTCGAACCGATGTTCAAGGATGCCGGCTCGGGCGCTGCCACGGTAGTAGGTGGCTCGACTTACTTCACCACGAATTTCGCCACCATCGGCCTGAACGGCGGGCTCAGACGAGGCGCGGTTGCCGTTTATCCATTCAATGGCCAGCAACAAGTACCCATCAACTTTTTCAGCGACAACGAATCCCCCGATCCGGTGACGAGCCGCAACGAAGTTGGCTATCCGATCAGCGTGCATGCCAATATTGTTTCAACACTGAGCGTCAACAGCTTCACTGTGCAGCCACGCAACGGCCAACCGCTGGCCGTGCAACTGTTGACGGGCACGTCAAGTTCCTCCAATCCGAGCATCGTCGTCGACGAACATACCCCACACTCGGCAGCGGCAATCATTCCTCTTGTTCGCTTGGCCAATGGCACTACCTACGATGTCAGCTTTAACGGCGTGCTCGATGGTGTGCCGATAACGCGCTCATGGTCTTTTACAACGCAATGATGCGAACGCATTAATGCGTGTCCGGGGAGGCATTGAGGGGAAGGGAAGTAGCGTTCAGTTGAATATCGGTATAAGCATTCACATCGCTTCCATTGAGCCGGCCCGGAAGGTAGCGCGTGGCAAAAAACATCTGTTTCAACCGCTCGATGAATTGCGCATCGCCTTCATCGGCAACCAGAACATCGATACGCACAACATGGCCATTGCTGCCGATGAACAGCCGCAGCTTGACCGGAAGTCCGGTTGAAGTCGAACCGTTCAGCATGCCGGCATCCGGCTCGGATACCGGCAATGGCCGGCGGTCGAGCATGCCGGCTCGAAGAAACGTCGCGATACTGTCAAGTGCGCCCGCCATCTCCGGGGTGAGATCTGAAGCATGAGGTGCCACCTCATCGCGGCTCGGCGCTGCGCTACGGTTGCCGTCAACGGCTGACTGTCGAGCAAGACCTGTACGCGGTGCATCGACAGTCGTCTCCATGGAAGAAGGGGACACTGGCGCGGAGATGGGTTCGGACCGCAGCAGTTGCACTGTGATAGCGGCACGGCTTTGCGTGGCCGGTTGATAGTCGGCGGAACAAGTAAAAAGACCAAACAGCAGGATGGCATGCAGCAGGACTGCTGCTGTCATGCCAATCACGCGGCCCATCCATACAGGCAAACTCACTCCGGTAAAACGCCTCGCCTTTGACAAGTGCGACAAGCGGCAGGTGCGATCCATATCAACTAGTCTGCTGTCGGTACTTCTCTCCAATTCAATTGCTTCAATTCGATGGTGCTATCGAATGTACCGGCAATAGGACTTTGTATGGAATGGTCGCTCCCGGCCTTCAGTTTGATCTTGCCATCCTGATTATAGAAACCGAGGTCGATAACAACGCCAGGCAAGTCATCTGAATACGCTCTGGCTTCCGTCTGATTGCCAACAACTTTGGTCAAAACACTCTTGCCGCTGCCCAGGGCTGTTGCAAACACGCGGCTGGTGCCGGACAAATTACAAACATCGCCATTGGGAAGATTCGAAGCGAAAGCGATGATTCCGTTGTTTGCGGTCGGATCCGTAGTGATGCGCTCTGCCGAGCCGCCAGAGGACTTGTTCAGATCGAGATACCAGCCCATTGGCTTCGATGGATTCGATCCAATACCTGTCAACACATCAGTGTTTGCCTCCATGTCCGATCTTTGGATCGGAAAATTGACGCCTGTCGGCAAGTCGCCTGAAGCATAGAAGGCATCCGAAGTGCCATCGGCAATGACATAGAGCGTTTGCGTTTGCGAATTGAGCACATCGCTATTAGCAAGCAGACGGCCGGTACCAACAACGATATAACGCTTCTGAGTGCTTGGCTGTACTTCAGTCAAAGGCCGCGTGGTCACCGGCTGGCTCGTGCCGTTGGAATCCGTCAGGGTGGCAATCTTTGTCGGCTTATCGTAAGACCCATCTTTAGGAGTCAGGTCCAGACGCCAGACATTGCCATTCAAGTCACCGGCATACACCGCATCGGCGGTGCCATCGGCATAGTTGCCGATATAAGCGGTGGCATGGGTCAAACCCGCTTCGTTGTGCTTCGATCCGGAGTGGGTGGAGATCTTTTGCAGCAGTGCCCCAGTGGCAGGATCGACAATGAAGAAGTAACCGACACCATCGGCATTGTTGTAGCCGGACGTGAAAATCACCACCCAGCCGTATTGCTTCGTCTTCGCCACGACTGGTTCGCCGTACGAATATCCCATGTCGTCAT
>Ga0070660_100002421_pt1 | contig 12826 bp, 16 predicted proteins | sample KBSC33metaG_FD_64670 | JGI IMG/M metagenome (GOLD analysis project Ga0070660, IMG submission 64670) | Corn rhizosphere microbial communities from Kellogg Biological Station, Michigan, USA - KBS C3-3 metaG | ecosystem: Host-associated > Plants > Roots > Rhizosphere > Soil ... | reverse complement strand
AAGCCGAACGATCCCGTAACCCAGGCCGCTCTTGAATTGGTCGCCCGTGCTCGGAGCCAGCATTCCACCTCCACCGTCAGGACTGCCCCTTAGAGATGCTCTGATCTAAGGGGCGTTTGGTGAATGTTGTATAGATCGTGTTTTCTATCGAGAGAGCATTCTTCTATGAGGGTGAATGAGGCTTGTCGAAAGCATGGGCAGCCTTCCCATCGAGCCTCTTCTGGTTAAGGAACGTCTGCACATCTTCAGCAGTGATATCTGACAGCTCGAAGTCGCCGAACTCAGGGAGGTAGTGCGCGTATGTTGGTTTCATATCCGTGCAACGTCGTTCCTTTCTGGTTGGCCAACTTGAGAGCGCGGTACTTCACGATAAAACCGCTGAGTGGCGGCAGCGCTTTGTGGAGCATCGCTACTTATCGCATTGGTTCCCTTTAAATCGCTCAAAGCGCGTGAGCCTCTAAGCTAAGTAAGTGCAGCATAGCATCGGCCGTGTTCGAGATACGCCGCTTCATGGTCAGAAATAGTGAAACGACATTTGACCATAACCAGCTTGGGGGCGTCTAGGCTCTTCGCCCCGCGGTTACCATGACGCCCACCAATCAAAAATCACGATCCGGCTTAGCCCGGTCGCTCTATGCTGCCTTCTGCGCTTTTTTGATAAGAGCGAGAGCGGTTTCAGCATCTTTGCACCCGAGTAATTCGTATTTCTTGCCTTCCAAGTTGTGATAATTGACGAAAAAGAACTGAAGCTCTTCGAGCCATTTCTCGGGCAGATCTTTCAATGTCTGGACATTGGCATACATGTGATTTGCCTCGGCTACAGCGACCAGTCTGTCATTTCTTACCTTCTTCTTTCCGTCCAGCTGCTGGCCTTCGATGACACCAATCAGACGAGCTCGCACAGCGCAGCCAGGAAATGCCGGTTCATCCATTAGTAAGAGGACGTCGATAGGATCGCCGTCCGGGGCCATCGTCTGAGGTAAAAAGCCCAAAATCGTAGGGGGATACCATTCCGGCGGGAAGGACCTTCTTAAGAGCAAATATGCATTGATCAGCATCGAATGCGAATTTATTTCGACTTCCGGCCAGGGTCTCGATAATGACCTGAAGAAGATTGTCTTTCTTCATCAGTGGCTTCAGATTTACTGGATTCGAAAGAAATCTCATGGAGGTGCTCCTCGATAATTGCCAAGCCTGCTGTTTAGACCTTTTTCACTGCAGTTTTCGTCTTCAGTTCTCCGAAAACAGTCTGCGTTGCATGGCGATAGAGATCGCAGCCCCGGAATTTTTGCACGGCCCTTTTGAGAACAGGCAACGAGCGCTCTTCAGGCACAAATGGGGCTGCACTTTGTTCTGCTCGCGCAGGCATAGGATTAAGCTCCTCCTGTTGCGGTTAGATGCTCACAGAAGTTATTTCCAGTTCAAATGTATGTTCGCAAAGGAACAGGAACCTCCTGGGCAGATTGCGTTTATCGCCTCAGCTTGAGCTAAGAAACCTACATTGTCGATTCGTAGGCATCGCTATGGGACCTATTCAAGCATCAAAGAGGCAATGGACCTTCCCATAAGTCCGCCGATCTTACCCCTGCTGGCCAAACGAGTTTCAGAATTGCCCAAAGGTGAACTATGGATTTATGAACCGAAGTGGGATGGGTTTCGCGCGCTAGTCTTTCGCGATGGGACAGATCTCCTGATCCAGAGTCGCGATAAGAAGCCTCTGAACAGGTATTTTCCCGAGCTGATCGAGCCATTGCTGGCGCAGTTGCCGTATCGTTGCGTCCTCGACGGCGAGATTGTGATTGCAAGTCACGGTGCTTTGGATTTCGATGCGCTCCAACTGCGCATCCATCCTGCCGCTTCCAGAGTGAAATTTCTTAGCCAACGAACCCCGGCATCAATTGTTTTTTTCGATCTGCTCTCGAAAGATAACGGTGATCTTAGAGAAGAACCATTCAGCGAGAGGCGGAGAAAGCTAGAGCAGGTGTTCTCATCGGCAGTTCCTCCGGTTCGTATCACCCAGCAACCGATGATCCTGATTTGGCTCGCGATTGGTTTCGCCGTTTCGAGGGTGCCGGATTCGATGGCATCATGGCGAAGGCGAAGGACGGCACCTATGAGTCGGATAAGAGAGCGATGTTCAAGGTTAAGCATGAGCGCGACTGTGACTGCGTGGTTGCCGGTTTTCGCTGGTATCGCAAAGGAGATCGTCCCGCGATAGGCTCGTTATTACTTGGCCTTTACGACGATTACGGCGTATTGCAGCACGTTCGAGTGTGCGGCAGCTTTACGCTGAAAAAGAGAGTTGAACTGGTTGAATATCTGGGACCCTATCGCAAGAACGCGCTCACAAACCATCCGTGGAAGGGTACGGTTGAAGATGAACGATTTGCCGGCAAGAACTCCCATCGAATGCCAGGCGGACAGAGCTGTTGGAGCCAGGGCAAAGATCTTTCGTGGGAGCCTTTACGACTGGAACTGGTAGCCGAGGTGGCATACGAGCACATGCAAGGTGGACGGTTTCGTCATATGGCGCAGTTTCGGAGATGGCGATTCGACAAAAAACCGACTGATTGCACCTATGCTCAACTCGAAGTCGTGCCTCCGGAAGAATTGACGGCAATCTTTTCCAAAAGGGCGGAGTGACGAGTTGCAAATCTAGGCCGACTATTTTCCTCTAATCGGCATCTGATAATACGGGTAGGAAAAGGCCTCAGGATTATGAAGACGACCGTGTGACCGTCCGAAACATCACCTATCTATGCGAAGATGAGCACTTCGACGGGATGCCCATGAGTGGTGGAGTTCTCGGTAAGGGACAATTGGTTTGGATTAGAAACTGCCCCAGTTTCGGTAATGTCATATCCGCCTATGTGGCAGAGATCGGGCTTGTTAGGATCGATTCGCGCTTTTTGGTGAGGGCAAGCAGTTGCAAAGAAGAGATGAACCTGGGGAAAGCGCCTGACAGTAAGACCGATATGGCTGCAATACACGGCTAGTTTTCTGCTCCTTAAGTGAAGAGCTTCCTCAAAAGACTATAAGGGAAATAGGAGCTCAGGGTTAGGGTCCAATTGTCATTACTTAAGATGAGGAACTCCCCGGCCATAGGGTCCAGGCGGAGCTAGGAAGCGTAAAGGCCGCAATGCACGAGAAAATGGCCAAGCCGGTCTCCGAAAAATAACGATACGACCTGATAAAACAAAAAGCCTGTCTTAGACGGGCCTTTGTTCGTTTGATCAGACCACGCAATCCTCAGTTTGCGCGTCTATAACTGTAAGTCTGCGAGTAAGTCCCGGACCAACCCCCAACATGCGTTGCACGGATACGCAAAGGAGATTGCGATGTCCCCTGCTCTAAAAGAAAGCCCTTCGCTGAAGAACTGCCCGCAACAGGTGCGGCTGGCATGATTCTCGACGGACGTTATCTCCCCTTCCTGAAGACAAAGATGGGAAGCTCTGGGTAAGAACTTCAGCCCTGGTACAGGCGAGCCCATCGCAGTTACACGCATTGTGGCGCGATGTCGAGGCCGCACCTACTTGGCAGGAACAGATCACACATGTCGCAGCTACGAGCGAGCGAACTTCACACTGGGTAATGCAGCCAGACAAACAAACCATCGAATGGAACTCCGAGATTCTTGCAGATGAACCCGGTAAACGAATCGCGTGGGGTTCCATCGGGAGCGACTCAGACAATGCAGGCGAGGTAATCTTCGAAGAAACTCCCGGCGGTCGCGGCACCACAGTCACGGTGCTACAGGAATTTCGTATGGGCAAGCTTGCCAGCGCGTGGGAGACGTTCCTCGGCCGTAATCCGAAACAAGCAGTGATAGAGAACCTGCGTCATTTCAAAGCTCTCGCAGAGACAGGCGAAATACCCAGGACTCAAACGCAGCCTCATGGCGACCGCGGCGTTATCGGAAACATGAAAGCGTCGACGTATGGCGAGAAGATTCCAACGCCATCCAAATCCAACTGAAACCGCAAGCCACAATTTGCTGAACAGAGTCGGAGGAGTCATGAAAGCTGTTTGTTGGATGGGAAAGAGCAAAGTAGAGACGCTTACCGTCGAAGATCCGAAGCTTTTGAATCCGCATGACGCCATTCTCAAGATCACGCGAACGGCCATCTGCGGCTCTGACCTGCACCTGTATGATGGCTTCATTCCGACGATGGAATCTGGTGACATCTTGGGTCACGAGTTCATGGGCATCGTCGAAGAGGTGGGAGAAGACGTTACCAATTTACGTCGAGGGGATCGAGTGGTGGTGCCATTTACCATCGCCTGCGGCAACTGTCTCTTTTGCAAGAAAGAAGATTTGGTCTGCTTGCGACAACAGCAATCCCAACGCCCACTTAACGGAAGCAGTTTACGGATATTCCGGTTCAGGCCTCTTCAGTTACTCCCACATGATGGGTGGATATGCTGGAGGTCAGGCACAGTATGCACGGGTTCCATTTGCAAACGTTGGCCCATTAAAGATCGAGAGCGATCTTCCCGACGAGAAGGTTCTCTTTCTTTGCGATATATTTCCGACCGGATACATGGCGGCTGAGAATGCACAAATTCAACCGGGAGATACTGTCGCCGTGTGGGGCTGCGGGCCTGTGAGCCAATTTGCGATTGCCAGTGCATTCATGCTCGGAGCAGCCAGAGTAATCGCGATTGACAGGCTGCCGCAGCGCCTTGCTTTGGCGCGAAGCCTGGGCGTAATTACAGTCGACTACGAGGAAGATGTCGGCGTTCTTACCGCCCTCAAAGACTTAACCGGTGGTATCGGCCCAGACGCTTGTATCGATGCAGTAGGCCTGGAAGCGCATTCCGCTCAGCTTCAAGGCACATACGACAAGGTCAAGGTGGCTTTGTTGATGGAGACGGACAGACCGAGTGTACTCCGACAGGCAATTCAAGCTGTTCGGAAGGGCGGCACACTGTCGGTCCCTGGAGTCTATGGCGGCCTTCTCCATTATCAGTACAACGTCCATTCAGGCATTTGAGCCTAGCGAGAATCTGGTCGCATATGCTGCTACGAAAGCAGCAATCGCCAACATGACGAAAAGCCTGGCAAAGCTAGCTGCAAAGCGAGGGGTCCGCGTCAACGCTGTAGCGCCTGGGCCGGTGTGGACACCGCTTATCCCATCTACCATGGCATCTGAGAAGGTGAAATCGTTAGGGGAGAACACATTGTTTAAGCGTCCGGCGCAACCAATCGAATTGGCGAAGTTGTTTGTATTCCTTGCTTCTGCCGATGCCGCCTATGTCTCAGGTGAGATATTTGGCGCTACTGGCGGCAGAATGCCACTATAGATAGTTGCATCCAATGCTCATGCATCGAATCGGACAGTGGGCTGGTCCGTGCCAACGGGGAAAAGAGAGAAGGAAACACACCTGCAGTGTTATGCTCGAGCACTTTTCGGTGTTGAGATCAATTCATCTTTTTATCGTCCACACCGTGCGTCGACCTGGGCAAAATGGTCGCAGGAGACGCCGCCACAGTTCCGTTTCTCGATCAAAGCGCCCAAGACAATAACTCATGAAGCAAAGTTAGCCGATACGCCTCATCTTCTTGAATCATTCTTGGAGCAAATTAAGCCTCTGGAAGAGAAGATTGGCCCTATTCTCTTTCAGCTTCCGCCATCACTTTCGTTTGATCTTCCTGTTGCGGAAGACTTCTTTTCGACATTGCGAAAACTCTACCAGGGAGAGGTTGTTCTTGAGCCACGCCATACAACTTGGTTTACTCCATCGGTAGATATGCTTCTCATTGAAAAAAGAATCACAAGAGTAGCAGCCGATCCCCCTAAAGGGAATCCGGCAGCCGCCGAGCCCGGCGGAGATACAGGATTACACTATTACCGCCTTCACGGTGCACCCAGAACTTATTATTCAAACTACAATGAAGATTTTCTGGCTACGTTGGTTTCAAGAATTAAAGCTCAGGATAACGTCTGGGTTATCTTCGACAACACAGCCCTCGCCTACGCATATCCAAATGCTCTTCGGCTTCAGACCTTGATCGGTAGCTCTCCTAAAGTTCCTCAAAACAGCTTCAACTGTGGCGGTTGATTTGATGGCTTGTACGATGTCTTGTCATCAAAGACCGTCCGTCCGCCGATCGATCTGGAAATCGCCCGTTCATGCGCTAGCGTAGCGTCGAAGTCTGCGAGCGGCTCACGTTGTTCCTCTACATCGCGTGTCAATTGATCTAACCGCCGAAAACCTTCAAGCTTCTTTGTGTGTCCAAGTCGAGCTGCCTCCAGAGATCGACGAAGAACAGAGAGCGTGTCATCGTATACCTTAAGCGGAACCGGAAAAGGATGGCCATCCTTACCGCCGTGCGCAAAAGAGAAACGGGCCGGATCGGAGAACCGGCTGGGCGCTCCATGAATTAACTCTGCAATAAGGGCTAGAGATTGCAGCGTTCGTGGCCCAAGTCCTTCCACCAGAAGTAGTGAGGCAAAATCTCGAAGGTCTTCTTCGTGAGCGATTGCCAGAATTGCGCCTAACCGCTTCAGATCGACATTCTTGGGGCGAACGTCATGATGCATTGGCATTGAAAGCTTGCGCAGGTCGGTCAGAACACTCTCCATTGGTGCTCTTGTAATTGAGAGCAGGACGCTTCGAGCCTTCTCGGCACGAGCGTCCACCAGATTCTGAATCTCTCCCTGCGGTTTTCCTACAATGGCCGAATGCGGGTCAGACACAAAGTTTCGGACTGTGGCTGAATGCCAGTGATAACGCCGCGCCAAGTGATTTTGAGGATTCATCCCCTGCTGCACGACAGCCCATTCTCCAGACTCCGTAACAATAAAGGAGTGCAGATAGAGCTGAAAACCATCCGCAACAGCATTGTTGTCCACTCGCGCAGTGAGTCGGCTCGTCCTTGCCAGTGCTTCTCCGTCCAGTCCAGTCTTCTCAGAAAACGCACGAAGTTCATCTGGCGTGCGAATGGAATATCGACCACGACCGCCGCAGACCATCATCCCCAGCTCCGAAAAGCGTGGGTTGATGCCACGCTTTAGAGCACCTAGCACCGAAGTCGTAATGCCGGATGAGTGCCAGTCCATCCCCATAACTGCACCATAAGCTTGAAACCAGAATGGATCGCTCAATCGTGTGAGAAATTCTGATTTTCCATAGTTCAGAATTATTTGTTCAGCAATAGCCGTTCCAAGTTCGGTCATTCTCTTGGCCAACCACAATGGCACACGCCCTCCATGGAGCGGAAGATCGGCGGTGCCGGAGCGTTTCATACTATTGCTACCTCGCTTTTATTTTCGCCTTTTATTCCCCATAAATCAATCTGCATGAACCTCTGTGGGGATGCTGACTAGACAAATATGCCTGAAAATCACGTCTTCGTGGCAAATGAATATCTCGTATACCCAGATCGCATCAGACATAGCATGAAATCTCGGAAGCACGCACAGACGCGCCCTTCGCCAGTGCCCGTCGCTCTGCTGTTGATTGACGTTAACACTGTTTCGGTTTGCTGACGGCACACTAGTTCTGGTTGCCTCACCAACATGAGGCTCGGCCTAAAGCCGACATACAAGCAATGGACGAAATCGGTTTCTGGCCGCTCTCGAATCCAGCATTACGCAGCATAAAAGAAAATCTCTGGAGTTGGTGCAACTGGTTCTCAGACAGGAACTCTATTCGCCGAATTTGCCAATCGATCATGTGTACTTCCCGGTAAACGGCGTTGTGCCGATGTTGGCGCAGATAGACAAGGGCCATATGGTGTAGGTTGCCACATTGGGTAATGAGGGCATGATCGGCTTATCGCTTTTTCTCGGAACCGACACTCTCCGGGCACAGCATTTTCCCAGGTTCCTGGTGATGCTTATCGAATGCCAAGCGATGAATTCAAATTGCTGATCCAGGCTCCGTCGCTGTTTACCAGCGCTCTCCATCGCTACACGGTGTGAAGGTAAAAGACTTCTCCCCGGAAACAGAGTTGACAGGAAAGGTGGGCAGAAGGCCTATTGTAATTGCTTTAGAAGCGAGTCCCTCCTCAATGGAAGAAAGCTGCAACAATGGCAGCTCTGCACCGGATGCAGCACATTGTATTTTAGCCATTATTTGCTTAAGACCAGAGGCGCTGCCAAGCTGACCAACTGCAGAGGAAACGCGCTTTGGATCTAGGTCCCATAGGATTGGCGCGAAGAGCATCGGTTCTCCGGTGCCCACGTTGAGCGTTTCGATTAATCGAGCGTTGCTGGCAACTTCGAGTACTTGATTCCGGACAGCGTCGGAAGTTCCAGACAAGATTGCAAGTTCAGAGGCAAGCTGCGGAAACTCAACGAGTTCATCAAGAGAGTGGATCGTGAGCTCTTCCCTATGATCCTTGTCACGAGATTGCCAAAGTGAACCCACCCTTTCATAATTCTCACCGAAGTCAATTTGCCTCACCTTCTCGTAAATCTTACCCTTTCGCTGTTCCACCAAATCGGCTTCTCCAAGGACGCGGAGTACATCGTCGAAGTGCATCGGATCGATCTTTAGTTGAGACGCAGCGATTGCGACGAGCCTATCTGGATCGTCAATGACATCGTGCCCACGGATAAGTTGACACAACCGGGCGGCCTGGCCCAGGAATCGGCTTTGTTTGTATGATCTAAGGCGCGGAGATGTGGGTTCTAGATTGGAGGCGAATTTCTAATTCGTATAAACGAAGCCCAATGCGACGTGACTGTTTCTTGCTCAAGATGGTCCTCGTATGCCGTGAATGAAGTTTGCCTTTGAAGAGCCCGGATTGCATCCGGGCTTTACGGCACAATCGGCTATGGGCCGCGGATCTTGCGTTGCAGTGCGATGGTCAACTCAAAATGCTTGCACTTGAGCTGCTACATCCTCCGGATGGGAAAGATCGCACCCCCAAAGAACGAGTGTTTCTTCAGCTGCCTCCAACGCCGTGCGCTCAGCACGTGTTTTAACTTCTATTGGGCAGTGAGAAACTCGCCCCCGCCATCCTCCTTGTGAGACAGTTGAGCTTATCCTTTCGAGCCGATCTCTTCAGGCGTCGCAGAAATGTTCGTCTCCCAAATTTCGCGTCTCCACGGTGCCGAGTACTTCTCGGCGCTCTCCGACAATCCCAGGCGTGGGAGTTGACCGACTCCGCCGCGCGATCGGAACGTTTTGGAACGTAATCGTTGGTTGTCGGGCTTGTAAGTTATTGATTTTGTGGTGGCCAGAGACGGGATCGAACCGCCGACGCCGGCCTTTTCAGGGCCGCGCTCTACCACTGAGCTATCTGGCCTTGGCATCTAACGCCTCTATCGGGGATCGCCAAGAACGCCCGTGCGTAGCATCTGCGTCTGTTGCCCCAGCCCTCTTCAGGGGAGCACGCCGCTGGCAGGGAACCGGTGGCGCAAACGCTCACTCAGTATAGCAATCTCGCGCCTTGACGCCAACTCATTCCCGCTTCTCTCGCCTTCGCGCTATCCTTTCTAATTACCGCAATGCCAAGGAAGTCTCAATGCTGCGTTTCACCACAAGCTTTGTCCTTGCCTCTTTTTTCTGTCTTGTTTCGTCCGCACCTGCTCTTTCAGCCTCTAAACCGTCGCGTACTCAGCAGGAACAGCGCGCCACTCGCGCCTTCAACGCCGCCCGGAAAAATCAGTTACAGCTTCGCGCCTTCCTCGCAGCCATGCCTAAGGGGGCGGACCTGCATATGCATTTCTCCGGTGCAGTCTATGCCGAAACCTTTCTCAAGGACGCCGCCGCCGACCTTCTCTGCGTCAATCCCGACACTCTCAGCTTTACAAAGAATATCGGCACTACGCGCAGCATTCCCCCGCAGCCGGTCTGCGCTCAGGGCGATGCTCGCGTCGACAGCGTCTTCAAGGACCAGCATCTCTACGACGCTCTCGTGGACTCATTCTCCATGCGCAGCTTCGTTCCCAGCGCCGGTACCAGCGCTCACGACCAGTTCTTTGCCACCTTCGATCGCTATCGCGGCATCGCTAAGTCTCACGCAGGGGAGTGGCTCGATGAGATTGCCAGCCGCGCCGCCGCGCAAAACGAGCAGTATCTCGAAATCATGAACACGCCCAGCTTCGACAATGCCTACCGACTTAGCACCACCATCCCCTGGCCCACGACGCCCGTCGATCCCATGGCCAATTCCACCGGCGATGCCACCGGAACCACTCCCGCCGATCTTGCCCACCTCCGCGATGCGCTGCTCGCCGGCGGTCTGCGCGACGACATCGCCATCGACAGCAAGCAGTTCGCCGACGCCCTTGAATCGCGCAACCGCATCGAGCGCTGCGGCCGGCCCTCTGCCGCTCCTGCCTGCTCGGTCAAGATTCGGTTTATCTATCAGGTTCTCCGCGCCGCTCCTCCGCAGCAGGTCTTTGCCCAGACCCTGCTCGGCTTCGAACTGGCGTCGCACGATCCCAATGTCGTCGGCATCAACTTCGTCGAGCCGGAAGACGCCTTCTACTCCATGTCCGAGTACCACCGGCAGATGTTGATGCTCAACTATCTCCACAGCGTCTATCCGAAGGTCCACATCTCGCTCCATGCGGGCGAACTTGCGCCCGGCCTTGTGCCGCCCGCCGGTCTCCGCTTCCATATCCGCGAGGCCGTCGAACTGGGCCACGCCGAGCGCATCGGCCACGGTGTCGACGTCATGTATGAGGACAATCCCGACGCTCTATTAAAAGAGATGGCTACCCGTCACGTTATGGTCGAGATCAATCTCACCTCCAACGACGTCATCCTCGGTGTTGACGCCGCTCATCATCCGTTGCCCCTCTACCGCGCCGCTCGCGTTCCCGTCGCCCTCTCCACCGACGACGAGGGCGTCTCCCGTATCGACCTCACCAACGAGTACACCCGCGCCGCCCGCGATTTCAACCTCACTTACATCGATCTTAAAAACATGGCCCGAACCTCGCTGGAGCACAGCTTCCTCCCCGGCCCCAGCCTGTGGCAGAAGCCTGACACCTTCACTCGCCTCAACGCCGCCTGCGCCGCCCAGTCTCCCGGCAGCGAAACCCCATCCTCCAAATGCGAGGCATTCCTCAAGTCCAGCGAAAAAGCCACAGAACAGTGGAACCTCGAACACCGCTACCAGGTCTTCGAACAGTCGCTCCGGTAGCCGCTGAGTCCGGTTCCCCATGTCCCGCTTCTGGGATGGGGAACCCCTGGCCCTACCCGCATCGCAGGCCACCGCGACACCAAGGCATTACTATGTTTCCGTGCGCACATACCTATTAATTGTCTTCGCTCTATTAATGACGGTGCCCTTTGCCTGCGCGCAAAAGGTGACGCTCCCCCTCTGGCCTAACGGCGCGCCAGAACCCTATCAGGGCAACGCCCCCGAAACCGACATCACCAAGCCGTCAGATCGGCTCGTCGCGGGAAAGTCCTTGATGCACCTCACCAACGTCAGCAGGCCGACGCTCGCCGTTTACCCGCCGACGATGGTAGCCAATACCGGAGCCGCGGTTGTCGTCTTTCCCGGCGGCGGCTACCGCATCCTCGCCTATGACCTGGAAGGGACCGAAGTCTGCACCTGGCTTAACTCCATTGGCGTTACCTGCGTGCTGGTCAAGTACCGTGTCCCTTTCGCAACCCACTACCCCGAGAACGCCGCCGACCTTGAAGACGCGCAACAGGCCATGCGCATCACCCGTTCCCACGCCGCGGAGTGGCACATCGACCCGCAGCGTATTGGCGTTCTCGGCTTCTCTGCTGGAGCCCATCTCGCGGTAGTCCTCAGCAATCACGCCGACTACAAACGTGCAGGAGCTTCGGCGCAGGAACAGGCGACGGATGCGCGGCCCAACTTCGCCCTCATCATCTATCCTGCCTATCTGGCCCAGCCTCCCGCCCTCGACAAACTCGCGTCAGGCATCGATCCCACCTCCAGCACGCCGCCGACTTTCCTTCTGCAAGCGGAAGACGATCCCGTGCACGAGGAGAACGCTCTGGTCTACTTTCAGGCGTTGAAGGAGGCGAAGGTCCCGGCGGAATTGCACATCTACGCCGAGGGCGGTCATGGCTACGGTCTCCGGCCTACGAATCTTCCTATTACCCACTGGCCCGCATTGGCCGAGACCTGGCTTCACACTATCCATATACTGGGTGCATCTTCCACGGCGAAGCTCTAAGCTCGCCATGCTTCACCATTACGGGAAAAGTTATGAAAAAACTACTGTCCACTGTCCTCCAGTTCGTCATGTTTCTTCTGGTATATGCCATCTTCTCTCTCTTCCCGCCCTTCCACGTCCAGCGCGTCCTGATCGCCACGCCCACTTACAGCCGTATCTTTATTCTTGATGGCATTCTCATCACCCTGGCTCTCTATATAGTGATCGTCATCGTCGAAACTCTGGTGAAGCGCCTCTGTCAGGTCACCTGGACGACCATCGCCTTCGTTCTTGCCGTCATTCTTGGCTACGTTATGAAGTTCGGCTTCATCACCCACGAGTTCTAGCTCATGTCGGCTGAACCACTAGACGGCTTTTTCGAACTCCTTGCCGAAGCCCAGCGCCGTCTCGATGATGGCTATACCGGTCTGCCCGCAAAGCCCACGCCTTCCCTTGGAGAGGCTGCGTCAGCCATTCTTAATGAAGTGGCCGTAAAGCTCCGCGATAACTATCCTTACGCCCACCCGCTCTACGCCGGACAGATGCTCAAGCCGCCGCACCCTATCGCGCGCGCCGCTTATACGCTGGCCATGTCGGTCAACCCCAACAACCATGCCCTCGACGGCGGACGCGCCAGCTCCGCCATGGAGATTGAGGCCGTCGCCGCCCTGGCAGAGATGTTCCACTGGCCCGACCACCTCGGCCACCTTACCAGCGGAGGAACC
>Ga0070660_100002419_pt1 | contig 12828 bp, 10 predicted proteins | sample KBSC33metaG_FD_64670 | JGI IMG/M metagenome (GOLD analysis project Ga0070660, IMG submission 64670) | Corn rhizosphere microbial communities from Kellogg Biological Station, Michigan, USA - KBS C3-3 metaG | ecosystem: Host-associated > Plants > Roots > Rhizosphere > Soil ... | reverse complement strand
GGCCCGTACTACCAGATGCAGCGGATGGACCGCTATCGCGCGGTGCTCGACGACATGCTGGCGCGCGGGCTCGCCTATCGCTGCTACACGACGCCCGCCGAGCTCGACGCGTTACGTGCCGAACAGATGGCGCGCGGCGAGAAGCCGCGCTACGACGGCCGTTGGCGTCCCGAGAACGCGCAAGGCAGGACGCCGCCACCGGGCGTCGCACCCGTGTATCGCTTTCGCAATCCCGACGGCGGCGTCGTCGCCTGGGACGATGCGGTCAAGGGCCGGATCGAGATCGCGAATGCCGAGCTCGACGATCTCGTGATCGCGCGCGCCGATCACACGCCGACCTACAACTTCTGCGTCGTCGTCGACGACGTCGACATGCGCATCACGCACGTGATTCGCGGCGACGACCACGTCAACAACACGCCGCGGCAGATCAACATCATGCATGCGCTCGGCGCGACGCCGCCGGTCTACGCGCATCTGCCGACGGTGCTGACCCCGACGGGCGAGCGCCTGGCCAAGCGGCATGGCGCGCGCGGCGTGCTGCAGTATCGCGACGACGGCTACGTGCCGGAGGCGATCGTCAACTACCTCGCGCGCCTCGGCTGGGCGCACGGCGACGCGGAAGTATTCGACGTCGACGCGTTCGTGCAGTGGTTCGATCTTTCGGGGCTCACCCCGTCGCCCGCGCGCTTCGATCCCGAGAAGCTGCGCTGGCTCAACCACGAGCACTTGAAGCGGCTCGAAATCGCCGAGTTGGGACGGCGCCTGGCGCCGTTCCTCCGCGCCTCTGGCCTCGATCCCGCGCAAGGGCCGGCGGTCGATGCGGTTGCGGCGCTGCTTCGCGAGCGCGCAGCGACGCTCGTCGAAATGGCCGAGGCGGCGGAATATCTCTATCGCGCGCCGATCGTCGACCCGGCGATGCTCGGCGAGCAATTGAACGACGCGAGTCGCGTGGCGCTGACTGCGTTGCACGACGCGTTCGCGTCGATCGCGTGGGAACGCAGCGCGATCGGCACGACGATCAAGGCGACGGCGAGCCACCACGGGCTCAAAGCGCCGCAGGTCATGATGCCGCTGCGCGCGCTCGTCGCCGGGACGCTGCGGACGCCCGCGATCGACGCGGTCCTCGAACTCGTGGGTCGCGAGGCAACCCGCGCGCGGATGGCACGCGGGCTCGCACTGCGCGCGTCTCCCGCGGCGGGCCACGGATAACCGCGAAACGCAACGGCGCGTTGTAAGCGCATCACCCACGGCACGTCGCGAACGCGTAGCGGCGGTATCGGTCTGTTCGCTCGAGGTCGCTTCCGGTAAAATGTGAATTTCCCGGAACTGGCCAGCCGATGACCAAGTTCGTGTTCGTGACGGGCGGCGTCGTTTCCTCGTTGGGGAAGGGCATCGCCGCCGCGTCGCTCGCCGCGATCCTCACCTCACGCGGCGTCCGCGTCACCAATCTCAAGCTCGATCCGTACATCAACGTCGACCCGGGGACGATGTCGCCGTTCCAGCACGGCGAAGTGTTCGTCACCGACGACGGCGCCGAGACCGACCTCGACCTCGGTCATTACGAGCGCTTCACCGACGTGCGGACGACCAGGCGCAACAATTTCACCACCGGCCAGATCTACGAGAGCGTGATCCGCAAGGAGCGCCGCGGCGACTATCTCGGCGGCACCGTGCAGGTGATTCCGCACATCACCGACGAGATCAAGGGCTGGATCCGAAGTGGCGCCGGCGATGCCGAAGTCGCCGTCGTGGAGGTCGGCGGCACGGTCGGCGACATCGAGTCGCTGCCGTTTCTCGAAGCGATCCGGCAGATGGGCATCACGCTCGGCCGCGACAACGTCTGCTACATCCATCTGACGCTCGTACCGTACATCCCGACGGCGGGCGAAATGAAGACGAAGCCGACGCAGCACTCGGTGAAGGAGCTGCGCGAGATCGGCATCCAACCGGACGTCGTGCTGTGTCGCGCGGATCGGCCGATCCCCGAGGGCGACCGGCGCAAGATCGCGCTCTTCACCAACGTTGCGCCGGAAGCGGTGATCCCCGCGCTCGACACCGACTCGATCTACAAGATTCCGCTGGCGTTGCACCGCGAAGGCCTCGACGTCATCGTCTGCAGGAAGCTCGGCATCGAACCGCCGCCTGCCGACCTTTCGACGTGGGAAGCGCTGGTCGACGCGCTCGAGCATCCCGAGCGGATCGTGCACGTCGCGATGGTCGGCAAGTACGTCGACCTCACCGAGTCGTACAAGTCGCTGTCCGAGGCGCTCACGCACGCGGGCATCCACACGCGCTCGCGCGTGCAGATCCATTACGTCGATTCGGAGACCGTCGAGCGCGACGGCACCGCGGCGCTCGAGAAGATGGACGCGATCCTGGTGCCGGGCGGGTTCGGCAAGCGCGGCGTCGAAGGCAAGATCGCCGCCATCCGTCACGCGCGCGAGCACGGCATCCCGTATCTCGGCATTTGCCTCGGCATGCAGCTCGCGGTGATCGAGTTTGCGCGGCATCTCGCGCAACTGCCGGACGCCAACAGCACCGAGTTCGATCCCGACACCCCGCATCCGGTGGTCGCGCTGATCACCGAATGGCAGAACCGCGACGGCAGCGTCGAGCGACGCGATGCGAGCTCCGATCTCGGAGGGACGATGCGGCTCGGCGCACAACCGTGCGACATCGTGCCGGGAACGCTCGCGCATCGCATCTACGGCACCAGCGCCGTTTCCGAGCGGCACCGGCACCGCTATGAAGTGAACAATCATTACCTGCCGCGCCTCGAGGCCGCGGGCCTCACCGTGGGCGCGTGGGCAAAAAGCGAAACCGCGGGCGATCTTTGCGAGATGATCGAGCTGCCTCGGCATCCATGGTTCTTCGGCTGCCAGTTCCACCCGGAATTCACGTCGAATCCGCGTCGCGGGCACCCGCTCTTCGTGAGCTTCGTGCGCGCCGCGATCGAGCGTCAGAAGCGCCTCGCGCACGCCGAGCACGTGACCGGAAGCATGCCGCGCCTCGTCGCGTCCGCCTAGGATGAAGGTCCCCCACGCTCGCATGGACGTCCTGGGGCGGCCATGCGCCGCTGCACCGTGAACCTCTGCGGCTACGACGTCGGGCTTGCGCGTCCGGTCTTTCTGATCGCCGGTCCGTGCGTCGTCGAATCGCGTCAGCTGCAAATGGACGTGGCGGGCGAGTTGAAGGCAATTTGCGCCGACCTCGAGATTCCGTTCGTCTTCAAGTCGTCGTACGACAAGGCGAACCGCAGCTCGCATACGTCGTATCGCGGACCGGGGATGGAGGAGGGGCTGCGCATCCTCGCCGACGTGCGCCAACACGTCGCCGTACCGGTGCTCACCGATGTCCACACGGTGGACGAAATCGAAATCGCCGCGTCGGTCGTCGACGCGCTGCAGACGCCCGCGTTTCTCTGTCGCCAGACCGATTTCATCCAGGCAGTCGCGCGGACCGGCAAGCCCGTCAACATCAAGAAGGGCCAGTTCCTCGCGCCCGACGACATGAAGCAGGTCGTCGCGAAGGCGAAGGCCGCGAGCGGCATGGACAACATCCTCGTCTGCGAGCGCGGCGCTTCGTTCGGGTATCACAATCTCGTCTCGGACATGCGCGCGCTCGCGATCATGCGCGACACGGGCTGCCCGGTCGTTTTCGATGCGACGCATTCGGTGCAACTGCCCGGTGGCCGCGGAACGTCGTCCGGCGGCGAACGCGAGTTCGTGCCCGTACTCGCGCGCGCGGCGGTCGCGGCCGGCATCGCGGGTCTCTTCATGGAGACGCATCCCGATCCCGATCAAGCACTTTCCGACGGCCCGAACGCGTGGCCGCTGTCGCGCATGCGCGGGCTGCTGGAAACGTTGAAGGAGCTCGATACGGTCGTGAAGACCGCCGGCTTCGCCGAGAATTTGCGCGCGCCGGCAGCGGCGGGCTTCGACTGACGACTGTCAACCGACTCCCGACCATGACCGCGATCGTCGACGTCATCGCGCGCGAAATCCTCGATTCGCGCGGCAATCCCACCGTCGAGGCGGACGTGGTGCTCGAGTCCGGCGTTTCGGGACGCGCGGCCGTGCCGTCGGGCGCTTCGACCGGCTCGCGCGAGGCGATCGAACTGCGCGACGGCGACAAGGCGCGCTATCTCGGCAAAGGCGTCACGAAGGCGGTGGAGAACGTCAACACCGAGATCTGCGAAGCGCTGCTCGGCCTCGATGCGACCGAGCAGGGCTTGATCGACCACACGGTGATCGACCTCGACGGCACGGAGAACAAGTCGCGGCTCGGCGCGAACGCCATCCTCGCCGTCTCGTGCGCCGTCGCGAAAGCCGCGGCCGAGGAATGCTCGCTGCCGCTCTACCGCTATTTCGGCGGCGCGGGCCAGATGTCGCTGCCGGTCCCGCTGATGAACGTCATCAACGGCGGGGCGCACGCGAACAACCGCATCGACTTGCAGGAGTTCATGCTCGTGCCGCTCGGTGCGCCGACGTTTCGCGAGGCGTTGCGCTACGGCGCCGAGGTGTTCCAGACGCTCAAGAAGCTGATCGACGAGCGCGGGATGCCGACAACGGTCGGCGACGAGGGCGGATTCGCTCCCGACCTGTCGTCGAACGAGGCGGCACTGGCGCTGCTCGTCGAGGCGATCGACAAGGCCGGCTATCGCGCGGGCGAGGACATCATGCTCGCGCTCGATTGCGCCGCGAGCGAGTTCCACCGCGAGGGACTGTATCGCTTCGACTCCGAGAATCGCTCGCTCACCGCAGCGCAATTCACCGATCTCCTCGCCGGATGGTGCGATCGCTATCCGATCATCAGCATCGAGGACGGCATGGCCGAGGACGACTGGGATGGCTGGAAGCTCCTCACCGATCGGCTCGGCAAGCGCGTGCAACTCGTCGGCGACGACGTGTTCGTGACGAACACGAGGATTCTCAAGCAAGGGATCGCGAAGGGCATCGCCAACTCGATCCTCGTCAAGATCAACCAGATCGGTACGCTGTCCGAAACGTTCGCCGCGATCACGATGGCGAACCGCGCGTCGTACACGGCGGTGATCTCGCATCGTTCCGGCGAGACGGAGGATTCGCTGATCGCCGACCTCGCCGTCGGCACGAACGCAGGGCAGATCAAGACCGGATCGCTCTCGCGCTCGGACCGGATGGCGAAATACAACCAGTTGCTGCGGATCGAGGAGGATCTCGGCGACGCCGCGTCCTATCCGGGCCGCGACGCCTTTTTCAATCTCCGCTGAAACGAAGCCGATGACATGCGCTGGCTCGCCCTCACGTTCGTCGCGTTGATCGTCGCGCTGCAGTATCCGATGTGGCTCGGCAAGGGCGGCTGGCTGCAGGTGCGTGAATACGAGCGGCAGCTCGCCGCGCAACGCGACGTTAACGCGAAGCTCAAGGCGCGCAACGACGCGCTCGACGCCGACGTGCGCGATCTCAAGGCCGGCTTCGAGGCGATCGAGGAGCGCGCGCGTGCCGACCTCGGCATGATTCGCAACGACGAGGTCTTCTTCCAGATCGAGACCGGCGGTGCGGGCGTGAAGCCGCCGGCGCAAAAGCCTGCGCCCAGGAAGAAGAACGAGAAGTAGGGTCACACCCTGCTTTTCGCATGCTCCGCATCGAGAGTAGGCACAACGAACGCCTGCGCGAAGTCGCGCGGTTGATCGCGTCGTCGCGCGACCGCCGCAAATCGGGGCGGTGCGTGCTCGAGGGCGCGCATCTCGTCGAGGTGTATGTCGATCGGATGGGCACGCCCGAGACGCTTGTCGTGCTCGACGATGCGCGCGAGCGGGACGACGTGAAGTCGCTGCTGGAGCGCGTTTCGGAGAACCGCACGTTCATCGTCACGCGCGCGCGTTTCGCGGAGCTTGCGACATTGCCCGCCGACGTCGGCGTGCTGGCCGTCGTCACGACGCCGAAGTTCGCGATCTCGCCGGCCGCCGAATTCTGCCTGCTGGTCGACGATATCCAGGATCCCGGCAATGCCGGATCGATCATCCGCACCGCCGCCGCGGCCGGCATCGAGCAGGTGCTGCTGTCGCGGCATAGCGCGTTCGCCTGGGCGCCGAAGGTCTTGCGAGCGGCGCAGGGCGCGCACTTCCTGACGAACGTCGTCGAGGACGTCGACCTCGTCGCGTGGGCGACGTCGTTTCGCGCCGCGCGCGGCCGCGTATTCGCGACCGTCGTCGACGGCGCGCCATCGCTCTACGACGCGGACTTCCGCGGGCGCATCGCGTTGGCGATCGGCAGCGAGGGCCGCGGTGTTTCGCCGGTGCTGCAGCACGCGGCGGATGCGCGCATTACGATCCCGATGGCAAGCGGCAGCGAATCGCTGAACGCCGGCGCGGCGACGGCGGTCGTGCTTTTCGAGGCACGGCGCCAGCGCGTAGCCGCGCCAGCCGCCCGAGATCGGCGTCGCTGATCCGCCCAACGATGCGGCAGGCCGCGGCGAAACGTTCCACGGATCCCCCACGGGTCTGTCGTCGAACGCTAGTAGATATGTCGCTCCAGCTTCGCGCGATGCAGGATCGTGGTCGAGATCTCCTCGATCGACTTCGAGGTCGTGTCGAGCATCGGGACGTTGTACTCGTGCATGAGGTGCTCCGCCTCTCGCACCTCGTGCCGGCAATTGTCGAGTTGCGCGTAGCGGCTGCCCGGACGCCGCTCCTCGCGGATCTCGTGCAGGCGGTCGGGCTGGATCGTGAGCCCGTAGAGTCGCTCACGAAAGGGCAGCAGCGAAGCCGGTAGCCTGCGATCGGCGAAGTCGTCGGGCGTCAGCGGAAAGTTGGCCGCGCGCACTCCGAATTGCAACGCGAGATAGAGCGACGTCGGTGTCTTGCCGCAACGCGAGACGCCGATCAGGATCACCTGGGCCTTGTCGAGGTCGCGCGTTAGCGCGCCGTCGTCGTACGCCTGCGCGAAGTTGATCGCCTCCATTCGCGCGAAGTATTCGTGGCTGTTCGCGACGCCGTGCGAGCGTCCGGCCGCATGCGAGCTCTTGTGGCCGAGCTCCGCTTCCAGCGGCTGGATGAAGATCTGAAACATGTCGAGCGTGAGCGCATTCGTCTCGCGACGAATCGTCTCGCTCATCGTCTCGTCGACCACGGAGCTGACGACGATCGGCCGCCGGCCTTCGGCCGTCGCCGTCGCGTTGACCTGGCGCACCGCGTCGGCGACCTTCTCCGTCGAATCGACGAACGGGATCGTCACACGGTGGAAGTGCAGGTCCTCGAACTGCGTGAGCAGGCTGTTTCCGAGCATCTCCGCGGTGATGCCCGTGCGATCCGAGATGAAGAAGACGGTGCGGCGCTCGGTCACCGGGTAACGTTCCCCGCCGCCGTCCGCTTCGCGCTTACCAGTCGCGCCACACGGGTTCCACGCCCGGCGGCAGCGGCGGCAAGTCGCCGAAATCGACGTGGCTCTCGCCTTCTCCGTGGAAATCGGTGCCGCACGATCCGCGCAATCCGTGCGTCCGCGCCAGGTTGGCGAACTCGCGGTACTGCGCGGCATCGTGGGACGGGGAGATGACCTCGATCGCGTCTCCGCCCAGGTCGCGAAACTCGCCGAACAGCTCGCGGCGCGCGCTGCGGTCGATCTTGTAGCGGCCGGGATGCGCGATGACGGCCTGCCCGCCCGCGCCGTGAATCCACGTCACGGCCTCGCCGAGGGTCGGCCACGCATGCGCCACGTACCCGGGGTTGCCCTTGCTCAGGTAACGCCGAAAGACGTCCTTCATGTCGCGCGCGTGCCCCGCTTTGATCAGGAAGCGCGCGAAGTGCGTTCGCGAGACCAGGCGCGCACGGGTGACGTAAGCGAGCGCGCCTTCGAACGCCTCGGGGATTCCGGCCTTGCCGAGCGCGTCCCCGATGCGACGCGCACGCGCGTCGCGGCCATGGCGAACGTCGTCGAGTCCCGCGGCAAGGGCGTCGTCGTCCGGATTCACGCCGAGGCCGAGCACGTGCAGCGTGGTGTCGCGCCACGTGACCGATAGCTCGCTTCCCGGGACGAAAGCGATCCCGGCATCGCGCGCGGCGTCCCGCGCCTCGGCGAGACCGGCCAACTCGTCGTGGTCGGTCAGGGCCAGCACTTCGACGCCCCGCGCGGCAGCCCGCCTGACGACGTCGGTCGGGGACAGAAGCCCGTCCGAGCATGTCGAATGGCAGTGGAGGTCGTATCGGGTCAACGTTGCCGTACTGTTGTTTTCATGCCGACACGCAGGTCTCCGGCGGGTAGGCGGAAACGACGGAGATTGAACGCCGGGCGATATGCCAATGGTATAGTAAGAATGCTGTCCAACTCTTTGACCACGCGGAGTTTCCGTGAAATTCTTCGATCGCGTGCTGAATCCCCGAGAGATTCGGCGACGCCTGGGCATGAATCAGGAGCAGTTCTGGACGCAGATCGGCGTCACGCAGAGCGGCGGTTCACGCTACGAAAGCGGTCGCGAGATGCCGCGCCCGGTCAAGGAACTCCTGCGCCTCGTGCACGTGGAGCAGATCGATCTGTCGCAGGTGAAGAGGATCGACTTCGAAATCATCAGCTACCTCAAGGAACAGCATCCGGATCTTTATCGCAGCCTGCGCCGCGCCGCGCGCAATCGCGCCGGTGGCGGTGACGTGTCGGCGCTGGCCGACCTTCCAATGCCGTCGCCGGAAGAGTTGGGTCCGCCGAGCGTATCACCGCAACCCCCTGCGAGCGAAGCGCGGGGCGACTGAGCGGCGCAGCCCCCTGCGAGCGAAGCGCGGGGCGACTGAGCGGCACAGCCCCCTGCGAGCGACGCGCGGGGCGATTGAGCGGCACAGCCGCGCGCACCGCGGCCGAGTGAACCGCGCACCGCGGACGTCATTCTGCGTGCGACTGCGCGCGTAGAAACCTCGTCGTACGTCGGTCGGACGATCGGCGACGCCGGAAACGCGCTGGCGTCGCACGTCGCGTTGGTAGAATCGCGATTCCGCCGGCGAACGCTCGCGCGTTCGCGTAACGCCCGCACATTCATGTCCGAAATCGTCCGCGTCATTCCCTTCGATCGCGTGCGCATGCGCGATCTCTCCGCAGTCGGCGGCAAGAACGCGTCGCTTGGTGAAATGATTGGCGAGCTGGCGCAGGCCGGCATTCGCGTGCCCGGTGGCTTTGCCACGACCGCGGCCGCATTCCGTGAATTCCTCGCACAGGACGATCTCGCGGGCCGCATCGAGCGCGCGCTCGAGCGTGTCGACGTCGCGGACGTTCGCGCACTGCGCGACGTCGGCTCGACCATCCGTGACTGGATCCTCGCCACGCCACTGCCGCGTGCGCTCGTCGCGGACGTCGAGGTTGCCTACACCGAGCTGGCCCGGAGTCACCCGGACGCGTCGTTTGCGATTCGCTCGTCGGCGACGGCCGAGGACCTTCCCGATGCCTCGTTCGCTGGTCAGCAAGACACATTATTGAATATCAAAGGCTTGGATAATGCCATTCAAGCTATTTCTGAAATATTCGCGTCCGTCTACAACGATCGGGCGATCGCCTATCGCGCGCATCACGGCTTTCGCCACGCCGACGTGGCGCTCTCCGTCGGCGTGCAACGGATGGTGCGAAGTGACAAAGGCGCCGCCGGCGTCATGTTCACGCTCGACACCGAGTCGGGCTTCGCCGGCGTCGTGCTGATCACCGCTGCGTACGGGCTGGGCGAATCCGTGGTGCAGGGCTCGGTCAATCCCGACGAGTTCTATGTCTACAAGCGCAACCTCGACGCGGGTCGTCCCGCCGTGCTGCGCAAGTCGCTCGGCACGAAGGCGTCGCGGATGATCTACGGCGAGAACGCCGCGGCGGGATCGTCGACGCGCGTTGTCGACGTGAGCGAAGCCGAACGGCGCCGCTTCTCACTCACCGACGAGCAGGCCGAAGCGCTCGCCCGTCATGCGGTCGCGATCGAGCGCCACTACGGCCGTCCGATGGACATCGAGTGGGCGCTCGACGGCGAGGAGAACGTCCTCTACATCCTGCAGGCGCGCCCCGAAACCGTGAAGTCGCGCGACGATGCGAGCGGGCTTCGCCGGTATCGCCTGAAGTCGCATGGAAAGTCGCTTGCGAGCGGTCGCGCCATCGGACAGAAGATCGGCCAGGGCACCGTACGGCTCGTGCAGTCAGCGCGCGAGATGGATCGCGTGCAGGATGGCGACGTGCTCGTCACCGAGCTCACCGATCCCGACTGGGAGCCGGTGATGAAGCGCGCGAGCGCGATCGTCACCGATCGCGGCGGGCGCACCTGCCATGCCGCGATCATTGCGCGCGAGCTCGGCATTCCGGCCGTCGTCGGCTGCGGCGATGCGACGACAGCACTCGAAGACGGGAAGCAGGTGACGGTGAGCTGCGCGGAAGGCGACACCGGCAATGTGTACGCCGGCCTGCTCGACGTGGAGACCGTCGACGTCGAGCTCGATCACATGCCGCCGTCGCCGACGAAGATCATGATGAACGTCGGCAATCCCGAGCTCGCGTTCGAATTCTGCCAACTGCCGAACGAGGGCGTCGGGCTCGCCCGCCTCGAGTTCATCATCAATCGCAACGTCGGCATCCATCCGAAGGCGCTGCTCGATTTCGATCGCCAGCCACCCGACGTACGCCGCGACATCGAGGGGCGCATGGCGGGCTACGCGAGCCCGACCGAGTTCTACGTCGCGAAGATCGCGGAGGGCGTCGCGACGATCGCCGCCGCCTTCCACCCGAAGCCGGTCATCGTCCGGCTCTCCGATTTCAAGTCGAACGAATATTCGAATCTCGTGGGCGGCGCGCGCTACGAGCCGCACGAGGAAAACCCGATGCTCGGCTTCCGCGGCGCGTCGCGCTACGTCACGCCCGAGTTCTACGACTGCTTCGCGCTCGAATGCGAGGCGATGCGGCGCGTGCGCGACGTGCTGGGCTTCACGAACGTGGAGTTGATGGTGCCGTTCGTGCGCACGACGCGCGAAGCCGAGGAAGTGGTCGCGCTGCTCGCCAGGAACGGGCTCGCGCGCGGGCAGAACGGTCTGCGAATCGTCATGATGTGCGAGATCCCGTCGAACGTGCTGCTGGCCGACCGCTTTCTCGATTTCTTCGACGGCTTCTCGATCGGCTCGAACGACATGACGCAGCTGACGCTCGGCGTGGACCGCGACGCGAGCGGCGCGCTGGGGGCGACGTTCGACGAGCGCGACGAGGCGGTGAAGAAGATGCTGTCGATGGCGATCGCCGCGTGCCGCGAGCGCGGCAAGTACGTGGGCATATGCGGGCAAGGACCGTCGGACCATCCGGATCTCGCCCAATGGCTCGTCGATCAGGGCATCGAGAGCATGTCGCTCAATCCGGACACGGTCGTGTCGACGTGGATGATGCTCGCGAAGTCGCGCGAGGCGTTGCCCGAGAAATAGCGCCGAGCTTCGCTCCCAGCGTTTCGCGCTCCCTCTCCCCGGAGCGGATAGGGTTGGGGTGAGGGGTGTTGGATTCTCCAAGGAACGATTCGCCCGAGACTTTCGTCGCGACTCGGCCGAATGGCCGAGTGCGTTCGCGCGCCGGCCGCGGTTTCATCGGCGCATGCGCTGGCCTCCCCCCGTTCGCGTCTCCCTCGCACCCTCGCTCGTCGCTTCACTGCTGATCGCATGGCTCGGCCTCGGCACGTGCCTCGTCGTGCTGACGCTGCCGCTTTCATCCTTGACCTTGGCGTTCGGATGTGCCGGCATCGTCCTCTGGACGATCGACACGATCCTTGTCGTGGGGCTGCGGCGCGGACCGCGCGCGGTACGCGGATTCGAAGTGCGCGGTGATCTGACGATCGTCGTTACGAGCGGCGACGGGATGGCGTGTGCCGGCCGGGTGCACGTCGACAGCTACGTAGGCGCGCGGCTGTCGACGATCGTATGGCGGCCGTTCGGCCGCTGGCGAGCGCGCGCGATCGTCCTGCTGCCCGACATGGTGTCCGCGGTGGAATTTCGCAGGTTGCGCGTACTGTTGCGCTATGCACGAAGCGACATCGCGCAGGGCGCGCCGGCGAGCCACGCCTGAACGTCGATCAACTGCCCGCTCTCCGTCTTTGGCTGGCCCGAGATCAGGTACTCGTAAAGCGGGACCAGCTTGTCCACGGTCGGTAACGCCTGGCGATCCTCGCCGGGATGCGTTTGCAGCCGCAGCGGCGAGCGAATGGGTCCCGGCACGACGGCATTGACGCGCAAATGCTCGCGACGCTCCCATTCGTCCGCCAGCTCGCGGGCGAGCGTGGTGACGCCCGCCTTGCTCACCGCATAGCCGCCCCAATACGCACGCGGCTCGAGCGCACGATGATCCAGCGTGAATACGACGCTCGCATCGGTGGCGCGCATCAGCAGGGGCAACACGGCACGCGTCAGCCCCATCGGCGCTGCCACGTTGACGCGCAATAGCGCCAGCCACTGATCGAACGACTGGTGCTCGAACGGCCCGAGGGATCCGAGCATCGCCGCCGTGTGCACGACGGCGTCGAGCCGGCCGAGTTGTTGTTCGAGCGCGCTCGCGACATTCGCGAAGTCGCCGCTTTCGGCGCGCGTGAAATCGACCGGGAGAATGATGGGCTCGGGCAGTTGCTCGGCGACGATCTCGTCGTACAGCGCTTCGAGCTTGCGCACCACGCGCGCATGCAGCACGACCGTCGCGCCCGCGCGCGCGCACGCAACCGCGAGCATTCGGCCGAGCCCGCCCGTGGCCCCCGTCACGAGCACCACGCGATCGTGCATCGACGTTCGCGGGAGCGAATCCGGAGGCTGGAGCAGGGCGGGTGACGCGGACACGTCGGCGATCATAACGAACGCATCTCGCGATGGCGCCGTCG
>Ga0070660_100002410_pt1 | contig 12843 bp, 14 predicted proteins | sample KBSC33metaG_FD_64670 | JGI IMG/M metagenome (GOLD analysis project Ga0070660, IMG submission 64670) | Corn rhizosphere microbial communities from Kellogg Biological Station, Michigan, USA - KBS C3-3 metaG | ecosystem: Host-associated > Plants > Roots > Rhizosphere > Soil ... | reverse complement strand
TGCTCGACGAGGACGTCGACCTTCTGAGTGTGGCGCACGACGCCGTGGACATGCTGACGCCGGCGTCATACGCGAAGAACCAGACGCTGACGATTGCCGCCGGCACCTCGGTGACCGCGCGCGGCGACACGGCTCGTATCCGGCAGGTGCTCGTGAACCTCATCGGTAATGCCGTGAAGTTCACGCCCAGCGAGGGTGCGATCACCGTGTCCACGGCAACCGTGCGCGTGGACGATGTGGAGTGGGGCGAGATTCGCGTCACGGACAGCGGCCCCGGAATCGCGGCCGAGGAACGCGACGCCATCTTTCAGCCCTATTACCGGAGCGAGGTGACGGCCACGCTGCCGGGCATCGGTCTGGGTCTGGCGATCTCGCATGCCCTGATTGCGCAGATGGGCGGGAGGCTGGCTGTCGAAAGCGCGGCGCCCGTGGGGTCCTCGTTCGTCATTCGACTGCGCGCGAGTGCCGCGACCATCGATGCGGTTCCCGACTCTCGCTCGGGTCGAGCGGCACCGTGCTTGCCTTCGGCGTGATGGCGGCGAACTGATCGCCGACCGCAACGAGGAGCAATCGATGGTGACGGCGTTCCAGGTGTGAGACGCGCCGGCCAGAAGGTGGTGACGTACAGCCACGAACATCCGCACAACCGCATCGACAACGCCTTTCTCGGCCGGCGGCTGGACATCGGCATCAGCAGTGACGCGCGCGGGATGTCGCTGTTCGTCACGCCGGAGTGAAGGGCGGGGGAATTGACGATACCGGCGGGTGCTTGTGCATCCAGTGCCTTCCATACAGACTTTGCCTTCCCGCTCCCACGGCGGCGTCTCCTCGGACTCCCTACTCTCGCTGGCGTAGTTGACGCATGCTGAACGTCTCGGACGATTCGCTGGTGCCACCGGCTCCCTGGGCCGCGCACCCGGAACGGTGGCTTGCCGCTGTTGTTCAGTCCTCGGATGACGCGATCGTCAGCAAGACGCTGGATGGAGTGATCCGAAGCTGGAATGCCGGCGCCCAACGGATTTTCGGCTATGCCCCGCAGGAGATCATCGGCCGCTCGGTGCTCACGCTGATTCCACCCGAGCTGCAGGCGGAAGAGCAGGACATCGTGGCGCACCTCGTGCGCAAGGAGCGCGTCGAGCACTTCGAGACGGTGAGGCTGCGCAAGGACGGCACGCGCGTCGAGGTCTCGCTCAGCGTATCACCGATCCTCGACGACGAAGATCACGTGATGGGTGCGGCCAAGATCGCCCGCGACATCACGGAAGCGAACCGGCTGCGCCGTGCCGAGCACGAGCTCGCGATGCAACTGCAGGAACAGGCGATCGAGCTCGAGCAACAGATCGACGAAGCACAATCGCTCCAGGAGGAGCTGGAGCAGACGAACGAGGAGCTGCAACAGGCGGTGGATTCGGGAACTGCCGCGAGGGAGGAAGCCGAGCGCGCCAGCCGAGTGAAGAGTCAGTTCCTGGCGACGATGAGCCATGAGTTGCGCACCCCGCTCAACGCGATCGGCGGTTACGTGGATCTGCTCGACCTCGGCCTCCGTGGGCCGCTCACCGAGGATCAGCGCTCCGACCTCGAGCGGATCCGCATCAACCAGCGCACGCTCCTGCGCCTCATCGAGGACGTGCTCGACTTTGCCAAACTGGAGTCGGGACTGTTTCGATTCCAGCTTGGCGCGCTCCCGCTGGACGAGCTGCTCTGCACCCTGGAGGCGTTCGTCGCCCCGCTGCTGCGCAAGAAGGGGCTCGCCTATCAATTCGAACCCTGCGGCACCGACCTCGTCGCGCACGCGGATCGCGACAAGGTGGAGCAGATCATGTTGAACCTGCTCTCGAACGCGCTGAAGTTCACCGATGACGGGCAGATCCGTGTGCGGTGCCGGCCGCTCGGCGAATCAGTGGCGATCGAGGTGACCGACACCGGTCGCGGGATCCCCGCCGAGTTGCACGAAGCGATCTTCGAACCGTTCGTGCAGGCGGAGCAGCAGTTCAGCCGCGCCGTCACGGGCACCGGGCTCGGGCTGGCGATCAGCCGAGAGCTCGCGCGCGGAATGGGGGGCGATGTGGTCGTGCAGAGCCAGCCCGGCGACGGCGCCACCTTCACGCTGATCCTTCCACGGGCGTAGGGCGAGGCTGCGGACGCCAGAAGGTGACAGAATGTCACGCTGCCGGGCGGAGGAGCGAGTACGTCCGATACTACTTGCAACGCCACGGGAACCCGTGCGATGGGATCAGTGCCCAGCTGGCGGGGAACCCTCTTCCATTCGCCCACACCCCGGTCGGTATGAAGTCGCACTCGCAGCAGCAGGAATGGACCCTCTCTCTCCGCCTTCCCCCGATGCCGAGATTCGAGCCGGGGAGCGGCCGCTCGGCTAGTCCATTTCTGGAGAGCGAGCACCAGGAACAGATCGCGAACTCGAAGCTGGATCGCCTTGCCGACGAGCTTCGCGCGCTCGGTATCGAGTTCTGAGCGCCGCTAGCGGCTGTTCCCGTGCATCTCCCGTCGCAGGGCGACCGCTTCCCGCGCCGCCTGCGCGGCAATGGCCAGAGTCTCCTCGACCCGGATCAGCTCTCCCGTGTCGAGCGACGGAGCGCGGGGCTGGTCACAGACCTCGTCGATCACCTCGGCCAGCAGCTGCTGCATCCTGACCGCGCGCGCCGTCGTTGATTCGGCGTCGCTGGTACTCTCCCGCAACTCGGCGGTCGCGGGTGCTGCCGTCGGACCGGGAGCATCCCGGGTCGTTCTGCTCTGTGCCCGTCGCACCGGTACGACGTCGGCGAGGATGCAGAGTCGCTCCAGTTCCGTGTCGGCCAGCTCCTCCCACGCCTCGGGCACCGGAGCGAGTCGCCTTCGCTCGACCCCGCACTCGAACACCAGCCAGCCATTGCGATAGGTGTCTGGCAGGAACTGATCGCGCTTGCTTGGCGTCGTATGAGGTGTTGCGCGGAACACCGTCCATGCGGCGCCGGCGGCATCACGGAACTCACGCACGCTTCTGCTCCAGGGATGACGGGTCGAGACGACTCGGATGTGATCCAGCTCACGCCAGTTCCGCGCCAATGGCGACTCCATCCGCAGGCTCGAACTGGTCGGGCGAAGCTGCCAGCTCCCCTCGTCGGAGCGCCGGCCGGTCCGCTACCGCCGGAACACCTGCGGAGCGCCGCTCCCGTCGTCGAGCGTGAGCGTGTTGTTGCTGTACGTCCCCGTATACGCCGTGGCCGCGGCGGGCTGCGAGAAGAAGTTCACGCTCACCCCGGAGCGCGTCCACGTGCCGCCGTCGTCGAGGGTGCCGGTCGTCGTCTGGCCGTTGTCGACCTGCGTAAAGGCTATCGTTTCCGACCAGGTGCCGTCGCTGCCGACAATGAGCACGTCGTTCGTGAGCGTCACGGTCGTCGTGCCGCTCTGGAAGCTGTAGGGCAACGGTATTCCGCCGATGCTCTGCAGCGAGTAGGTGCCGGAGATATCCGCCGCGCTGGGATTCGTGCTGTTGTCGGTGCAGCTCAACGTGAAGGCGAGCGGGACGCACGCCAGCACGGTGGCGCGACGAAGACGTGCAGCGAGGATGCGCATGGGGTCACCTGGCGCGACGGGAAACGGCACGATCGACGTCGCCTCAGCTATGCATCGGGCGAGCCATGCGCGGCCTCCTCGCGCGGCTCCGGCCTGCGCCAGAGGATCAGTACCCCCAGCGTGGCCGCCGCGAGGGAGGCGAGGAAGATCGCGATCTTGGCTGCCGCGAAATCCGCCGGGTCCGGAAACGCCGCGCCCGCGATGAAGAGCGACATCGTGAAGCCGATGCCGCCCAGCGCCCCAGCGCCCCACAGCTGGCGCCAGCTGTAGGCCTCGGGCTTCGCCGCGACGTCGAGCAACGTCGCAAGTCGCGCGGCCACCATGATCCCGACCGGTTTCCCGATCACCAGCGCGAGCACGATCGCGTACGTCAGCCGTCCGCGTCCCTCGAACACGCCGAGCGACCAGGCGACACCTGCGTTGGCGAGCGCGAAGACGGGGAGCACGAAGTAGCTCGACCATGGCTCGACCCGCCCGAGGAGCCGGTCGGCCGGCGACTCGATGCGATGGTGGATGGCGTTGAGCGCGCGCAGGACGGGCTCCGACGGCCCGCTCCGCATCGCCTCGCCGGTGTGGCGGTCCTCGAGGTGGATCAGCGCCGACGCCTGGGCGAGAAGCGCCCTCATGTCTGGCGGGGGCCGCGTCGGCACGAGGACGGCGAGGATCACGCCGGCGAGCGTGGCGTGCAATCCCGCCTCGTGCAGGAGGAACCAGAGGAGGAAGCTCAGCACCGCATAGGGCAGCAGGCGATAGACGCCGGCGCGATTGAGCGCGAGCAGCGCGAGGCCTGCCACGCCACCGGCGGCGAGGAAGCGGACGTCGATCGCGCCGGTGTAGAAGAACGCGATGACGAGGATCGCCACGATGTCGTCGATGATGACCGCGGCGGTGAGGAAGACGCGCAGCTCCACCGGCACGCGTGCGCCGAGCAGCACGATCAGCGCGACGGCGAACGCGGTATCGGTGCCGATCGGGATACCCCAGCCGTGCCGTAGTGCCGGCGGTGCGATGGTCGCGTAGATGAGAGCGGGGAGGACGATGCCGCCGAATGCCGCGACCACCGGCAGCGCGCCCGACCGGAGGCTCGACAGGTGACCGACGGTGAACTCGCGCTTGATCTCCAGCCCGACGACGACGAAGAAGATCGTCAGCAGTCCGTGGTTGACCCAGTCGAGCAGCGACAGGGTCAGGGCAGACCCGCCCCAGTGCAATCCTGCCGTCGTCGTCCAGAGGGAGTCGTACGCGGACCGCAGTGGCGAGTTGCTCAGCACCAGCGCGAGCAGCGTTGCGAGCGCGAGCAGCATTCCCGATGCCGGCCCCCAACGCACGAAGTCGAACGCGGCGGTCTGCACGCGATAGCCGAGCGAGCCGAGCATGGCGTCGGCGAGCGAGCTCGCGTCCCACGTGCCGCGATAGCGGCGGCCGTTGATGAAGAACGTCGGCGTCACGCGTACGCCACTGGACTCCGCGCTCTCGATGTCGTGGCGCACGCGCGCCTGCGCGGCGCTGGACGCGAGCACGCCGGCGGGGCTCGATGCGTCCGGCAGGCCGGCGGCGAGCGCCACCTGCACGAGATCATCATCCGCGAAGTCGGGCCCGCGCTCCATAAGCGCCTCATGAACCTCCCAGAAGCGTCCGGTCGTTTCCGCCGCGTACTCCGCCAGCTCGGCGGCAGGGACGGCGACGTCGCTCCCTGCGAGGGGCAGGTGCCGGAAGACGTAGCGCATGCGGTCCCCGAACCGGCTGCGCAGCTCCTCGACAACGTCGTGCACGGCGTGGCACTGCGGGCAGGCGTAGCTGCCGAACTCCACGAGCGTGATCTCGGCGTCCGTTGGCCCGAGGACGTGATCACGCGTCGGGTCGACGGGAGGAGAGAGGTGGGTGGTCGAGTCGGCCAATTCAGGCACCGGTCGAGGCGGCGAGCATCATCGCGGATTCACCGGCGCTGTGAGAGTTCCGAACGCGTCGCCACACCGAGCTCGAACATCCGCGGCCACAGCTTCCCCGTCACCAGCACCCGGTCGCGGATCGAGTCGTACGCGATGCCGTTGGCGACGCCACCGCGCTTCTCCACGCCGGCGCGCTCCGTGGGTGTGAGCAACCCAGATAGATCGATCCAGCCGACGATGTGCCCCGTGGAAGGATCGATCCGGGCGATGAAATTAGTCTCGTAGATGTTCGCCCAGAGCTCTCCGCGCACGAGCTCGAGCTCATTCAACATCCACACCGGCTTGCCAGCTTCGGTCACCCGGATTCGACGCAGCTCCCGGAATCCGTGCGGGTCGAGCACGCGGATCTCGCTCGTTCCGTCGCTGAGGTACATATGGTTGCCGTCCGATGCGAGTCCCCAGCCTTCGCCGGGATACGACACGCTGTCCACGAGTCGTAGCGTGCGCGCGTCGTACACGTACCCGCGGCCGGCGCGCCAGGTGAGCTGGTAGAGGCGACCGCCCAGCGCTGCCAGACCTTCGCCAAAGACCTCATGTGGCAAGGAGAAGTGCCGGCGTGCGAGTCCCGTGCGTCGATCGAGCTCCCGGAGCTCGGACCGTCCCTCGAGCCCGGTGCTCTCGAGCAGCCGCCCGTCGTCGAGGATCAGGCCCTGCGTGTATGCCGAGGTGTCGTGCGGCCAGCTCGCGTCGGCGCGCGCGACGATAATCGGCGTCGCGGAATCGAAGGGAACAGCCGGCGGTCGGGCATCGGCGTTCGTGCTTGCCGATTGCATCAGACTCGGCAGGATGGCGGGCTTCCCGTCCGGCGTTGCGCTGCGCGCATCTTCCCGGCACGCCGCGACGGCGAGGGTCAGCGCGAGCATGCTCAGCCGCATCAGCATGCGCGGCACTGGTGCGAGACAGTCGTCCTCACGCCGGCACATGCACCCGCTCCTTGATGTGCTTCAGGTTCGCGACGATGGTGAACGTCATCACCACGAGCAGTGACCACGAGCTCCACTTCCCGACGTGCACCGCCGTCCATGCACCGAGTTGATCCGGATAGCGCCATATCCCGAAGAAGGTGCTGATGTTCTCGGCGAGCCAGATGAAGAACCCGATGAGGATGAACGCGAGCAGCAGCGGCATCCGGTGATCGCGGTCGAGCGGGCGAAAGACCACCGTGGTCCGAGCGTAGAGGCCGAGTGCGAGCGCCGCGAGGTACCAGCGCAGGTCCGGGATGAAGTGATGGGTGAAGAAGTTCGCGTAGATCGCCAGCGCGACAAGGCCGGCCATCCAATAGGGTGGGTGATGCCGGATCCGCAGGTCGAACAGGCGCCACGACTGGATGATGTAGCTCCCCACCGACGCATACATGAAGCCGGAGAAGAGCGGCACGCCGAACAGCTTCGTGTAGGCGAAGTCGGGATAGCTCCACGAGCGAATGGCGTCGGACGTCTTGAACACCTCGAGCGCGAAGCCGAGGATGTGGAAGAGCGTGATCGCCTTGAGCTCGTCCAGGGTCTCGATCCTCGCCCACACCATCCACCCCTGGATGGCGATGGCGATGAGGAGCAGGAGGTCGTAACGCGGGATTCCGAAGAGTCCGGAGCGCGGCACGCCGAACACGGCGACGAAGAACAGCGCCGCGAACAGGCAGGCACGGGCTTCCTTGATGCCGAACCACAGGAACTCGACGAGGGCTCGTCGCAGGCCGGTGAGCTCGCGACGTGGGCGTGCATCGAGTTGGTCAGTCGCGGGAACGGTCGTCATGGAGCACGGAGCGTAATGCGACTGGTGGAACGAGAGCAAGAGCCCGGGTCGAACGACACCAGGCTGTCTCTCCCGTGCGCTGATGCGTTGCTCCCGGTCCGGCGGGGCAGCGCCTCAGCTCGCGGCCGGCGGCTCCGTACCTGCCTCTCTCGACAGCAAGCGTCGCCGCCACGCCGGCACCAGCCAGACGATCCCCAGCGCGACGACCACCCAGGGCAGAATCGCGACAGCGAGATAGATGATCGTGCCGATTGAATTGCCCAGCAGCTCGAGTGAGCTCGACAGCGCATCGATGATCGGCTTCGCGGCCTGGCCGATTCGCGACGGAAGCTGCTCGAACAGGGTCAGGCGAACCGTGGAGAGCGCGATCTGCTGGTCGTAGTAGCGCTGCTGACCCTTCATCTGCTCGAGCTCGGCGACCTCTCGCGACAGTTCCCGCTCGACCTCCAGTACGTCCGCGAGCTTCGCCGTTCGCGTGTCGAGCAGTCCACGGAGTCGCGTGACCGTCTGCTCCTTGACGGTCACGCGCGTCTCGAGATCGGTATACTCCTTCGTGACGTCCTGGGTGCCGATGGACTCCGCCACCACGGAGCCCATCCCACGCAGCCCGCGCAGCAGCGCCGCGAACTGTGTCGCGGGAACGCGAAGCACCACGTCGGCCCTTCGCTCGTCCTCGCTGTCCTGGATCATGTGGCTATCGGCGACGAGCGCCCCGACGCTCTGGGCAATGCTGTCCGCCTGGCGCAGCGCGACGGGGACGTCGCGAACGCGGAGTCGCACGTCCGCGCTTCGGATGAGCTTCTGGTTGGCCCAGTACGAGGACGAGGGTGCGGAAGACGCGGTGTCAGCGGCTGACGCCCCAGCAGCGACGGCGAGATTGCGGTGCTGGACCGCGCTGCTGATCTCCGGGCGAGTGGCGTTGTCGCCGCACGCAGCGGCGAGGCCAAGCACGACGACGAGGGCTCTCGGGTTCATTGGTCGGCAGGTCAGGGGTGAGGCGACACGCGGGAGACGCCGTGGTGATCCTGACTTGCACAACGGGCGCGTCGTCTGGTCGTCGCCGGCGAACGCGCTGTAAATGGTCAGGTGGTCGGCCGACTCGACGAATCCTCGCCCAACGACCTGCACATCGGCTGCGCGCGGAGCGTCTCGCCAAGCCGCAACGGCGTCGACTCCCCGTGCGCGACGAAACCGGCCTCCTCGTAGAGCCGCACCGCCGGCTCGTTGCTGCACGTCACGTCCAGCTCGATGCGCTCGGCGCCCATGGAGCGCGACCACGAGGCTGCGGCATCGAGGAGCGCCCGCCCGATCCCGTTGCGGCGGCACTCCGGTGCGACCCACATCTGATAGAGGTGCGCGACCTCCGGCGTGGTCGCGTCGATTCGTGCCCATGCCAGCCCACTCGGCTCGCCCTTCCACTCCGCAACGAGTGGCAATTCGTCGACGGCGCTCGCCCCGCGCGCCAGCCGCTCCGCCCAGTCACCGTCTGCACGATCGCACTCGAGCGCGTAGGTGCTGCCGAAGGCGTCCGGTGAATCCTGCAGCGAACGCAACCTGAGGTCGCGGTAGAGCGACCATTCTCCAGGCAGGAAGCGACGGACGACGAGCGCACTTCCGGTCATGAGGCGGCCTCTACTGCCTCCCCGACCGTGTAGTGCAATCCCACCATCCCGCTCGGATACTCGTGCGACCAGGTGAGCGCGAGCGGCGCGCGCGCGCTTCCCGGCGGCAGCAGCGGCACGCCGCCGCCGAGCAGGATCGGCACGATGGTCACCTCGACGCGGTCCACCTGGCCCGCCGCGAGCAGGCTGCCGAACAGCTCACCGCCCCCGAACAGCCAGATCTCGCCGTCGCCCGGCTCGGCGCGCAGCGTGGCGACGGTCGTCGCGGCATCGTCGGCGACGACGGTTACGCCCGGATGCTCTACCGGCCGCAGCGTACGTGAGAAGACGTACACCCGGGCCCCCGCATTCCACGGTGCGCTTTCCTGGGTGCGCATCATCTCGTACGTGTGCCGGCCGAGCAGGACGGTGTCCACGCGCGCAAAGAGCGCGGCGAAGTCGACGGCGGGATCCATCGGGATCCAGTCGAACTCGCCCGCTGGTCCGGCGATGTAGCCGTCGAGGCTCGCGGCCACGTTGTAGCGCACTGGTCGCACGATACCGATCCGGTTCGAGGGTATGTGAGAACGATAAGCTTTCCACGCCACTGTCAGACAGAGCGACCGCTCGCCGCGTCAAGCCGGCAACACCTCACAAGCCTCGAGCGTGTTGCCGTCGGGATCGGCGAAGCGTACGTAGCGCACGCCCGGTCCCTCCGTCACCGGCCCCGCCGCAACGCCTCGCGCGCGCAGGTGTGCCTGCGCCGCGTGCGCGTCATCCACGCCGAAGATTGGAAAGGTGCTCGACGCCCCCGCCGTCTCGCCGGCGGGAACGGCCCACAGCGTCAGGCTCGTGTTGCCCGCCAATCCGAGTACGACGAGTCCTTCGTCGTGGGCCTCGTAGATGGCGCCGAGGCCGAGGGTCGTAGCGTACCACCGCTGCGCGGCGGGAAGATCACGAACGCGGAGAACGACGGTATCGAGGCGCGAGAACATGAGTGCAGAGGTGGGTGTCGTCGTGGTGAGGAGTGGTGGTGAGTGATCACTCTCCAAATTTTACGTTCACAACACCTCTCGCTCCATGCGGCTGCTCATTGCCCCGATTCGCGGCAACACCCATCGGTCCAGTCCCCACCAGCCCGCCACCCGCCACCCCAGCACGAGCATTGTCTGGACGATGAACAGCGCCGGGTTCGTCGACACCGTCCCCGCGAGCAGGTAGCTGGCGTTCATGAACCCGCCGAAGAACGCCGCGAATCCGGTGAGCAGCCCGAGGATCAGCGCAGCACCGACGAGCAGCTCACCGAACGCCACGACGTACGAGAACGTTGCTGCGTGCGGCATCTCGTAGCCCGCAAGCAGCCACTGCCAGCCAACGTACAGTCGAAGGATCGCCCAGAGCGGCGCGAGGCGCGTATCGGCGAAGAGGAAGCGCGCGAGCCGTGGCTCGGGGAGCTCGGACTCCGAGTAGGAGGACGTCTCTCTGCCGGGAGGGTCGGCCATGGGCGGTGGGAAGCAGTCGAAGGTCACCGCCGCAATCGGCATACCGCGTACTTCCTCTCAGTGCCGGAGGAAGATCTGGCGCGGCCGCAATGCTACCGCTTCACGGTACCTGAATCTGGAACTCGAATGGCGCGGTCGTTCGCGTTGCCGCTGGCACCTGACTGCGCTCGGTGAACAGGCCGGCGCGAAATCTGTAGTCGCCGCTGAGCGGCTGCGACCATCCCTGTCCGAGCCAGGTCGATACCTGAACGTTGGTCGTGAGCTCCTCACCCGGCCCGATCTCCGTTCCGAACGGATTGCCACCCGGCTGCAGGGTCGCTGACAGGCTGCAGATCTGCACCCACACGTCCTGCCATCCGGCGTCGGTGCTGCGCTCGAGCGAGTTGCCACAGAGGTCGTACCAGACGCTCGTCGTCCCCGCATTCCTGATCGTCAACGGAATGGTGGCGACCACTCCGCCGGTCGAAGGATAGGAGACGAGCGTCGCCTGCCGGTCCACGGCGACGCTCACCCGTGCGTCCGCCTTCGGCTCCGTCGTGGAACAGGCGACGAGACCAGCCAACGCGATTAGCCAACCGAATGATTTCATGATGGTCTCCCGCAGCATCCTACCCGCCGGCGCGGCAATCGGTCACGAATCCGTCGGGAAGGTCCGGGCACCTGCCGCGGCGAGGAGGTCCTCTGCTTGCGATGCGCTGCCTATCGCGCGAACGCCGTCACGTTGCCCGCGATCGTCCGCAGCTCCCCCGCCGTCAGAGGCACCTGGTCGCGGAAGATTTCCCACCCGGCGCGGATGCTTCCTCCCGGCGGAGCGAGGTCGGACCCGTAGAGCACGTGACGCACGCCGACCTGGCGAATGCGCTTCGCCACGAGTGCCGCTTCCTCCGGCGTCGTCTCGTTCGTCACGTTGGTCGCGACGTCGAAGTACAGGTTGCGCATGCGAGGATCAGCGCGCTCTGCCGCGGCGCCGAACACTTCCATCAGCGAATCCTGCTGCGCGGTGTAGCCCGGACCCGAACCAGCGAGGTGCGCGACGACGATCTCGATCGACGGCGCAACGGTGACCACCCTGTCGAGGAACAGACGCGCATCCTCGGCGCCGTAATTTCGGCCACCGCGAGCGCGCATGTGGACGAGCACGGGAGCCCCTCGGCGTTCGGCGAGGCTGAAGACCTCGGCTACCCGCGCCGCGTGCGCTGGTTCGCGCAGGGTGATGCCCGCGTTCCCGAAGTGGAGTTTGATCCCGCGCATGCCGGGGAGTCCGAGGCAGCGATCGAGCTCCGCGAGCGCGGCGGGGCGCAACGGGTTCGCGCTGCAGAAGCCGATCAGGCGTCCATTGGCCGCGACCACCTGCGCCGAGGTCCAGTCGTTCTCCGCACGCGTGAGGCGGTCGGGCTCGGGGAGAGCCTTCCGCTCGTCGCCGTAGCTGTAGCCGACGGAGAGCACCACGGCCTTCTGGATTCCGGCGGAGTCGAGCTCGGCCAGCAGCGCCTTGCCGTCCCGGGGCGGCAGCTTGGCGATCGGTGCAAAGGCGCTGCTGACCAGATGCTGGTGGTAATCCACGCGCGGAGGGGATACGCTCGCGTCCCGCGCGCCGCCGCGCACCGGTGTACAGGCGATCCCGATCAGGAGCGGCAGGTGCAGCAGGTGACGGCTCAGCATCGAGCTCCTTCAGTTGGAATAGAGGGATGTCGACAACACTTACGCGCGGCTGGGACCGCGGTTTCGTCCTCGCCGGTCCGAGCCATGCGCATGGGCTGACGTCATGGAGCCGGCGCTCGGCGGGTGGGACAACTTCTATGTGATCGTCGGCTCGTCGAGCGGGGCGCTCATCGGGTTGCAGTTCGTCGTGATCACCCTGCTCGCCGAGACTGGCGCGCAGCGCGATCACGAGGCGGTCAGTGCCTTCGCCACGCCGACCGTCGTTCACTTCGCCGGTTCATTGCTCATCTCGGCGATCATGAGCGCACCCGGGTGGTCGGGGTCGGCGCTCGCACTCATCCTCGCCGTCTGTGGCCTCACGGGACTCGCCTATGGGGCGGCGGTTGCGTACCGAGCCCGGCACCAATCGCAATATCCTCCCGGCTGGGAGGATTGGCTCTGGTACGTCGTGCTGCCGTGCTGCGTCTATCTCGTGCTGCTCATCGGGGCGCTCACGCTGCGCACGAGCGTCCCTGCGTCGGCCGACATGGTGGCGCTGGCCGCTCTCGGCCTGCTCTTCATCGGAATTCACAACGCCTGGGATACGGTGACCTACATCGTCGTATCCCGGCCGCGCGACGAGGAATGACGTAGCGCGGAGAGTCGCAGGCCAGGCCCGGCGAGGTGACGTCGACCTGGAGGCACTAGCGGGCATGTGAGGAATCGCGCTCCACGTGCCGATACTGAGAGTGGGCCGACCTTCGAGCCGCAACTCCGGCCCTCTGCCCGCATTCCTTGCCGTGAACGTACTCGACAACCCCTCCC
>Ga0070660_100002408_pt1 | contig 12855 bp, 13 predicted proteins | sample KBSC33metaG_FD_64670 | JGI IMG/M metagenome (GOLD analysis project Ga0070660, IMG submission 64670) | Corn rhizosphere microbial communities from Kellogg Biological Station, Michigan, USA - KBS C3-3 metaG | ecosystem: Host-associated > Plants > Roots > Rhizosphere > Soil ... | reverse complement strand
AATAAAAATTTATTCAATAAATATTGCAGAAAATTCGGCTTTGAAATTCATGGTATCGGGTAATAAAATGGGGATTATTCGCCATCAAATTGATTTATTTTTACGGTATGTTGAATAGGTTTTAAAATAATATGGATACATTATTTAAAGTGAAATTTAATTGGGGGTTTTATACACTGGTCATGGTGATGGTGATACTGGTATTTCCGGACATGAGCTGGTGGTGCATCATTGCCGTGGCCATTACTTTACACCAGTTCCTGCTACTCTTTTATTCTGTAGGCGCTGTGATTCCCATCCGGTATTTGGCCGGCTTCTTTATGTGTTTACAAATGTTGCTCGGCCCTACCATAGCCTATAACGGGGCTGATTCTTACCAAAGAGCAGAATTCCAAATGAGGATTTCGGAAATGGAATATTTTATTTACGCAATACCTGCGGTTGCCTTGTTCATTTTCGGACTTCATGTTACGGCAGGTAAGTTGAAAGGAGAAGTGCTGGATGAAAAGAAGATTAGCCAATTTGTTGACAACGCCGGTGATTTGCCCTACGTTTTTATTGGCGCAGGATTTTTGGCAACCTACGTTTCGGGAGCATTCGGTTCAGAATTGGCGTTTGTGTTGTACCTATTGAGCAGCTTCAAATTTATCGGGGCCTTTATGATCATCCTGGGAACAAAGAAAGTGAAGACATGGGTGCTGGTGTTGGTATTTGGCTCTATTGTGGCTTCTACATTGCAAAAGGCCATGTTCCATGACCTGATAACATGGACTATCATGTTGGGCGCTGTGCTGGCCATCAAATACAAACCCAATCTTACTTTAAAAACGGTTGGCGCAATTGGGTTTATTTTAATGGCTGTGGTCATTCAGCAGGTAAAAGGTTCCTACCGGCAAGCAGCCTGGACCGGTGAGGATGGCGGCGCAGGATGGCAAGCTTTTGAAAATGCGGTGGATGCTCAAAGTGAATCGGGTTCCTTGTTCAGCTCAAAGAGCCTTGCAAAAAGTAATATAAGGATCAACCAGGGTTATATCCTCACCAATATTATGAGCACGGTTCCGAACCGGGTGCCATTTGAGAACGGGGCCGAATTGATGCAAATACTGGAGGCTGCTTTCCTGCCCAGGATTTTAGCGCCAGATAAATTAAACGCCGGCGACAGAACCATCTTTACCAAATATTCCGGGCTTCATCTGCTTCCCGGTACGTCTATGGGCTTAGGTTCGTTGGGGGATGCTTATATCAATTTTGGGATTATAGGAGGCTGTATTTTTATGTTTTGTCTCGGCTTACTATTTAGCGAAGTGCTAAATGCTTTTTATAAGTACAGTAAATATTATCCTTTCTTATTGCTTTTTACAACCCTTGTTTTTTATTATCCCATTCGCCCTGATTGCGAGTTGCAAACGTCACTGGGGCATTTGGTAAAATCGTGCGTTTTAATTTATATGGTGTTGTTTTTTTGGAAAAAGGATTTGAGCAAGATGGGGAAAAAGAAAGTGGCAAAAGCTTTGCCGACTCAACAGTTGACGGTTGAATAAAATCCCGAATGAATTTCGCTAGTTTATGAAGTTGTTCCGACAAGACTTTTCCAGATTGATACCCAATAATCATTCGAGCCAATCGCTTGTAAAAAAAGCGATGAATAAAAAATTCCCCGGTTCTGAAATTTATTGGGAAAACCGCTATCGTAAAAATGGAAATTCAGGAAATGGCTCCTACGGCATCAAGGCTGAATACAAGGCAGCCATTATCAACCGCTTTGTTGCTGAACGAAACATAGTAACAGTCATCGAATTGGGTTGTGGAGATGGCAATCAATTGATGCAATTTCATTTTGAAAATTATATCGGCTTCGATGTATCGCCAACGGCAATTAAAAAATGCAACCACATTTTCAAAGACGATGTTTTCAAAAAGTTTTTTCTTTATCAGCAGGAAACACCTTTGGAAAATTCTACGGCAGAACTTACTTTATCGCTGGATGTGATTTATCATTTAATAGAACAAGATGTATTTGAAAAATATATTCGCAATCTGTTTTCCATGGCGCGTAAGTATGTTATCATTTATGCCTGGGATGTGGAAGAAGTCACAAGGTATCATGTGAGGCATCGTAAGTTTTCTGTTTGGGTAGAAAAGAATATTCCCGGTTTTCAATTGATAGAATCAATTCGTAAAGAGGGATTTTGTGATTTTTTTATTTATGAGAAACAGTGAGTGGTCGTTAGGTCGTCCTTGCGAAGAGCCGGTTCTTAACGTCATTGCGAAGAGCCTGGTTAATTCTCTTCCCGTAGGTAAATCTCATGGCGATGTGGCAATCTTTCCATTGCTACGAGGAGACACGAGGATTCAACTTCTATCTGTAAAAAAATGTAAATTTACAGAAAGAAACAGAACCTGAATTTTGATTAAATATGACCAATTCTGTCGCGATAAAGGAATTAATTAATGATTACAAACAGCTATTCTGGTACACTCCTGAGAAGAAAAAAGAGAATATTGATAATGAACAATTGGTAGAAACCATTCTCAATTATGGCGATGAAAATGCAGTCAGGCGTTTGATTGATATTATGGGAATTGAGACGGTCGCCAACATTTTTAAAAAGCAAATTTCTACAAGTAACCGTAGAAAAAACAATTACCACGAATTGGTTGCTAATTATTTTCAGTTATACTTCAAAAGGCATGCAAAAGGAAATACTGTCGGATAAGCAGAAGGAATTATTACCGTTTCTAAAAAGATTTAAAAGAAATTATTACCTCGTTGGTGGCACAGCTATTGCGTTACACATTGGCCACAGAAGGTCTATAGATTTTGACCTGTTTACTCATTCACCTCTTAATAAAAAGAAGATAAGCGCTGAAATTCAGGAGTTGAAGAAAAACACACAACCGCTCTATTTTGATACTGATCAGCAACATTACATTATCAATGAAGTGAAATGTACCTTTTTTTATTATCCATACCCAATAGAACATCCGGAACATTTTCAGGATATAATTTCTCTACCTTCTTTGCTTGATCTGGCAGCGATGAAAGCATTTGCATTAGGACGAAGATCAAAGTGGAAAGACTATGTGGATTTGTATTTCATTCTAAAGGAATATTACACGATGAAGCAGATTATTGAAAGGGCTAAATATTATTTTCCGGATCAGATAAGTGAAAAATTATTCAGAAATCAATTGGCCTTTCATAAAGATATTGATTACACTGAAGAAGTTGATTATATGATTAATAATCCACCGGCACAAAAAGAAATCAAAGATTTTTTAATTGAGATTGCGACGCAGCCTTTTTAGAAACGCTCAAAATCGTTGACGACAGCAAAGCAACAAATAGTAAGGATTCCGGTTTTTATTTTTTGTTTTTATTCGTGCCATTCGCGTTATTCGTGGCCGGGCCTTGAGAAAGGAAAACCTTATCGTGTTTGATTAAGAATCCGTCATATTTATTCATTTACTGAACGTTTTTTTTGAATCAGAGTCTATCTTTAATAACCTCACCAATCACTTCCGAATGGAATTACTGCAAATTGATTTTTTCTTATTCGTGTAAATTCCCTGCCTGCATAACGCAGTCAGGCAGGGTGTAATTAGTGGCAACAAAATCCGTGACTACAAAAAAAATCTTCATCACCATTCCCTGGTTTCTTCCTGCGTTTCGCGCGGGTGGCCCCATTCAGTCCGTCGCCAACCTGGTGAGGGAATTTAATGAGGACGTGGAATACTTCATCTTTTGTGGCGATACTGATCTCAACGGCACTGCGCTGGAAAATAAAAATATTGAAGTGAATACATGGGTGCGTTTTAATGAGCATACACAGGTGTGGTATGCCGGGTCTGAGAAAACAAGTGATAATTTGGTAAAGCAGGTTGCGGCCAAAAAGCCGGACATTCTTTTTATCACCGGATTATTTTCATGGCATTATAATATGGTGCCGATGATCTTTTGTAAAGGACCCATGAAAATACTTTCGACACGGGGAATGCTGCATCCCGGGGCGCTGTCACAAAAGAAGTGGAAAAAGAAAGCCTACCTGCAACTCTTTAAATTATTGGAATACCATTACAAAGTAAGTTTTCACGCCACTGATGAAGAAGAAGCCAATTACATCAAACGGTATTTTGGTGAAGCGCCAAAAGTTTTTGTAGCAGGGAATTTTCCTAAAAAAATTGGTTTACTGCCGCCCTTGCCAAAAGAACAGGGTACGCTGAAGTTGTTGACCATCGCGCTTATCAGTTCGATGAAAAATATTTTATGGGTGTTGCAGGCGTTGGAAAAAGTTACTGCCCATATTGAATATGATATTTACGGCCCCATTAAAGACGAGGAATATTGGGATAGATGCATTGTGCAAAGTAAAAAACTTCCTGGTAATATTAAGGTCATTTACCACCGTGAAATAGAGCCTTCAAAAATAAAAGATGCGCTCGCAAGTGCTCACGTATTTGTGTTACCAAGTAAGAGTGAAAATTTTGGTCATGCGATTTTTGAGGCCTTATCTGCGGGACGGCCGGTGATTACAAGTAACAACACGCCATGGAACCATCTTAAAGAAGCTGATGCAGGAATCAATGTGTCCAATGAGGATACTGAAGAATTAGCCAATGCGATTAACTTTTTCGCCGAAATGAATTTTGATGAAATGGAACGATGGAGGAGGGGAGCATTTGACTATGCAGAGAAGGCGGTGGATGTGGAGGGGGTAAGGGGGCAGTATCGGGGGATGTTTTTGGGATAATAGATGTTATTTTTAGACATTAAACAGATAACTATTTTATAAATTTTCATCGTCCAGTATTCTTTCTAATTTATGCACCTGTAATTTAATTTCTTAACTTTACTATCTAAAAGAAAGATAATGGTTGAAAAACTTACGGTAACAGTTGAAAAATCAGTTGCTAAAAGAGCAAAAGAATATGCGGAGAGTACAGGCAGTAGCTTATCCTCTCTTATTGAAAATTATTTAAAATCTTTCTCAAAAGTTCCCCTCGCTCATAAAAATGATGAACTTTCACCTATGGTGAAAGCACTCAAAGGATCTTTTAAAGCACTCAAAGAATTTAATTATAAACAGGAAATAGAAGAAGAATTATCAAAGAAATACGAAGAATAGTGGATAAAATATTACTTGATAGTGATGTGATACTTGATTTTTTTTTGGACAGAAAGCCATTCTCTGATGATTCTGCAAAAATTCTTACCTGGTGTGAATTAAAAGAAGTTCAGGGGTTTATCACACCTGTCATTATTAGTAACAGCTATTATTTATTAAAGAAGAACGCAACACACGCTAAGGTTATTGAGAACCTGAAAGGATTAATGTGATAGTAGATGTATTAAATATGGATAAGGAAGTGATTGTAAATGCGCTCTATTCTAAATTTAATGATTTTGAAGATGCATTACAGAATTTTTCTGCAATTAACAGTATGAAAGTAGATTTAATTATTACAAGAAATCCCAAAGATTATAAGCATAGTTCTTTACCAGTCTTTACTCCTGAAAACTACATTAAGAAAAGAGATTTAAATAAATAGCTTTTGAAATTTTTTAAATAATCGAGTTTCTCATCAAACCGAATAACCCTTTCCTCATTTACCTTCTGAAATTCGCAGGTATATTTTGCCTGTGTTATTTCGGGACATTGGCTATGATAGGCATTGCAGCGCCGGGAGGATGGTACAGCCCTTTTGTTCATAACTATCTTGATTATGTAAGCTGGTTGAAAATGTCGCTGATTCATGCCACAGGATTTATTTTATCTCTGTTTCATGTCTCAACACATATAGAACCTGGTTTTACAATCAGATACACAGGCGGGGCCGGCGTTATCATCGCTATGGATTGCGTAGGATATGGTGTTTATAGTTTCTGGATTGCATTTGTAGCAGCAAACAAAGGAAAAATAGCAAAAAAGATTTCGTGGATTGTTTTTGGATTGCTGGCGTTATGGCTGATAAATGTGATCCGGATTACATTGTTTTTGACTTCCATTAATAAAGGCTGGCCAATGCCTTTGGGTATAGACCATCACACCTGGTTTAATATCTTTGCTTACCTGTTGATTTTTTTAATGATATGGTGGTATGACAGGTCGTTTGGAAAGAAGGGGTGAATGGTGAATGGTGAATGGGGAGTGGTGAATCGTGAGTGGTTATTAGTGAATGGTGGTGAGTGAGATAAAACATGCGCCTGTAAAGCGTTTTATAACTTAGCGGGCAATCTAAATTTTTATACTAACTATTTCAATGACTATTTTAGGAATTAACGCTTATCATGCCGATTCATCGGCAGCCATTTTTGTTGACGGGAAACTAATAGCGGCCATTGAAGAAGAACGATTCAGAAGGATAAAACACTGGGCGGGGTTTCCAAAAATGGCGATAGAATTTTGCTTGAAAGAAGCAGGAATTGGTTTTGAAGCCGTTGATTATTTTGCGATTGGGCGTGATCCAAAAGCAAAATTTTTTAAAAAGTTGTTGTATCTCGCGCGAAATCCCGGAGGTAGTTTTTCTGCGATAAAAAATCGCGTGCGGAACAGTAAACAAATAAATTCGTTAGAAAATGAATTGGCCTCAATTTCCGGCCTGCCGGCGGAACGTTTTATAAATAAAATCAGCAAAATAGAACACCACAGGAGCCATTTGGCATCCGCTTTTTTTGGGTCTCCTTTTGAAGAAGCAGCCTGTGTTTCCATAGACGGTTCCGGCGATTTTACGACCACCATGACTGCCGTTGGTAAAGGTAATGAAATTGAGGTTTTGGATTCAGTTGATTTTCCGCATTCCCTGGGGATCTTTTATACCACCTTTACCCAGTTGTTGGGTTTCCCGCATTATGGTGATGAATATAAAGTAATGGGCATGGCTCCTTACGGAGAAGCTAAGTACGTTGATAAACTGGAAAAGGTGATTCACCTTACCAGTGATGGCCTATTCAAATTGAACCTTGATTATTTTAGAAAAGGAACGGAAGGGATTATTTCTTATGGAGAAGACAACGTGCCTTTGGTGCAGCCGATGCACAGCGCTGAAATGGTACATCTTTTTGGTGCAGCGAGGAAAAAAGAGGAACCGCTAACGCAATACCACAAGGACCTGGCGGCGTCTGTGCAAAAAATGACTGAGCAAACGATCTTTCATATTTTGGAAAATGTGCAAAAAAGAACCGGGTTAAAAAATCTCTGCCTGGCGGGCGGTGTAGCACAGAATAGTGTTGCCAACGGAAAGATTAAAACAAATACTTCTTTTGAAAATATTTATATTCCGTCTGCAGGCCACGACGCAGGAATAGCGATGGGCGCGGCGCTTTATGTGCAACATCAATTATTGAAAAAGAAAAGAATGCCTTCCATCAAAACAGCCTATACGGGAAGCCGCTATTGTAACGAAGAAATAAAATCTATTCTTTGTTCTCAAAAGATAAATTTTGAAGAATATGAGGATGAAGTATTGTTTGATAAGGTCACGGATTGCATTATAAGCGGCGGAGTAGTAGGATGGTTTAACGGCCGCGCAGAGTTTGGGCCGAGGGCTTTGGGCGCCCGTTCCATTATTGCTGACCCGAGAAGGGCAGATGCCAAAGAGATCCTGAATTCTAAAATAAAAAGAAGGGAAAGTTTTCGCCCTTTTGCCCCCTCCATCCTGAAAGAATATGTTGCTGAGTATTTTGAGTCAGAGGACGATGTTCCTTTTATGGAAAAAGTTTTTACAATAAAAGAACAAAAAAGAAATAATATTCCTGCCGTTACTCACGTTGATGGTACCGGAAGATTACAAACAGTGAACAGAGACATATCTCCGCGGTATTATCAACTAATTAAAACATTTCATGGAAAAACGGGAATTCCTATTTTATTAAACACATCGTTTAATGAAAATGAACCGATTGTAAATTCCCCGCAAGATGCTTTGAATTGTTTTCTTCGAACGGAGATGGACATGCTGGTTATGGAAAATATTATGATAGTAAGAAAGTAGTATTCCGCGTTTGTAGTTTTTTCCCTTAGTAAATTTTACAATTTATTAGGATTTTTGCGAAAAACTATTATCTTTATCTTCTGTTTTGGAAAATTGAATTGCGCAAACTTTATTTAATTTTAACATACGCCATCACTAACGCATGAAAGTCTCCATCATAACTGTAACAATGAATTCTGAAAAATATCTTTCAGACTGCATCGAATCCGTCAGGAGGCAAAATTATAAGAATATTGAGCATATCATTATTGACGGAAAATCTTCCGATGGCACTTTAGAAATTATTGAAAAAAATTCAGACCACATTTCTTACTGGATTTCCGAGAGTGATCGCGGTATGTATGACGCGATTAACAAAGGGATTCAAATGGCTACCGGTGATATCATCGGCATTTTAAACAGCGATGATATGTTTGCTTCAGCAGACGCAGTGCTAAGTATTGTAGATTGTTTTCAAAACAATCATGTTGATTCAGTGTATGGTGATCTTGTTTATGTGGATCCCCAAAACACACAAAAAATAATCCGCTACTGGAAGGGTATCTCTTATAAACGATCGCGTTTCAAATATGGCTGGATGCCTGCTCATCCTACGTTTTACATTCGCAGGGAGTTGATAGAACAATATGGATTATACGAAAATCATTATTATACCGCAGCCGATTATGAATTTATGGCGCGGTATCTTTTTCTGTATAAAATTAGTTCGCATTACCTTGATGCCATGCTGGTGAAAATGCGTAGCGGAGGATTGAGCAATATAACTCTTAAAAGTCGGTTTCGGGCCAACAGGCGCGATTATCTTGCCATGAAAAAAAACAGGATCCCTTTTTCTTTTATTGTATCCATATTAAAGCCGCTCCAAAAAATCCCCCAATTCAACAGCTCACGCGCTAAGCAATATTCGATTATAAATAAAGAGGAAAACTTTTTCAGAGTCCCTGTTACCTATCTCCCCGCCGATTGATAAATACTTAAATTTGTAGGATGAATATTTTCTCTACAAAAAAAATAATTCCAGCTTACCCCGGATTCTCATGGCTCTCGCAGGATATACATTCCCATATTTTACCCGGCATTGATGACGGTTCACCGGATATAGAAACTTCCCTTCAATTATTACAATCGCTATCTGATGCAGGTATCAATAAATTTATCTGTACTCCCCATATCATCGGCGATATGTATCGTAATACGCCGCAAACTATTAATGCGGCGCTTTCCAAATTAAAAAAGGCGGTTTATCAACATGGATTGAATGTGGAAATAAGCGCTGCGGCTGAATATATGCTGGATGATCATTTTATGGAACTGATTCGAAAAAAAGAACCATTAATGATCCTGACTAAAAATTATATTCTTACGGAACTTTCGTATGCTACGCCTCCTTCCAAACTCGAGGATATTTCTTTTGAAATCAATATCAATAATTACCAGGCGCTGATGGCGCATCCTGAACGCTATCCTTATTATCATCGAAATTATGAAGCCTACAACCGGCTTAAAGAATTGGGTTTTTTACTACAGGTCAATCTTCTTTCTCTCACGGGCTATTACGGAAAAACAGTAGCTAAAGCGGCAAAATATATTCTTGAAAATAATCTTGCTGATTTTGTAGGTACCGATCTTCACCATTTCAACCATCTTAATGTTTTGACAGACACTAAATCTATTGAAATATTTGAAAAGTATTTGGGGGATAAAGTGTATAATGTTTTTTAGCAAAGATATTTTTTGCGCTTTCAGCGCGAATGCTTTGTCACGCCTGCCTGAATGCTTCATGCAGACAGGGATTTCACGGATTTACACGGATTAGAGATTTATACAGATTATTATCAGCCGTTTCAAAAATAAATGATAATTCAAATCTAAAGGCCGTCAGGTGGATCAGTGGCAACCAAGCCGGAATAAGACTTATTTCTTTGTCTGCCGTCAGGCAAGCGTACCATTCGTGTAAATCCGTGTAATCCGTGGCAACAAAAAACCTCCTTTTTATTTCTTCTGTTCTTTTTCTTATTTTACATCTTTAAAATCAGCGAATGAAACTATTTGTCTTTGCCATGTATGGGCTTATTACGGTTATGTTGATTGTAGCTTTAAACTCTACATTACTGCTTAAAGCGCCTTTGGGAAAATTGCTAAGCCCGCAACAAGGTTTGTGGCAAAACGCAGAACCGGTTGACGAAAATTATTCTGCCGATCTTTCTTTTCCTCAGTTGAAAGGAAAAGTAAATGTTTATTTTGATGAGAGACTGGTACCGCATGTTTTTGCTGATAATGAGAATGACGCTTATTTTGTGCAGGGATATTTGCACGCTAAATTTCGTTTATGGCAAATGGAGTTTCAAACCCGCGCTGCTGCGGGGCGATTGAGTGAGGTAGTGGGAGCAATGGCATTGGATTATGATCGCAATCAAAGAAGATTAGGAATGGTTTACGCCGCGGAAAATTCTTTAAAAGAAATTGAAAAAGATCCGGTAACCCTTGCGGAATGTGATAATTATACAGCGGGTGTGAATGCTTATATCGAAAGCCTGGATCAAAGTTCTCTTCCTGTGGAATATAAATTATTAGGGTACCAACCTGAAAAATGGACAAATTTAAAATCGGCGCTTTTTTTAAAATATATGGCGCTTGAATTAGCCGGATACGAAAGGGATTTTGAAATGACCAATGCGAAATCTCTTTTCTCTTCATCTGATTTTGATAAAATTTATCCTATCGTTATGGATTCTTTGGATCCTATTGTCCCTAAGGGAACTGTATTTGCCCCTCCGGGAATAAAAGTAAAGATTCCTGCTACAGCGGATTCGCTTTATTACGATCAAAAAGATTCCACCACTTATGACGAACAAAAGCCAAATCCTGATAACGGAAGTAATAACTGGGCGGTTAACGGAAGCAAAACAAAAAGCGGTTACCCGATTTTATGTAACGATCCTCATCTTGGACTGAACCTTCCTTCTATCTGGTATGAAATGCAGATTTCAACGCCCGAGTACAATGTTTATGGCGCCACATTTCCCGGCGCTCCTTCTGTTATAATCGGCTTCAATGATAAATGCGCTTTTGGGTTCACGAATGCCATGCGGGACGTAAGAGATTATTACACAGTAAAATTTAAAGACGACAGCCGCAAAGAATATTGGTTCGACAGTGCATGGCATCCGTCCACTTTCAGGATTGAGGACATTAAAATAAAAGGCCAGCCGGATTACTTAGACACCGTGGCTTATACCAACATTGGCCCCGTGATGTATGACAAAAGCTTCAGCGGAGGAAGAAATACCGATGAAAAGAATTATGCTGTGAGATGGAAGGCACATGACCCGAGCAATGAACTAAAAATGTTTACGCTTTTAAATAAAGCAAAAGATTATAATGATTATTTGGAAGCTATAAAATATTTACATACGCCGGGACAAAATTGCATTTTCGCCTGCAAAAACGGGGACATTGCTATTTGGGATCAGGGCGAGTTTCCGGCCAAATGGTATCGCCAGGGCGATTTTGTAATGCCGGGGACTGACAGCTCTTATTTTTGGCAAGGTATAATACCTCAAGATGAAAATCCACATTTGGTAAATCCTGAAAGAGGCTTTGTAAGCAGCGCCAATCAATTGCCAACAGATACTACTTATCCTTATTATCTCGGGGGATCTTACCCGCCTTACCGCGGTTTGGAGATCAACAGAAGGCTGGCTGAAATGAATAGTATTACGCCGCAGGACATGATGAAATTGCAGACAAGCAACTATAATGTTTTTGGCAAAATGGCGCTTCCTGTTTTTGTCAATAATATGCAGGTAGATAAACTTTCTCCGCAGGAAAAAAAATATTTTGATATTTTAAAAAACTGGAACCACAGCAACGACCCGGATTCCAAAGGGGCTACCTTATTTGTGTTGAGTTGGGATAGTTTGGAAACTACTGTTTGGAATGACGAATTTTTAAAAACACGCCTGCAATTGTTGTGGCCTTCTGAAAGTACTTTGTTGGATGACATTACCAAATATCCTGACTTCAAATTTTTTGATAATGTAAATACGGCTCAGCATGAAACCTTATCAGATGATGTAACGTTGGCCTTTCAAAAAGCAGCGGCAGTAGTAAGAAAAGCCGATGAAAACGGAACGATAGAATGGGCAAAATATAAGGATACGAGAGTAGAACATTTAGCGCGTATAGATGCATTCAGCCGTTTGCATTTGCCGATAGGAGGTGGCACCAATACCATCAATGCCGCGAAAGAACAACACGGGCCAAGCTGGCGAATGATTGTTTCTTTAACGCCTGAAACAGAGGCTTACGGCATTTATCCCGGAGGCGAGAGTGGTAATCCCGGGAGCGCTTTCTATGATGATTTTGTGAGTGATTGGGCCGTAGGAAAATATTATAAATTGTGGGTGATGAAGGCCTCTGAAGCAAACGATAAAAGAGTGAAAGGAACGATGAGTTTTAATTAGCTAATGTGATAATTGGCTAATGTGCCAATGGGAAAATTTGAAGATTTGAAAATGGAAAAATAAATAAATGAATGAATCAGTAAACAAGTAAATAATAATAATTTTTATTTAGCGAAAGCAATATCGAATAAACAAATAGAAAAATTAGCGTATCAACCAGTAAACAAACAAATATTCATAATTTCAGTTTCTTTGAACCCTTTCCCGATAGCTATCGGGATGGAGGGCAGGGAGGCCAACCAATAAACCCAATTATAAAGATGAAATTTATAGCCTCGATAATACTTATCATTCTTTTTAGTTTCCTTTCGTGTTTGTATTTTCCATGGTGGAGCATTGCTATTGCGGCGTTCATTATTTCGCTACTTATTCCCCAAAAGCCCGGGGTTTCTTTCCT
>Ga0070660_100002405_pt1 | contig 12860 bp, 10 predicted proteins | sample KBSC33metaG_FD_64670 | JGI IMG/M metagenome (GOLD analysis project Ga0070660, IMG submission 64670) | Corn rhizosphere microbial communities from Kellogg Biological Station, Michigan, USA - KBS C3-3 metaG | ecosystem: Host-associated > Plants > Roots > Rhizosphere > Soil ... | reverse complement strand
TTTTTGTGAACCTGCGAAAAAAAGGTTTTTCCATTTATCCGATCCTTTTAATGATAAAAGCAGTTGGGAGATAAAAATTAAGAATTACACAAAATAACACGAATTCCTTATCACTTTTTTAAAGTTTGTATAATTTCCGGTTCATAAATTGGCAATTGCGGTTAGGTGCTAATTCAATAAGAAAATTAAAAATCAGTTTCGCGTGCTTTTCTCAGGATAGCTTTTTCTTCTTCACTTAAATGAGGATATCCTTTTTGATTGATCTTATCAAGAATCTCATCAATACGTTCCTGTGTTATTACGGGTCTTTTTACAAACGGTTGTTGTCCGTGTGTATTATAAAAAACTTTTTCTTTTATTTTCTCCTGCTTGTGTACCGGTTTCGGTTTGTCAGGGTTAAAAAGATTGACAAACCAATTATAAAGCTGAATCATCCACCGGCTCCAATCGTATCCTTTTCGCAGGCTTAACACAAATAAGAATCCCATAAGGCCGCCTCCCAAATGTGCCAAATCATGCGCTGTGCCCTGGCTTCCCGAAAAATCAATGATTACAAAAAGAACAGTAAGTATCCACAACGGAATTCCCCCATTCAGCATTTTAAACAGGCGATAATCCGGCGAGAGCGTAGTGGTTGCGATTGCTATAGCCATGATACCCGCACTGCCGCCGTACATGGATGAATATTCAATTTGATCCCGCAATGCCGGAAAAGCATAGCTTGAAGCAATGAAGACGACCGCTCCGGCCAAACCTCCATAAATATAAACCGGAATTATTTTTGAATTGCCTGACAGATCCTGTAAAATAGTACCAAAAAACCAAAGCCATAGCAAACTTATAACGGTGTAAATAACACCAACATGTACAAACATATAAGTAAACACTGTCCAGGGCATTTGAGCAAGTGAAGATAATTTTGCAGGAACGATGAACCATCTTAAGATCTCATAATTAAACGCGGTTCCGGAAGATTGTGTGAGATAAAAGATAACCTGGATAAGCCCGAAAGAAACAAAAAGTAGCGCATTGATAGCTACAAGCGCCATCAGTGCGTTATTATCATCACCCAGGGAAATCTTTCTGAAACGCCTGTCAATATATCTTTCTGACTCACCCATTATACTTACTTAGATTATGCTTTGTAAAATTACCAAATTACTGCGATTTAAAAACAGGGAATTTCAAATTTTAATAATTGTTTTTGCCTGATCTTTTCCAGATAATACAAAGAATCAAGCCCATAGCCAGGCCGCCCAAATGTGCAAAGTGGGCTACGTTTCCTCCAAAACCTGAAAATTGTCCGAAGAGATCGATGGCTGCATAGATAATAGCAAGGTATTTGGCCTTGATGGGGAAAGGAATGGGTAAGATAAAAAATTCAATATTAGGAAATGTATAAGCGAATGCACCTAACAAACCCATCACCGCACCGGAGGCTCCAATAGCAAAGCCAACGGGCACCAGGAACATTTCTGTAACGCCTGCTGCAAGTCCGCAAACCAAATAAAAAATCAGAAATCTTTTTGGTCCCCAAAGCCTTTCTAACGCTGCGCCAAACAGCCATAAAGCATACATATTAAAAAGAATATGAAGAAAGCCACCGTGCGCAAACATGTGTGTAACCAATTGATAAGGTTTGAATAGTCCGGTATCTATAGACCAAAGCCCTATCCTACTGGTAAGCCAGCCAAGGTTGTTACCGCCTGTTACGTCATATCCCGATTTATCAAAAACCATCTGCGCCACAAAAACAATCACATTTATGATGATAAGATTCAATACAACCGGCGTGGAAGATTGAGAAGGCCGGTACCTGTTGTTATAAGCCATTCAATAAAAATTTAGGCTGCAATTTCGGAAATGTTTATTGAAATGAAATATTATAGGTGAGCCTTATGTTTCACAAGGTATAAATTCATGAAATTTCGCTACAAAAGAGTAGAAATTTTTATACCGGTAATATCACTATGACATCATTTTGATCGTAAGTACTTTTGATACAGATGATAACAAATATGCCAGCCTTCGGAGGAATTTTATCAAAGGATGAGATCAATAAAATTGTGGCTTTTTTATCTACACAGAACTAAATATTTTTGAAGGCATCTGGCCGAAAGCTTATTAGATAAAAATCTGCTTTATTTGTTGCTTTACTGACTCACAAATTTTGCAACTCTTCTGCACAGAAAACAAGGCATATTATTATCAGCAGTCATAACCGTTTGAACAATCTTTGCCGTAAGCCTAATAAACCCCGTGTCAATAAAAGAAACAACATAATACACCTAAAATACTTTTCGATAAACAACAACATTAAAACACGCAAATCAACCGGCTCTATAAAAACTATGTATCTGCCAGCAAATCGAAATATTCATCATCTTCATTTTTGCCTCCAAAGCCTTTCCCAAGAGTTGTATGTGTTTCCACAAATTCAATGGAGCTTATCCATTTTACCATTATGCTTATCTGTTATGATTGTATCTAATCGCGTTAGTAAAAGACCAGATGTGCGCGCACCTTATGGGAAGAATGTTTTAAATCTGAAAAAGGAAACGGCAGGGGAAGCACAAACCCAGCAAGGAGGTAAAGATTTGAAAAGTATCGTGTAAAATGATATAACCTATTCCTAAGTATTTTACGTGTACCTTACACTGCCTGATCTTCCTAGTGGGTGATGGCTTATACATGCGTACAGATAATAAGGCTAAGCCCAAAATACTTTCTCAAAATCTTTTCCCGGTTGTAGGCATTGGTGCATCTTCCGGAGGGCTGGAAGCCTTCAAAAAATTGATAAAGGCTATACCACACGATTCAGGTATGGCCTACATCTTAGTTCAGCATTTGCATCCTGAGCATGAAAGCGTTTTACCTGAGATTTTGCAACGGATAACTAAAATCCCTGTTGTGGAAATCAGTGATAATGTACATGTAGATCCCGACCATATTTATGTTATTCCCTCCAATAAAATGCTTGTTGCTACAGATGGTATTTTAAAACTAAGCCCGAGGCCTGCGAAAGACAAATTAAATATGCCCATTGATATTTTCTTCTCTTCACTTGCAGAAGTTCATCAGGCGCATGCAATAGGAGTGGTGTTATCCGGCAACGGTGCAGATGGCACTGCAGGGCTGAAAGATATTAAAGAACACAGTGGTTTTACTTTTGCCGAAAACCCTGATTCTGCTTCTTATAACAGCATGCCGCAACATGCCATTGATGCAGAAGTTGTTGACTTCGTTCTTGCTCCTGAAAAAATCCCGGAAAGATTGATGGAACTTAAACGATCTTTTAAAATTTCTTCATCAGAAGTAAATAAGCCTGGTGTAAAAGATAAAGAAAATGAAGATGGTTTCAGGCAAATCCTTTCATTGCTAAGGGTTCGTGTGGGCATGGATTTTAGTTTTTATAAACAAACCACTGTTCGCAGGCGTATTATTCGCCGCATGTTGATTCTTCATCTTGAAACAATTACAGAATACCTGGATTATCTGAAAAAAAATAAACAGGAACCGGATATTTTATTCCAGGATCTATTAATACCTGTAACTTCTTTTTTTCGTGACCCGTTAACTTTTGATATTTTATGTGAAACAGTTCTTCCTGAAATTGTAAAAGATAAAACAACACAAAATCCATTGCGCATCTGGATAGCAGGATGTTCCACGGGGCAGGAAGCCTATTCGGTTGCTATATGCATTCATGAATATTTAAGTGACCATATTTCCAACATTAAAGTCCAGATTTTTGCGACTGATATTTCTGAGCAATCTATTAAAAAGGCAAGGGCGGGTATCTATTTAAAAAAAGAATTAGTTGGAATTTCACCTATCCGCCTGGATCAGTTTTTTAATAAAATTGATGGCAATTACCAGGTGAAAAAAACAGTGAGAGATATGTGTGTTTTTGCTGTACACAATTTTTTAAAAGATCCGCCATTTGCAAAAATGGATTTGATCAATTGCCGCAATGTGCTTATTTATTTAGAGCCTTTTTTGCAAAAGAAAGCACTCACCACTTTTCATTATGCGCTCAATGATAGAGGGATTTTATTGTTGGGGAAATCAGAAACTACCGGCAACTCTTCCGATCTTTTTCTTCCTTTTGGGAAAAGGGATAAATTGTTTACAAGGAAAGCTGTGCCCGGAAGATTTATAAATGTGGTCAGCGAGCGAAATGAAACAGACATTACAGATAAAAATTATCATTTACGCAACAAAGAAGGAAAAACAGATGATTTTCAAAAAAACGCAGATGATATTTTGCTTTCAAAATATACACCTGTGGGTGTTGTAGTAAATGACCAGTTTGAGATTGTACAGTTTCGTGGTTTAACCGGTGAATACTTAGAGCCTTCGCCCGGCAAAGCAAGCCTCAATGTGCTGAAAATGGCAAAAGAAGGTTTGGCTTTTGAGATCCGCAATGCATTGCACAAAGCAAAAGCTACCAGCGAGCCATTCATCAAAGAAGGTATCCTGATAAACAATGCCCACCTGAATAAAGCAGCCGGGAGTGGGAAAAAATTGGTAACCATTGAAGTGATTCCATTACTGAATACAATTGATTTGCATTTTTTGATTCTTTTCAGAGATGAAGCCGCAGGAGGAAAGACGCAATCTTCAATTAACAAAAAAAAGCTGGCAGCTGAAAAAAAAGACGAAAAGGATATCCGCATTAAACAATTAGAAAAAGAATTGTCGCAGGCGCGGGAAGATATGCGCGACATCACAGAAGAGCAAGAGGCAGCTAATGAAGAATTGCAAAGCTCCAATGAAGAATTACTGAGTGGCAGCGAAGAATTGCAAAGCCTCAATGAAGAATTAGAAACCAGCAAAGAAGAATTGCAGAGCACCAACGAAGAGTTGATTACAGTGAACCAGGAACTCTACGAGCGCAATGAAGAACTGAACCAAAGCCGCAAGTTTGCTAATACCACCATTTCTATACTTCACGAACCACTTCTTGTGCTTGATAATAATTTTCGAATAAAAAGCGCTAATAAATCTTTTTATAAAAATTTTCAGCTAACGGAAAATGAAACTTTGGGAAAGATTTTATTTGAGTTAAAAGATAATGGCTGGGAAATTCCGGGGCTACACAAAAAACTTGAAAATATCCTGGATGAAAGAGACATTTTAATTGAAGTGGAAATAACTTTTACATTTCCTGATATTGGAGAACGTAGCATTTGTTTTAATATTCAGCCATTAAACAGGGAAAGCGGAGAGCAATTGATTTTACTGGCTTTGGATGATATTACTTTAAGAAAAAAAGCAGCGCAAATACAGGCAACTGCCTTTGAGCAATTAGAACGAAATGCTGAAATGATACACAACCTGTATATGAATGCCCCTGCATTTCTATGTACTTTTCGGGGGCCAAAACATATTTATGACCTGGTAAATCCATCTTATCAGAAATTATTTGGCAAACGTAAAATAGTAGGTAAACCGGTTATGGAAGCGTTGCCCGAACTGGTAGGGCAAGACTTTGATACGATTCTTGATAAAGTATATAATACCGGTAAAATATTTATTGGCAATGAAGTTCTTATCAGGCTGGCTCGTGATGAAGGCCTTTTGCCCGAAGACCGGTTCTTCAATTTTTCTTATCAGCCAACTTATAATGAGGATAAAAAAATAAATGGAATTTTGGTTTTTGGATATGAAGTAACGGAACAGGTGCTTGCGAAGAAACTGATTGAAAAACATTTGAGGCTGGTATTGGAATCTATCCCCCAGATAACAATAACAGCATCAGTAGCGGGCGATATTACTTTCTTCAATCAATATTTTCTTGACTACATAGGTTTGACATTAGAGGAAGCTAACGCTGGAAGAAGATGGGAAAACGTGATTCATCCGAACGACCTCGCAGGGATTACTTTAGCAAAGCAGCATTCCCTTGCAACCGGTGAAGATTTGTACAATGAAGTAAGACTGAAAAGAAAAAGTGATGGAACGTACCATTGGCATTTAGCACGGGCAATGGCAATAAAAAATGATGCGGGTAAAATAGTTTCCTGGGTAGGCACTGCTACAGATATTGACAATCAAAAAGTGAACGAGCAGAAAAAGGATGAATTTATCAGTGTTGCCAGCCATGAAATGAAAACCCCACTTACTACCGCTAAAGCCTACCTGCAATTATTAGAACTTGAACTATCTTCAAATAAAAACAACGGAAACGCAAATTTATATGCAAAAAAAGCAACCCTTTCTATTATCAGGCTTAATGAATTAATAACCGAACTACTGGATGTAAGTAAAATACAAAGCGGCAAATTAAATTATCATATTACTGCTTTCAATTTCGATGAAATGATTGATAGTACTATTGAGAATATTCAATATACTTCCCCACTCCATACAATTATAAAAACAGGAATCGTAAATCAAGAAGTAACGGGAGATAAAGACAGACTGGAGCAAGTGGTTATTAACCTATTGAGCAATGCTATTAAATATTCGCCCGATGCAGGCAAAGTTTTTATAAATGTAGCACAGGAAAACGGCGAGATAAAAGTTTCGGTAAAAGATGAAGGTATCGGTATATCAAAGAAAAATCTTGAAAAAATATTTGAAAGGTATTACCGCGTAGAAGACAGTGCATTGCAATTTCAGGGATTAGGCATCGGCTTGTTTATTTCTTACGAAATTATTCAACGCCATCATGGTAAGCTTTGGGCAGAAAGTGAACCTGGAAAAGGAAGTACATTTTATTTTACATTTCCGTGCAAACAAAAAATAACCAACTTTTAAAACCTGGCGATACGCTGAGTATATTTCACGCTTTCTTGTAAAAATTATGAAAAAATGTGTTCTGATATATGATGATGACCAGGAAATCTTATTTCTATGCAAAATAATTCTTGAGAAATATTATCGCGTAGAAACTCTTTTTCAATGCAAAGATATTATTGCTGATATTGCACAAATAAAACCGGATTTTATTTTAATTGATTTATGGATTCCTGTACTTGGCGGCAAAAAAGCAATTACTCTTGTTAAGGATAATCCGCTCACACGGTCTATTCCGGTTTTTATTTTTTCGGCCAATGCAGATATTGAAAAAATATGTATAGAAACAAATGCAAACGGATATATAAGCAAACCATTTGATGTAGCTTCCCTTATAGAAATAATTGGAAGGCATATTTTATAATACACCTTCCGGTTTGAGCTTTGTATTTATCGAATAAATCGTGAAATGCATTACGAGAAGGATCGCCCTGGATGTGTAAAAGCGGGTGATCAGATTCTGCGCAACTTCTTGAGCGGACTGATAGTTTAAAAAAAGGTAATCTTCCTCACAGGGGAGAAGATATAAAGGAAAAATGAGTTCACTCACTTTTGAAAATATTCTGGTTATTAAACAGGTATCACAATAATGACTAAACGTAATTGTGTACACTACCCGATTTTTTTTAACTAAAAATAGAAATGCCGTTTAATTGCTCCTACCCGGATGCCGCCCGTATATGTGTACATTGGGGGGACGGTAATTACTTCCAATACTGCAGGTCGGTACTCTGAAAGGACTTCATCACAGGCATCGGAAATAAAATCAGGATCATCTACACAAAAACCTTTTTGATCCAAGAAGTTTTGCATATTTTAGAAGGGAATCAAATGCAGTATTATTGAGGATTCTGTGCTTATGTATTTGCTAATAAATCGAAATATTCATCATCTTCATTTTTGCCTCCAAAGCCTTTTCCAATAGTTTTATAGGTTTCTACAAATTCAATGGCGCTTATCCATTTTACCATTTTATACCCCAACTGGTTTTCCACCCGTAGCCTTATGGGAGCGCCGTGCTCAATAGGAAGCGCTTCATAATTCATTTCCCAGGCCAAAATAGATTTCGGTTTCATGCAATTGTCCAGTGTATTGGTGTCATAATAAATTCCGCCATACAGCCCTTCCCCAAAAGAATAAAAAGCTACGGTAGTTACATTGGCATGAGGTTTTACCAAATCTATTATTTCCTTCATTGGAACTCCTGCCCATTCCGCAATTCCCGTCCATCCCTGTATGCAACTATGCATTTCAATAGTTTCTTCTCTGCCCATTTTTTTTAAATCATCTAATGAAAGTTCTACAGGGTTTTCAACCAGGCCATAAATTTTAAGTTTATAATCTTTAAAATTATTTCCTTTCAGATTTTTCCATTCTTTAGAATCAGGCATTTTTCCGTTGGGCCAGAAATAAGGGGAGATGTCTTTTTTGGTGTAATATTTTTTTGGCTTGAATTTATTAATAGTCTTAAGCCATAGCGATTCATTTATAGTTTTCTCCAAAAATTGAAGCGTTCGCTGTTTGCGCCATGACAGCCAATGCGCCAGCATATTAAATCCTATCACAAATGCAACGATGATAATCCCTACCCACAAACCTATTGATGAAGGGTCATTGCTTTTATTGAGTATAATATGGTTCATGTTTTTATGAAGGCCCGTCAAGGCTACGAGTGCTACATGCACGATTATAAAAATCACATAACACAACATGATGAGGAAATGAAACGAACGGGCAGTCTGGCGATTAAAAAATAACTTCTGATACCAATGAAAGCGGCTGTCAATAGCCGGTGACATCGCTAATCCTGTGAGCATTGCCAATGGTGCCATTACAAATATAACCGAGAAATAAGCAAGCTGTTGCAAGGCATTAAAATGATAAAACCCGTTTGGTTCAATTGGCATGTTAAAAGTAGCATAGTGTACAAAAACATTCCAGCTATCCGGAATTATTTGCAAAGAAGCAGGTACCAAACGTTTCCACTGATCGGTATAAAGTAAAAGGAAAATAAATATAACTCCATTTAAAATAAAAAACGGCACGGTGATAAAATGCCACGATCTTGCAATACCTACCGTGTGGCGATACCCAGGCAAACCCGCTACAGGGCTAATGTACCGTGAATCCTGCTTTGCTGTCCAGGTTTTATCTTTTGGAAATACTACGGGCGTAAAACGAATCCATTCCGTTTCAGGGCCACATCCATTATTCCAGTACAACCTTGGATGATCCGCAAGAATAGAAAGGCCGCTTCTTATAATTAAAATTAAAAAAAAGAAGTTTACCCAATGACTGACATTGATCCACATAGGAAACCCGGAAGGTTGATTAGGCACAGCCACCGGAGAAAAAGATAAAGAGGGATCCGGAGGTAATCCAAAAAATAAATATTGTATCCATGCAATTATAATGGAACCTAAAAGCACCATACCAATTATAAACATCATGTATGGTTTTAATCTTACAAAAAAGCGCCTGTCTTCAGGATAATGCATTGCTTTTTCAGCAGGCGTAAAATGAGGAATCATTATTCAGTATTTATTATTTGAGCACAATAATTATGCAGCAACATTTGTTTGAAAAGAAAAATATTGAATGCCAACCTTAATCATCTCTCAATATATTCATCAGTACAATTTTCCAAAAAAGTCTCAATCGTTTCAACCCGGTAAGGGAGCCGGAAAGATTCCAGCTCGTTCTGAAAATATATTCTGTCGAAGGAAGCAAAAGCAAGATACGGCTAATATCGCCACTCGATTTTTCCTTTTGATTTTGCAATTTTTTCTTTATGAAAACGGTAACCAACGGACTTACCAAAAAGTACCACGTTAAGAATATAAGTAAGGATCTCAAAAGTATCAGCAATGCTTTATATGAAGAAAGAACAGGCTTGCCTATTTTAAAAAGAGACTGAAAAAAAAGTAACAGTAAAAGTATCCAGATAAAAATAAAAACGCTTCTTAATATTTTCCTTTTTTTGTGTGAAGCCGGATGGTTGCTAAATTGCTTGCCGGTATCCACCGGGGCGATTACAAATTCATGTTGGGTCGCTTGCCATGATTGGGATTTAGGAACTATCCGTGACGCCCATATACCAACTAAAATTCCAACAACTCCATGAATAAAAATATACATAATTGCCAGCAACAGCGAGTAATTATTAACTACTTTTTGATGGGTAAGCTTTGTGATAAACTCATTTACCGCATTCCAAAAACCAACACCATATAGCAAGACCAAAACAAAGATTCTTTGTATTGCCGATTCTACCAAAGCTAAAAATCCCAATACAATACACGAAAGCCTGAAGTGTTTTAAATTGACAAATAAAATCTGTCCCATCACGCCTTGAAAAAGAACAGCAAAATAGGCAGTAGGAGGCGTATTGGGACTTAACATCATTTTAAAAATACACACAATAATGGTTGCTTTTAAAATCGCACCATTTGTTATGAGCTTTCGACTCATTGACAATTTTGTATTTGCCTTTTTATCTCCTGCATAATACCCAATCAGGCAAATACAGAGCACCGCAAAACCTGAAAGAAACATTCCCGAAAACGGGAAATGCAATCCATGAATGATTCCACCGGCCACACCTTCGCTTATTACCCAAAGAGTTATTAAACGATAATAAAGATTCCCCCGGGAGGAGGTATTTTCTTCGACGACAGGCATTTCGTTTGTTCAGATTTATGATAGGAACACCGTTCGTTGTCAGATGTAAAGATACATTGCGAGAGTTATCTAACGGTGCATTTCAAGATGTCCCATGGGTCGGCTGGTAGTAAACAGTGCAGACACTGCTCACGGCGCGCCGCCCGGTTCGTGTCATGAACCGGCAACGATTTGAAATGGACACCATTTAACCGGCTCTATTCAATTAATTCTTATTTTTATAAAATAAGTTGATTGTTTCCTGTTCAGTCAATAAAAAATAATTTTTTATACTCATCCAATTTTTAAAGATGAAAGCGCTTATCATCGTAGATATTCAAAATGATTTTCTTCCCGGAGGCGCATTGGCCGTGCAAAATGGTGATGCCGTAATTCCTGTAATCAATAAATTACAAAGTCAATTTGATTTGGTAATAGCCACCCAGGACTGGCATCCTGCGGATCATAAAAGTTTTGCGTCTATGCATCCCGGTAAAAAAATATTTGATGAAATAATGCTTGATGGATTGCCACAGGTATTGTGGCCCGATCACTGCGTTCAGGAAACTGAAGGAGCTAAATTTTCTGCTCAATTAGATACTAAAAAGATTGAAGCAATTTTCAGAAAGGGAATGGATAAAAATATAGATAGCTACAGTGGCTTCTTTGATAATGGAAAAAAGAAAGCCACCGGCATGGGCGCTTATTTAAAGGGAAGAGGAGTTACCTCAATATATGTTTGCGGTTTGGCCGCCGATTATTGCGTGTATTTTACCGCTTTGGATGGATTGGAAATGGGTTTTCAATCTACCATCATTACTGATGCGACGCGCGCCATTGATAAAGAAAATTTTGAAAAAGTATTAGAAGATTTTAAATCAAAAGGTGGGCAGGAAATCAGAAGTGAGGAAATTTCAAAAATGGAATAACTAATAACTTAGCATCATATAAAACATGATTTTTCTCTTACTGGTTTAATCTAATTAGTTCTAAAATGAAATAAGAATCCAGTGAATTTGTTCGTTTACTGTCATTTTAGTGTAATGGGTTCGCTGCCTTAAATTTTAATTTATTAATAAACAGAATATTCATTTAAATTTAATTATGAAAAAATATTTTGTTCTTTCAATTATTACTTTAATGGTTTTGTTTGGCTGTGTATCGCGAATACAATATATGGGAAGAACCTACCCTGCTACAAGCAACGTAGATATTTATTATAGCCCGCATGATGTAAAAAAAGATTACGAGGTAATAGGAAAAGTAAGCAACGTCGGAAACAAGTTGCAAAAAATACAAAATCGAATTGTTGAGGAGGCGAAAAAGCGTGGTGCTGACGGCATCATCTATTCGAATATACAAAGTACAACACAGGTTGTTAACGGAAATTCTTCTTCAGGCAGATTATTAAACGCTGACTTCATAAAGTATAAATAAATCAGACTCTTCCTTAATTGCAATTATTTTTTTAGAAAAGATAAGAAACTTGCTTATTTATTGCCTGCCCGAATGATTCGTACAGGCGGGGTTTACTGCTGCAATGAATTTCGCTGCCCCGGTTGGTGTCCCCACCAACCGGAATACTTATAAAGCTTACAATGCATTTTTATCCAATTTAGAAAACAGCTTGAAATTTTAAGAAGTACTTTTGTACATCTTCGAAAAGTCATTAAAATTATAAAAGTGCTACCGAAAAATTTTCAAACCGAAAAAGAAAAACTATTTAATCAGCTACACCATAGTGGCGATCTTCTGGTGCTTCCAAACATCTGGAATCCGCTGGGAGCCTTGCTATTGCAGGATTTAGGATATAAAGCCGTAGCTACTGCCAGCGCGTCTATTGCTCTGGCGAATGGATACCAGGATGGAGAAAAAATTCCATTCAATGATTTATTATTGATCCTTGAAAAAATAGTAAAGAGTGTAACCATTCCGGTAACGGCAGATGTGGAAAGTGGCTATGCAAAAAATAATACTGAGCTATCAGAAAATATTAAAAAATTAATTGACACAGGAATTGCAGGAATTAATTTTGAAGACAGCAAACATGATGAGCAAAAATTATTTACGAAAGAAGCGCAATCTGAAAAAATAAATCTCATCAGAAAAACTGCCTCCGAAATGGGAAGCGCTCTTTTTATAAATGCACGTACAGATGTTTTTATAAAAGAAAAGAATTTATCCAACGAAGAAAAAATGGCTGAAGCGATTAACAGGGGAAAAGCTTACAAAGCTGCCGGAGCCGATTGTTTTTACCCGATTTTTTTGAAAGAAAAAGAAAGCATAGTGACGATTATGAACGAGGTTTCGTTGCCTGTAAATATTTTAATGGTTCCGGGCATTCCTGATTTTTCAACATTAAAAGAAATCGGGCTTGCAAGAATAAGTCTCGGACC
>Ga0070660_100002394_pt1 | contig 12890 bp, 11 predicted proteins | sample KBSC33metaG_FD_64670 | JGI IMG/M metagenome (GOLD analysis project Ga0070660, IMG submission 64670) | Corn rhizosphere microbial communities from Kellogg Biological Station, Michigan, USA - KBS C3-3 metaG | ecosystem: Host-associated > Plants > Roots > Rhizosphere > Soil ... | reverse complement strand
ATCGCCCAGCGCTGCCCGCCCAATTGATTCGTGCGGCCAGTCTATAATTCATCCGTCTACGGCCCAAATCGGACCGGACGCCCGCTGCGGTCGAACTGTACCGGCGCCGCGTTAACGACTGGGCCTTTATGACAGTTTGAAGGCGGTGGCGATCAGATAGAACAGCGCCGCGATCAAGCCGGCCGCCGGCATGGTCACGATCCAGGCGACGACAATGTCCTTGGCTACGTTCCAGCGCACCGAAGAGACCCGCCGCGCCGCGCCGACACCGACAATGGCGCCGGTGATGGTGTGGGTGGTGGAGACCGGCACGCCCAGCCAGGTCGCGCCGAACAGGGTCAGCGCGCCGGCGGTCTCGGCGCAGGTGCCCTGCATCGGCGTCAGGTGCGTGATCCGCGAGCCCATGGTGCGCACGATGCGCCAGCCGCCGAACAAGGTGCCCAGCGCCATGGCGGCCTGGCAGGCCATCACCACCCAGAAAGGGACATGGAAGGTGCTGCCTCCGATGCCGTGCGCGAACAGCAGGGCGGCAATGATGCCCATGGTTTTCTGCGCGTCATTGCCGCCATGGCCCAAGCTATAGGCGCTGGCGGAAAAGAATTGCACATGCCGGAACAGCCTATCCACCCATAGGGGATTTGCCCGGACGAACATCCAGGACACGATCAGGATCATCAGCAAGGCCAGGAGAAAGCCGGTGGCGGGCGACAGCACAATGGCCGAAGCGGTCTTGCCCAGGCCCGCCCATACGATGGCCGACCAGCCGCCCTTGCACAGGCCCGCGCCCACCAGCCCGCCGATCAGCGCGTGCGAGGAGGAGGAGGGAATGCCCGCAAGCCAGGTGACGATGTTCCAGATGATGGCCCCCATCAGGGCGCCGAAGATCACCTGATCGTCGATGATGCTGGGCGAGATGATGCCGGTGCCGACCGTCGCTGCGACATGCAGTCCGAACACCGCGAAGGCGATGAAATTGAAGAAGGCCGCCCAGGCCACCGCATAGCGGGGCGCCAGCACGCGGGTGGAAACGATGGTGGCGATGGAATTGGCCGCGTCATGCAGGCCGTTGAGAAAGTCGAAGATCAGGGCGACGGCGATCAGGGCAATGATCAGGAGCATTAGACTTGCTCGATGACGATGCCGCTGATGCGGTTGGCGACGTCCTCGAAGCGGTCGACCACTTTTTCCAGATGGTCGTAGATTTCATTGCCCACGATGAAGGCCATCGCGTCGCTGTTCTTGTGCCGCAGATACAGCGCCTTGATGCCCTGATCGTTCAGCTCGTCGGCCTGTTCCTCAAGCCGGGTGATTTCCTCGGCGATGGTGTTGATACGCGCCTGGTTGTCGCGCATGTCGCCCAGCAGGCCCACAGCCTCTTCCGTCAGCTCGGCACAGCGCAGGATGATGTCGGCCATCTGGCGCATCTGCAGTTCGAAACTGGTGACCTCGAACAAGGTGATGGCCTTGGCGGTCTTTTGCATCTGGTCGATGGAATCGTCGAGCAGGCCGATCAGGTCCTTGATGTCGCCGCGATCGAAGGGGGTGATGAAGCTGCGGCGCACGCCCAGAAGCACATCGCGGGCGATCATGTCGGCCTGGTTCTCATGGGCGATGATGCGGCGGCAAGCCTCGGCAACGCCGGAACCGCCTTCCAGCAGGTCGCGCAAGGCGATGGCCCCTTCGACCAGGGTGCGCGCATGATCGTTGAAAAGGGCGAAGAATTTTTCTTCGCGCGGCATCAAGGCCTGAAAAAAGCGCTGCACCTGGCACCCCGTTTTGGCGCACTGCTTGCTATGCCGCCCCAGCGCCGTCAAGCGGGGTGTCGGACGGCGGAAAAACCCAATACTTACAAATGATTAGGGGCGCCGCTGGCGCGGCGCCCCCGTCACAATCGCGCGTCGTCGATCTTTACTTGTCGTCCGGCAGGCCGAACACGAAGAGCGCATAACCATTGGGCGGCCGGTGGACTTCCCGCAGCATGGTGCCCGGCTTGGCCTGCGGACTGCCGCCGCCCAGGCCGGTGGTGACGGCGATATACTGTTTGCCGTCGACGCTGAAGCTCACCGGATAGCCTTGCACCGTGGTGCCTAGCCGGGTCTTCCACAAGGTCTTGCCGTTGCTGGTGTCCACAGCGCGGAAGACGCGATCGAAGTCGCCCACAAAGGCCACATTGCCCGCGGTCGAGACCACGCCGGTCAGGAAGGGCGCGCGCTGCTGGAACGACCAGAGCGGCTTGAGGTCGGCGGTGCGGTAGGCGGACAGCCGGCCCATATTGCCGTCGGTGCCCGGCATCTCGAAATAGGTCTGCGAGCCGTTGCCCAGCATGAAGACGCAGCTTTGCGACAAGGGAATGATCAGCGCGTCGCTGGGCTGGTGATAGCTGGTGGCCTGCCAGTCATGCCCGCCTTCCGGACCGGGGCAGGAAGACAGCCACTGATCCACCTTCTGGTCGTGGATATCCTTGCGATAGACGACCTTGCCGGTCTTTTGGTCGAAATTCTCGTAGACATTGTTGAAGACGGTCGGAACGGCGGCGATGAATTTGCCGGTGACCCGGTCCAGCTTCCACAAAATGCCGGGCTTGCCGATGGTCATCACGGTCTTCTGATCGCCATGATCGATCAGCACCCGTTCAAAAACTTCATCCAGGTCGAGCGACTCGCCCGGTGCGTGCTGATACCACCACTTCATCTTTCCGGTTTCGGGATCCAGCGCCAAGGTGGAGTTGGCGTAGTTCGTTGCGCCATCGCCCGAACCGCGCAGGTCGCGCCGCCAGGGCTTGGCCTGGGCGGTGCCCCAGTAGGTGGTGTTGAGCTCGGGATCGTAAGTGCCGGCGATCCAGGTCTCGGCGCCCTTGCGCATATTGTCGGGCAGCTTGCCCCAGCTATCGCCGCCCGGCTGGCCGGTCAGCGCCGTGGTGATGAACTTCCAGTCGCGCTTGCCGGTGGCGGCATCATAGGCGCTGATATAGCAGTGATTGTCGTCGCCATTGCGGCCGCAATTGGTCATGCCGACCAGCACGCGGCCCTTGATGATGATCACCCCGCCGGTCGAGCCGCCGAACATATTTCCGTTGCCGCCGGGAATCTTGAGTTCGTCGGTGATGTGGGTCTTCCACACTTCCTTGCCGGTGCGCGCGTCCAGGGCATAGAGATAGCCGTAGGGCGTGTTGACATAGACATTGTTGCCCCACAGGCCCAGGCTTCGGGTTTCCTCGGTCGAGGGACCGGGACCGGGACGGCGCGGCGCCGGACCCAGGCGGTTTTCCCACAACAGCTCGCCGGTGCCGGCATTCAGCGCCTGAACGGTATTGCCCGTGCCCCAGACGAACATCACGCCGTTATGCACAATGGGGGTGATTTCCATGGTGCCGTTTTCCGGCATCGACCACATCCATTTCAGCTGCAGCGAACCGACATTCTGGGCATTGATCTGCTTGAGCGGGCTGTAGCTCCAGCCCTGATAATTGCGGCGGAACATCAGCCAGTCGCTATCCGGCGGATTCACCATCATGGCTTCGGTGACCGGGACATAATTCTGGATGTTGCCTTCCAGGCTCAGGCCGAACCTGTTGGGCAGGCCAAAGGCGCCCGGATCGGATACGCGCTGGCCGGCCATGGCGCGGGCAAAATTGCTTTGCGCCGGGGCCTGACCGGACGGTGCAGGGGATTCCTGGCGCGTGCTGTTTTGCGCGACCGCTGCGCCGGCAGCCGGCGCGCGGCCATTGGCGATAGTGTCGATCTGCACCGCGCTGGTGGGTGTGAAGGCGGTGGTGCCGGCGTGGGCGCCATTGCGGTTGAGAATATAAGCGACGATGTCGGTATATTGCGCTTCACTCAAGCTGCCGCCCTGGCCAAGAGGCATGGTGGTGGCGATCTTGCTGTAAAGCTGGGCGGTGGTGCGCTTGCCCCAGGCGCCCATGAAGGGCGTGCCCGCCAGCGCCGGCGCATCATTGGTGCCTGCCAGATCCTGCAAGTGGCAGGGCGCGCAATTCGCGTCAAAAGCCTGACGGCCGCTCGCGACTTGCGCTTGGGTGAAGGGGCCGCTAGCGCCTTGGCCCAGTGCCATCGGAGCCAAGGCGGCGGCGCCGAGCGCAACCGCGGCACCCAAAAGCAGAATTGTCTTGTTAGGCATTGTCGGCGTCCTCGAATTTCTTAGCGCAAGGTGTGTCGAGTTGGGGAATGAACCAGTGGTCCTGTTGCGGCACGTTCGCGCCCACCGTTTCATGGGCCGGAAACAGCCAGCCCCACAGGTTGCCCTTTGGGCCCCAGGGATAAACTTCCGGCGCTTTCTCGCTGTTGATCTGAATATAGAGCTTGCCGGTACGCAGCGCCGCGGCTTGTGCGCTGGTCAGCTTGAAAGTCCCCGCGATGGTGCCGCTGGTGGATTTGGTGATGTCCAGGTTAAAGATCGATTTGCCCGGCACGCCGCAAATGGGGCTGACGAAGATGTGAGCCTCGGTGGCATTGGACAGCAAGCCGTGAAAGCTGCCTTTCACCGTCATGGTCTTTCCGTCGGATGAGGCGGTGGCCTCGCCCCGGCCGGCGATCACCAGCTTGGTTTCGTCGTCCAGCGGCATGGGTCCGAGATTGGTCTGATAGTCGGCGGCCAAAGCGGGCAAGGCGATTGCCGCGAAAGCAAGCGACAGCAAAAAGCTGCCGGAAGATTTACGGAACACGATCAAAACTCCTTCGCTTAATTGCCGCCGCCGCTGGCCTGCTCCGGCTGATACCAGTGCAGATTGTCGGGGCGGGGAATATAGGCCAGCCGCGTCGAAGGCCCTTCGCTGAAAGGCATGGCGCGATGCCAGCGTCCCGTGGGCGCAGCGACCAGATCGCCATCGCTCACCGTGACCAGCTTTTCGCCTTCGACCAGGAACTGCTGGGTGCCTTCAATGATCAGCCAGATTTCCGGAAAGTTGGCGTGAAAATGGCCCCAGACATTGTCCGGCGGCGTGGGCACGCCCTTTTGCGAGCGCAGGATGGTGACGAAGTTGTGGTCGTCGCGCAGCCAGACGCCGCGCTTCTCGCCCCCTTGTACAATCTGCTTTTCGAAATCGACATAAGGGACGTTGAGCTTGTCGTAATCGCCATGGCCGCTATAGACGGCCTTGATGTACTGCATGCCCTTCACAGGCGTGGGCGTTTCGCTCAGCGGATAGTCGGGTGACTCGCCGGCGGGCCGCATTTCGAAGCGCAGCGCCGGTTCATTGCCCACCACTTCCATGCTGTATTGCAGCCGCTTGGGCACCTGGATCAGGAAGTGCTTGGAAGCGATGAAAGGCTCCTGGCCCTCGATGGTCACTTTCATCTGGCCCGCTTGCACCACCCAGAACACACGGTCATCGGCATAGAACTGGGTCTTGGTCTTTTCGCCGGGCGCCATGGATATCCAGGCGCCGGCATAGTCGCGGCTGAGAAAGACTTCCTGCTGCCAGCTCTGCTTGCCCTTATGCGCTGCCAGCACATCCGCCAGGCGATAGACCAGCTTGTTGGGGCCGGTGAAGGGCGGCAGCTTGGCGGGCTTGGCCGCCCAGGCGACGATGTTTTTCGAGCCCGTTGCGGGCGCAGTGGCCTGTGCCTGGGTCTGAGCCCAAGCGGCCGATCCCGCAGCGGCAGTCAACGCCGCGATGGCGGCCCATTGGATCAATTTCATGTAGTCCTCCCCGGCGCCTTTAAATACAGGCTTTGTTCGGGTGAACTCTAGCAGCGGGCCGCTGGCGGGGCCAGCGGCGCAAGAGCGCGGCGGGCACGGAACAAGGCCGAATCTCTCAAAGTTTCGCAAATTGGCGCAGCGCAGCGCGGTCGGCTTGCGCGTGAGCGCTATCGCGGGCGGCCATATTTCGGGCTCCATTCCCGTGCTAGACAAGGGCAGGGGCACAATGACCGCGCCAGATGCGGTCCGGCGAAGGATCGCATTCATGCATCGCAGGCATTTGCTGCTCGGCGCGGCCGCGCTGACATTCGCGTCGCCATTCACCTCGGCGGCTTGGGCCGCCAACGTGGCCGAGGATTTCGTCAGCGGCAATATCCAGGCCGGGTTCGATATTCTCAACGACAAGACCGCCAGCCCGTCGCAACGCCGCGAACGCTTTGCCACGTTTCTTCTGGCCTTGACCGATGTGAAGCGCATTGCGCTGTTCATGCTGGGCCGTTACGCGGCGAACGCGCCGCCGGCCGATCTCGATGCCTATGTCGCGGCCTATCAGGACTATGCGACCAGCCGGTATCAGTCCTATTTCGGGCTTTATTCCGGGCAGAGCTTGCACGTGATGTCTTCACGTGAGCGCGCGCCGGGCGACTTTGTCGTCACCACCAACATGGTGGGCGCGAACAGTTCGCCATTGGAAATCGATTTTCGCGTGCGGACCGATGGCGCAAAGCCCGTTCTGGTGGATCTCGGCGTGGCGGGGATTTGGCTGGCCTTGGCGCAGCGTGACGAGTTCCTCTCCGTCATGGCGCAAAATAACGGCGATATCAAAGCCTTGACCGCGCATCTGCGTGTCGCGCAGCAGCGTTGAAGAAGAGGAACTTTTGTTCCGGTCACTTGCTGCTTGAAATCCGGCGCATCTGAAGTTATCTCGGCACTGCTGGGGTGCGTTACGCGTGGCGCCGTTTGGTTCCGCGACAGATGAAATAGTTTGAGCGCCCGACGATCCTGATCACCAAGTTGCAGCTTGCTCACTCTGACCCCTATGGAGCCACTGTGTCCGATCCTGACTCTTTTGCAGTTGCCGATGCCAAATCCTTGTCGCGCGGTTTCACCCGCGCCACGATTGTGGGCAGCTTTTGCATCGCGGCCCTTCTGACGATCCAGGGCGTCAACCTCAATAGCCATCGCAATGCGGTTGCAAGCCGCCCTGCGCTGCCGCGATTGCTGAGTGCGCCTGCGCCAGTGGTGCCTTCGGCCTTCGACGAAGAATCCACCATGAGCCCGGCGCAACTTCTGGGCCGGTGGGATGGAATGATCACCGAGGCCTCGCAGCGATTTCATGTTCCCAAGGCCTGGATTGTCGCGGTGATGCGGCAGGAGAGCGGCGGACGCACCATGCTGGGAGAGGGGGCGCCGATCGTCAGCAGTGCCGGCGCGGTGGGCTTGATGCAGCTGTTGCCCGCGACCTATGTGGAGATGGCCGCACAATATAAACTCGGCAACAATCCGTTCGAACCGCGCGACAATATCATGGCCGGCGCCGCCTATTTGCGCTGGCTGCATCACAAATACGGCTCTCCGGCGATGTTTGCCGCCTACAATGCCGGCCCGGGCCGGCTGGAGGATCACCTCAAAGGCGCGAGCCTCCCTGCCGAAACCCGCGCCTATATCGGCAGTATCGCCAAGAGCCTGAAGCTGCAGATCGGCAAGGATGGTCTGGGTTCGACCAAGCTGGCTCTGGTCAGCCTGACCCGCCCCGATGGTGCACCCGTCAAGATCGATCCCAGCCAGGTCACTGGTATCCGTGCTGCCTTGCCGGGCGAGTATGACTGGACCGTCAAATCGGTCCTGACCCTGGGCAAGCATAAGCAGCAGGCCATCCGCGAGGATGTTCAGGTCGCGGCCGCCGCCATTCGCCCTGCCGGCAGGTCGATCTAGCGAAGCCGCTCGGGGCGGGTAATATCGTCGCCTCACTATGCGAGGGGCGGATATGCGCGACATGCTTTCACTCACCGGATTGGCTTTGCTCTGCGCCGTCCCGGCGCTGGCCGCGCCGTTCGATGCGCCCAGTTCCCTGCCGTATCAGGCGCCGCGCTTCGATCTCATCAAGGACGGCGACTACCAGCCCGGCTTTGAAAAGGGCATGCAACAGCAGCTGGCCGAGATCGCCGCCATCGCCGGCGACAAGGCCGAACCGACCTTCGACAACACCATCGTGGCGATGGAGCGGTCGGGGCGGATGCTGGAGCGGGTGAACAACGCCTTTTTCGGCGTGGTGCAGGCCAATACCAATCCGGCGCTGGACAAGGTGCAGACGGCGGTGGCGCCCAAGCTGGCGGCGCACAGCGACGCCATTTTTCTCAATCCCAAATTGTTCGCGCGGGTGAAGTCGCTCTACGACCGCCGCGCCGGCCTGAAGCTGGATGCCGAGGCGCTGCAGGTCCTGACGCTCTATTACCGCCAGTTTGTCCATGCCGGCGCCAATCTGACGGGTGCCGACCGGGCGCGGCTGCAACAGATCAACAAGCAGGATGCCAGCCTGGAAACCTCGTTTCAGCAAAAGCTGGTGGCAGGCGCCAAAGCAGGCGCGCTGGTGGTGGATGACAAGGCCCAGCTTGCCGGTCTGAGCGAGGGCGAAATCGCCAATGCGGCGCAGGCCGCGCAGGCCCGGGGACTGAAAGGCAAATATGTCATTCCGCTGCAGAACACCACCCAGCAGCCTTTGTTGACGTCATTGGCCAACCGTGCGGTGCGCGAAAAACTGTTCAACCAAAGCTGGACCCGCACCGAGAAGGGCGACAAAAACGATACGCGCGCCATCATCGCCCAGCTTGCGGTGCTACGCGCCGAGAAGGCCAAATTGCTGGGTTATCCCAACTATGCGGCCTATGTCCTGTACGACCAGATGGCGCAGACGCCGCAAGCGGTGGAAAAATTCATCCGCCAGCTGGTGCCCGCGACCCGCGCCAAGGCTGCGGACGAAGCCAAGTTGATCCAGGCCGCCATCGACAAGGAGGGCGCGCATTTCGACCTCAAGCCCTGGGACTGGCAACGTTATGCCGAGAAGGTGCGCAAGGAACGCTATGACCTGGATGAGGATGCGCTCAAACCTTATTTTGAGCTCAACAAGGTGCTCAAGGATGGTGTCTTCTATGCCGCCACCCGGCTCTACGGCATCACCTTCAAGCAGCGCAAGGACATTCCGGTCTATCACCCCGATGTGATGGTGTTCGAAGTGTTCGAGGAGAATGGCGCGTCGCTGGGGCTGATGTATTTCGACTATTTCAAGCGGGACAACAAATCCGGCGGCGCCTGGATGAGCAATTTCGTCGGCCAGTCCAAGCTGCTGGGCACCAAGCCGGTAATCTACAATGTCGCCAACCTCACCAAGCCCGCGCCGGGACAGCCGGCACTGATCAGCTTCGACGATGTCGGCACCATGTTCCACGAATTCGGCCATGCCTTGCACGGCCTGTTCGCCAACCAGACCTATCCGCTGGTGTCGGGCACCAATGTGGCCCGCGACTATGTCGAGTTCCCGTCCCAGTTCAACGAGCATTGGTCGCTCTATCCCGAGGTGCTCAAGCATTATGCGGTCAACTACAAGACCGGCGCGCCCATTCCGCAGGCGCTGGTGGACAAGATCAAAAAGTCGGAGACCTGGGGCCAAGGCTATGCGCTGGGCGAGCTGCTGGCCGCGTCGCAGCTGGACATGCAGTGGCATACCTTGCCCCCCGGCGCGCCGAAACCGGATGTCGATAGCTTTGAAACCCAGGCGCTGAAAAACACCGGCACCGATTTTCCCAATGTGCCGACGCGCTATCGCTCCAGCTATTTCCTGCACATCTGGGCCAATGGCTATGCTAGCGGCTATTACGCCTATCAATGGACGGTGATGCTGGATGACGATGCTTATGCCTGGTTCACCGCCCATGGCGGGCTGACTCGTGCCAATGGCCAGCGCTTCCGCGACCTGATCCTGTCCAAGGGCCACACCATGGATTACGGCCCGATGTTCAAGGCCTTTTACGGCAAGGACCCCGATATCGGACCGATGCTGGAACACCGGGGACTGGTGCCGCCCAAATAGGGCCGCTCAGCGCTTGGTTTTCCGCTTGGCCTTTTTGGGGACCTTCTCGCCGGCCTTGCGCGCCTCGGACAGGCCGATGGCGATGGCCTGCTTGCGGCTTTTCACCTTGCGGCCCGAGCCGCTTTTCAACGTGCCCTTCTTGCGCTCGAGCATCACCTTTTCCACTTTCTTCGAAGCGCCCTTGGAATATTTGCGTGCCATGACCGTCTCCTATGGCTGGTGGTGGGAATAACCGGCGAGGCAAAATTCGGTTCCGGACCTGTTCGACAAGGATTGAGGCCCGCTGTAGAAGACCGGCATGAGCGAGGCGGTTTTCATTGCGGGAGACTGGGGCACCAGCCGGTTGCGCCTCTATCTCTGTGACGCGGGCGGCAATGTGCTGGCGCGCGGCGAGGGCGAAGGCGCGTCGGTGCCCGATTGCGCCGCGCGGTTCGCGGCGGCGGTGGCGCCCTGGGACAAGGCGCATGGGATATTGCCGGCTATCCTCGGCGGCATGGTGGGTTCGACCATCGGCTGGCGCGAAGTGCCTTATTTGAAATGCCCGGCCAGGCCGTCGGCCATCGCGGCCGCGGCGCTGCGCTTTGACGTGGACGGCCGCGGCATCGCCATCCTGCCTGGCCTGACCTGCCGGGGAAAAACCGGTGCGCCGGACGTGATGCGCGGCGAGGAGACGCAAATCCTGGGCGCGCTGCGCCTGCATCCCAATCTGGCGAAAGGCCGCCATCTCCTTTGCATGCCCGGCACGCACGCCAAATGGGTTTTGGCGGCCGACGGCGCGGTGACCCAGTTTCAGACCGCTTTGTCGGGTGAGCTGTTCGAATTGCTGCGCCGTCACAGCGTGCTGGCGCGTGACAGCGGCGATGTGGATCCGCAAAGCCCCGCTTTCGCGCTGGGATTGGATTTCGCGCGGCAAAATCGCAAGGCGGACCTGTTGTATCTGTTGTTCAGCGCCCGCAGCCGCGTGGTCACCGGCGAAATGGCCAAAACCGATGCGGCGTCCTATCTGTCGGGCCTGATCCTGGGCAAGGACATTGCAACCGCCATGGCGCTGTTTGAGTTCGATGGCCCCGTGCAGCTGATCTGCACCCCGGCGCTGGCGGCGCTTTATGGCAAGGCGCTTGGCGCCTATGATGTGAAAAGTGCGGCGATCGACGGCGACCGCGCGGCCCTGGCGGGCCTGGTTCATGCCCATGCGGAAATTTTTTCATGACACCTGATCAATTGCTGGCCGAACTGCCCCTGGTGGCGATCCTGCGCGGCGTGGCGCACACCCGGATCGAGGGCGTGGCCGATGCCCTGTTCGGCGCGGGATTTCGCGCCATCGAAGTGCCGCTCAATTCGCCGGAGCCATTCAAGAGCATTGAGATTCTGGCCAAACACTTTGGCGACCGCTGCCTGACCGGCGCGGGTACGGTGCTGACCGTTGCGGACGCCGATCGCGTTGCCGATGCCGGCGGCAAATTGATGGTGACGCCCAACACCGATCCCGCCGTGATCGCGCGCGGCGTGGCCAAGGGCCTGACGGTGATGCCGGGTTTCTATACACCCAGCGAAGGCTTCGCCGCAGTGGCGGCGGGCGCGAAGTATCTCAAGCTGTTTCCGGCCTCAAGCGGCGGCATCGGCCATCTCCAGGCCATGCTGGCGGTGTTGCCGAAACATGTTCCGGTCTATGCGGTGGGCGGCGTCGGCGCGGGCAACATGTTCGAATGGCGCAAGGCCGGCGCGGCGGGCTTTGGCCTGGGCTCGGAATTGTTCAAGCCGGATTTCAGCGACGCCGATATCGCTACGCGCGCGCAGAAGTGTGTCGCTGCTTTTAAGGTCGCGCTCTAGACTCACTTGTCATGCCCGCGAAAGCGGGCATCCATCTTTTTCGTTGCACGATGGATTCCCGCTTACGCGGGAATGACAAACGAACCGTGCCGCCTACCAGTTCGTATAGCTGCCATCCGGGCGCTTGTTGATCTGGATCGGTGCATAATGCTCCTTCCAGTCACCTACCAACTGCAGTTTGCTGGTGTCCAAGGTCACGCCCAGGCCGGGACGCTCATTGGGCCAGAGCTTGCCGTTATGGAAATCATAGGCCTGGGGCAGGTACGGCCAGGGCTGGCGGCCGGCGCTGGTCATTTCCATCAGCGCGATGATCGACGTCGCGGTCAGGCAGTGCACCAGGGCGGTTTCGCCGATGGGGCCGGTGAAATGCGGAATCATGCCGCAATAATGGGTCTCGCACAGCGCCGCGATCTTCATATATTCGGTGATGCCGCCGACATTGGGCACGGTGCAGCGGGCAAAGTCGATCAGGTTTTGCTCGATCAGCGGGCTCATCTCCCACTTCACGCCGTAGATCTCGCCCACCGCGATCGGCACGCGCAGGCGCGGCCGCAGGGTCTTGTAGATCTCGATATTCTCGCCGCGGATCAGGTCTTCGCAGAAGAAGGGGCGTAGCGGTTCCAGCGCGGTGGCCAGGGTGACGGCGTCTTGCGGGTCCATGGTGCCATGGAAGTCGATCGCCCAGGCGCCGTCCTTGCCGACGCCGCGGCGGATGGCCTGGCAATCCTCGATGGTCTGCTCGACCGCGCGGAAGCGGTCGAATTCCTTATTTTCGCGCACCCCGGTGCGATAGGCGCGGAAGCCTTCGGCGACGCAGGCGCGCGCCGCGTCTTCCAGGGTGCCGCCGGCGGGCGTGGGATAGGAGGTGGCATAACATTCCACATAATCGCGCGACTTGCCGCCCAGCAACTGCCACACCGGCACGCCCAGCGCCTTGCCTTTCATGTCCCACAGCGCCACGTCCAGCGCGCCCAGCGAATGGGTCTTTTCCCGGCCCGCAGGATAGAAATAACCGCGTTCCATGGTCTGCCACAGATGCTCGATGCGGAACGGATCCTCGCCGATCAATAGCCCGGCGCATTGTTCCATGGTCGAAGGCTCGCCGCCTTCGCCGATGCCGATCAGCCCGCCTTCGGTTTCGATGGTGACGATGTTGGTGGATTGGTTGAAGGTCGGCTGATGGATATTGGGCCGTCCCGCCGCATCGGTAGGCGTCTTGTAATAGCGAATGCGCTTGATCTTGTCCTTGGGCAGGCCGAGCGCGAAAGCGCTGGGCGCAGTCCAGAGCGTGGCGGCAGCCGTTCCCAGCATGCCGGTC
>Ga0070660_100002378_pt1 | contig 12923 bp, 13 predicted proteins | sample KBSC33metaG_FD_64670 | JGI IMG/M metagenome (GOLD analysis project Ga0070660, IMG submission 64670) | Corn rhizosphere microbial communities from Kellogg Biological Station, Michigan, USA - KBS C3-3 metaG | ecosystem: Host-associated > Plants > Roots > Rhizosphere > Soil ... | reverse complement strand
CAGTTACGCCCCAATTCATGCTTCCTCCGCTGAAGTTGTTGTTCCTTGTGATTTGCATATGCCCGGTTTCATCCTCCAGCTGAAATTTTTTGTGACGTCGATTCGTGTTGAAGCTGGCGCTGAGGACGTTTAATGTTGCGGCTGAGGATGAAGGGCCTGCTTTAACTTTTAAAAAAGAGGCTTGGGGTGTGGTTTCAACTCGCCGATTTTTTTCATTGAGCATTGATACACTCAAGGAGAGTTCCGGGTTGTTGGCCAGCAAGGCTCCGACTCGATGGGGGAGACCCGCATAATCGTCTGTTCTGCCTGCGGATGTGGAGATGTTGTCCGGTCCTTCTTTGCTGAGAAAGACCCCCTTCAGTACATTCAAGAAGAGATCTCTTATCTCTTCGTCCCCAATGCTCCCACCCCGCGGGATACGTAACCATATACCGTTCATCTTGGATTTGTCCCTGGTGTAGGACTTATCGACGGTGGCTCCCGTGGTCACACCTGCTTCCCCAATACTGAGACCAGCGCTGGGACCAGCGGATATGCCAGACCCCCTGTTTTTTCTTTCTTCCGAACCGATGAATATCTCAAAGCCTGTTGTGGCAAAACCGATTTCAAAGACTGCAGTGTTAGTGATATTACCTTTAAGGCTACGCTGAATAAGCCCCTGTTTTTCAAAAACTAACAGCTTGTGGCAATGTGAATTCGCATAAAGTAGACATATTCAGCGATTTTCATTGCCCTTTCGGGCTCTTGAAGTGGGCATTTTCACCCACTTCGCCCATTATAGGCGTACCTGTGCCATTAATCGCCGACGGGCCAGGTAAATATTAGCCAAGGCCAATGCCGTGAAGGCGCGGCAGGCATTCTTGGCCAAGCCGCGGTAACGCACCTTCGTAAAGCCCCATAAGCGCTTGACCACCGCAAACACATGCTCGACTCGCGCACGGATTCTTGACTTGTTGCGATTCTTCGCGCGCTTGGCCTCGTTGACTTCGCCATCCTTGCGCTTGCGCACCCGCTCGTTGGTGAAGTCTTTCGCCTGAGGGGCCTTGCTATGAATCAGCGCTTTCTGGCTCGCATAGGCATTATCGCCATATACCCGTTTTTCCCGCCCATGCAAAAGATGTGGCAGCGCATGCTTGTCATGCACGTTGGCCGGCGTGACCATCGCACTGTGCGCCAGTCCGCTTTGGCTATCGACCCCGATATGCAGCTTCATGCCGAAATACCACTGCTGCCCCTTTTTGATCTGGTGCATCTCGGGATCGCGTTGCTTGTCCTGGTTTTTGGTCGAACTGGAGCATGGATGAGCGTGGCATCGGCGATGGTACCCGTCTTGACGCTCATCCCCTTGTCTTGCAAGACCCGTCCCACTTCCGCAAACAGGCGCGCTCCCAACTCATTCTCTTGCAGCAAGCGGCGAAACTTGAGCAAGGTGGTTGCATCCGGCACGGCTTCGCACCCCAGATCGATGCGGGCAAAACGACGCAGACTCAGACTGTCGTATAACGCCTCCTCGCAGGCCAAGTCTGCCAGATTGAACCAGTGCTGAATGAAATGAATCCGCAGCATGCGCTCCAGTCCGATGGGCGGCCTTCCCTTGCCACGCCTGGGGTAATACGGCTCCACCACCGCACACAGCTCGGCCCAGGGAATAAGGCGCTCCATCGTCGCCAGAAATTCGTCGCGCCGGGTCGGTTTGCGGTATTGCTCGAATCCTTGGTCGGCCGCCATCGCCAGGGTCTGTTGCTTCATCTCTTCCATCAACGCTGTTGTCTACCCTTCCCATAACGCCAAACGCAGCTTGTTCGTTTACTTATTCAGCGTTGCCCTAACATCCTGGCCCTCAATGCAGCAGTCGAGGCTGCTCGTGCTGGCGAATCGGGGCGCGGATTCGCTGTGGTGGCTGGGGAAGTGCGAGATCTTGCCTTGCGTTCGCAGACAGCGTCTAAAGAAATCAAGTGATTGGCAGAGCGCGGCCGGTCTAGCGTGCGCCGGGTGAGCGAGGTATCGGCAAACGTTAGCAGCTGCGTAGCCGAAATGTCCAGCGCGTTCGGTACCATTGCAAACCGCCTTGGGCAACAAGAGGAAAGACTGTCGATGCTCGAAGGAGATTTCAGTCGAATCGACGATATCGGTATGCAGAACGCTGCTTTGGTTGAGCAAGCAGCGGCGGCGGCAACCAGCCTGCAAGAGTCTGCCGCTCGACTTGCGATTTCGGCGCAAGCATACCGTGTGCTTTGACGACACAATACGGGACTTTCTCCTAATGGGTTGAATTGGTTCCGCGTGCTGCACGTGCCTCGACGTTCACTGCGCCATAACGATCCATAATGTCTTTCGCACGTGCGCGCTCGTCGTCATCCTGCGCATCTACTGTCAGTATGCAACTGGCTCGCCATTGGGCACCCGGTGTATGGTGAGCCGGGGTGCGTTCTTCCGAGCCACCTCGCTCGCTTCCTGGCCCTTGCCCGTTGTCTTTTTCATCGAGAACGAAGTTGCTGGCGACAGGTCCGGCTTCGTCCTCGGTGGCGGAAAGATGGATGCGTTCCAAAGAGAATCCGGAACTCAAAAGCGCCTGCCGCACCTGCTGAGCCGAATCGAAATTATCGTAGGTCCTGATCAGAGTATTAGCCATCATCGCTCTCCAGCTACTGCAATGATGAATTCTGACCTTCGGTATCAAACAAAGTGCCTATTAAATTTCCTATTCGTGCCATACTTCGCGGCCCGTCAACCATGAACGCATCAATGCTATTCAATTCGCAAGTCCATCTCATCTCTTCGCCCAGCGCGTGCCAATGCAGCCTGCTCGCGCTCGAAGTCCGTGGCGCAATCGCTGTCGCAAAACTTTTGCCGTGACGGAAGCGGCTCATCACAAAACCAGCATGAGCCTTTGGGCGGAATGCTGGACTGACGCCGGCAAGCCTCAATGGCTGCCAAGCGGCCGAGTTCAATGTTCTCATCGGCGATATCGGCTTCGTCGCTCATTGTTTTTCTCCTTAATTAGTGCAACAAGAGTTGGGTGCACGACATTACGCCGATTCAGTTGCAGCCATTCTGCGCCAGCGCAACAAAATGGGAACATCAGCCGTTGACGATGGCGTATCTACGGGCGAACAGAATTCCTCCTACCTCTTTTCCTGCGGCACTTCGACTCGAGTGATACCGCCTGCAGTGGCAGGAGGATCGCTTGCCGGGAACGTCAATTCCACCGCATCGTCCAGCATTTCTTCTTCCTTCTCGTTTGGATCATCCGATCGCACTTTTCGCTCGACGACATCTTTCGCCGTCACGTCTTGCGGACTGACATCCTTCGGTGTTTCCACGGAAGATTGGTCTCCAGGGGACGAACGAAATTGCGCTTCCTTTTGCTCGTCCTTATCAATGTTGTGGTTTAGGTCCGACATGTCATTCACCTCATGCGAATTACCCATGCCACTGCGACGTGCCGAAATGGCGAAAGTTTCAAGTACTTTCACGTCTGCACAAAATGATTGCGACACAATCTCTTCGATGAGTTGACAGCATTTATCGCAAAAAACAAAAGCCCCGCATGATGCGGGGCTTTTATCAAGAGATCAGTCGTAACGCCAACATTGGATCTGGCGATGATTATTCAGGCTGCCTTCTTGCGACGACGAGCTGCATTGATGGCGAACAATCCCACTCCAAGCAGGGCCAATGTTGCAGGTTCAGGAACTTCTCCGATAGGCGTTCCGCCCACACTGATGCCATCAAAAGCCAGGCCCGTTTGGTATGCCTTGTCACCCCAGTTCGCCACGCCAAATTCCAGAATGTAGTTGCCGATATTTTCAATAGTGTAGGTAGAAGAAACCCACCCGGTATAACCGCAACCGCTGGTAAAGCAAGTATCGGAGCTGCCGCCCAAGGGAGCCCATTGTGGAGTGCCACCAATAATGGATACTGTTGGTGGCGCAAGCGTTGCTGAAGGTGCGGGCATGCTGAATCCAGGAACAACATTTCCGGACGATGTAGTGCGTGCTGTAAATAGCAAGGCAACCTCATTGAATGCCGAGTTCAGCAGGCGTGCCCAAGCATAATCGCCAAACCCGCCGCCGTCAGAGGTAACGAAATTGAATTGGAACGTCAGTTTGTCCCCTGCTGCAGCAGAAAATACCGAGGAACGCAGCATAGAGCCGTTCGTGGCATCCCCCGAATCGCCAATATCCGAAAGTGTTACACCATCCACGCCATTCTCGGTCGAAACCCATCCATATTGGCTTCCCCCGGAAGGAGCCAGCGTTACCACGCCGTTTGCCCCCTGAGTTCCGCAATTACCAGTACAGGTCCAGCTGGATGGCATTCCAGAGTCAAATAAGGGGGTTGCAGATGCGGTTTCGGAGAAAATGAAAGCTGATGTGGAAAGCAACAGAGCTGGTCCGATATTTTTTATCGGAATGTTAAGCATGAAAATTCCCTAAAAGATGTTGAAGTGTAGTATTGTTTGTCATAAGAGCAATACATTTGTAGCTCTGTATACTTTACGCTAGGCGCTAAGTTGGAAAACAAGTAAATAAATACGGAAATCCCCCGGTTTTCCTCTGATTTTTACCCATATGTGCATAAGACCTCGGAGCTACCTCCCTTTGTCGGGAAAAAGATTTCAATAATTTATTGACAATTATTAAGGCCATCGGCATTGTGGAATTTCTCTTGATCAATGTCCATTCTCATACGTATGGATTAATTCCCGGTATAAATCAGCGGGATGATATAGGGATGGCACTTTGTTTTACAGGCAACTGGTTTGACTAAAATTTTCTTTGGGGAAATGATCGGTGATAATTAGTCCATCCTTGCCTAACTCCCAGGCTATAAGCGCGCTTTCACCGGACCCGATCAAAGATCGCCTCTACGTGTTGCACTCACGGTGGGAGCGGTATGTTGAGGAAGGTCGCTTCGAGCAATTCATCGAGTTTGCAGTGGCGGTCAACAGCCTGACCGAATACTTCAACCGCTTGCGTCTGCCTGGCCTGGTGCGGCTGTGCGAAGGTTTGGAAAACATGGCGCTGACCAAGCTTGGGAGTCAGTCCACGCATCCGATTTCAAAACAGGACATCGCGTCATTGCAGCGACAAGTGGATGCGCTGCTTGGATCGGTGACAACATCACGACCGCAGTCAGCTGGACGTCGCAGCGATGAACCTGCGGCAGCGCCTGAAGTGGACTGGATCAAGCCGCGCGTCATCTGGATGGTGGTAGCGCCGGAAAAACGTGACATGGCTGATGCACTCGCCCGCCAGCTCAAATTCTTCGGGTTCAAGATATTCTCGCTGGACTGGCACGCCACTCGCCTGCCGGAGGACATGCCGCTGGCGGTATTGTTCATTCCAGCGTACGAGGATGCCGGAGCGGAAGAATTGAGCTGCATTTCCATCATCCGCAAAAGCTGCCCGGTCAGCCAGTTGTTCTATCTTGGTGTGCAATCGGCTATCGAACCAATCATTGAATTGATGCGCGCTGGTATCGACGTCACCATTCCCTCCGAAGACCAGCCGGCGCAGGTGCTCAATTGCGTGCTCGACCTTGTGCAAAGCAGTGAACAGGAGCAGTACCGCGTGCTGATAGTCGAGGATTCGCGCGTGGCAGTGGCATTGATCCAGCGTACGCTGGCGCAGCACGACATCGATACGCATGCCATCAACGATCCGGCACAGCTGTTGGAAGCGCTAGAATCCTACAAGCCCGACTTGGTGTTGATGGACATGCACATGCCGCGTTTCAACGGCGTCGAGGCGACGCGTGTGCTGCGCCAGATGGCAGCCTATCGTGCCTTGCCCATTGTTTATCTTTCTGGCGAATCGGATGTCGGCATGCAGGTCGAAGCCCTGCGGCTGGGCGGTGATCAGTTTCTGATGAAGCCTTTTAACCCGGTGTTGCTGGCAGCCGTGGTCAAGACACGTATTGAACGCTTTCGCGAAACCCGTCGTTCAACGCGCCTGGATGGCTTGACCGGCTTGTTGAATCATACGGCCGCTAAATCTCGCCTACAGGCGATGGTCGCTGAAACCGAGGTGCAGCAAGGCGGGTTGACGGTGGCAATGATCGATATAGACCATTTTAAATCGATCAACGATACCTTCGGTCATCCGGTAGGCGACCAGGTGATTCGCGGTTTGGCATGGTTATTGAAAGGTCGCTTGCGTTCAGTCGACCTGATTGGGCGCTATGGTGGCGAGGAATTCATGATTGCACTGCCTGGCATCGACTTGGCACGTGCGATCCCGGTGATCGAACGTATCCGGCGCGATTTTTCAGCACTGCCGCATACCTATTCGGGAGGTGCTTTGTACGCTACCTTCAGCACCGGGGTTGCCTCCTATCCGATGATTCACCATACCGCACAGGGCCTGACAGAAGCAGCCGATCAGGCGCTGCTGCAGGCAAAGCGGCTGGGACGCAATCGTATTGAAACGGCGCAGTAAATGATTTACGTTGGTAGCACAAGCTAGGCTACTAAGTACCCGCACATAAAAACTGTAAGTGTCTGCGGCCCAGCCCGGCGCGCTGCTGCGTTGCCCTCCCCTAGCAGTGCTCGCACTGCGTCGGGTCAGGCGCCTTGCATCGCATCCGGCCAGGACCACATCCATCTCACAGTTTTTTATGCGCGGGTACTTAGCAAATTCTATCGTTGATTCAATCGGCCGTTGGAATGAACAGCCGGTATCCCACCGCTGTTTCCGTCAACAGATACTGGGGCTGGGCTGGATCGTTTTCCAGCTTTTGCCGTAGATGCCGCATATAGACGCGTAGGTAATGGCCGTTTTCGGCATGCGCTGGCCCCCACACGTCGCGCAGGAGCTGGGGATTGGTGACTACTCGTCCAGCGTGATTGATCAGTACGGACAGCAGTCGATATTCGGTGGTAGTCAGGTGTACCGGCTTGCCGGACTTGTGGACCGTACGGGCATGGGTATCGACTTCGACATCGCCGAAGTGAATCACGCCATGCCCATCGATTGGCGCTTGGTGCTTGCGCCGCAGGGCTGCGCGGGCGCGGGCGAGCAATTCGGCTACGCCGAAAGGCTTGGTCAGGTAGTCATCGGCGCCGCTATCGAGCGCGGTGACCTTTTCCATTTCGCCGGTGCGTGCCGACAGCACAATGATAGGGACTGAAGACCAGTCCCGGACACGGCGGATATAGGAGACACCGTCGCCGTCTGGCAGTCCGAGGTCGAGAATGATCAGGTCGGGCCGGCGCGAACCGGCGTCAATCAAACCGCGTTGCATGGTTTCCGACTCGGCGACGCGCCAGCCTTCCGCTTCCAGTGCAGTGCGCACGAAGCGCCGGATTTGTGGTTCATCTTCTACCAGCAAGGCAAGAGGGGAGTGATCAATCATAGGATGTATGCATGTCGGATTCAGCCAAGTCGGGCATTTCCGGCGGAGTACCGAGCGGCAGCGCGAATCGTAGTGCCGCGCCTCCAGCTGGTGAACGTGCTGCCTGTATCGTGCCGCCATGAGCTTCGACAATCGCTCTGCAGATCGCCAAGCCGAGGCCGACACCGGGGGTGGACGATTCGCGCAAGCCACGCACGAATTTCTCGAACAATTCCATTTCGCGGCCGGACGGCAAACCGGGGCCCTCATCTTCGACAGACACGCTCAAATGGCCGTCCTTGACCTGAGCACGAATCCAGATCAAGGTGCTGGATGGCGCATATTTCGCCGCATTTTCCAACAGATTGCATAGCACGCGTTCAATCAACATCGCATCGAAGCATAACAGCGGCAAGTCGTGAGGCAGATCAGTATGGATTCTGTGATCCTTCAGTTGGAATGCGCAAGCCCGCAGCGCACTTCCTGTTACCTCGTCGATCGGCTGCCATTGTAGGTTCAGCTTGATTGCGCCACTCTGAATTTTCGCCATCTCAAGCAGGTTGGTGACTAGCGTGCTCATTCTTAATGCTACGTCGCGCAAGCCTTGCGCCAGTTCTTGTTGCGCCATTGTTAATGCCGGGGAGGACGATGCGAGCGACTCGGACAGGCCGACTAGGGCGGTCAGAGGCGTACGCAGGTCATGTGAGAGTGCGGACAGCAGCGAGTTGCGTAGTTTCTCCGATTCGACATGTACCAACGCGTTGTGTGCTACCTCGACGTAATGCACTCGTTCCAGCGCGATCGCGGCAAGCGTAGCAAAGGTATCGAGAAGCTGTCGCTGCTCCGGAATGAGCAGGCGATGCCGTGTTTGCGGCTGAATAACCAGCACGCCGCGTGTGCGCATTGGCGCTATCAAGGGTAGGAAGAGATAGCTGCTGCCGGGCAGAATGCGGGTGCCAATACCGCAAGGAGCCGCATTGTCGAAGGTCCATTGGGCCATGCCGGTGTCAAGCACAGTCAAGCGCGGAATGTCGTCCGTTGTTTGTGCTGCGGTGGAGGGCAATTGCAAGCGCCCGTCCTGATCGGGAAGTAGCAGGGAAGCGGCAGCAGAAAACGTGTGCTGGATGAAGGTACGCGTAATGCGGAAGATGTCATTGGTCTGCAAGGCGCCAGACAGTTCCCGCGAAAACTCGTAGAGTGCTCGTGCTCGCGCTTCCCGATGCGCAGCCACCTGTGCCTGATAACGCAGGCCTGCCGTCAGATGTGCGATGAGCAAACCGACTATCAGCATCACCGCGAAAGTGGCGAGGTACTGGAGATTGGTGACGGAAAAGGAAAAGCGTGGCACGACAAAGAGAAAATCGAATGCCGCGATGCCGACCAGAGTGGCGACGATGGCTGCACCACGTCCAAGCCTGATTGCGACCAGCACTACCGTCAGCAGAAACAGCATCAGGACGTTGGCCAAATCAAGGAAATGCAGCAGGGGCATAGCGAGGAAGGACGTGCCTAGGCTAGCCACAGCAGCACCCAGATAGCGTTTTACGCGCGACGAAGGCCATGAAAACCGTGTCTGTGCCGAATCTTCTTCTGCGGAGGATGTACCGGGCGGCGAGATAGGGGGGCGTGCTAAGGCAACGATGTCGAGATTGCTGGCAATTTTGTTGAGATTGTCAACGAATGACGTACTACATAAGCTTTTGCGCCGCGGAGCGCCCGTTGCCACATAACCAAGGCCGCGACTATGTGCGTAGGCAGCGATTTCAGTCGTGATATTGCTGCCTGAAAGAACGGCAGTGATAGCGCCGAGGTCGCGCGCGTTCTTGAGTATGTTCAGGATGCGTTCGCGTTGAGCGGCCGGCAGGCGCTGTAGTTTTGGCGTTTCGACATACACCGCATGCCAAGCTACATTGAGTTGTCTTGCAAGTCGTGCGGCGCGTCGGACCAATTCCTCATTGTCCGACGGGCCGATGCACAACAGCATGCCGCCGATATTGTCTTCATAAATTGCGTCAGACACGTTTGCGATAGCTCATTCAATCCGATGACTGATTTTAATGTCATTTCAGGGCGATATTCCGGAGACTCCGTGTAAACAAGGCGTAAAAATCATTGCTGATGCGTTTTGCACAAGCGGTGCTGGCATACCATTGATTTCGTATCAATACCGCCCGGACGGAAAAAACGGAATGAAAACCGCAAAAATTCGAGAAATACTCCTTGGTAAACCTCTTGACCCGCTGAAAAGCGAAACACGTCACTCGCTTGCTCTGGTAGCTTTCATCGCCTGGGTCGGGCTCGGAGCGGATGGATTATCGTCGTCTGCCTATGGTCCGGAAGAGGCATTTAAGGCGCTGGGCGGCCATGCTCACTTCGGCCTTTATTTGGCGATTGCAACGGCAGTCACGGTCTTCATCATTTCGCTGGCATACAACCAGATCATTGAACTGTTTCCTACCGGAGGTGGCGGCTATCGTATCGCCACCGTCTTGATCGGGCCGCATGCGGGCTTGGTATCCGGTGCCGCATTGATCGTTGACTACGTGCTGACCATTGCCATCTCAGTCGCAAGCGGTGTCGATGCTTTGTTCAGTCTCTTGCCGCTCGCCGCCCAGCAGTACAAGCTGATGACCGAACTCATTCTGGTGATCACTCTGCTCTGGATGAATCTGCGTGGTGCCAAGGAATCGATCAAGATACTGCTGCCGATTTTCATGGGTTTTGTGCTGACACACGTTGCTCTCATCATTTATGGCGTGTTCGTGCATGTGGACGGACTTCCCTCGTTGATTCCTGACACCATCGCCGAAACGAAAAAGATGGCGGCCGAAACCTCATGGATATTTACCATCGCACTTCTGCTGAAAGCCTACTCACTCGGTGGTGGCACTTACACTGGTATTGAAGCGGTATCAAATAACGTCAACTCGCTTGCGGAACCACGCGCGCACACTGGCAAGGTAACCATGCTCTACATGGCCTGCAGTCTGGCCTTTACTGCTGGCGGGATCATCTTGCTCTATCTGCTGTGGAATGCCGTGCCGACTGAAGGCCAGACACTCAACGCCGTCGTCTTCAACTCCATCCTTGCGCACATGGGCTTCGATAACATGTCGCTGAATGTCGCGTTGACAGTGACGCTGGCATTTGAAGCCGGTCTGCTGCTCGTAGCTGCCAACACCGGATTTCTCGGGGGGCCGTCGGTGTTGTCCAATATGGCCGCGGACTCTTGGGTGCCGCATAAATTCCGCTATCTTTCCACGCGCTTGGTTACACAAAACGGCGTGCTGGTAATGGGGGTTGCTGCGTTTTTGGTGCTGCTATGGAGTGGAGGGAAGGTCGACCTGCTGGTTGTCCTGTATAGCATCAATGTGTTTCTGACCTTCAGTCTATCGTTGGCGGGGTTGTGCTTGTACTGGTTGAAAAGGCGCAAGGAGGGCGGGCCATGGCTGCGCCGTCTGTTACTGTCCGCGACTGGCCTGCTGGTGACTGCCAGCATCCTGGTTGTCACCGTCATTGAAAAATTCTTTGAGGGCGGGTGGATGACCATGCTTATCACAGCACTGGTCATCGTGCTCTGCCTGTTCATACGCACGCATTACCGCGAAACCAAGGAAAAGATCAAACGAGTCGACGAAGTCTTCTCCAACCAACCTTTCGGCTCCCATCATGACGAGCTGTCGCCTGACACGGAGGCACCAACGGCAGTATTCATTGTCGGCAGTTCGCGCGGCGGCGGCTTGCACGCCTTGCTCTGGGTGCAGCGTATGTTTCCGGGTCATTTCAAGAATTTTATGTTCGTCAATGTGCGCACCGTTGACGCACAAGCTTACGGTGGTGAAGGGGAGGTGGAGAAAATCGGCAAGGAGGCGCAGACAACCTTGAACTACTTCGTGGATTTTTGCACCAGCCACGGATTGGCATCCGCTGCCTACCTTGGTTTCGGTACCGATGCGGTGAGCAGGCTGACTGAGATGTGCGAAGCGATTAGCAAGGGATATCCGCGTGCGATCTTTTTCACCAGTAAATTAATTTTTGAACAAGAAAACTGGTTTACACGTCTGTTGCACAACCAAGCTGCCTTGGCAATTCAGCGTCGTTTACATTTCAAGGGGCTGCAAATGATCATCCTGCCGATGAAGATATAGTGATGTTCAATGCAGGGTTGGCGTGTGCTGTTCTTGGCACTGGCCCCTCATTCACATTGTTTTAATGCAAAACTGTTGTCAACAAATAGAACTGTCCGGTTTTGTAGCAAATAAATTGTCCGCTTTTGTTGGGCAGGGAAATCGGCGTAGGGCGAAGCCCGGAGCCAATTTCCCTGCCGGCAGCTGCGGCGGACCTACGCTGCTGCCTTTGTCTGGGGCAAGCGGATCTGGCCGCAGTCGTTGTACTCGGCCAGCTTGCGCGGCCCATGGAGCACGGCCAGGCTCCCGTCTATGCGCCGGATCACCGCTACCTTAACTTTCACGTAGTGACAGCGGTGCCGGTCGGCTGGAATCTGCAGCTTCATTCCCTCGAAGCTGACACAGTTGTCATTGCCTACCGTACGCTCGAAGCGCTCGCACAGAATGTCGTCCAGCGGGCCGCCGATCCAGTCGACGAAGGCGCTCCCTTCCTCCATCGCCGGCTGCATGAATTCGGCGTTGAAGGCGTCGCGGTACACGGTGGCCAGGTAGCGGTTGGCTTGCTCCATGTCGGTAATGCCAGCCAGCGCCAGCTCCCTGGGCAAACGCTCCTGATGCGTGCGGAACATCCGCTCGGAACGCCCGCGCGCCTCGGGCGAGTAGGCGGCGATCATGTCGATGCCCAGGTGCCGCATTGTTTGCCCAAACTGAGTGGGATGGTCCTTGTCGACCTTGCCGCCGGCTTGCGGGGTGTGCCAGTAATGGCTGCCCCGGTCCGAGTAAAAGCTGCAAAACAGGCCACGCGCTTCGATCACGTCGCGCACCCCGCGCAAACTGCTCAGCGTGCCTTCTTCGCTCACGAAAAACATCGAGTAGTGTTCGCTGGTGGCGTCGTCCATCGTCACGATCAGATCCCATTTCTGCCCCGGCACCCACTCGTGACGGCTGCCGTCCTGATGAATCATCAGCCCCGGCCATGCCGCGCGCTCACGGCGCTTGCGGTGGGCACCCTTGGCCTTGCTTTTAGGCACCAGCGCCGCCTCCTGCAACCGGCTCTTGACCCACGTGTAGCTGCGTGTGCCCCCCTCCTTGCGGTACCACGCATAAAAATGCTTCGCGTTCCAGCCTAGGTGCCGTCGCCGGTATTGCTCGGTCAGGCGCAGCACTTCGTCCACCGGCGCCTTCTTGTGCGATACCTGCTCCAGCCGCCGGTCGATCAACCCCTCCAGCCCGCTCGCCTCATAGCGCGCCAGATACCGCCGGAACGTCCGCTCGCATACCCCAAGCAAACTCGCCGCCTCCGCCTGCGTCAGCCGCCTCGACTCCCACCCCTCGTAGGCCTCTTCGAAACGCATCTTTCGTATCTCCTGTAGCAATTCCGTCCGCTTCATCACGCCCCTCCATACAGGGTTGATAAACCGGACAGATCATTTGCTACAAGTCCGGACAGATTACTTG
>Ga0070660_100002377_pt1 | contig 12927 bp, 5 predicted proteins | sample KBSC33metaG_FD_64670 | JGI IMG/M metagenome (GOLD analysis project Ga0070660, IMG submission 64670) | Corn rhizosphere microbial communities from Kellogg Biological Station, Michigan, USA - KBS C3-3 metaG | ecosystem: Host-associated > Plants > Roots > Rhizosphere > Soil ... | reverse complement strand
TCACGCGAGAAGGGCGGAAGATCAGACCGCTTCAGCATTTCGTGGCCGGTGATCTGAGAGCCAGCGGTCCGTTCGAGATGCTGCTGCCGACCAACAAGTCTCTCGATTTCAGTCTCCGGGTGACCGCTTCGGCTCGTGACTTCGCTTACGATCAGTATAGGTTCTTGGCCGGATCTTTTACAGGTGTCGTGGGAGCCCAGGGGCTCGCGGGCAAGGGCACAGCCGCCGCAGCAGGGCTCTCCGGGACATACGATGGAAGCCTCCGGTGGGACAACGGTGTTTCCCTTGGCGCGAAACTGAACGCCTCGACCCGCGATTTGAACTCCACGCCTGCGTGGCTGCGCAACTTCATCCCGCGTGAAATTCAGCTTCGGGATGCGGCTTACGACGGCTGGATCGCCTTTCGGGAGGGGCAAGGTCTGTCCCTCGACGGGCGGGTGCGGGGTGCAAGCGGATCGGCTTACGGCGAGGCGCTGACCGCTCCAGAGGGCGCCTTGCACGTCGATCCCTCGCTTGTCCGGCTAGGCAATCTCACGGCTCGCTGGCACGGCAATCCCGTGCAGGGCTCCCTCGCAATCGGGCTCAAGGACAAGCGCCTAGCCGGGGCCTTCTCCTCTCCGACCGTCAACTTGCAAGCGGTGGCGGCCCGCTTTAGGGAGCCAGGGCTGAAGGGCACCGCGGATGCGAAGGTTATCCTCAGCGGTACCACAAACAAGTGGCAGGCCGACTTCCAGTCCACGGGAACCGCGAGCTACAAGAACCAACTGAGCGGCAGATTCGAAGTCGCCGGCAAGTACTCCGACCGCGTGCTCGTCCTCACCCGGGGATTGGCGGTCACCGAAGGCGGCACGCTTATCGCCGAGGGCCAGATGGGGTCCGACCAGTCGCTTGGCATGAAGGTGGATGCGGCAAATCTCGCCCTGGCACCGTTCGTCAAGGGCGCGGAGGGCTCTGGCAGCTTTAAAGGTCGCGTCGGCGGGACCCTCCAGCATCCCAGGGCAGAAGGAGACTTGCAAGCCTACGCTCTCCGATACCAGGGGCACCTGGTTCCGTTCCTTTCCGCTCACGTCGCCTCGACGGCAGAGGAGGCGCGGGTGACGAACCTGGTTGCGCTTCAAGGACCGACCCAAGCAACGGGAGACCTCTCGTACAGATTCGGCAGCGGTGCAATCCTAGGCCGCCTGTCCATCAGCGACCTTCAGCCTTCCGAGTTTCTTGGTGAAGATTTCGTTGGCTTCGTGGACCTGCCGAATGTGCAGATTGGGGGCACGGCGAAAAATCCGCTGGCTACCACTAAGGTGAGCGGGACCAATCTGTTCTTTCAAGGTCGACGCCTCAATGATTTTCAAGGTGAGGTCGCATTGCAGAATCAGCGAGTCCGCCTGAACTCCCTTACCGCGAATCTTTTCGACGGGTCCGTAACCGCCTCGGGTGTCTATGGCCTGAAGGGCAAGACCGGGAGCTTCGACCTCGTCCTCACCAACCTCGGCCTTGCGAAGTTGGCCGCGCTGCCAGCCGACTTCGGGAGAATCGATGGGACGCTGAATGGAACCGCGTCGGTGCGGATCACCCCGGAGAACACGCTCGTCACCTCGGCAAAGGGCACGTTGGACCAGGTGACCTACAACAACACACAACTTGGAGGCGGAAACTTTGACATATCCTCACAGGGTTCCACCGTGGAGGGGAGTGCTCAGGTGGGCAGCCTCGAGGGGTATCAGCGGCTCGACCACTTCGCCTACAACTTCGACACGCAGGACCTGAGCGCCAAGCTGCTCGTCTCCAACACGCCGCTGTTCACCCTCTATCAGGCAACCCGACGGTACTATCCCGACCTTCCGCAGAACGTAACTCAGCTCCTCCGGGGCACGAGTGGGAATATGGCGCTCGAGGCGGACGTGTCAGGCCAGGCGAGTTCCCCGAATGTCGCGCTCAAGGTCCTTGATGTGACAGACCTGACGGTGCTTGGGAGACAGCTGGGCGAGCTTAAGCTTTCGGGCGACCGAGTCGGCGAGGCATATCAGAACGTCAGCGTTGCACTGAATGGTCCTTCCGGCAACCTGCGCGCCAAAGGCGCAGTCGATCCGAACGGCCCTCTGCAAGTTGATGCAGACGTGAACGAGTTCGATCTCAGTTTGCTCGGACTGGCCAGCGACTCACTGGCGGCCTTGCGCGGCAAGGTCACCGCATCGGTCGTGGGCTCCGGCTCCTCTCGAGATCCCGTGTTCCACGCGTCGATGTCGACCGAAGGATCGACGCTTGGCGTGCAGAACGCCGATGGGACCGTCTCCGAGGTGCTCGGCTTCGGCGTGGACCTGAGCTCGATCGACATCCGCCAGTCGACGCTTAGCCCAGACGGTATCTATCGCGGCGGAATCGAGGCGAGCGGCCTGATGACGTTCCGCGGCCTGCAGGGAAACGTTACCGCCAACATCCCCCTCGTCTACCCCTTCAAGATTCCGGAGAACTCGCCGCTGATCGCAGCCATCGACCTGCCCGAGACGCAGCTCACAACGCTTTACGCCCTGCTGCCGGGCATGGATCCGCAGCACACGCAAGGCTCTTTGGCGGGTCACATCGGCATCCATGGGACCCTCGATGCGTTGCTCTATGACGGCAACGTGGACCTTGTCGCAAGCCGTCTCGGCTTCACCGATCTTCATAACCGCTTCCACGGTGTGAACGCCCACTTTGCCCTGACGGGCAACGACATCAATCTCAAGGGCGGGGCGATCGCAGACGACGGCGGGACCGTGGCGCTGGACACCACTGCCCACACTCCCGGCGTGCGGCGTCTCATTGAGGAGCTGCAGGCGGGTTCGCCAGACGAATTCTGGTCCAGTCCGCTGGTCGGCAGCATGAACATCGACGCTCTGAAGGTCAACGAGCCGACGCCTGGCAAGGGCAGTGTCGCGGGAACGGCATCCGGCGCATTGGCCTTGAGCGGCACACTGAAGGATCCGCTGATCTCGGGTAAGGCAAGCGTATCAAACGGAAAGATCCAGCTGCCGACCGAGGAGATCGTAAGCAAACCGGGGCCCTCCTTTGCTCTGAATCCACGCTTCAACGTGGACCTGAACATCCCGGACAAACTAAACGTCCGCAGTTCCTCGGCGAACCTGGACCTAGGCGGTTCGGGCTTGATCCGGGGATCGCTGGCAAGTCCGGACCTGACCGCGAAACTCCAGGTTCAGAGAGGCACCTTCCAGTTGCCGACCGCCAAGGTGACCCTTGATCCTGAGGGCACCGTCTCGCCAAGCTATCGCCCAGGCCCGGACGGCACCACCCAGGCCCGAATCGACGTTGACCTGGAGGGGCGAACGCGCGTAACCGGAACCGGCATTAACAACCGGCCCCAGTTGTACGACGTACGACTTGGAATCCGAGGCGATCTGCTGCAGGACAATGGCTTGAGCTTGAATGCATCAGCGAGTCCGGGGGATCTATCGCAAGAGCAGATCTTAGCGATGATCGGCCGCACCGACGTCCTCCAAGGCCTTACCGCCATCGGGAGCAGTGGCTCTCAAACGCAGAACAGCATTCGCGTCGCGCTAGCGGGCTACGCGCTGCCGTCTGTCTTGGACCCGATCACCAGCCGAATTGGCGACGCCTTAGGTTTGCAAGCGCTCACCCTCACCTATGACCTCCAGAATCAGGCGAGCATCTACTTTGCGAAAGCCCTCAATCGAGAATTCACTCTAAGCGGCTCGCGCCAGATCACGCCGCCTCTGCCGGGTTTCAAGCCACAATTCAACTTCGAGCTGAGTTACCGCTCACCGAAGCTGCGCCGGTTTACTTTTAGCGTCGGTGCGGATCAGGATCACCCTTGGAAGCTCTCCGTGGAATACGGCTTCCGCTTCTAGTCTGAATGCCGTATATTGCGAAGGTGACTTCGCGCCTGATTGCACTTTTCCTTGCGGCCATGCCGCTGTTGGGTGCCGCCCAAGACCGCCTTCCAACTATGCCCAGATACGATCGCTACGAGAAACTTCGCCGTTCCATATTCGACTCCGTTGTGCGGGGCAGTGTCAATGTCCGATGGTCGGAGAACGGAAGGCAATTCTCGTTCTCGCGAGGGGGGGTGAGCTACGTTTACGACGTTACGAAGAACTCCAAGACCGAAGGCGATCTCCCCACTCCCGCGACGACTCAGAACAGCCGTCAAGGGCGAAGGCGCGGGCCGGATCGCGGGCGTCAGTTCGACACGGCATTGAGTGCCGACGGAAAGTGGAAGGCAGTTTCGCGCGATCGAAACGTCACCTTGAGCACTGCGAACGGCGATCAGCCGATCCAGATCACCACCGACGGCAGCACGACAAGCCGGATCAAGTACGGCATCGCAAGCTGGGTATATGGTGAGGAACTCGAAGTGCGAGAGGCAATGTGGTTTTCGCCCGACTCGAAGAAGCTCGCGTTCTACCGGTTCGACGAGTCGAAGGTGCCGGACTACTATCTCACCCTTGACGAGAAGCAGGTCCAGTCGCGCTTGGATGTGGAGCCCTATCCCAAGGCGGGGGCACCCAACCCGGCCGTTCAGCTGCTGCTCTACGATCTCGAAAGCGGCAAGACGACTCGCGTCGACAGCTCCTTCGGCGATGCCAGCCTGGGCGAATACGTGTACAACGTGCGCTGGTCTCCAAAAGGAGACGAATTGCTCTATAACCGCTGCAATCGTCGGCAGAACACGATGGAGCTCTGTGCCGCAAGTCCTGACACCGGAGCGTCCCGCGCGGTCGTTCGAGAGGCGAATCCAAATGGCTGGATTCAGAACTCCCCCGCGATCCAGTTCTTGGCCGACGGCAATCGGTTCCTGTGGGTGTCGGAGCGGAACGGCTTCCGCAACATCTACCTTTACGACATCTCGGGCAGGGCCACGCCGGTGGGGGTGACGCAGAACTCGTTTGATCTCGACGAAATCAAGAAGGTCGACGAGAAGAAGGGCCTGCTCTGGTACACAGCGAGGTCAGCCCCGAATCCTTATCTGCGACAACTCCACCGGGTCAAGCTCAACGGCTCCAGCGATGTCTGTCTGACCGACAAAACCCTCAGCCACACGGTAGACATCGCGCCTGACGGCGATCACTTCATCGACGTCGCAGAGGCTATCGACACGGCCCCCATTACTTACCTGCGAGACGCCAAGGGAAAGGAGCTGGCGAAGCTCGCCGAGAGCGACCTGACCAAATTCGAGCAGCTTGGCCTGAAGAAGGCAGAGCGGTTCACGTTCAAGGCCGCCGATGGGCAGACGGTCTGCTACGGCACGATCTCGTTCCCGTCAGACTTCGATCCATCCAACAAGTGGCCGGTGCTGGTCGGTGTATATGGAGGGCCGGATTCCGGCGGAGGGTTCGAGCGTTTTGCCACGCCGGATCCCGCCACGGAGTTCGGTTTCCTGCACGTGAGCATGGACGGTCGGGGCACCAATGGTCGAGGGCTGGCCTTCCGCAATGCGGTTTATCAGAAGCTCGGGGTTGTCGAGATCGACGACCATGCGGCCGGAGTGCTGGAGCTCGCGAAACGGCCTTACGTAGACGGCAAGCACGTCGGAATCTATGGAACGTCCTATGGCGGCTACTTCTCAACGATGGCCTTGCTTCGGCACCCTGAGGCATTTGCCGCTGCTTGTGCGAGCAGCCCGGTGACCGATTGGCGCAACTACGATACGATTTACACCGAGCGCTACATGTGGATTCCGCAGGAGAACGCCGAAGGCTACGATGCCGGCTCGGCGGTGAAGCTGGCGCGAAACCTGAAGGGGCGGCTGATGCTGTATTTCGGCACGGCCGACAACAACGTTCATCCGTCGAACACGCTTCAACTCGTCGCGGCGCTGCAGTCGGCAGGCAAGAGCTTCGACCTTATGGCGGGCCCCGACCTCGGGCATACGGGGTTGAATCAGGCGCGAATGTGGGAATTCTTCATCGACAATCTGATGGAGCGTCGCGTGGCAAACGCGCTGGATCGGCGGTATGTTGCGGCGATGAAGCGGCGCACGAACCTGTCATCACCGCCTTAGCGGAGGAGTTGTGCAAACGAAGGGGAAGCTACTGAATAATATAGAGTTCGGCAATGCGCCCGTTTGGCTCGCGGTACATGTAGGCATCCCTTGCTTTGCCACCAAATTCAATGGAAAAGACCGCCACCTCCATACCCCCGCGCTCGACGGTGGATTTGAGTTTTATTGCACCCAGAGGGCCGCACTTGCGCAAGTGGCTCGCTACTAACTTGAGTTTTCTCTCCGACAAGTAGGCGTTGAAGTCACTCGTAAGCCTTGAGCGGTCGACTCTGCCGTGGGGAAGGGCACCAAGCAGTCGGCGGGCTGCAGCGTCAGCCTTTAAACCGGTCACTCGAGGCACGGGTCTCGTCGGAGCCGCAGCCTTGGGCTCCGGATCTGGCTTGGACTGAGCTCCTCCTGTGAGCCCGGAAGTTATCTCCCATGCCGTGTCTTCGGGAGAAGTCTGCGTGGAATTGGTAAGTACCACTACAGCGATCCCCTTGTCCGGCAGCACCAAGTTTTCCGAGACGAATCCCATCGTGCCGCCGCCGTGCTCCCAAAAACGCGCCTTCTTTGAGTAACCCACGTGCAATCCGCAGCCGTACGTTGTACGGACGCCGGATTTCAGACGCGCGGTCGTGGTCATCTGAGCCAAAGAGTCTTTGCTGAGTGCTGCGCCGCTTGCAAGCGCGATATCCCACTTCGCCAAGTCCTCTGCCGTGGTGACGATTGCTCCGGCAGCACCGCACCAGTTGTCACCCTCCCCGTCTGTTGGGTAGAGCGGATCGATGCCGAGGCTTGCGTAACCTTGCGCGATCCCCGTAGCCTTCTGAGGGTGTGCCTCGAAACTCGTATGAGCGAGACCTAGGGGTCGAAACAGCCTCTCGCGCATGAACTGAGCGATGGGCATCCCAGAGACTTTCTCGATAACCTCGCCCAAGGCAGTGTAATTTGTGTTGGAGTAAGACCAGCGCGTACCTGGTTCAAAGTCGAGCGGCATTCGGCCGTATTTCTCGAGGATCAGGGCCCCTGTGGTGGGTCTGGTCATCTCCTCCTTCATGTACTCGAGAGGGTAGTAGTCCGGCAGACCAGCCACGTGCTGCATCAGCTGCCGCAGAGTCATGCGGTCTGAATTCGTGACACTCGGGATGTACTTGACTAGCGGGTCATCGAGTGCAAGCTTGCCATCCTCTGCCAGCTTGAGGATGCAAGCACTGGTGAACTGCTTGGTAATAGATCCGATGCTAAACCGATCGGAATTAGCGACTTTGCGGTGTGTTCCCCGGGAGGCTAGACCGGCACTCTTGACATAGACCAGCCGGTTCCCGCGGGATACCGCAACTTCGCACCCCACGAACCCCGGCTGATGTTGAAGCTTCGCGATGGTCGAGTCCATGCGCTTCTCTAGGCTAGGAGAAAGAGCGGTTTGCAAAGCCATCGCGGCCACGAGAAACATCATTGCAGGATTATAGCTGCAGCAATGTCAGAGGTGATGCATCCGCGTTTTGCGTGGGCAGCCTGCCTGAGCGTATAACAGGGTGTGCCCCCGCGCAAATTGCCCGAACTGGTTGTCGAGAAGCTAAAGAAGCTTCCCGCAAAACCGGGCTGTTACATCTACAAAGATGAGAAGGGCCAGGTGCTTTACGTCGGCAAGGCGCTTGTCCTGCGCAACCGCGTCCGCAGCTATTTCCAAGAGTCCGCCCGCCATGGGCCGCGCATCGACCGGCTCGTGCGCAAGGTCGCGGATCTCGAGACGATCGTCGTGGACTCTGAAGTCGAGGCGCTCGTCCTTGAGTGCAACCTAATCAAGCAGCACCGTCCGCCTTACAACGTGCGGATGCGGGATGACAAGAGCTACCCCTACATCATGATCACCGCCGAGGAGTACCCGCGCGTGATGTTCAGCCGGAAGCGCCCGGCTTCGGCGGTGCCCGTAGCAGACGACGCCCCGAAGCTCGCTACTAAGCACAAGCTCGGGCAGAGCAAGACGGCGCGCTTCTTCGGCCCGTACCCCTCCGCCTTCGCCGTCCGAGACACCCTGCAGGTTCTGCACAAGGTCTTCCCGCTGATTCCGTGCGGCAAGAGCTGGTCCGGCGATCCCGTTCAGAAGCCCTGCCTTTACTATCACCTGGGACGCTGCCTTGGGCCGTGCGCCGGCCTCGCAGACAAAGAGGAGTACAAAAAGGTCATCGGACAGGTCGAACGCTTCCTCACCGGACGCGAAGAGTCAATCGTTGATGACCTCAAGAAGGAAATGGGGCAAGCGGCCGAAGCTCTGGACTTTGAAAGAGCAGCCAAGCTCCGCGACCAGTTGCAAGCGCTCGACACCGTCCTACAACGCCAAAAGGTTCTCACAAGCGACAAGCGCGACCAGGACGTCATCGCCGTCGTGAAGGACGAGCGCGGCGCTGCGATCCAGATGCTCTACATCCGAGGGGGAAAGCTGCTGGGGTCCAAGCAATACCTCCTCGACGGAGCGATGGAGGTCCCCACTCAGGAAGCGGTCGGCGAGTTCGTGAAGCAGTACTACGCGGAAGCCCCCGAAGTGCCGCGCGAGATCCTGTTGCCGGTCGAGATCGAGGAGCGGAACATCGTCCAGGCTTGGTTGCGTCAGCGGCGCGGAGGAGCCGTTACCGTGGAAGTCCCGCAAGGCGGCGAGAAGCTGCGGCTGGTCGAGATGGCCGCTGAGAACGCCGAGCACGCCCTCTCCGCGCTTACGCAAGAGATCCAAAGCAAGGAATCCTGGTCCGCCGCTGCGCTCTTGGAACTGCAGGACTGCCTTCAGCTCCCGAACCCTCCCCTGCGGATCGAGGGCTATGACATCTCGAACATTCAGGGAACATCGCCGGTGGGCTCGATGGTGGTCACAGAGAACGGGGAAGCGGCCAAGGCCGAGTACCGACGATTCAAAGTCCGGTACCACCCGGAATCACCGAACGACTTCGCCATGATGCACGAGGTCCTCACCCGGCGACTGCGCGCCTACGTCGACGGGGACGAGCGGTTCGCCAAGCTGCCGGACCTCATCATGATCGACGGCGGTCAGGGGCAGCTTTCCGCCGCACTCAAAGCTCGCGACGAACTCGGGCTCACCGTCCCGATGGTGGGACTGGCAAAGAAGCAAGAGCTGATTATCGTGCCTCAAAGTGGTGTGGGCTTCCAGCCCGCGCCTCTGCAGCAGACATCAGCCCCACTCGGAGACGACAAAGCCTGCGTTGAGGTCATCGATCGCTTGGACGCCGACCATGACGGCGCGAACACCGCGGAGCAAGCTTTGCTTGCGCTGAAGGCAAAGCGCAAGTCGCGCCTGGAGTCCGGCAATCTCAAGCTCAAAGACCCGGACTATAGCTACGAGCGCCCAGCGCCAATCGAATACACCTATCGTGAAGTCGAGCTCCCCCTCAACTCGCCTGGGCTGCTACTCCTCCGAAAGCTCAGAGACGAAGCCCACCGGTTTGCGCTCTCCTATCACCGCAAGCTCCGCGACGCCCGTACCAACCGTAGCCGAATCGAAGAAGTCCCCGGCGTGGGCCCCCGCCGCAAGCGTCTGCTGCTGAGAACCTTCGGCTCGGTAGAGGGAATCCGAAGAGCCAGCGTGGACGAGATCGCCGCCGTGCCAACGATGACGCGGACACTCGCCGTCAATGTGAAGGATTACTTGGCCGAAGCCTAGCTCCCCTCCTTCAAAGAACGGGAGTTCTCAAACCCGCGCCTTCTCGCGAACCACCGCTGTGGCCGCCGGCTCCGCAGGTCGGATCTCCTGCTTGCCGCGATCGATGGTTGTCATCACCTTTCCGACGACCGTCTCGAGTTGTACAAGCACGTCGTAGGCATACTTCTCGGCCCCGCGCCGCATCTGCACCGCCTCGCGGTCCGCGGATGAACGCATCTCCTCGCTTTGGGCTTTGCTCAGCTTCAAAATTTCGCTCTCAGCGACCATGCGCTCCTGCTGCAGCTTGGCTTGTTCGACGATCCGCTCCGCTTCGAGCCGCGCCTCATGCAACGTGCGCTCTGAATCGCTGCGCGCGTCGGCGAGGATCTTCTCAGATTCCTTGCGAGCCCGCTCGAGAGACTGATTCGCGTCCTCACGCGCCCCTTCCACGATGCGCTCCGTTTCGCGCACCGTCGCCACCGCCACCTTCAGCTCATTGGGAAGGGATGCGCGGATCTTGGAGATCTGCATGCTGATCTCGTCCTCATCGATGCCCCACCACAGGGGTCCGAGGCGCTTGGGCTTCTCCAACATTTGCTGCTGGAGCTCTTCGAGAAGGCGGAGTATGTCCATAGGTGGTGTCCGGACCTATAAGTTTGCCACTTTCTATGGTGTTTGGGGGACACGAATTCTTGCTGGCCTCCGCACTTGACTGAAACTTTATGGAAGGAGAGTTCTATGCAGCGAACCCGCGGAGCAAAGCCCCGCAGGAAACGTACTATTGAATATGCCTGAAGAATCCGCGTCGCACCTGACCGACCTGCTCGATAAAATCATCGAGGTCGCGCCCAAGGACGACGCCCGCCTACAAAATCACCTGGCCGCGCTGCGTCGCGCTCTTGCGAGCGACGCCAAAGAGCGCGAGGAAGCGCAGCGCCTGCTCGCCGAATACGAGGAGGCGTACAACAAGCTCACCGCGCCCGCCAACCGGCTCGGCGTATTCCTCCAGTGGTTGGAAAGTGAAGAGGGCCAGGAGCGGCTTGCGCTCATCTCCGTTGGGGAGCAGGAGTTCGTCGCGCAGGTCGATCCGAAAGCCAATCAGGAACAGCTGAAGACGGGTGCCCGCGTAAAGGTCAACGATGCCTACGCGGTACTTGGTGACATGCCCGCCTCTCCTAGCGGAGCGATCGTCAAGGTCGGCGAAGCGCTTGAGGACGGCCGACTGCGGATCGGCGGCGATATGCCTGGGCAAGACGGCCGGCTCGTACTCCGTGCAGACGGCATCAAGGAATCGAAGATTAACGCCGGTGACGAGGTCCGCATGGACAGCACCGGCAAGATCGCGCTCGAGCACTACGAGAAGCAAGAGAGCCGCGACTATTTCCTCGAAGCCATCCCCGACATTCCGTGGGAAGACGTCGGTGGCCAGGAGGAGGCGATCAAGCTCATTCGCGAGACGATCGAGCTGCCACTCCTTCACCCGGAGATTTTTGAGAGATTCGAGAAGAAGCCGATCAAAGGCATCCTGCTCTACGGCCCTCCAGGCTGCGGCAAGACGCTGCTCGGCAAGGCGACGGCTTACAACTTGACACAGGAATACAGCCGCCGGACGGGCAAAGAGGTTAAGGAATACTTCATGGCGATCTCAGGCCCGAAGATTCTGAATATGTGGCTCGGCGAGACCGAGCGCATGGTTCGCGAGATCTTCCGCACCGCGCGAGAGAAGGCGAAGGAAGGACGTCTGGTCTTCATCTTCATGGATGAGGCTGAATCTGTGTTGCGTACAAGGTCCAGCGGTAGATACCTAAACATATCGAACACCGTCGTGCCCCAATTCTGCGCCGAGTTGGATGGTCTCCAGTCGCTGGAGAACGTGGTCCTTATGCTCACGAGCAACCGGCCGGACTACATCGACCCAGCCGTTCTCCGACCCGAGCGGATCGACCGCAAGGTGAAGGTTTCACGTCCGGATAAGAACGCGACAAGAGACATCCTCAGCATCTACCTGCACGACCGCATCCCTCTCGATCCCGAGGTCTTGAAGCGCTGGAACGGCGAGGTCGACTGCGCCCGCAAGGAGCTGATCGAGGCCCTCACCGAGCACGTCTGGAAGCCCTCGAAAGAAAACGAGTTCCTCAAGGTCTTCCTCCGCAACGGCCAGAGCGAGACGCTTTACTTCCGGGACATGGTCTCCGGCGCCCTGCTCAAATCGGTCGTCGATCGCGCCAAGGATTCGGCGATCAAGAGAGCTATCGCCGCTCCCGACCACATCGCCGGCGTGTCCCTCGAAGACCTCGTCCTCGCCGCGAATCAGGAGTACAAGGAAAACGAGATATTCCCTAAGAGCGACACGATGGAGGACTGGTTACAGCTTCTCGACTATGCACCGGAGAACGTTGCCAGCGTAAAGCCCATTGGCAGGAATCGAGGCGAAGAGATCAGCCGCAAGAACGTCATCTAGCCATGGAGCGCGGGCCGCAGCCAGCGAACCCCGTACTGCTGACACAACGCACGGATCGCTGCGCGCTTTGTGACAAGAAGTTGCTCACCACTCACAACCCTTGTAGACATTGTATCCAGCGATCCGACGTTCGAACCAAGGACCGTCGCGGGTACAACCAAGGCATGAATCAGCCCTACGGCCGCCTCTACAATTTCTCCGCCGGCCCTTGCACGCTGCCCGTCGAAGTTCTCGAAGAAGCCCGAGACGACCTCCTCAATTACAAGGGCGCGGGCATGAGCGTCATGGAGATGAGCCACCGAGGCAAGGTCTTCGAGGGCATCATGGCCGAGACAGAAGCCTCCCTCCGAAAGCTCCTCGGCATCCCAGAGAACTACAAGGTGATGTTCCTCCAAGGCGGGGCAAGCCTCCAGTTCACGATGGTCGCGATGAACTTTCTGCACGGCGGCCTGGCCGATTACATCACCACCGGAACGTGGGGCAGCAAGGCATACGAATCCGGCTGCCTCGAAGGCCGAGTCAACCAGCTCTGGAACGGCAAGTCCACCAACTTCGATCGCGTGCCGGAAACAAGCGAGTTGAATTTCAGCCCGAACGCCAGCTACATCCACTTCACCAGCAACGAGACCATCCAGGGCGTCCAGTACAAGCAAGACCCCGCCTACCCAGGCACGATCATCTGTGACATGTCCAGCGACATCCTCGCCAAGAAGGTCGATGTCTCCAAGTACGCGATGATCTACGCAGGAGCCCAAAAGAACATGGGCCCCGCCGGCGCAACCGTCGTCATCCTTCGCGACGACATGCTCGAAAAGATCC
>Ga0070660_100002376_pt1 | contig 12931 bp, 12 predicted proteins | sample KBSC33metaG_FD_64670 | JGI IMG/M metagenome (GOLD analysis project Ga0070660, IMG submission 64670) | Corn rhizosphere microbial communities from Kellogg Biological Station, Michigan, USA - KBS C3-3 metaG | ecosystem: Host-associated > Plants > Roots > Rhizosphere > Soil ... | reverse complement strand
GTTCACGCGGTTCGAAGCGCGGACTGCCGATACTGAGGGCGAGCTGGACGCGGGTGTCACCCGAGCCGCAATCGCTCAGGAGATCACCTGGCTCCCCGCCACTGAGAATCGGGGCGAAGGCATATTCCTCCAGTTCAAGGACGATGCCATCCACGAATGGAACGATCGGCCAGAGGTAAAGGCGAGGGAAGAGGAGCTCTACGCGGGATACATGCGTTGGGTCGAAGAGCATCCCGGAACACTGCGGCGATTTGCCGGACTTCCCTATGCCATGTTGCATTCGTTCTCGCATATGATCGTCACCGCGTTGTCACTTGAGTGCGGTTACCCGGCGAGTTCGATTCGCGAGCGGATCTACGCGATCCCTGACGTCGGCTACGGCATTCTCCTTTATACTGGAACATCGGACGCGGAAGGGACCCTCGGCGGCCTGATCGAGGTGGCGCGTCGCATCGACGCTCTCGTTTACCAGGCTCTCGACATGGCGCAGCTCTGTTCCAACGACCCGGTCTGCTCACAGCATCAGCCGCCGAGTCAGGTCGAGAACCGGTACCTCCAGGGAGCGGCGTGCCACGGTTGCCTTCTGATAGCCGAAACCTCGTGCGAGCAGCAGAACGATTTCCTCGACCGCGCCCTCGTGGTTTCGACGATCGACAACCTGGGGGCGGAGTTTTTCCCGTCGACACTGACATGACCCAGTCTCTCCACACTTTGTCGGACCGGGACTTGCACGAACTGATCTCGGCAATCCGTTCTGGAAGATTGACGGCTCCGGCGACGTCGATGTCGATACGGCGCGTGATCACTGGCGCAACGGCAGCGAATATCGCCACCGATATCCAAAGCCTGTTCGACGCCGGGTTCACCACCGAACACCTCGCGGTAGCGCTCGACCTGGTTCGCGCCGATCGCGCCGCCCGCCCCGTAGCAGGTGGTCACGTCGATCTGGTCACGACCGGGCCGAATGACGTCGGCACCGGAGATCGCGACACCAGCGTCGTCGTGCGAGATCTCTTCGCGTCCGCGACACAGTCGGTTCTGGTCGCCGGATATGCGGTCTATCAAGGTCAACACGTCTTTCAGGCACTCGCGGACAGGATGCAGGAATTGGCCGATCTTAAGGTTCGCTTGTGCCTCGACATTCAGCGAGCCCGGACCGATACGACCGCATCCGACGATCTGATCCGTCGCTTCGCGTACAGGTTCAAGACCACCGAATGGCCCGCTGGTCGTCGACTGCCGGAAGTGTACTACGACCCCCGCTCGCTTGAAATCGGTTCGAAACATCGGACGAGCCTGCACGCCAAGTGTGTCGTCGTCGACGGCCAGCGTGTCTTCGTGTCGTCAGCTAACTTCACCGAGGCCGCACAGTTCCGTAACATCGAGGTGGGCGTCGTCATAGATGACGGTCGGATCGCCGAACGTCTGACGTCGTTCTTCGCAGCTCTCATCGACGCGAATCGACTTCAGTTGGTGGAGCTCTAATCGGCGAGGATTCACACTATGTACAACGCAAGAAGGAATTCAATATATTCCTTTGACACATCGTTTCTCTGGAAATGCAGAAGGACCGATACGATCTCCGGGTTGGATATGAGCGAGATCGCGCAGAGGTCATCCACTCTCCGTGCTTCCGACATAAGCGCAATCGCCGGTGGTTTCGGTGACCGGCACCTCTCCGTTGGCTTCCGCTGGCTCGACTAGGGTTCATGAGACCCGTATCATCTGGCGCATCGCCGGCCACGATATCAGCAGCGACAATCAATCCACTGTCGATATCGACGGCGGTGGAAGCATTGTGCCCCGTAAAACGGTGCTGCTTGCCTTGCGCCCGTGCCGTTGGGCGAGATCTGTGACCGAGTGAACGCGCCCTGGCCCCTTGCATTCGATGATCGTTGCTTTGGGGCCATCGGGACCATCGGTTACCGATACGTCTTGAAGCAAGAGTTGTTCCAAGAGATGGCCACCTCTTTTGCGGAGGCATCGGCGCCATCGACTTGGGCCACCAACCGGCGAGCGTCGGCCACAATCTTGGTCAGGAACTCATTCTTGGCATCGTCATCAGACCAAGTGAGCTGCAAGCTCCCCACGTCGATCTCAAGTGTCGACCGGCATCAGGCGGGGCAGCACAGAGCATCTCTATATTTCGAGCACTTACCGACATCCCCTGAGTGACGATCGGTGACGGCAGACTCACCACCGGTTTCACAGACGTCACACGCGTCTTAGGTGAGAAATGACGGTAGTGACGTTTGTGACGGTAATTCCGCTGCCTATTCCATTCCAGCCGGGGGCGCATATTAGGCAGCTTCGACAAACCGTCGCCTACCGCGTCGCGGGAGCTTCTCGTGATGATGTCGCGTCGAACTCAAATCAGCTATCGCCAGACGGTATAGCGATCGTCCAGCGGACGAACGGCCCCACGCATTACACCTTGTGGCCGTCCCTCACAACAATCACCGAGATCTCTGCATCGACGAAACCAATTCCGCCGATCTGAGCTGTCCGGGTGCACTGTGGCGCCATCGAGATTAAATCGGAAACGTTCGGTATCCGCTCATATGGGCGAACAGCCAGATGAGCGAAGTAACGCCTCCAGCCGCATAGTCGCCCAGGATTAGCCCGATGAAGAACGGCAGGCACTTGCGGTACGCTTGGATGCCACCATAGCGCAGGGTTAGGTACTTGCAAAACCACCCGACGAGTATCGACATCCAGGCCCATTCGAATGGCGCGCCGCTACCAGCATTGGCAACCGCGTACCCGATCGGGTGGAATGGCCACCAGACAAAGCTTCGGCGCATCGTCGTGAGCAGAACGACGACCACGGCACCGACAATCGACCACTTCAACGATTGCACGTCGAAGCCGTGCCGCAGATTTAGCCACCCCTGGAGTTCGTCGAAGCCGTAATGTGCCTGATCGGTACGCCAGCTATTGATGTGGCTGCTCGACGCCCCAAAGTAGTAATAGATTCCGAGAAGGGACATCCATGAAGCGAGCGTCGACATCACCGTTCCGGCACCGATCGCGGCGGTCAAATGACGCGGATTGAGGCGCGATTCCCTGGCGATCTTCATGGCCTCCATATAGTTCGGCATCTGCGGGCTACGCCAATCCGAATCGAACCAACGGAACATGCTCAGGCCAACCAGCGACGGTGTGCTGAAGCTATGTGCCCCGGCGAGGTTAATCATCGTCCCATGCGCGTACGGAACCGGCCCCATCGACCAGGGAAGCCCAGCCTCTGCCCGGATGCGCGTTAGCGCAACTACGTAGATGAGGAAAAGCGTGAAGAACAAGGCCGCAACGTACCATGTGATGCCGAGCGCCACTCCGAACCCGACGAGGAACAAAAAGCTTGCCGCCAGACCGATGTAGGCGGTCCGGTAGTTCTGGGGTTCATCGTCGTCCATTGCAATGCCGCGATTTTGGATCGCCGCGTTGAACGCGCCCTTGAGGTGTGGCCAGGAGCCTGCCAGCGCAATCATTGCGAGGGCTACAAACGCCCCGATGCCCTGGTTGCCGGCGTATGGAACGGCGCCAGTCATGCTCCAGTTGTCGTGCACGTCACGCACACCTAATCACGCGGAGATCACGTACTCAGCCTTTAGCAGAATGTAGAAGAACCAGCATGAGAAGGAAACGTCGAGCGACAACAGGTACGCCAACCCGATGACGAGTGGATAGAAGCCGATGAGAGTGTTGTTGACGGTCGTCCACGGTGGCGCCGTCATGTTAGCCCCAATATTGAAGAGAGGCTCATTCGGTTTGAGCGGCACGTAGGGGAACTTGGCATTGACTGTGTAGTGAATGGCCGCCATCGACTGCAAGACCACCGCAAGTGCAAATCCGCCCCAGAAGAGGCGGTTCTTCCAAAGGACAGTTCCGTCGGTCGGCGTTTCGGAGGTGATTTCGAGCGGCACGACCGCGATCGGGAAAATGAGTCGCTCGCTGTCCATCCACTGTCGACGTAGCAACGTACCGATGCAGAACATGCAATACAGCAGGACGAATAGGAAGGTCGACCAGATGCATATCGGCGTCAGCCATCCCATGATATGGGCCTGAGTGAAGAACGTCGAATGGCCCTCATAGTAGTCTGGGATCACCGATTTGCTAGGAAAAGCCCAGGACTTGAGCAGGTACGTCCACGAGTTCCAGCCGTTGGTCGATGTTACGTATTTGGTTGGTCCCGTGAGTGCGGGCACGAGGAACTGCATGAGGCCGATGCCGCAAATTCCAACCGAAGTGCTGTTGATCGTGTAGATCAGCATCATTTCGGCTTGGGAGAGTGCCAGTCGAGGGATGAAGCGGCGCAGGAGGCCATTGACAAGCATCAGGACGGTCAGCATAAAGATGACCGACATGATCAACGACATCGCAATGAGATCTGCCCCCTGTGCGACGATTTCGGTATACTCCGCCCAAAAGACGATAAGCGGAGTGAGTACGAGTCCGATCAAGAAAGCACGCTTGGAAAACGGGGCGTAAGCCGGTTGAGTTCGTTCCTTCCTGTTGAGACCGATGTCGGAGGTTCGTACGCGTTCGTCGTTGCCGGTCGATGCAGACTTGGATTCCAAACTCATAATTTCTACAACGCGCTTCCTTTAGTTTGAATTGCGTCTTCTTCCTTTCGTAAATGCTAAGTCGCTGACGGGGGGTCAAACAGTCCAGGTTCAGAGTCCGCTGCAGAACAGCACCGAGTCACCACCTATGCGGGGACATTTAAGGAAAAAACCATGCAGCAATACTAGTATTTCTAGTATACCACAACGATAAATTGTTCAGTTGACCAGATATCTATTTAGTGGTGGCAGGTAGAATCCACAACGCCCCTTGAAGAGTTGCTAAAGGACTGAATTGTCATGACAAACGACCTATAGCACTACAGCTCTATGCCGTCCGGAACGAGGCTGGGAGGATTTCTTATCGGGACCATTAAGAAGGTCGCGGAGATTTGACTACGGCGGGGTTGCGTTGGGGGCATTGGGCTGTCGGTACAAGTGCTGAAGTCCCAACTGGACGACAACGCCTTACGGATATCGGTCGTCACATGTGACGACCGTCCGCTCCTTGGAGCCATGTTTGATCGCTCGCAAGCACGATTTCGGTTGAATGCGCAGGACCGTTAGAACACTGCGGTCAATTGATTATATCGGCCGGTAAGCCTTGTCATAACCATGCAGACCTGAGTTCGTTTACAGTCAAACGATTGATGTCTATCGGGGCGTCATCCGGCAAGAGTTGCAATCCGGTCGACGTCGGTACCATGCAGAAACTCATCGAGACGCGCCCGTCGCTCGCGAAGATCTCTATCGAGGTACGATCTACAAGAATCCTCAACCGAACAAGATCGTCGACAGGCTCAACAACGACACTGTTGCCTAAGCAAGTGAGCGTCTTTGTGCGGGCCGAGTATCGGGCTTCATGCCCGTGTATCTTCATCGTCAAGCTGGTACTGGACTCATATCGAAAGTCGAGAAATACGTCGAACAGGCTCCCTGGAAAATCGGCGACCGCGTTGTCCGAAGCGCGGATTACAATATCGCGATAGTCGTGCGTAGCTGAATACAGAGCGTCGATTTCGCGTACTGGATACCGGAACAGTCTTACACCTTCGGCAACCCGGCGCAGCGTCAGCGAACACGGGAACGACATCTGCTGGTTGAAGGGCATTTCGGGATATACTCCGCCAGCCATCCATGCAACCTGAATGCGCCTGCCATCTTCAGCAGGGATGTCGCTATATGTCTGGATCGCGTAGAAGTTCGTACCGTGATCCGTCGGAAGTGGCCCAACTTCCGGCGTAAACTCTTTTCCGTCAAACGTTCCAATGTAATGAAGTCCATTCGCACCCGCCAGCACCCACCGGGTCTCGTCCGCGCTTCCATCGACAGCGATTTCATAGAGATCCGGGCATTCTCGGGAACCGGGGATCGAGATTGTCTGAGTTCGCTCCCACGACTTCAGATCCTTCGAGGTCAGTATCGCGAAGCTGTCTTCGTCCAGATAAAGTGCCATAATCCAATACTCGCCGGGACTGTACCAACTGACTTTCGGGTCCCTATTCCACCCAATAATGTGTGGCACGACCGGGTTCTCGCTATACTTCTCCCATGTGCGTCCGCGGTCGTTGCTGAAGGCCAAACACTGTGCGTACGGCATTCCCGCCGATAGCGGGCCAGCGTCACCCGCCGCGGTGTATATCAGGATGAGGGCGGGTGCCTCTCCCGACTGGAATCCGGCGGTATTCCGCCAGTCGACCACGGCGGAACCGGAAAATATCGCACCAAGTTTGTCTGGCTCCAGTGCATTGTCGAGTTGCTGCCAATGCAGAAGATCAGCGCTAACGGCGTGCCCCCAGCTCATGTTGTCCCATTCGGGACCGGTCGGATTATGCTGGAAAAATAGATGGTATTCGCCCTCATGGTAAACGAGGCCGTTGGGATCATTCAGCCAATTCTCACGGGCCGTGAAATGAAATTGGGGCCGATACCTTTCCTGGTAGAGGGTAGTAGACGGAACGACCTCTGAAATAACAACAGGATTTGGAAGTGAGTCTGACATTTTAGTGACCTCAGGGACGGGACGTTGCGCAAACACGTGCCCACACCTACCACGAAGACAAATTACGACATCGCTTGCTAGGAAGCGCCTAGCATGATTTCGCTGGGATGATTTAATCTGGTCTATTCCACTGTCCCAGGCGAGCATTTTCGATCAGATTCGATTCGACGCCTTACAGCGGGCTCATCCTTCAATTATGCCGCCAGTTGGGTACGTTCTGTCAACTTTCGGTATTCCGTCTAATGCGCGATACGGCCACAGGTATATGCTTGGGCAATGGAATTATCACACGACAAGGGTGTCGAGACGCATTGAGTAAGAAGGATGGGGGACGGGAAGGCGAGGATACGCCGAGGACCACTGATCATCGACGGCCTAACGCCGGTTCGACGGGGATATCTTTTGCCAGGCCGATCCCAGCGTCGACATCGTGAGGGACGAGAGATGGGCACCATCACCAACGACTGAGATCCCAACGGGCTCTGCGCCGACCGAGGGAGTCACGGTCATCGGCATGTACAGCAAGCCGTCGTTGGCGTAGAGCTCCAAGGTGCCCCGGTCGACAAGAATATGAAAACGGATCGTGCCGTTTTGGGGATCTAGCGCTCGGTTAAGTCCACAGCATTGCACTTGATGGTGAATGTTGTCGTAGGTAACCGCCGTGCCCCTCAGACTGAAAGTGACTTGGCGGCACTTTCCAGGCTGGAATGAGGTCTGTAACTCGAACGCTTCCCCTGTCGTTCCAGCCATCGGGTCGAGCCCCGGCGACAACGTCCGCGCTCCCCACGTCCTGGTCCCTGTGCGCAACAGGCTTACTTCACGAACCGGGTTCGCGTACAAGCGAGGGCCGTTCATCGACGTCCGTAGCGTCAGCTCAACAGGAAACGTCATCGCCCGGTTGAACGGCATGCCGGGATAGTCCCCTTGACTGTTCGCCATCAGGATGCGCCGTCCGTCCGAGGCCGGGATGTTGCTAAACGTCTGCGGAGACCCAAAGTTATTGCCGCTATTGATCCAGAGTTTGTCGGACTGCGGCGTAAACGCATTCCCGTCAAAGCTCCCGATATAGTAGACGCCAAACTCTGCGAGGAAAATCCACTTAGTGTTCGACGGATTGCCGTCCAGCGAGAGCGGGAACAGCTCGGGTACTTCGGTCACGTCCGGGAAAGTGAATGTCGACGTCTGCGTCCAATGGACGAGATCCTTAGACGAGAAGAACCCATAGTCGTTCTTCTTCAGCCAGAGCGCCATAACCCACTTGTGACCGAGAGCGTACCAAATCACCCGCGGGTCACGGTTGTCCCCGTCGACCATATTGGGGAGGACTGGGTTACCGCGGTACTTCTTAAACGTGCGGCCTCTGTCCGTGCTGTACGCGAGGGATTGTGTAAACGGTTGACCGTTCGACATGCGAACGTCCCATAGGGTCGGGTTCGCAACCGCATACCCCTTCGCCCCCGCCGAGGTGTAGAGACTGATGAGCGCGTTGGGCCCGAAGCCGGCGGTGTTGTTCGCGTCGACGACCGTCGATCCCGAAAATATGCTGCCTAGCGTGTCCGGATAGAGCGCCTCCGGCAGTTCCCGCCAGTGGACCAGGTCGGTGCTTACAGCCTGGCCCCAGTGCATGTTAGCCCAGCTCCAACCATACGGATTGTGCTGGTAGCAAAGATGGTATTCGCCCTTGTAGAATACCATTCCGTTCGGATCGTTGATCCAGCCCCGGCGCGCAGTATAGTGGTAGATCGGCCTGAGCGCTTCTTGATAGATCGGTGTCTTCGCAATGATGCTGTTCGATTGCACCAAACCCGCAAGTTGCGCGTGAGTGGCCGATTGAGAGTCGACCCTAACCAATACATCCTTGCCCCGAAATGGCGTCATGTCCATGAACGCATAGAAATCGGGACTTCCGTCAGCCAACTCCGCGCCAAACTCACGAACCACCTGACCGTTCTGTATTAATTCCACGAGATGCTTCGACGCACCGGTTCGAATCGGGATGTTCAGGTAATGCTTCTTCCCCCGTATAACGTTGGGAAGGGACTTGTCGGTTTCGACAATCTGATCGACGTTGATATGGCCCCACCACCCCTTCACGCTGTCGACGATCTGGATGGTAGCCTTGTGCCCCACCAGGTCGTCGACATTCCATTGGAGCCACTCCAAGTCCTCGCGATCTCCCATTCCCACGGCAGACCGAACGACCCGTCCGTCGACGAGAAGATTCATGCATGTCTGGCCCCGGTGGTTGCCGCCACCGATCAGAAACTTTACGTAGTGACGCCGGACAGTGAAAGCGGACGAGGTCAACGTCCCGGTGGCGTCGTCTCCGCCCAGAAAGGTATCGACAAGTCCATGCCCAAGATAGTTTGCCACAGCATGTTGGTTAGAAAGCGTGCCTTGTGCCGGCCCACTCCCAAACGCGTTGCCGGTTACTCGCCAACCACGCCCGTATGTCTTACCCTCAAAGCTGTTCAACATGATGTCCTGCCCGTAAGCAGGCATGCCTTGGGCTAAAACGACGCCGAACAGTACAGCCGTGAGACAGAGCCTTCTATGTTGTGAACTGGGATTTGCCACGCCGCCCTTTCCGAACTACCACTAACATCGTTGGGTAAGGTTATCGCGCCTCCGTCGTGAAATGCGAGAGGTCAAACTGCGCCGGAGACATCTTATGGACTGAGACCTGTCGTATTCGCGCATCGCCTCCGACAACCGTCGCCTGCACGCCAACCTCAACCGCGGGTTCCGCTTCGAATACCCCCGTTCCGCAGATCTCCCCGCCGTTAATAAAGACGTCGAGGAGTGACTTATCGAGGAACAGATCAAGGTCCAATATGCCGTCCTGCCGCGCTTGAGGCAATACCAGAGCCTTCAGGCCAGGGATCGACAGAACTCGGCTTTGACAATTGTATCGCACGCGGACGGCCTTGTCACCAGACGCCGTTACCGGCAGAATCAAATCGACTTCGCTCGCAGTGCCTGTTTCAATGAATACTTTGATGCGCCAGGCGTCGCCGATAGCGCCAGGAAGGAGTGTCGTCGGTTCTGAAACAGGCACATCCGAGACAGTGACCGTCGACGTCTCCATCCGGGTCACCGCGTCGATGGGCGTACTAATCAGAGTCCAGTCCGACCGAACGGCGAGGTTCAACGGCAGCGACATGCAACCACTCCAGCCCGGCCCGCCGATCGGGCGTACCCACGCTAAGACAATATTCCGGCCATGCTCGTCGTAGGTCGCCTGACTGGCGTAGGAACCTTCATTGAGAACGCCATGTTTGCGGGCATCGAATGTGCCCCGGTTCATATCGGCGGTGCCGGTGTAATACTCAACCTGATTGTTGACGGAGATCAACAGCACCCATCGCCCAGCCACCTTGATCAAGTTAGGACACTCGATGTTCTTAACCGACGGATCGGGGTAGTCAAAGAAGCTTCCGCGGAACTTCCACTTGGAAAGCTGTTTGTTTTCGGCCTGATACAGGCAGACAACACCTCGACCATCGATCTCGCCGCCGATGAGCATATAGTCGACGCCGTCTTCGGAGAAAAGGAACGGATCGCGCCATTCGTCGACGCGGACAGGCTCGTGTACCTTCTGCGAGATGACCGGCTCGTGTTTGAGTTTTCGCCAGGCGATAAGGTCCGGATCGACCGGCGCCGCAGCCCATACCTCTGGATCGCGTGGCGACGTCGACGGGGCGATACTCGTATAGAAGATCAACGATTCGCCTTCACCGTCCTGAACAATCGAACCTGAGAAGACATGCTCCTCCCCACGATCCTCAGAAGGCCAAAGCGCGATTGGCAGATGTTCCCAATTAACGAGATCGCGACTGCGGGCATGTCCCCAATGCATATGGCCCCACTCAGTCGAGTATGGATTGAACTGGTAGAAGAGATGGTACCAGCCATTCACATGGATGAAACCATTTGGATCGTTCATCCACTGAGCCGGTGGGTGGAAATGGTAGACCGGGCGCCTTGAGTCCGTAGAAGCCATCTGGAGCGCCTGCTGTGTGGCGGACATGGCTCTGGCGATTGACGCGCCGTCGGCATAACCGTCGTCATCCGTCTGTCGAATGTCATCTACCAATATATGGCCCCAACCACCCGCTGCGCGATCAATAATTTCCATTTGTGCTAATCGTCCTTTAAGATCCGTAACTTTCCACTGGACAAGATGCAACTGCTCGGAGTTGTTTCCGGTGGCCCGGCGTACTACCTTCCCGTCCACCAACAGATTGAGGGACACAAGACCGGATTTGCTCCCGCCCCCTATGAGAAACTGTATATAATTCCGCTCGATGAGAAAACTGGGCGATGTCAAGGTCCCGGTCGACGCGTCGCCCCCCAGAAAGCTGTTGACCAGTCCAACGCCCTCGTATCCCGCTACCGGGTTCTGCCCTGCGAGTTGCCCGTGGGCAGGGCCGCTACCGAATGCCGTTCCCGTAGTTGTCCAACCATGAGCATAACGCTCTCCGTTGAAGTTCGAAATCACCAGATCGGGCCGCTTCGCCGTCTGAGAAGAAGCGAGGGAGCACTGTAGTAACTGCGAAACAACGACAGTTGAGAGCAACATCTGGGTTGCTCTCGCCGGCATATGCATGAGACTGCCTTTATCGAGTCCATAGGCGGATACCATCGGCGAACGCCCGATTGACTACCCCCCTTCGCAAGCTATGGCTACTGTAAGGGCGCCAGTTCTTTCTCGCCGGCCCAAGCTTCGGGCTGGGTAGACCGCAACCCGCTCAACCAAGTCGACTGCTTCTTGATTGCCTCATCGTAGTCAGGCACGGCTCCGCGCTGGGACGCTACGTATGCGCCTATCCGGTTCGCCAGGCTCGCTGCGCTCTGCGGAGAGACGCCTCGCAGCCAGCAAGCCAGAAATGTTGCCGAGAATGCGTCACCAGCGCCTATCGTGTCGACTACCTTCACCGCTTGTCCCGGGATATGGGTCGCCCCACTCTCATTAACGACAAGACATCCTGACGCGCCGAGTGTCACAAGAATGATTGTGTTCTTGTAGACCTCGCGCAGCACAGCGGCACTCTTCGCCTCGTCGAAGTCGGTTCCGAGAAGCATGTTGCCGATTAGTCGACACTCCTCGTCGTTCATCTTTACGACGTCAGCTCGATTGAACCCCCACTCGATAACTTCCTTGCCGTAAAACTGCTGCCGGAGATTGACGTCGTAGAATGTGCGAGCCCCATCCGCCGACTGCAAGAGCTTCACGAGTGCCTTCCGTGACGTCGGACTGCGCTGTGCGAGGGTCCCGAAGCAGACGGCATGTGGAACCCACCGTGCCAATGCTTGCTCGTCAAAGTCAATATAGTCCCACGCCGCCGGGTATCCGATTTCGTATTCGGGCTGGCCGCCGGGAGATACAGTAACAGTAACCGTCCCCGTCGGATAGTCCCTGTCGACGGCGACAAAGCTCGAACCAACGCCGAGGCGCTTTGCTTCGGCGACAGCTCGACTTCCGAGGGCGTCAGCGCCAACCCGGGAGATTAACTCGGTATTCAGTCCGAGCCTGGCGGCGTGCGCGGCAAGATTAAATGCCGCGCCACCTAAATGCTCTTCTCCGTCGATGATGTCCCACAGGATTTCCCCAAACGAAAGAATGTTCACGGTATCGACGACGAGAGCAGGATTCATCATTCTCCCCACCTATGGCGGAAGAATGCGGAGCCAGATTCCCGGCTCCGCATTTTCTGGCTATGGACAGTCCCCGTATGCAGACGGGCTTCAGTACTCAGGGCTTGTTCGGGCGCATCGCCGCGGCACGCTCCGCCGCCGGAGAATGTTCGCTACGAGCTTGCAGCATTTGCCGCTCGGCCTCCGTCGGCATCCCCGCAGGTACCGGAGCCTGCGTCTTGACCACTGAGGTGCCCGGTTTTGCGTTATTACTACACCCCGCCGCCAGACACACCCACAGAAGAGCGGCGACACATGCGGTCAGTACGCGATTCGTCTTCATAACTTACTCCTAGTGGACGGGCAACGACCAACTGTCCCATCCACCTTGCTTCTGCCCCGCCTCATATGCCTGGGGGATGTAGACGTTCTTGTACCACTTGATAGATCCCGCGTGCATGCTCTTGACGTGGCCGTCGCAGAAGAGGACATTGCACGCGTTCTGGTGGCGATAATGAACGGTCCAGCCACCTTCCCAACCGTACGGATCGGCGGTCGGACCCTGGTCAACATTGCCCGTGGTCGCAGAAAAATCACTTCCGTCCTTGGCCTCATTGAACGTTCCGTCGGGATTGAGGTTGCTCCAGTTCTTGAGCCACTCGCTCTCCGTGGTGAGGAAGGTCTCGTAGCTCCATCCAGAGTTATTGCGCCCTTTTTCGGCGAC
>Ga0070660_100002374_pt1 | contig 12932 bp, 13 predicted proteins | sample KBSC33metaG_FD_64670 | JGI IMG/M metagenome (GOLD analysis project Ga0070660, IMG submission 64670) | Corn rhizosphere microbial communities from Kellogg Biological Station, Michigan, USA - KBS C3-3 metaG | ecosystem: Host-associated > Plants > Roots > Rhizosphere > Soil ... | reverse complement strand
TATTGCCAAGGCCGTTCATGGGATTCAGCCGTTCGAAGTTCGGCTGCAACGCCTTGGTGCTGAACAGCCAGCCGCCGATCAGCAGCGGCGAGCCGAGCGCCGCCAGCAGCAACAGAACTGCCAAAGGCGAGAAGGTAACCAGCACATCGGCGAGTTCGGAGCCGAGATGCATCAGAAGCAAATTGAAATCGAAAGCACGCTCGCGGTCGAAGGCCAACCCGGACTCCAGCATGTGATGCAGCCGACGCACCATGCCCTCACCAAGAAACCACAAGCCGAATCCCGCTCCCAAAAGAATCGTGCAGGTGGCAAGCTCCCTTGATCGGGGAACGTCGCCTTCCTCACGCGCCTGCTCCAATCTTCTGGGCGACGCTGGTTCCGTTCTTTCGAGATCGCTATCCTCGGCCATGGCCGGCTCCTGTTGCGGGGCTGCACCGATACGGCACACGGACTCCCACCATGCCGATTATCTAAGGCATAGCAGAATGGCTATTCGGGGAAAAGGTGAGGAAAGGTGCCGCTTTTCAGGGGTGGAGTGCGGGTTTGGAGGGCAATTTGCGATAGTGTGAATGTGCTCCGCCCCCCCTTTTAGGGGGACGGTTGGGATGGGAGTGTAATGGTTGAATTGGCACAAACCTATCTCAACCATCACATTCCTGCCCCGGCTTCACGGCAGGAATGCTGCCGTAAACAAAACGTTCACTGTTAAGTCGATTTGCGACGACGGCCTGCCACCAGACTCAAGAGCCCAAGTCCCAGCAGAGACAAAGAAGCAGGTTCTGGGACGTTTTCCCCATGAAAGGTTCCACCGCCAGTGGCAAATAAAGTGGACCCGCCAGGAAATTCGGTAAAGCTATTGCTGAACGCCAGGTCGGCACCATCGTCCTTGGCGTTGGTATTCAAATAGCTTGCTGCAGCACCTCCAACAACGTCCAGCAAACCAATTCCAGAGAGGTAAGAAGGATAAAAATTAAACCCTGTCATGGTGATGCCGCCTGCCTTGGCATGCCCTTGCAAGTCCAGCCACAGATCTCCATCGCCCGTGTTAGCCGCGTTCAGGCTGAGAGGATCAGTGGAATTTGCATCGGGCGTGTGATCAACATACAGCTTCACCCAACCTCCTGTATATCCGATTTGAGTGCCGACACCGGAAGGGCCGGACGGTGCCGGTACCGAGCCAGAGGTTGATGGCGTGAATCCACCGTATTGAAAAGTTAATTCACAGCCTGGGCAAAACGAAGCGGCCGAGTCCCCATTCAGAGTGGTAATGACACCAAATCCTGAAAGAACGCCATTATTCGAGTCAATCGATTGCGTCATGTTGGCAGTAACGCCGCCAAAGTCCAAAGAGCTATCGGAATTCCAAGTTACACCACCTACAGTAATAACACCGGCCTGAGCAGCGGCAGCAACTCCAGCAGTCAAAACCAAACCAGCCAAACTTTTTTTGATCAGTTTCATCGACGTTCTCCTATATGAATGCGCCACCAATTGTGCAGATGACAACTGTTGTCATAGCAATAAGTGGGCCAGCACTCACTTTTGTAACGCAAGATACTGATTTTTTTACAAATTATTTCTCTTTTTACAATTTGAGTTTTGATTTTCCCACACACTTGTTAAATAAATCGACAAACATCTGATGCATCAGCGCGATGAAAATTATTGGTTCCCATGCTCTGAGATCAGCCAAATTGGAGGGACGGTCCGAGCATGCGGCACTCGAAAGCCAAGAAACTTTGCCACCATCACATATTCAAGACAATGGCAGCAGCCTTGGAACTCATACCGCTTTTTTTTCCACTTATATAAAACCGTAAATTCTCAAATCTCTTTTTAATTCAGAATGTCATGCCAATTCAGCCTATTGGTAGCCGAGCGAATTTCCCCCTCACTTCCCCTGTGGCAGATGTGACGTCCTTACCAGCAGCAGAACCGAGTCAAGCACAATCTGCATCCTCCTTGAATTGCCCCGGGCAAGGAAAGAGGATGGAGCGGAGCTTGCGCAGAACGGCTTTAGAGGACTCGGCGGCAGAGAAAAGGAAAGCAACCGGTGAGCCGTCCAGCGCGCCATTGAAGCGGGCACGGATAACATGTTCAGCCGAAGAGCCCGTGGACGGGCCGGCGTCAATGCTGCAGTCATCAGCCAGCGAGGCGGTGCGCAATCAAGCGGCGAATACCATTATTCGCGCGATGCGGAAGCAGATTTCTAACAAGTCCGTGTCCAACATGTTGCGCACGGGCGAGATGTGGAAGAATGTGGCGCAGGTTTTGGTTGAAGCCGGTCTATTTAAGCATACGCATGAATTCTCGCTGCAGCGGCTGTCGTCGATCAATCTCTCTCAACTGCGCAAGCGCTTGGGACAGTTGACTAAGGCCGAAGCCGCATTCTTCGACCATTTCACACGGCAGACTTTCTTTGCGACGCATTTCACTGACGCCAAACTCGATCATGCGCCTATGTCCTTTTTTGAGCGGTTCAGGCAGTACGTTGCGTCGTATTTCGCTGGCGCGAAGAGCGACGAGGCGTCCATAAGCACCCCGACAATGTCCATTTTTTCGAGGCAAAAACTCGAACGGCATGGCATCGCTTTCGCTCAATCTCACACGTGGGGTTGGGACTCCGTGCGTAAAGGCGACGATGACTGCGTTTTCTTTTCACTGGAGTGTGGCAACAATCTGAAAAAACTCTCAAGCCGATTTGGCAAGACCGTTTACCGGATACCATTGGATACACCCGTCTTTCAGCAGGTCGCTTGGGCGTCGCTGGACGATTTCGTGATGAGCGGCCAAACAGGCGATCAACAGACACCCGCCCGGTTGAAGTGGCTTAATCCTAAAGAAAAGGTATGTTTATCGGAAATATGGGGACACCCTTACCGAGGGGACTATCGAAGAGCGGAAGACTTCAACGACATATTTACTGGCAAGGATCTGGTCGCCGGCGCTGCACTGTCGATCCTCTACAAGCTACGCGTGGCGAACCACTTGATTCACACTCATACTGGTTATGGGTCTGATGACGACGATTTTAACGACGAGTTTGACTATGAATCTGTGAAACTGAGTGAAGACACGCCGCTGCAACCAGGTGTGGCGAAGCTTTTGGAGAGCAGCACGGAGGAAGACATAAATGCATTGATCCGAGTCTTTCACAACCCCGAGATACGGGTACCGGTACACTTTTTCACAAAGAATTTTGAGAAGTTCGGTCCGAAAGAAATCCGTGCGATCCGAGAGTGGAACAGCATGATGAAAGATTGGGCACAGTTGAGCGATGCGCAGCGAAATAAACTGCGAAAGCGCATCCCTCCTGCTGGAGCAATGCCTCTTCCCCTGGACCCCGCCGACTTTTGAAGGATCCGATGAGCCAAAGGCGCAAGGCCAAGCGCAGCTCCTTGCGTGCGTTGAGTGCCAAGCTTGGCGCAGCGGGTCATCCGGTCAGTCGCAGTACTGTTGCCAAGCTGCTGCGCAAGATGGACTATTCGCCCAAGGCGAATGCCTGGCGGGCCGAAGTCCGTAGTGTCCCGCCGCAGCAACGTTCAGCGCAATTCGATCACATTACAGCGCAACGGGCATAGTTCGCCGCCGCAGGCGATCCCGTGAGTACTGTGCACCGCTCAGCAGGCAACGCCAGACCAGCTTCTTCGCGATATGAGCTAACCGACAAAATTGCCAATGGCACGTCCAAAATTCTGGAGAAGATATCCCCCGGCCGCAAACCGCCTCGTGCCAAACAAAGTACTTGGTCAAATTTCCAGCCCGAGTCATGCACGACTCGGGCAAGACCAAGGATCGTCTCGTGGTACTCGCGCCAACTGACCCACAAATCCTTGTCAGTGGAAATGTTCATTGCACTTTCCCGATCACCCGCTTTTCAAGCAAATGGATGACGCAAAACAATAGTCTCTTCGCGGTCCGGACCGGTAGATACCATGTCGACAGGCACACCAACCAACTCTTCGATCCGCTTGATATATGCACGCGCAGCAGCAGGAAGTGCCGCTAGCGACTTCGCACCAACCGTCATCTCCTTCCAGCCGGACATTTCTTCGTAGATCGGCTCGCAGCGGGCGGCATCTTCTGCGCCGACCGGGAATATATCGACCACCTTGCCATCCAGTTTGTAACCGGTACACAGCTTCAACGATTCCAGCCCATCAAGCACATCCAGCTTGGTCAGACATATACCCGACACACCGTTGATCTGCACAGAACGACGCAGCAAAGCAGCATCGAACCAGCCGCAACGACGGGCACGGCCCGTCACTGTTCCAAACTCATGCCCTACGCTGGCCAAATGCTTACCGATTCCGTGGTCAGTCGGCAACTCAGACGGGAACGGGCCCGAGCCAACACGCGTAGTGTAGGCTTTGGTAATACCCATAACATAATGCAACATGTTCGGTCCCACACCAGAACCAGCTGCGGCATTGCCCGCAACGCAGTTGCTGGACGTGACAAAGGGATAGGTGCCATGATCGACGTCGAGCAGACTGCCTTGCGCGCCCTCGAACAGCAAGTTCGCGCCTGCCTTGTACGCCGCATAAAGAGCACTGGAGACATCCGTGACCATTGGTGCAATTCGCGGAACGATTGCTAATGCATCATCGAAAGATTTCTGATAATCGACCGGCTGCGCCTTCAGGTAATTAACCAGTACAAAATTGTGATAGTCGAGATTCTCACGCAGTTTCTCGGCAAAACGGCCCTCATTGAGCAAATCCGCCACGCGGATGGCACGCCGCGCCACCTTATCCTCATAAGCCGGCCCAATGCCCTTGCCGGTAGTTCCGATCTTGGCTGCACCACGTGCCGCTTCGCGTGCGGCATCCAGCGCAGTGTGATAAGGCAGAATGACTGGGCATGCTTCCGATACTTTCAAGCGAGACGAGACCTCTACGCCACTTGCCTCGAGCTTGTCGATTTCACGCAGCAAATCCGGCACCGATAACACAACGCCATTGCCAATATAACAGGCCACTCCTGCGCGCATGATGCCTGAGGGGATCAGCTGTAGCGCAGTCTTCTGTCCACCGATTACCAGCGTATGACCTGCGTTATGCCCTCCCTGGAAGCGAACCACGCCTTGCGCATGATCGGTCAGCCAATCGACGACCTTCCCTTTACCTTCATCGCCCCATTGGGTACCGATGACAACGACGTTTTTTGCCATGCTTGATGCCTATTTGAACTAAATTTTCTTGAGAACCCAGTTTCCATTCTCGAACACGACAGCGCGATCGCAATCGAATTCGTCCTGATCATTTTCGTGGCCTGGGAGCGCCTGGATCACAATTTCCCCCGCCTTGCGCAATTCCATAATCTTGGTTCGCAGCCCCGGCTCGTTGCCCCATGGCGCACGCACTGCAGGCTTGCGCGTTGCACTTGGCATGAGACGAGCCAGCTCGCGCAAATCAAGCGAGAAGCCGGTTGCAGGCCGGGCGCGTCCGAATGCTTCGCCTACATGGTCATAACGTCCGCCACGTGCCACTGCATTTGGCAAACCCGGCACGTAAGCCGCAAACATCACACCACTGTGATAATGGTACCCCCGCAAGTCGGCAAGATCGACTGTAACCATTGCCGCTCCCACAAGCTTGATCAGAAACGCCAATTCGTCAAGCGCCTCGGTCACACCGGGAATGAAGGAGAGCTCACGACGAGCACGCTCTATCGTGCTCGCATCGCCGTACAGGCCAGGCAAGGCAAGCAATGCCTTTTGCGTTGTCTCGCGGAAGTCTCGCGTTAAAGTGCGTAACCCTGGAATATCCTTCGCTTCCAACAACGTGAACAGCTCAGACTCGTAGACGCGAGCCCTAGAATCATTAGCGATGATGGCGCGCAGCACACCGACATGACACAGATCCAGCCGTACCTGCGAGATGCCAGCCAATGCTAGCGATGCCAGCACTAGCTCCTGAATTTCAGCGTCGGCTTCCAGCCCGGCGTGTCCATATATTTCTGCACCGATCTGCAGCGGCTCACGGGTTGCATGCAAGCTGGATGGGCGAGTGTGCAGTACACTCCCCGCGTAACAAAGCCTTGTTACCGAATTCCGATTTAATAGGTGTGCATCGATGCGTGCCACCTGCGTTGTCATGTCAGCCCGGACACCCATGGTTCGGCCAGACAACTGGTCAACCAGCTTAAATATCCGCAAATCCATATCTTGTCCAGTGCCGGTCAGCAAGGACTCGATATATTCCAGCATCGGCGGCATCACCAGCTCGTAGCCATACAGCCGAAAGTTGTCGAGGAACGCGCGTCGCAGTTCCTCGATCTTGCGCGCCTCGGACGGCAAAATGTCGGCGATATTTTCAGGAAGAAGCCAATTGGGCATGACAGGAAAACGTTAAAAGAACAAATTGGCAAGCGCCAATATCACAAAACCGGAGAGCAGAACGACCATTCCCAAAAAGCGGATCTGGCCGTCAGAAAGCTGAACAAGACGGCTAAAGGCTTCGCGCCACTGCCTTGGGAAGAACATAGGGAAGATGCCTTCCATGAGCTGCATAATCCCGAGCGCTACTATTAATGAGGCCTTCACCGGGGTTCCACATCATTTTTTCGAACCACTCGCAGAACGCTCACTGGACCCCGAACTCTTGAAATACTTAAAAAACTCTGAATTGGGATCAACCAGCAACATGTCGTTGCGACTCTTGAAGCTCGCGCGATATGCCTCCAGGCTGCGATAAAACTTGAAGAATTCCGGGTTCTGACCAAACGCCAGAGCATAGATCTGGGATGCCTTGGCATCACCGTCGCCACGAATGTTTTCCGCATCGCGATAAGCTTCAGCCAGGATTACGGTGCGCTGACGATCCGCATCGGCACGAATCTTTTCCGATTCGGCAGCACCGGTGGAACGCAATTCGTTCGCCACCCGTGCGCGTTCAGCCTTCATCCGCTCGTACACGGAATTATTGATCTGTTCGACATAATCGACTCGCTTGAGCCGAACATCGACAATATCGACACCGATCTGCCTGGCCTCTTCTGCAACCTTCTTGCGAATCGCATCCATTACCTTGCCACGCTCTCCCGAGATCACTTCGCGCACTGTGCGCTTCGTAATTTCGTCATTCAGCGCTGCCTTCACAATCTGTGACATGCGATCCTGCGCGCGACGCTCGTCTCCGCTGAAACTCACGAAGTACAGGCGCGGATCAGTGATCTGCCACTTAATGTAAGCATCAACAAGGATGTTCTTCTTTTCTGCCGTAATGAAACGGTCGGCTTCTGGCGTATCGAGCGTTAGCAAACGCTTATCAAGGAAAATCACGTTCTGAAACGGCGGCGGCAACTTGAAATGCAAACCCGGCTCGCTAATGACCCTCTTCACTTCCCCAAGAGCAAAAACAATGGCGTACTGCCGCTGATCGACCACAAACAATGTCGAAATCAGAATCGACAGGATGATCAATCCCGCAATAGCATAGGACAGGAGGCGGTTCATTATCGCATCTCCCTTTCACGCGAATCGCGCCCATCACGGCTGCGAGCATCCCGCTGCCGCGACTCAATCGATGAGCCGCCTGATTCAGTCTGCGGGGCTACTGGCACCTGCACTGATCCCGAGGCCGATTTGTTCGCTGCCGCATCGGCAGCCGCAGACTGCGCAATCAATTTGTCGAGAGGAAGATAGAGCAGATTGCCACTGCCCTTGGCATCAACCAACAACTTGGTCGTATTCGTGAATATCTGCTGCATTGTCTCAAGGTACATGCGTTCACGGGTGACCGCCGGCGCCTTCTGATATTCAACCAGCACCTGTTTAAAGCGGGCAGCATCCCCCTGTGCGTTGGCGACGACCCGCGCGCGATAGGCTTCGGCCTCCTGCAGCAGGCGGGATGCGGCACCACGTGCTTTCGGAATCACATCATTGGCATAGGCCTGCCCTTCGTTCTTCAGTCGCTCGCGATCCTGCCCCGCCTTGACAGCATCATCAAATGCCGCCTGTACCTGCTCAGGGGGCTGCACACCTTGCATCGTCACGTTGGTAATCTGCACACCGGACTTGTAACGATCCACGATCTGTTGCATTAGTTGGCTTACATCAAGCGCGACCTTTTCACGGCCTTCATAAAGGACGAAATCCATCTTGCTGCGCCCAACGATTTCACGAATCGCCGTTTCAGCAACCTGGCGTACCATCTCTTCTTGGTCGCGATTATTGAAAATCCAGTCCGAAGCGTTCTTGAGCTTGTATTGAACCGCGAACTGAATATCGATGATATTTTCGTCATCCGTGAGCATCAAGGCCTCGCGCGCCTGTTTGTTCCGCACATTGGAGCGATAACCGACCTCGACCGTGCGAACTTGGGAGACATTGACAATTTCGTGGCTTTGTATTGGATACGGCCAGCGCCAGTTGAAGCCGGCTGGAGCCATGTGACTATACTTGCCGAAAGTGAGAACAACGGCAGTCTGCCCCTCCTGCACGATGAAAAAGCCGCTGATGAGCCACAGAAAAAGAACAATGGCAACAATCAGCCCCACACCGATGCCAGCACCTTTCATCTCTGAGCCAAAACCGCCATCACCGCCACGGCCGCCTCCTTTATTACCGAAAAGTCTGTTCAGCCTTTGGTTGAAGTCACGCCAAAGCTGATCCAGATCCGGCGGGCCTTCGTCCGGCTTTTTACCATCCTGATTCTGGCTGTTATCCTGTGAACCGCGCCCCCAGCGTGGATCGTTCAGGGAAAATTTCAAGCCAATTTTTTTTAGTAGAGAAACAGGCATGCTCTCGCTATCCGGCTATAAGAGTGGGTCGCAATGGAAACTTTATTAGAGCGTCTGCTGACAGTGTACGTAGCAAATCTCGAACTTGCTGTGCGTGGCATATCACCTGACGCACCTGCACCACAGTCACACCAGCAAGCACGCCTGACTGTGACGGCATGAAGGAATATTCCTTGAACTCCCGCCTTCGCCCTCGGTTTGACTTTGACGCCCATACACTGACCATCAAACCGCTCTATGTCCGTGCATGGTTTTGCTCCCTCCCCGGAGATTGGTCGAAACGCGCTATTGCGCTTACTTTTGCATGTTCCGCAACGGCTTCCCGCAGCAAATCGAGACCAACTCCAGTTTGGGCACTAATAAAAACACGCCGGATTTTATCATACTCATCACGCTCAAAAGTCGGCTCCAGCCCTGCAGCATCGATCTTGTTCCAGACAAGAATCTGGGGAATATGGTCGGCACCGATCTCGCACAACACAGCATTGACCTGCTCAATCTGCTCCATCCGGACGGGACTGGCGGCATCCACGACATGCAACAGCAAATCAGCGTGAATTGTCTCTTCCAACGTGGCGCGGAAGGCTGCCACCAGCTGGTGGGGCAGCTCACGAATGAAGCCAACCGTATCGGACACGACAACACTGCCCACATCACCCAGATAGATACGGCGAGATGTCGTATCCAGCGTGGCGAACAGTTGGTTTGCCGCGTATGCCTGTGCCTTGGTGAGCGAATTGAACAGCGTCGACTTGCCAGCATTGGTATAACCGACCAGGGATATTGAAAAAGTATTGTTGCGGTCGCGCGAGCGACGCTGAGTCTCGCGCTGACGATGCAACTTATCGAGCCGAGCTCGCAGCATCTTGACACGATCACCAAGCAAACGACGGTCGGTTTCAAGCTGGGTTTCGCCGGGGCCGCGCAGACCAATACCACCTTTTTGCCGTTCCAAGTGCGTCCATCCCCGGACAAGGCGAGTAGCCAGATGCTGCAATTGAGCAAGCTCAACCTGCACTTTGCCTTCATGGCTCTTGGCGCGCTGCGCGAAGATATCGAGGATAAGACTGGTACGGTCGACCACTCGTGTCTTCAGATGACGCTCCAGGTTACGCTGCTGCGCAGGCGACAGAGCATGATTGAAGATAACGATATCGAGTTTCTCACGCGCCACTGCGTCAGCGACTTCATCGGCCTTACCCGATCCGACGAACAAGGCAGCGTCCGGGCTTGGACGCTTTCCTGTAATAGCGATAACGGGATCCGCTCCTGCGGATTTGGAAAGCAGGGAAAGCTCTTCAAGGCTGGCAGCGAAGTCTCCCTTGCCGAAGTCGACGCCGACTAATGCAGCGCGCATGGAGTATGTGGATTGTGTAACGATGTCTTTATTCCGAGTCCGACTCGAGATTGAGGTTGACGGCACGCGCCGGGACGACGGTGGAAATTGCATGCTTATAGACCATCTGGGTCACAGTATTTCGCAACAGAACGACATACTGATCGAAGGATTCAATATGCCCTTGAAGCTTGATGCCGTTGACAAGGTAGATGGAAACGGGAACGTGCTCTTTGCGTAAGGCATTGAGAAACGGGTCTTGTAATAATTGCCCTTTATTGCTCATGGCGGCTCCAATGTGTTGTTGTGATGTGGAGTTGGAGGCGACCTGAAGAATTTCAAGTGCCAACAGTTTGATGAATTACGACTGTAATCGATTTTTGCATTCCGTGCCAAACCCTATTTGGCCCCTTTGGAAAATGGGTTCTTGCCGGAACGCAGTTCGATACGTAATGGAGTCCCTACCAGCGAAAAAGTTTCGCGGAAGTGCTTCTCAAGATAACGCTTGTAATTGCTGTCAATCGCTTCCAGTGCATTGCCGTGAATGACAACAATAGGCGGATTCTGCCCGCCCTGATGTGCATAGCGCATTTTGGGACGGATCGATCCCTTGCGCCGCGGCTGCTGGTGTTCCACCGCTTCTATCAGTGCCCGTGTAAGACGCGGCGTTGACAACTTGACCATGGCAGCGGCATAGGCACTGTCAACAGATTTCATCAGCGGAGCAATGCCACTACCCTTGAGTGCAGAAATAAAATGAAACTTGGCGAAAAACAGGAAATTGAGCTTGCGCTCGAGATCCATCTTAACCTGGTCACGCTTGTCGGCAGGCAGCCCGTCCCACTTGTTCACACCCACGACCAGCGCACGGCCTGATTCAAGTATGAAACCAGCGATATGCGCATCTTGTTCAGAGATGTCTTGTTGTGCATCAAGCAAAAGCAGCACGACGTGCGCTTCGGAAATCGACTGCAGCGTTTTGACGACGGAGAATTTTTCGATTGCCTCGAATACTTTGCCACGACGACGAATGCCGGCAGTATCGATCAAGGTGTAATGCTTGCCGTCCCGCTCAAATGGGATTTCGATGGAATCACGAGTCGTGCCCGGCATATCGAAGGCGATAACGCGATCTTCACCCAGCAAGGTATTGACTAATGTCGACTTGCCGACATTAGGCCTACCCACAATGGCAAGCTTGATTCCCTTGTGCGCCTCTTCCGGCACATCTTCCTCCGCCGGTCGTTGCATGGTGGCGATATCGAGCGCTTCATTGACGAGATCCAATACACCATCGCCATGGGCAGCGGAAATAACGCAGGGATCGCCCAACCCGAGTTCATAAAAATCGGCGGTGACGGAAGTGTATTTCATGCCTTCCGCCTTATTTACTACCAGCAGAACGGGCCTGCCGGACTTGCGCAGAAAATCGGTGATCGTTTTATCGTGTGGTGTCAGCCCTTGCCGGCCATCGACGATAAATACCACGACATCGGCTTCTGCCACTGCCTGCTTGGTCTGCTTGGCCATTTCATACAAGATGCCTTCCTTGGCCACCGGCTCGAAGCCTCCAGTGTCGATCACCAGGAATGGTCGTTCGCCAATACGGCCTTCGCCATAATGCCGGTCGCGTGTTAAACCAGGAAGATCAGCGACAAGTGCATCGCGTGACCGGGTCAACCGGTTGAACAACGTGGATTTGCCGACATTGGGTCGGCCGACTAAGGCAATAACCGGCTTCATAAGATTTTATTCGGTTGTCAATGCAACCAACGTTCCTGCTTGAGTTTGAAAAATCACATTCCTGCCATCTACCAACGGCGTAGCCGCTGTTAAGGAACTACCATCGGTTGCGACGCGCGCCACGAAAGCACCGTCTTCGCGCGACAAGAAGTGAACATAGCCTTGCGTATCGCCGACAGCGACTATGCGGTTAACTGCTGCCGGCGTGGACAAGCGGCGATTGGCAAGTTTGTCGTTGCGCCATATGCCGGAACCGGAGTCACGCAAGAATGCACTTACCGTACCGCGATCTTCTGTCGCATAAACGTTACGTTCATCAACCGCCACCCCAACATCACTGGAGAAATCCTTGCCCCAGCGCGGCGTCCCAGTGACGGCATCGAAACAAGCAACACGTCCTTGATAAGCGACAGCACACACATCACGTCCGCTAACGACCGGTGTACCAGCAACATCTGCAATCCGTTCGAGTTCTGTGGTACCGCGCGGATCACCAACTGCCATCTCCCAACGTGGCCCACCGTTGGCAACAGCCAGAGCAAGCAAGCGTCCTCCTGGCATACCAACATAGGCAGTCGGCCCGGAAATCACAATGCCAGGGGCTGTGCGCAATGTTAGCGGCGGCGCAGTACGCTGGGCAATCCAACGGCGGCTGCCAGTTTCTGCATCATAAGCAGCAATGCGATTGTCGACGCTACGCACGATGACTAATCCCTGCCCGACTGCCGGTGCAGACAGTACCTCGCTCGAAACCTGAACCTTCCAGCGCTGTTTGCCGTCGGCATCGAAAACAATCAAGACTCCCTTTTCACCTGCAACCGCTGCAATGAGGCCATCGGTTCCGACTCCGGCAGTGAGAGGCATGCCTGCGTTGACACGCCATAATTGTTTGCCGCTCTCCGCATCGACGCGCATTATCGTGCCATCCGCCGCAGCCGCAAAGACGCTACCACTGGCAAGTGCTGGTGCGAAAGTGAAGTTACCCGCACTGCCGACCGCTACCGACCAGGCGGTCTTGACGGTCATAGCTGGCTTGAACTCAACGAGTGGGGCCGGAGGGTTCTTTTCCGTCTTACTGGAAAACGGATTGAGCGAAGAACAGCCA
>Ga0070660_100002368_pt1 | contig 12952 bp, 10 predicted proteins | sample KBSC33metaG_FD_64670 | JGI IMG/M metagenome (GOLD analysis project Ga0070660, IMG submission 64670) | Corn rhizosphere microbial communities from Kellogg Biological Station, Michigan, USA - KBS C3-3 metaG | ecosystem: Host-associated > Plants > Roots > Rhizosphere > Soil ... | reverse complement strand
ATGGACCGCGCAGGCGGACAAGGTCACGCGGCTCACGAGCGAGCTCGCGCTCGGCGTCAGCAAGGCGCTCGCCGAGAACGATCGCAAGCGTGCGGCCTAAGGCCTGTGGACAGGCCCTAGGCCAGCGCGTACACCGACACCGCGGCGCGGTGCCCCTTCACCTGCATCTCGGGAAGCGGCGTGCAGCCGGCCGTCGATGCGAGCCTGGCGCAGGTGGCGCCGCTCAGCAGCACGGTCGTCCCGAGCTCCTTGTTGAGCGACTGGATGCGCGAGGCGACGTTGACGGCATCGCCGACCAGGGCGTACGAGAGGCGCTCGCCGCTGCCGATGTTGCCGGCGATCACCGTTCCGGTGTGGATGCCGATGCCGTGGCGCAGCTCGCGCCGGCCCGACGATCGCCGCTCGGCGTTCCACGCCGCGAGCCGCGTCCGCATGGCGCGCGCCGCAGCGACCGCGGCGTCGGCATGGCCGGCGCGTGACACGGGCGCGCCGAAGACGGCCTCGATTTCGTCGCCGATGAACTGCAGCACGAGGCCGCCGCACGTGCGAATCGCACCCTCCATCTCGCCGAAGTACGCGTTCAGGTCCGCCACGACCTCATGCGCCGGGGTGGCTTCGACCCAGGGCGTGAAGTCGCGCAGGTCGGCGAACAGGATCGTGACTTCGTGCTGGACGCCGCCGGCATCGATGCGGCCGGCGAGGATCTCGTCGCGCACTTCGGGGCTGACGTAGCGGCCGAACGTCTCGCGAATGCGCTCGCGCTCGCGCAAGCCGTCGACCATGCCGTTGAAGCCTTCGGCGACGGAGCCGATCTCGTCGTTCGACACCACCGCGCAGCGCACGTCGAGCGCGCCGTCGCGCACCTGCAGCATCGCGCGCTGGACATCGCGCAGCGGCCGGGCGATGCTGCTCGCAACGAGCGTCGCCAGTCCCACGCACACGACGACGCCGCCGACCCCGAGCACCGCGATGACGGCGATGAGGTTGCGGATGATCGCTGCCGACGCCGCGGCATCGGCGTGCAGCAGTGCCTGCGCCCGCGTGAGCGCTGCGATCGCGAGCACTGCCATCGGCAACAGGCTGACGATGAGGAGCACGGCAAGCATCCGCGGCCGCACCCGCAGCGGTGGCGCGCGCGCCGCGCTGAGGTCGCCCGCGGGAAAGAAACGCGGCAGCTCGGCGCGCCAGATGCGCTCGACGCCGAAGAACATGCACGCGGCGACGAAGATGCCGCTGACGAAGGTGATGCCGAACAGCTGACGCAATGCGGGCTCGAGCGCGAAGGTGCCGGCCAGCAACGGCCACAGCACGCCCCATAGCAGCCCGGCGGCCGCCCAACCGGTGAACGTCAGCAGCGCCATGAACGCAGGCATCAAGAGTGCCCGGCGGCGCGCGACGCCGGCGTCGGCGCGGGCCGGCGACTCGATGCGCGCCTGGTTGATCGGTCGCATCCAGCGCGAGCTCGCGAGCTGCGCGACGACGGACAGCAGAGAAAAGCCGAACGCGAAGAACGCCAGCTCGGCAGCACCGATGTCGATGCCGCCCGCGACCGGGTCGACCTCGTGGAAATAGATGAACGTCAGAACTGCGCCGCCGAAGTTGCCGAGCAGCACGAGCATGACCATGCGCTGACGAATCGAAGGAGAAGCCTGCATCGCACGGATTGTCGGACTACCCGATCGGGTACTCCCGCGATCGCGGGGGTGCGGGCGGCGTCGGCATTGACACCTCGCGGCGCGTTTCTAGAGTTGACAGCGCTTCGAGTCGACGGCATCGCAGCGGAACCGAGCTCCGCAGCTGCGAGCGCAGTGTCTGCCGCTGTGCGGCCGCTCCGAGCTACCCGGCTGCGCGGAAGCCGGTGCGTGGTTCCGCGCGGTGAGCCGGGCACAACGAGTGTTCCGGAAGGAGCCGACATGAAACCAAGAGGTCTTCCGATTCTCCGAATGACTGCCGTCGTCGGCAGTCTTCTCGCGGCGTTGCCCATGGGCGCTGCTGCGCAGACGACGCCTGCTCCCGGCCTCTCTGCATTGACGCCTGCGGGGCCGTTTCTCGTCCGCTTCGACGAGAACGGCCACGCGACGATTCAGGTGAACGGCGGGCCCGTCACCACGTTGGCCGGTGTCCTCGCGCCCGATCCGTCGGTCGCGGTCGGCGTCGGCCAGCAGCTCGCGTTGACCTACATGCTGCCCGAGCCCGTGGTCGCCGGCGACGTCAGCTTCGCCGAGATCGCGGGCGGCCCGATCAGCGACTGGCTGCGCTTCACCGACAACGCCGGTCACCTGACCGGCGCGACAGGTGCGGGAACGCGAATGCTCTTCTATTCCGACCTCGAGCAGGGCGAGACGAATCCCGACCTCGCGGACCGAGGCTTCCCCACCAATCTCGGCAGCGGCAACGTCCTCGCGCAGCTCGAGATCGGCGTCGAGGGGAACAACGGGTTCGATTACCGGCCCGGCGGCGTCCCTGCGTTCCAGAACAACGAGTACGTCGGCATCAGCGACGCGGTGCCGGAACCCGAGTCGTACGCCTTGATGCTCGCCGGACTGGGAGCGCTCGGCTTCGTCTCCGGCAGGCGGAGGAACGGCTCGTCTGCGACCGGCTGAGCCGTGAAGGCGGAGCCTGATCGCGCAGGCTCCGCCCCTCGCGGGAGTTACCGGTTCTTCCTCCAGCGCGGGTCCTTCGGGTCGTACACCATCGGCTTGAGGTAGTCGTCGGGGTCGACCATCCAGCGGTACTCGGGGATCTGGTCGGGCGTCAGGAAGCCCGCCTGCTTCATGATCGCGATCTGCGAGAGGTACGCGACCTTGAACCGCAGCGACGACGTCGGCAGCGCCGCGTTCGTCTGGTGGATCGGCACCCAGATCTTCGGCTTCAGCAGCGCCGTGTTCTCGATCGGGTCGCGCATGCCGGTCGTCGCGAAGCCGAGGCTCACGAAGGAGCCGAACTCGAGATCGGTCTCGGGTAGCGACGAGATCGCGTTCTGCACGTTGGCCGGGATGTGCTCGGCCGGGAACAGGTCGTCCCAGCAATTGGGAACGCCGTGGTCGAGCGTGCAGCCGTGGTGCAGGTCACCCGTCGTGTTGTGCCACGCGAAGGTGAACTTGTGGTCGCCGCGGACGACGAAGTGGTAGTAGATGCTGATCGGGCCGCCGATCGTGCCCAGGGTGCGGAACGAATGCGCCGTGCCGGGGGGATACATGTCGGGGTCGCGCGGGTCGGCGTCGTTCTTCACCGGCGTGATCGGGAAGCGCGTCTCCGCGTACGAGGTCCCCGAGTGGAAGTGTCGGAACGCCGTGATCGAGGCGACCGGCTCGAGCGCGTTGATCTTGACGATCTCGGCGCCGGGGTGCGATCCGAACGAGGTGACGTCGCGACAGTCGAGCTGCGTGCCTGCCGGCAGCGCCGCCGACGAGACGAGCGCCGGCAGATCGAGGTTCCTGAAGTCGGCGCACGTCTCGGCCGAAGCGAAGATCGGGATGCCCAGCTTGCCGCCGAGCCAGGCCGCGTTGTCGGCGTGGTCGCCGTGGCCGTGACCGATGAAGATCATCTCGGGCGCGAGGCTGACGAGATCCTCGACCACGAACGGCGTGCGGCCCGGAACGGTCTCGGCGCGGTGCACGAACGTGTCGAGCAGGATGATGTGCCCCTTCACCGAGGCGGCGAGGGTGGCGTTCGTCAGCCAGGAGAAGATCACCTTGCCCGAGTCGACCTGCGCAGTGCGCTGGTCGACGTGCTCGGCGCCGAACATGAGATTGCGGACCCGCAGCGTGTCGGCGTTGACGGGTGGCTTGGCGGCTGCGCTCAGCGCCAGCAGCGATGCTGCGGCGGCTACGCAGGTGGATAGCAAACGGGACATCAGCGTCGTCTCCAGTAAGTCGGTTCGTCCGTACGCCGGCCTTGACGCGCCGGCGAAACGATTCTGCGGACTACGCACAGACGACCGCAAGGGTGCGATGCCTGTGTTCGATCGCTCTGCGCATCGGCATCGCTCGCTGCGAAACGACGCGAGTTCCCTCGTGCGAGGGCGGCGCGTTGGCAACTCACATGCCTGCGCGCACTCTCCTGTCGGGTAGTGCGCGCGACGGCCGCCTCAAGGCCGCTCGTCCCACGACGCGTGCAGCCGCCGGTTCCGCCACGGCGAGGTCGAGCCGTCGCCGAGAAGACGCTGCCACAGGAGCGACAGCGTTTCCGCCGGCAACAACGCGGCACGCACGGAGAGGTTGCCGTCGGCCCGCGTCACGATCTCGGCGTACGCCTCGCGCAGCGTCGCGAGGCGCTGCTCCGTCGGCGGATGGCCGGCGAAGCGTGCGCCCGTGCGCACCGCGCCGTGGCGGGCCAGGTCGAGCGCCTGGTGCAGCACGTCGAGCACCGTCAGCGTGAAGAACGCGCCCTGCGCCGCGATGTTCGGCGCCATGTCGTCGAGCAGGTGCGCGCCGTCCATCGTCCAGCGCAGCGCCCACACGTCGGCGGCGAATTCCTCGCCGCGCGCACCCAGGCCGGAGTGGACGATGTCGAGGTGCTCGTGCAGTGCGTGCGCGATCTCGTGCGCGATCACGAAGCGCTCGTTGAATGCGGTGAGCGTCTCGAGTGGCGCATGGATTTGCGCCGGCGCGGCCGGCGCCTTCGGTGCGCGGGGGATGCCCTGGAACAGGTAGTGCTCGAGCGTCGTGCGCAGCAGCCAGAGCGGCACCGGCGTTTCCGCCAGGACCGCCTCGACGTCGTCGCGCTCGCAGCGAAAGCTGACGCCGCCCCGCGGCGAGGCGGCCGGCTTCCAGCTCAGCAACGTCGCTTTGGCGAGCTGGTACGTGAAGTCGATCAGGCCGGCCGAGACCAGCACCAGGTAGTGGTCGCCGTGCCTGCGCGACGACGCCGCGAGATCGAACGAGGGCAGGGTGCCGAGCAGCAGGCGGTCGCACAGTGCCTGCAGGCGCCGGTCGGCGGCGCCGCCGCAGTCGCCGCGCAGCACCATCTCGACCGACGCGGCCTGGCGCGCGACCATCTCGAGCTGGCGACCGTCTTCGTCCGGCCCCGGCGCGACGCGCTGCAGGACCTCGCGCGTTCGCGCCCAGCGCTGCCGCTCGGTCGCCAGCGCATAGCGGAAAGGTGCGTAGCGGACGTGGTCGCCGCGCACCTCGCCGGCGTGCTCGCGACGGTCGGCGTGCGCGAGCGCGGCCGCGAGCACGTCGGCGGAGGAGATCGAGCGCATCACGCCGAGCCGCTCGCGGGCAAGACGTTGCTCGTCGCGCAGCGCTCCTCGCGCCTCGGCCAGGCCGGTGTCGCCCGACAACGTCACTCCATCGCAGCGGCGACCTGCGCGGCCACCTTCGCGTCGTTCAGGTAGCCGATGATGCCGTGGCGGTTTTCGGTGTTGTTGTGCACCTTGCCGTGGTTGGTGATCTTGGGCTGCACCGGAAACCAGCGGTTGTCGAGCGGGTTCAGGGCGACGATGTCGGCGTCGTCGTAGGCGTTGAACCAGCGTTTCGGATCGGCGACGTTGCTCACCACGCCGAGCTTGCTGCTGATCGCGCGCAAGCCGAGCGGGCAGCCCACGGTGATGAAGCCGCGCAGATCGAGTCGCGACCGTTGCGCCTTCAGCACGTTGTAGCAGACGACGCTGCCCAGCGAGTGGCCGATGACGATCGTCGGCTCGGCGGTGAGCTTCTCGACCACCTTCGCGTTGATCGCATCGGCGACGTCGCGGCGCGCGATGTAAAGGAAGACCTCGCGCAGGAACAGCTCGATCGTGAAGTTCGATGCCGGCGTGAGCCGGTTGTCGATCGCGCGCGCGATCGCCTGCACCCAGCCCCAGTTCTGGATCCCCTTCTCCTGGGAGGCTCCCTCCGGCATCTCGTCGCGCACTTCGGCTTCGCTGATCCCGCCTTCGGCCTGCAACTGGTCGAGTGCCGATTGCATGAACCTCTCGAAATCGAGGTTCTGGCCGGCGCCCTTGGCCCGCACCGTCGCCGGCGACGGCAGGTTGGCCTGGGCGACGAAGTCGTCGAGCATGTCGCCGTAGTACGGAAAGTCGAACTCCACCTTCTTCGGCCAAGGCTTGACCGCCTCGCCGAAGCCTTCCTGAAGCGTCTCGACCCAGATCTGCTTGAGCTCTGCCTCCTTGCGGCCGCCCTGGGCGATGCCGTGCACCATCAGGATCCTCATCGCAGCGCTCCTCTCTTCACGGCATCGAGCACGATCGTGCCGGCCTCGGCATCGAAGGTCGTCCACAACGAATCGCAGAGTCCGCGCCGCGCCTCTTCGAGCGGCCCCGGGAGCGGAATGCCGCGGCCGACGAGCAGGTTCCAGTTCTGCGTGAGCATCGGGCAGAACGGCACGACCGGGTACCGCAGATCGCCACCGCGGAATCGGCGGCCGAGCAGCAGGCGCACGTCGAACAGATCGGCGCCGATGTCGTCGGCCATCGCCGCGCGAACGAGCGCCACCTGCGTGTCGTTGCCCGCTTGCGCGAAGGCCTGCGCCGCGTACAGGCCGAGCGCCGGGTCGATCGACTTGACGACGCGGATGTGCTCCGCGAGCGCCTGCGCCTCGCGCTCGGAGCGGAGATGAAACGCGTCGCGGTCGGCGGCGACGGCGACCATCGCGCGCAGCCGGTCGAGCTCGCCCTGGCGCTGCACGTAGTCCTGCCAGCGGCCGTGGTTGGTCGAGGGTACGTAGCTGACGTTCGTCAGCCCGTCCGCCTTCACCGTTGCGTGGCCGATGTAGCCCGCCAGCGCGGCGAGCACGGCGCAGCGGCCGTCGGCGAAGCGCAGCGTCACCGAAATCGCGCTCTTCTCCGGAACCTCCATTGCCGCCGACAGGCGCAGGCGGACGATCGCCTGGCGGTCGGCGCCGTCGCCGGCCTCCAGGCGCTCTGCGACGAGGTCGCGTCGAAAGGAAGACGCCACCGCTTCGTGCACGATCGCACCGCGGACGAAGAATCCGGTCTGGCTTTCGAAGTGATCGTGCTTCGGATCGGGCATGCGTCGCGCGACGCTGCGTTCGGTGCGGACATCGAACGACAGCACCGCCGCTGCCCGCGGCGCGAAGTTGCGCTCCGAGAGCGCGCTGTGCACCGCGGCGGCAGCGGCGCGCCCTGCATCGGCGATCGGCGACGTGCGCGCCGGGCCGGGCGGTGCGGGTGGCCCGGGCCCGATCGGCGCCGGGCCGCGTGTTGGCGGCGGCGCCGCAGGCGGCCTGCGAACCTGCGCGATGTAGACCTCTTCGGCCGAAGGCACGTTGACCGAGATCGTCTGCGTCGCGCTGGGGTCGACGCGTGCCATCAGGGCGTCGACCTTGCGCTGCAGGAAGTCCTCGAGCCGGCGATTGGGAACGACCTCGATCTGACGGCCGTCCTCGACCAGCTGCACGACCATCTTCGGTTCCGGCTCCTCGTACGCGCTCATCAGCGCCGCGGTCAGGACGCTGCGCTGCGTGCCGCCGATGTCGCCCTCGTACGCGGGTCGCGCTTCGCTCGTCGCCTTGATCGCGTCGATCTTCGATTCGCTGACGATGTCGTCGTAGTTCGGAAATGCAGGGATGCCGTCGACGTACGCGCCGCCGCGCGCGTTCGGGATCGAGCGGCAGGCATCGGAGATGAAGACGACGTTCGGAATTCCGGAATAGCGCGCCAGGTCGATCGCCGCGCGCAGGTTGATCGCTTCCTGAGGCTTGCTCGGTGCGCCCGACAGCAGCCAGAGGTCCGAACGCGCCTGCCAGTAGCCGTGGCCCGAGAAATAGACGACGAGCAGGTGAAATCGAGGCACCGGCGTGACGAAGGCTGCGACCGCCTTGGCCACCGCCGCGCTCGTCACGGCACCTTTGGCGTCGGTCAGCTTCTTGACCTTGAAGCCTTCGGCTGCCAGCCAGTCGGCGACGCGGTCGGCCTCGGCCGCGGCCGAGGCGAGCGGGACGAGCCCGCCGGTCTTGTTGACGCCGATGACGACCGCCGCCTTCTTCATCGCGGCCGAGCATAGGCAGAGTCGCTGCGCGTGTCCACGCTCAGCGGTTGTCCGCGGGAGCGCTCGCTGCGGTTCGGCGCGCGACGAACTCGACCGGCACGTGCGCCGAGCCGCCGCCTTCGGTCTGCATCACGAAGCGAAGCTCGTCGCCGACGAGCTGGCCGCGGTAGCGGTGCACGACCGCGGTGTCGGCAGCGCTGCCGCCGATCTCGCTGGTCCGTGTGACGAAGCGCAGCTGCGCGCCGTCGACCGCGCCTTCGAGCACGCCGCGCGCGACGCCGAGGAACGACGCGCTGCCGTGCAGCGCGTCGCCTTCGCCCGCGAACACGAAACGCTCGACATAGCGCGCGCCGGGCCAGTCGTAGTCGACCTGTGCGCGCCATTCGCCGTTGACGGCGACGCGCCCGGACGACGCTGCCCCGGTTTGCGCAGGGGGCAACGACGATCGCAGCTCGTACACGACGGCCGCAACGACGGCCGCGGCGAGCGCAATGCCCGCGAGCCAGCGAATCGCGAACGATCTCCGCGTCGCGGGCGCGGACGCTTCTTCACCGAGCGCTTCCTCGACCTCGCGCAGCAGCCGATCGATGTCGGCGGCGAAGCGCGTGTTGTCGAGCTCGAGCGCGTTGCGCCCCGCCAGCGCGCGCAGGTCGGGCGGCAGCTGCGCAGCCTCGGGCATCGTCGCGCCGTCGAGCAGCACCGGGACGACGCGCATGCCCGGGTTGGCGAGCCCGGCCGCGACTTCGCGGCGGACGAAATCGGCGTCGTCGCCGATGCGCGGCTGCGCGCCTTCGCGCTCGCCGAGCCAACGCTTGCCGATCAGCGCGAGCAGCACGTCCGAGCCTCCGACCGAGCTTTGGATGACATCGCTGAACGGCTGTCCGGCGTGGATGTCGTCGACGTCGATGAAGACGGCGTCGGCGCCGAAGCGCCGCACCAGCGCGTCGTTGACCGCGCGGGCGTAGCCCGCCGCGTCGTCGCGGCGGTAGCTGATGAAGATCCGGGGCTGGGCCATGTGTCGGCGCCGGCGGCGCGCCGGCAGGATAGCGCCGCGAACGCCGATGGCCGCACGGCGAGCACGGCATCCGGGCTAGCCCGATGCAGCGGTGCGCGCGCGGCGCCTACGATGGCCGCTGCCCCCCACTGACGAAACCCAAGTTGGCAGACATCCTCGTGCGCCGCGACGGCGCCGTCGGCACCCTCGTCTTCTCGAACCTCGAGAAGCACAACGCCATGACCGCCGACATGTGGGAGGCCCTGCCGGGCCGCATCGGCGAGCTCGACCGCGACCCCGGGATCCGCGTCATCGTGCTGACCGGCGACGGCGACAAGGCGTTCGTCTCGGGCGCCGACGTGTCGCAGTTCGGCGCCAACCGCAGCGAGCCGGAGGCGCAGCGGCGCTACAACGAGGTCGTCGAGGCGGCGTACCAGTCGCCGGCGCGCGCGACCAAGCCGGTGATCGCGCAGATCCGCGGCATCTGCTTCGGCGGCGGCCTCGGCCTCGCCGCTGCGTGCGACCTGCGCGTCTGCGCCGACGACGCGCGCTTTCGGATGCCGGCGGGCCGGCTCGGCCTCGGCTACAGCCAGGCCGGCGTGCACCGCTTCCTCGCGCTCGTCGGCGTGCAGAGCACGTACGACTTGTTCTACACGGCGCGCGTCTTCGACGCCGCCGAGGCGTTGCGGATCGGCTTCGTCTGCCGCGTCGCGCCGGTGGCGTCGCTCGAAGCGACCGTGCGCGACCTCGCCGGCGCGATCGCCGAGAACGCCCCGCTGACGATGGAAGCGACCAAGGCGACGATCAACGCCTGGCTGCGCGACCCGACCGACATCCACGACGGCGCAGCGCAGGCGGCGATCGACCGCTGCAACCGCAGCGACGACTACCGCGAGGGCGTCCGCGCGTTCGCCGAGAAGCGCAAGCCCGACTTCGCGCGCCGCTAGCCGGCTGTAAGAACCAGGAGCAGACATGACGATGGTGACCCGCTCGATCCGTCTTGCGCTCGCAGCCGCCGCCGCGGCGCTGGCGCTCCCCGCGCTCGCCCAGATGGCGCCGTGGGAGCAGCAGCTCTACGACGCGGCGAAGAAGGAGGGCCAGTTCACGGTCTACACCGCGCACTACGACACCGAGACGATCGCCGACATCTGCGCCGCGTTCGATCGCAAGTACCCGGGCGTCAAGTGCAACTTCGTGCGCACCACGGCGCAGGTCGCGTTCCAGCGGCTGCAGCAGGACCTGAAGGCCAATCTCGCGGTCGCGTCGGTCTTCAGCAGCACCGACATCAGCCACTACCCCGAGCTGAAGAAGAACGGCCTCCTGATGCCGTACCAGCCCCACAACCTCGCCAACATGGTCGACTCGCTCAAGCAGTACAACGACAAGGACAATCGATACTGGGTGACCGCGGCTGCGCTGATCGCCATTTGCTACAACACGTCGCTCGTGTCCGAGAAGGACGCACCGAAGCGCTGGACCGACCTGCTCGATCCGAAGTGGAAGGACAAGATCGCGATCGGCCACCCGGCGTTCAGCGGCTACGTCGGCACATGGACGGTCGAGATGCGCAAGCTCTACGGCTGGCAGTACTTCGAGAAGCTCGAGAAGAACAAGCCGCAGATCGGCCGTTCGATCAACGACACGGTGACCATGCTGAACGCGAAGGAGCGCTGGGTCGCCGCCGGTCCCGAGGCGACGACGCTGCTGAGCCGCGACAAGGGCAACCCGCTTGCGGTGATCTACCCGGCCGACGGCGCGCTGCTCATGGTCTCCGAGACCGGCATTCCGAAGAACGCGCCGGCGCCGAACGCCGCCAGGCTGTTCGTCGAGTTCCTGCTCGACAAGCCCGCCGCCGAAGTGCAGGTGAAGGACCATTCGCTCTCGGTCGTCAAGGGCGTCAAGGTCGGCCCGGGCGCCAAGCCGCTCGAAGAGATCAAGGTGATCCGGCCGACCGAAGAGGAGATCGCCAAGGGCATCCCGGAAGTGAAGGAACAGTTCCGCGACACCTTCGGCATCTGAGGCGGCGCGCGCCGTGAGCGCACGACCCGAAGCCGCCGCGCTCGCACCCGGGCCTTCGGTGTCGCTGCGACGGCGCTGGCGCGACGCCGACAAGTCGGCGTGGGTGTGGCTGGTCGCGATCGCGCTGCTCCTGCTGCTCGTCGTCAACCCGCTGTTGCGGTTGCTCGTCGTCAGCTTCCAGCAGCCCGACGGCAGCTTCACCGTCGCCAACTACGTCGCCGCGTACAGCCGCGCGCGCTACCTCGAGGCGCTCGGCCACTCGCTCGTGCTCGGCGTGTCGGCGGGGACGCTGTGCCTCGTCTTCGGCGTGCCGCTCGCATGGGCGCTGTCGCGCACCGACATGCCCGGCAAGGGCCTGATCTGGGTGTCGATCCTCGGCACCTTCATCATCCCGCCGTACCTCGGCGCAGTCGGCTGGATCCTGCTCGCCGGGCCGAACGCGGGCTGGCTGAACCGCGCCGCGGTCGCTCTCACCGGCGCCGACAAGGGCCCGTTCAACATCTATTCGATGCCCGGGCTCGTGCTCGTCACCGCGTGCTACAGCTTCCCGTACGTCTTCATGTTCACCAAGTCGGCGCTCGACCTGGTCTCGTCGGAGATGGAGGACGCCGCCAACATCCTCGGCGCGGGCACGCTGAGGACGATGCGCTCGGTGACGCTGCCGCTCGTGCTGCCGGCGCTGCTCGGCGCGTTCATCCTCGTCTTTCTCGAGGCGATCGCGCTGTTCGGATCGCCGGCGCTGCTCGCGCTGCCGGGACGCTTTCATGTCGTCACGACGCAGCTCTGGCAATTCTTCGAATATCCGCCGAAGGTCGGCGTCGCCGCCGCGTACGCGATGCCGCTGCTCTGCGTCACCGTGCTGCTCTTCTGGGTGCAGCGGCGATTGACGAGCCGCAAGGGCTACGTCGCGCTCACCGGCAAGGGCGGCGAACGGCGTCCGGTGCAGCTCGGCGCGTGGAAGTGGCCGCTGCTCGGCTGGTGCCTCTTCGTCTGCACGCTCTCGTTCTTCCTGCCGATGGTCGTGATCTGCCAGGCGGCGCTCGCCAAGGCGTGGGGGCGCGGCTTCGCGCTCGACAACCTGACGCTCGCCAACCTGCGCTTCACCCTGTTCGAGAACACGCTGACGCGCAACGCGACGATCCACACCTTCCTCTACGCCGGCGCCGCCGCGCTGATCGCGGTGCTGCTGGCGATGGTCGTCGCCTACGTCGTCAACCGCGAGCTCGTCGGCCGCCGCGTCGGCGGCGTGCTCTCGTTCCTGACGATGGCGCCGTTCGTCATCCCGGGAATCGTGCTCGCGATCGGCTTCTACGCCGCCTACACGCACGCGCCGCTGCTGCTGTACGGCACGGCGTGGATCCTGATCCTCGCCTTCGCGACGCGCTTCCTGCCGATCGCCTACGCCAACAGCGCAGCCTCGATCCGCAGCATCCATCCCGAGCTCGAGGACGCGGTGCGCATCCTCGGCGGCACGCGGCTCACGGCTGTGCGCCGCGTCGTCCTGCCGCTCTTGAAGCGCAGCCTCGCGGGCGCGTTCATCCTCGTCTTCATCCCCGGCACGCGCGAGCTGAGCTCGGCGATCTTCCTCTACTCGATCAACACCCAGGTGCTCTCGGTGCTGCTGTTCGACAAGAGCGACGAAGGCAACTTCGAGATGCTGGCGTCGATCGGCCTCGTCCTCGTCGTCATCACGGTCGCGCTGATCCTGGTCGGCTTTCGCCTCCTCGGCCGCGACTTCATGCTGCGCAGGACCGCGGCATGAGCGTCCCCGCACGGCCGCTCCGAAGGGGACGCTCCGTCCCGCTTGGCGGGACCGGCCGCAGGCCGAGGGTGTACCAATGAGCCTGGTGCTCCGCCACGTCTCGCGCGCGTTCGGCGGCGTCACCGCCGTCGACGACTTCAACCTCGCGCTCGAGGAGGGCGAGCTCGTCTCGCTGCTCGGCCCGTCGGGCTGCGGCAAGACGACGACGCTGCGGATGATCGC
>Ga0070660_100002357_pt1 | contig 12980 bp, 9 predicted proteins | sample KBSC33metaG_FD_64670 | JGI IMG/M metagenome (GOLD analysis project Ga0070660, IMG submission 64670) | Corn rhizosphere microbial communities from Kellogg Biological Station, Michigan, USA - KBS C3-3 metaG | ecosystem: Host-associated > Plants > Roots > Rhizosphere > Soil ... | reverse complement strand
GGTTAGTCATATGGCCGATTTGAGCAACATGCAACTTTCTCAGATGAAGCGGGTTCTTGAAGAGCGCGGGCAGCAATTGCGCGACGATTTATACCGGGACTTCAGCGAGAAGTACGATCATGTCGATGTCGCCACCGAAGCGCCGGACCCGGGCGATTCATCGTTTGCAAACCTTACGCTTGATCTCAGTAACGCCGAGGCCATACGCGACTTGACCGAGTTGCGTGCGGTGGTGGCCGCGCTTCGGCGTATGGACGATGGCACTTATGGAACGTGCACCGATTGCGGCATCGATATTCCTTTCGAGCGGTTGCAGGTGCAGCCCATGGCGCAACGCTGTGCGCGTTGCCAGCAGATGTGGGAAAAGACGCATGGCAACGCGGGGCGTGGGGCAACCTTGTAAGTACTCGCGCATAAGCGAACAAGGCGCTACACCGATGTAGAATCGAATCATGACAAACTCTTGACTGAAGGGAAATCATGGACGATACGCTACGCAGCTTGTTGCAAAAGATGCCGAAGGCTGAACTGCATATTCATATCGAGGGATCTCTCGAACCGGAACTGATCTTTGCATTGGCCGAACGCAATGGTGTCAAACTTAACTATCCGTCGGTCGATGCCTTGCGGCGCGCTTATGCATTCACCGACTTGCAATCCTTCCTGGACATTTATTACGCCGGGGCCAGCGTGTTGTTGAAGGAGCAGGATTTCTACGATATGACCTGGGCCTATTTGCAGCGGGCGCGTGCCGATAACGTCAAGCATGCGGAGATATTCTTCGATCCGCAAACGCATACCGAGCGCGGCGTGACGTTTGAGACTGTGATCAAAGGCATCGACCGCGCACTGCAGGATGCCCGCAGCCAATGGGGCATGAGCGGCGCGCTGATCATGTGCTTCCTACGCCATCTTTCCGAGGAGGATGCGCTCAAGACGCTGGAGGAAGCGCTTCCGTGGCGCGGCAAGTTCATCGGTGTCGGTCTCGATTCATCGGAACGCGGCCATCCGCCGGAAAAGTTTGCCCGCGTGTTTGCACGCTGCAAGGAACTTGGCTTGCACCTGGTGGCGCATGCAGGCGAAGAAGGCCCGCCGGAATATATTCGCAATGCGCTCGATGTGCTGAAGGTGGAGCGCATCGACCATGGCGTGCGCTGTCTGGAGGACGCGGAGCTGACCAGGCGGCTTGCGCAAGAGGGCGTGGCCCTGACGGTGTGCCCGCTGTCCAACATCAAGCTGCGCGTATTCGATCAGACGAAGGACCACAACCTGTTGAAGCTGCTCGATGCCGGGCTGAGAGTGACAATCAATTCGGACGATCCGGCTTACTTCAGTGGTTACGTCAACGAGAACTTCATCCAGATGTTCGAAGCGCTGCCGCTGGGGCGCGAGCATGCACGGCAGTTGGCGCGTAACAGCTTCATTGCTTCTTTCCTCGATCCGTCGGCGAAGCAGCGCTTGCTCGACGAAGTCGATGCCTGTTTCGCCTGACGATGCTTACCCAATCCTTGCGTATGACCCTGCGCGACTGGCGCGCAGGCGAGTTGCGTTTCCTGTTGGTCGCGCTCATCGTTGCCGTGGCCTCGCTGTCTTCGGTCGGATTCTTCGTTGACCGTATGCGGGCCGGATTGAATCGCGATGCGCATCAGTTGCTCGGCGGTGATCTTGTCGTCAATGCCGATCAGCCGATTGCAGATGCGTGGCGCGTCGCAGCGCAAGAGCGCGGTCTGCACATTGCCGAAACGGCCGCCTTTCCCAGCATGGCGATTGCCGGGGAGGGCGACAATGCTGCATCGCAATTGGCAGCGATCAAAGCCGTTACCTCCGCTTATCCCTTGCGCGGCAGCATGAAACTGGCGGGGCCGGATGGCAGCGATGTCGAGACGCATGACATTCCGGCGCGCGGTACCGTGTGGGTCGATGCCAATCTGTTGTATGGGCTGAATCTTAAGGTCGGCGATCAACTCAGGCTTGGCGATAGCGCTTTCCGCATCGCACAGGTGATCTCGATTGAGCCTGACCGTGGCGCGGCCTTCATGAGTTTTGCGCCGCGCGTCATGTTGTCCATGGACGATCTGGCTGCGACCAATCTCATTCAGGACGGCTCGCGCGTGACCTATCGTTTGCTGGTGGCAGGCAGTTCGCGGCAGGTGGCGTCTTTCCAGCAATGGCTGAAGGAGACGATCGAGAAGGGCGGAGTCAAGGGCGTGCGCCTGGAGTCGCTCGAATCCGGCAGGCCGGAGATGCAGGCCACGCTCGATCGTGCCGAACAGTTCCTGTCGCTGGTCGGATTGTTGTCGGCCATGCTAGCTGCGGTTGCTGTGGCGATGGCCACACGCCGTTTCGTGCAGCGCCATATCGATGCCTGCGCAATGCTGCGCTGCCTGGGAATGACGCAAAACCAGGTCACGATGCTGTATCTGATCGAATTCATGGCAGTCGGTCTCGTCGCAAGCGTGCTGGGCGCGCTGGTCGGTTTTGCCGCGCACTTTGTGTTGCTGGAATGGTTGGGCCGGCTTGTGACGAAAGTCTTGCCACCGGCGACTTGGTTGCCGGCGGTGCAGGGTATCGCTACCGGCTTGTTGTTGCTGGTCGGTTTCGCGCTGCCGCCGCTGCTGCAGTTGCGCAATGTACCGCACATCCGCGTGATTCGTCGCGAGCAGGAGATGCCGCAGCCGGCAACGCTTGTGACCTATGGGCTGGGTTTGGCCGTTTTCCTTGCCTTGCTGTTGTGGCAGGCCGGTAATCTTAAACTTGCCATGCTGACTGCGGGTGGTTTTGTGGCAGGGCTGATCGTGTTTGCAGTGATTGGTTGGTTCGCGGTCAAGTCCTTGCGCTGGACACGCGGCGGGGTTGATCATCCGCCATGGCGATTCGCGATTACGGCCTTGCAGCGTCGCCCCGGAACGATCGTATTGCAAATCGTTGCGCTTGCGCTCGGCTTGATGGCCTTGCTGCTGTTGACAGTGATTCGCGGCGACTTGGTCGATGCCTGGCGCAAATCGACGCCGCCGGATGCGCCGAATCGTTTCGTGATCAATATCCAGCCCGACCAGAAGGCGGATATTGAAAAGCGGATGAGTGACAATGGCATTGCACAGCCGCTGCTGTATCCGATGATTCGCGGCCGCCTGATTGCAGTGAACGGCGCACCCGTGGTGCTTGGCAATTATGCTGACGACCGGGCGCGCCGATTGGTCGATCGCGAATTCAATCTATCGACCATGCGCGATGTGCCACAGCAAAATCAGATCGTTGTCGGGCGCTGGTATGACGACAGCAAGCCGGAAGCTTCCGTCGAAGAAGGCTTGGCCAAGACACTGCATCTGAAGCTCGGCGACAGATTGCGTTTCGATATAGCAGGCCGGCAAGTGGATGCACCGATCACGAGCCTGCGCAAGCTGGAGTGGGGTTCAATGCGCGTGAACTTCTTCGTGATCCTCAATCCTTCGCTGATGACCGGCATGCCGCACACCTGGATCACGGCTTTTCATCTGCCGAAGGAGCAAGGCGCGTTTGCAAGCGAACTCGTGCGCGACTATCCCAACCTGACGGTTGTCGATGTCGGCAGCATCATTCGTCAACTGCAGGAGGTGCTTGATCAGGTGGTTGGCGCTGTCGAGTTTCTCTTTTTGTTTACGCTGGCTTCAGGCGTGCTGGTGCTGTATGCGGCACTGGCCGGTTCGCAGGACGAGCGCATACGCGAGGCCGCCTTGCTGCGTGCGCTTGGTGCTACGCGACGGCAGTTGTCGCAGTCGCAGCGCATCGAGTTTGCCTTGCTGGGAGCGTTAGCCGGCTTGCTTGCCGCCAGCGGCGCGGCGGTGGTCGGCTGGGCGCTGTCCAGATTTGTTTTTGACTTCGAGTGGACCTTCAGTCCTGTCGTGTGGCTGGCCGGTCTTCTGCTTGGCGGCATATGCGCCTTTGTCGGCGGGTGGGTGGGCTTGCGCAATGTTCTGCGGCAACCACCTTTGCAAACACTGCGCGGCTCTTAATTCCCTCTTTCTTTCCTTCCCGCATCGCTGATAACGCGAACTTTAATGAAGATTAAAGTTCGCGATCTCTCTTCGTGCTCTTGCGCAAGCTTTCCTCGCGTTTGCATATCTATGCTGAAACCCAATGGCATCTCAGTGCATTGTAGGGTTCCTTCTCCCTGTAGGGGGAAGGAACCTTACGGAGCGCTGCTTAAACGCAATTCATAAATCTGGCTGAAACAGGTAAGTAAGGGAGCGCGATGTGCACTAATACCGACTACACTGGATTGGGGAGCTACTAACGGTCTGCACAAATTCCTTTATCTATCGGTCCAGGTTGATGCGTGTCAAAACAGACGAAAGGAGGGAACGTAGAGTTGTAGTTAAGATAAGCAACCAGTGGCCCTGCGCAGCAAAAACACGGAATGAATACCAGTCTCTGCGCTTCCGTGGAAAAGGGCTGCGTCGCTTGCACAGCGGCCGTTCCGCGGCGCTTGTTCCGTTGGTTTGTCAGGCCGCTGACATATCGCATCCAGGCATCGAATCCAGGCTTCCTTAAACATAGCAAACGCCATCAAGACGCATTGACGTTACGGCAGATTTTTTATTACGTGGAGTATTCATATGCACTTCGATTCAAAGGCATCTATCAAACGATGGAGCGCAATTGCCGTTTTGCCCTGGGTGACCGCTTGTACATCAACGGCGCCAGGCATGCACATCGATCAAAGAAGCTCCTATGAGTCGTCGGGTTCCTCCACGTCTTCGAAGGCGGGCGGCGTGGAGAATCCCAATGCGGTGCTGAAGCCGATTACCGCACAACTGGTCAAATCCGAAAATGAATTTCGCGAAAAGCAGGTGACGCAGGACATTTCGGCCTTGCTCGGCAAACCGGCCCCTTACAAGATCGATTCGGGTGATGTGCTGTCGATCGTCGTTTGGGATCACCCTGAACTGTCCAACACCGCCACGGTGCAGGCAGGTGCATTTGGTGGCGCCGGTGCCGATGCGGCGGTTGCGGCCACGACCGCGCCGCCGGCAGGCTTCATGGTGGATCACGATGGCACGATTCAGTTCCCGTATGCGGGAGTGATGAAGGTCGCCGGATTGACGCAGGATCAGGCCAGTGCACAGCTTGCAGGCAAGCTGTCTAAGTATCTCAAGAATCCCAAGGTTACCTTGCGCGTGCAGTCGTATCGCAGCAAGCGTGTCTATGTCGATGGCGAGGTGAAGACGCCGGGGCTGCAGGCCATCAACGATATTCCGATGACGTTGATCGAGGCGATCAACCGTGCCGGCGGCATGTTGCCGACGGGCGATCAGAGTCGGGTGGTGGTCAATCGCAGCGGCGTGAACTACCAGATCAATTTGCCGCAGCTCGTGCAGCGCGGTGTCAATCCCGCTTCGATCCTGTTGCACGACGGCGATGTGGTCAGGGTGCGCTCGCGCGATGAAAGCAAGGTCTTCGTCTCCGGCGAAGTCATCAGCCCGCGTGCGCTAACGATGCATAACGGCCGCTTGACGCTGAACGAGGCATTGGGCGAGGCGGGCGGCGTCAATCCCATCAGCGGCGACGGCAGTCAGATCTATGTGATACGCCGCAACGCCAGCGATCAAGTCGTCTATCAGCTTGACGGTAGCACTCCTGGCGCGATGGCAATGGCGGAGAGCTTCGAGCTGAATCCGAAGGACGTGGTGTACGTGGCGGCCACGCCGCTGGCGAACTGGAATCGCACGATCAGCCTGATCTTGCCGAGCGCATTGTCCGGTGCTGTCGGCGCAGTGACTCCGGCAACGAACAGATGACGAGCATGTTCTTGTGCGGCGACATTCTCCGCATCTGCACCTATTGCCTCCCGAATACGGCAGTTGCGGGTGCGGCGTCTGTTGCGGCCAAGCTCGTTTGACTATCTAACACTCTTCTGAACGCTTCTAACATGAATCAACAATCCATACCACTATTGGCCGGGCCTGCGGGCATGCGGCAAGACGAAGAAGAAATCGGATTGGCGACCTATTTCGACATTCTTTGGGAAAACCGCTGGCTGATCGCAAGCATCGCTTTCATCGTCACCATGATCGGGGCAAGCTATGCGTTTTTGGCAAAACCGGTCTATGAAGCGAACATGCTGCTCCACGTGGAGGAAGAGGGACAGAAGGAATCGAAGAACATCGTCGGCGATCTGTCATCGATGTTCGATGTGAAAACCTCGGCTCTCTCGGAAATGGAACTGGTGCGTTCGCGCCTGGTGATATCGCGCGCGGTCGATAACCTGCGCTTGTATATCCATGCGGACCCGAAGCGATTCCCTTTGATCGGCACGTGGCTCTCGGGCTATAACAAGCAAATATCGACACCGGGCATTCTGGGTTACGGCGGTTACGGCTGGGGTGCGGAGAAGATCGATGTCGCCGTATTCAATGTGCCGGATGCGATTCTGAATCGTGAATTCGTGCTGACCACGGAACGCGATGGACAGTATCGCGTCACCCAGAAGGACCTGGGCATCGAGTTCACCGGCAAGGTCGGCGTGCCGGGCGTTTTCGATACGCCCAAGGGGCAGATCGAACTGCACGTGGACAAGCTGGCCGCTAAGCCGGGCGCGCAATTCCTGTTGAGCCGCAGTTCCCGGCTGGGCACCATCGAATCGATCCAGACTTCCTTGCGCATTACCGAACAGGGCGGCAAACAGTCCGGCATCATCGGTGCGACTTTGCAAGGCTCGGACCCGCAAGAGATCTATGCGGTGTTAAACGAGATCAGCAAGGAATACGTGAAGCAAAACTCTGCGCGCAAAACCGAAGAGGCCGAAAAATCGCTGGCTTACCTGAACAAGCAACTGCCCGAGATCAAGTCGCAACTGGAACAGGCCGAGGCAAAGTACAACGCCTTCCGCAACAGTAACGGCACGGTCGATCTGAGCGAGGAAGCGAAGATCACGCTGCAGCAATCTTCGGCCGCCAAGGTGAAGAAGCTGGACTTGCAACAGAAACGGCTTGAGCTGCTGACGCGCTACACGTCGGAACATCCTTTGGTTCAGGGTATCGACAGCCAGCTCAAGGAAATCAATGGCGAGATCAATACGATGCAGGAGCGCATCAAGAATTTGCCGATGATCGAGCAAAACCTGGTGCGCCTGACGCGCGAAGTGAAAGTCAATACAGACCTTTACACCGCGCTGCTGAATACGGCGCAGCAACTCAAGCTGATCATGGTGGGCAAGGTGAGCAATGTGCGTCTGATCGATGCACCGATGCTGCCGGAAAAACCCGTCAAGCCGAATCGTCCGGTGATCCTGGCGCTTGCAGTGCTGGGCGGCTTGTTCCTCGGCGTGCTCGTTGCATTCTTCCGTAAATCGCTCTATGGCGGCATCGATACCCCGGAGCAGGTGGAGCGTGCGATTGGCGTGCCGGTCTATGCCACCATCCCGCACAGCAAGAGGCAGAAGGAGCTGTATCAGCAAGTCAATGCAAAGCAGCAGCGCGTGCCTCTCTTGGCTGCGGTAGCGTCGGAAGATGCCGCCATCGAAAGCTTGCGCAGCTTCCGCGCGGCGCTGCAGTTCTCGATGCCGACCTTCAGCAACAACATCGTGCTGATTTCCGGCGCCACGCCGGGCATGGGCAAGTCCTTCGTGTCGGCCAATCTGGCGGCGCTGATGGCGGCGACCGGCAAGCGCGTGTTGCTCATCGATGCCGACTTGCGCAACGGCCTCTTGCATTTGTACTTCGGATTCGGCAGGCAAGACGGTTTGTCGGATGTTATTGCCGGGGCGCGCATGCCGGAGCAGGCGATTCATCGCAAAGTGATCGAGAACATGGATTTCATCTCGACCGGCACCTTGCCGCCGAATCCGGCAGAGCTGTTGCTGCGTCCTGCATTTGGCGCGATGCTGGAGAAGCTGTCCAAGGAATATGACATGGTGCTGATCGATGCGCCGCCCATCCTGGCAGTGGCCGATACACTGATCATCGGCTCGCATGTCGGCGCCATCTACATCACGACCCGGGCCGGCATTACCACACCGGGCGAAATCAATGAGTCGTTGAAGCGTCTGGCGCAGGCAGGTCTTTCTGCGAAGGGTGTGTTGTTCAACGACTTGAAGACGCGCCCGGGGCGCTACGGCTATGGTTACAGCTATGGCTATGGCAATGCGTCCGGTGGCGACACGCCGTTGATCGAAGCGCGCTGAACGAATGCTTTACTTGCAGCCCATGCAAACGGCGCATTCACGCCGGTTGCATGGGCTTTTTCTTGCCGCCTGGCAGCGCCTGCATGGCGAGTTCAAGTGCGCCATCCTCGTGGCAATCCAATGCATAACCGCCGTTTCGGCACGTATTTGCAACATCGATATTTCGTTCCAACCGGTATTTGATCACTTCATAACAAAGATCAAAAACTTACTTCGGTTCGCGTCATATTTTTTTACAGATGGAAGCAAGGTGCATTCGGCAGCATGTGGGAATGCGAAATGGAAGTGGATCAAGCGAGGGTATATAAGAAGAAATGTTTATCGATACAAGACGGGTTGAACAAGGCATGGTCGTGGATACGGCCGTGTGCATCATCGGCGGCGGTGTGGCGGGTATTACGCTGGCGATGGAGCTGGACAAAAAGGGGATCGATGTCGTTCTGCTGGAAAGCGGCGGGTTTAATCCCGACGACGATACGCGCGATCTTTACCGCGGCGAGGACGTGGGGGAGTGGCGTTATAACTTCGCCGACGGCAGCCGCAGCCGTTTTTTAGGCGGCAGCAGCAATTGCTGGGGCGGCTGGTGCCGGCCGCTCGATCCATGGGATTTCGAGAAACGCGACTGGATCGCTTACAGCGGCTGGCCATTCGGATTGGATGAACTCACGCCGTATTACGAACGCACGCATGCGCTGCTGAAACTGGGGCCGAATAATTTCGATCCGGAATTTTGGGAGCGTTCCATCAATCGCTCCGATGTGCGCCGTATTCCGCTCGTTACCGGCAAGGTGCGAGACACCATTTCGCAATTCAGCCCTCCGGCGCGCTTTGGAAAACTGTACCGCGATACCTTGAAACGCTCGCAAGGGGTGCGCGTATTCCTCTATGCCAATGCGACCAATATCGATACTGATCGCATGGGGAAAACCGTTTCGCATATCGACGTGGCGACGCTCACAGGACGCCGCATGAAGGTGGCAGCCAAACTGTATGTGCTTGCCACCGGCGGCATCGAAAACGCGCGTCTGCTGCTCGCTTCGAACAAGGTGCTTCCGAACGGGCTTGGCAATGGCCATGATCTGGTCGGCCGTTTTTTCATGGATCATCCGCGGCTCTTTAGCGGCAGCATCAAATTCACCAGACAATGGACGCGCAACAAGCTGTCGGACGTAAAGTATCACTACCAGAATGCGGCTGTCGCCGCGCATGGCACTTGTATCGCACATCAATTCGCATTGACGCCCGAGACCTTGCGGGAAGAGGGCTTGCTCAATGCGCGTGTCTGGTTCTCCTCGGTGTTTCCTGGCGAGGGCAGTGAAGGCGCGCAGGCGCTTTTCCGCTGCAAACAAGCGCTCCTGAAGAAGGAGCAGGCAGGCTGGAGTTTGACCAAGGATTTGCTGACGATGATGGCGCATCCACTCGATACCCTGGGCTACGGCTATACGCGCTTGTTTCAACCGCGCTGGCTGATACAGGGTGTGACGTTTCAGTTGATCGTGGAACCCGAACCCGATCCTGACAGCCGCGTGATGTTGTCGCCTTCGCAGAAGGATCAGCTCGGCATGAACCGTGTGCGGGTTGACTGGCGCCTTACGCCGCGTGTCCAGCGCACGTTCGACCGCACACTGGCGCTTCTTGCAGAAGACATGCGTCAAAGCGGCGTCGCACAGGTGAAGCTGGACCCGCCGATCGAAGGCGAGAAATGGCCTCAGGATCTGGAAGGCACCTGGCACCATATGGGAACGACGCGCATGCACGATTCGCCCAGATATGGCGTGGTCGACCGCAACTGCCTGGTGCACGGCATGAGCAATCTTTTCGTCGCTGGCAGTTCGGTATTTCCGACAGCCGGCGCGAACTTCCCGACCATTACGCTGGCCGCGCTTGCCTTCAGGCTGGCAGAACATCTGGCGAAGGAGGTGCGCAGCGCAACTTCCACTTTCTCGATGGAGGCGGCATAGACATGCCTCTTACAAGCGCGGGCGGCGGCATCGCCCGCGCGGGAATGCGTGCCGAGACGCTTGAACCGAGCGCGCTTCCCTGCTCGCCGCATGCTCGCGGCATCGACCGATTCCGGCTCCAATAAGCGTTGATGGTTGCCGGCCGTTCGCTTGCCGCGATGTCTCCACTTCACATCAGCGAATCACGAACATGAGCACTAACAAAACCATTCTGGTGACCGGCGCGGCCGGCTATATCGGCTCCCACACCTGCGTCGAGCTTCTCTCGGCCGGATATTCCGTCATTGCGGTCGATAACCTCAGCAACAGTTCCGCCGAATCGCTGCGGCGCGTCGAACGTATTACCGGACACGTGATTCCTTTCTACGAAGCCGACGTGCGAGACAGATTGGCGCTCAATGCCTTGCTGCGCGCACACCCTGTCGATGCCGCCATTCATTTCGCCGGCCTGAAAGCAGTGGGCGAATCGGTGGAGAAGCCTCTGGTGTATTTCGAGAACAATGTCGGCGGCACCATCGCTTTGCTGCAAGCCTTGCAGGAAGCGGGCGTAAAGCATTTTCTGTTCAGTTCGTCGGCGACTGTTTACGGCGACCCCGAAGATGTGCCGATCAAGGAGAGCGCCCGCCTGTCAGTCACGAATCCATATGGCCGTTCCAAGCTCATGGTGGAACAGGTGCTCGAAGACCTTGGCAAATCCGATTCTTCATGGGCGATCGGCGCGTTACGATACTTTAATCCGGTTGGCGCTCACCCCAGCGGGCTGATCGGAGAAGATCCACGCGGCATTCCAAACAACCTCATGCCTTTCATCAGCCAGGTCGCCGTCGGACGACGTACGCATCTTTCGGTGTTCGGCAACGATTATCCGACTCCCGATGGCACAGGCATACGCGATTACATTCACGTGGTCGATCTCGCATTAGGCCATCTTGCCGCGCTCGCGGAACTGTTTCGCTCCGGCCGCAGCTTCACGCTCAACCTCGGCACTGGTCGCGGCTACAGTGTGCTGGAGATGATGCGCGCCTTCGAACGGGCAAGCCAAAGGCAAGTGCCTTACAAGATCGCCGAGCGGCGTCCGGGCGACATTGCAGTGTGTTATGCAGATCCCATGCAAGCATGGAAGTTACTCGATTGGCGTGCGAAGAAAGGGCTGGAAGAAATGTGCGCCGACCACTGGCGCTGGCAAAGCATGAACCCGCATGGCTACGAGGGATAAGTCTGGATATTTAAATGAGTAATCTCATTCCCATTCTGCTCTACCATCGCATCGACAATGAAAAGCTTGTCACGTCGACGCCGCCGCAGGTATTCCAGAGACATCTGGAACTAATGAAGGAGCAGGGGTGGCGTGCTCTGTCGGCGGAAGAGTTCACGCATATCGTTCAGGGGCGGCGTCCTGCGCCGCTGCGTTCTTTCCTGATCACGTTCGATGATGGGTATGAGTCTGTGTACAAGGCAGCGCTGCCAGTGTTGCGCCGCTTGAACTATCCCGCTATCTGCTTTGTCGTGACGCGCTTCATGCGCGCCCCGCGCAATGGGGAAGGGCCGCCGGCGGATGTGGAGCCGGACAAGTTCATGTCATGGGATCAAGTGCGTGCATTGCAGGAAAGCGGATTGTTCGACTGTCAGTCGCACACTCATGCACACGACGATTTTCGTGGCAAGCCGTTTAACGTCATCAAGAATGACCTGGACCATTCGCTTGCCCTGCTGATGCAGGAGTTGCGATTGCCAAGGCGGCATTTCCGCCATCTTGCCTGGCCTTGGGGAATGTCGATGCCGGAATGGCGCACGGCAGCGCGCGATCTCGGGCTGCGTTATCAATACGGCGTGTCGCGTCTATCGTTCCGCTCCACCGTTGCGCATGATGCCATCCCGCGCACATGTTTCGACGGCGTGCCGATAAATCGGCTTCAATGGCAACTTAGGTTGCAGACGGGAGCTGTTGCTCCCTTGTGGGAACGTGCCTATTTTTTCGGCAAGAGATTGCGAGATTTCTCGCGTCTGCTTAATCGTGTTGCTTGATTTGACTTTTCCTGCATGCGATAACTACTTGCTCCTTGCATCACAAGTCTTGCCGCCAATGGGCAAATGAACATTGGCATTTCCGCATAGGCTTTAATCAACGTTGATCTTTTACAAGGCCGGCTAAATGCCGGCCTTGCCGTTTCTGCAGCAAATCCCATTGCCTGTCTCGCAAATAACGTTGCGGCTTCACCACTAAATGGTAATAGCTTGCAAATTCCACTGGAAAAATTTCCCCAAATCCAGAAATTTCTCGGAACCAATTCCTCTAGGCAAGCCTCTGAGCTGCGTTGCCGTTGAGAACGTGCGACACATTTTGCTAATAAATGAGGAAATCAACGTGTTTAAACTGTCTTCTCACCGATATTCGCTCTCGCTCTCCTGTTGTGCTTGCGCCATCCTGTTTCTCTCTGCTTGTGGCGGAGGCGAGGCGGTGGCGGATACCGGTCAAACAGTATCCGCTGCAAGCGCTCAAGCTCCTGCATCTACCAACGCTATTCCACAGCCTGCTGCTTCTGGCGCAACCAAATCGCCTTACGGCCAAAATGCTAGCAACTATGAGCTGACGTTCTCCGAAGAGTTCGACAACGGCTTTGACAGCAAGCTGTGGAATGACCATATCTGGTATGAGTCCGCCAACGCCACCAAGAACTACACCGTTGAAAACGGCGCTTTGAAGATCTGGCCGCAACGCGATGGAAGCGGCAAGTTCTTCAACCGCACCATCGATACCGACGGCAAGTATTACCAGACTTACGGCTACTTCGAAGTGGAAGCGAAGCTCCCTGCAGGCAAGGGCACATGGCCGGCGTTCTGGTTGTTCAATCACATCG
>Ga0070660_100002351_pt1 | contig 12990 bp, 10 predicted proteins | sample KBSC33metaG_FD_64670 | JGI IMG/M metagenome (GOLD analysis project Ga0070660, IMG submission 64670) | Corn rhizosphere microbial communities from Kellogg Biological Station, Michigan, USA - KBS C3-3 metaG | ecosystem: Host-associated > Plants > Roots > Rhizosphere > Soil ... | reverse complement strand
GCCACCAGTGGACGCGCGGCTGTCCCGATGCGTCGAGCACCGCTGCGGCGAGCGGCTCGTACGCTTTCAACCGAACCAGCGCATACACGCCGAGGCGAAACGCCGCCGCCGGCGTATCACGACGCGCGTCGTCATCGTCGGACGGTGTCTGCGCGAGGGCGCCGGATTGCACGACGCGGGCGACGAGCGCGCCGATCGGCGCGGCCGCGGCGGTGTCGCCGATCAGGCCGAGCGCTTCCGCGGCGCTGCCCTGCACGAGCGGCGACGGATCGGCGAGCGCAGTGACGAGCGGATCGCGCGCTGAGGCGTCACCGATCAGGCCGAGCGCGAACGCCGCCATCTGTTTCACTTCCGGATCGCTGTCCGTGAGGAGGCTGATGAGCGGCGTCACGCCATCGCGCAAGCCGACGCGGCCGATCGCGAGCGCGGCGCGGCGGCGGACGCGCGCTTCGGCGTCGGAGAGCATCCGCACGAGATCGGGCGGAGCCGGCGGGGGCGCGACAGGGGCGGCTTTTTGGTGAGCGGCGGGCGGCGGGGGCGGTGGTGCGGTCGGCGCCGGATCGCGCAGCACGCGATGATCTTCGAGTCGAAGAATCGATGCCATCTTCTGCTCGTACGTGGGCCCCGCGACCTTCAGCGGCGCGGTTGTCGGGGCGCTCACGCAGGCCGACATGCCCAACGCGAGCAAGGCCGCGGCGATTGCCCGCGGGCGCACCGCCGGACGGCGCATCAGAGCGATGGCGGCCGAATCCTGGACTCGGCACACGAGAACAGCGCGAATCATCGTTTTACACGCCTTGCGGGGGGTTGGCATGAACCGGCGCGGCGAACGCCGCGCGCCGGAGCGTGGCCCGATCCAGACGCTCCTGCACGATCGATACGCCGAGGCCCGGCCCGCCCGGCACCGCCACGGTGCCATCCGATGCGACGTCGATCGGCGGGTCGATCAGGTCCGGCGCGAAGTAGCGCTTGCTCGCCGCGATGTCGCCTGGCAGCGAGAAGTTCGGCAGGGTCGACAGATGGATGTTCGCGGCGCGGCCGATCCCCGATTCGAGCATGCCGCCGTGCCAGACCGGGATCTGACGGCTCGCACACAAGTCGTGAAGGCGAATTGATTCCGCGTAGCCGCCGACACGCCCCGGCTTGATGTTGATGATGCGGCAGGCGCCGGCCGCAATCGCCTGCTCGGCGGCGTGGACCGACTTGATCGATTCGTCGAGGCAGATCGGCGTCGTCAGCTGCCGCTGCAGCTGCGCGTGATCCCCGATGTCGTCGTAGTCGAGCGGCTGCTCGATCATCATCAGATCGAACCGATCCAGCTTCGCGAGATGCGGAGCGTCCGCCAGCGTGTACGCGGCATTCGCGTCCACCATCAGCGGAATCGCGCCGAACCGTGTGCGCACCGTTTCGACGGCAGCCAGATCCCATCCCGGTTTGATCTTGATCTTGATGCGCTGATAGCCCGCCGCCAGCTCGCGCTCCACGGCGGCCTCGAGCTGCCCCAGTGAATCCTGGATGCCGATCGACACGCCCGACGCGATCCGCTGACGCTCGCCTCCCAGGACGCGGCTGAGCGGCTCGCCACGCTGACGGGCAAACAGATCCCACGCGGCCATCTCGATCGCGGCCTTCGCCATGTTGTGGCCGCGGATCGCTTTCAGCGCGGGAAACAGGTCGCGCGGATGCGCGAAGTCGACGCCGAGCACGCGCGGCACGACGAAGTCCGCGATGATGTGCCACGCCGTGTCGTTCGTTTCACCGCTGTAGTACGGATCCTGGTCGGCGACGCACTCGCCGTAGGCCGTGACGCCGCCGCCCTCGAGGGTGACGACAATGAAGTGCTTGTCGTAGATGCGGCCGAAGCTGGTCTCGAAGAAGTGGACGAGCGGAAGCTTGAGCAGGCGGAGCTCCACGCGTTCGATCTGCACGGCGCGATGATATCATCGGGCCGCCTTGCCGTTCCGCTACATCGCCATCGAAGGGCCGATCGGCGCGGGAAAAACCGCTCTGGCCGAGCGGCTGGCCACGCGGCTCGACGCCACCGCCGTCCTCGAGGATGCCGAGAATCCGTTCCTCGCGGACTTCTACGCCGATCGCCCGGGTTCCGCGCTGCAGGCGCAGCTCTTCTACCTCCTCGCGCGCCATCGTCAGCAGACGACGCTGCGTCAGGCCGACCTGTTCACGCAGACGACGATCTGCGATTACCTGTTCGACAAGGACAAGATCTTTGCGTATCTGAATCTGGACGACAACGAGCTGTTCATCTATCAGCGCCTGTACGAGCTGCTCGCGCGCGATGTTCCGCCGCCCGATCTCGTGCTGTACCTGCAAGCGCCCACCGACGTGCTGCTGCGCCGCGTCCACAGCCGCCGCATGGAGGCCGAAGCCGTCGCGCTGCAGCCAGACGATGAGTACTTGCGGGAGTTGAACGAGGCGTATCACCATTTCTTCTTCCACTACAACGCCACGCCGCTGCTGGTCGTCGAGACGTCGCAGTTCGATTCCGACGCGAGCGACGAAGCGCTGGACGAATTGATCAAGCAGATTCGCGGCATGGGTCCCGGGACGCGGTATTACGTTCCAAGGACCAACAAATAGCGATCGATAGGGATTCGGGAGCTGGGACGTCGGACTCGATGGGCTTTGGGGATTCGAGCCCTGAGCCCTGAGCCGAGAGGCCTGAGCCCTGATAAGCTAGTCAGCTCATGGCGTGGTTCAAGAAAGCGCGCAAGCCGATCGCCGCGAGCAAGGAGAAATCCAGCCGGGTGCCGGAAGGGCTGTGGGTCAAGTGTCCCGGCTGCTCGCAGGTCATCTATAACAAAGATCTCGCCACGAACCTGAACGTCTGCCCGAAGTGCGCGCACCATTTCCGCATCAGCGCCGCCGAGCGTCTGCGGATGCTGTTCGACGGCGAGTCATGGATCGAGCACGACGCGGGACTCGTCTCGACCGATCCGCTCTCGTTCACCGACACCAAGCCGTACAAAGCACGCCTGAAAGCGAGCATCGCCGCCACGGGCGGGAAGGACGCCGTGATCGTCGGCTCCGGCACGATCGACGGCATCGAGAGCGTGGTCGCCGCGATGGAGTACGCGTTCATCGGCGGCAGCATGGGCGTGGTCGTCGGCGAAAAGATCGCGCGCGGCATCGAGCGCGCCATCACCGCCCGGTGCCCGATGGTGATCGTCTGCTGCTCGGGCGGCGCGCGCATGATGGAAGGCGCGCTGTCGTTGATGCAGATGGCAAAGATCTGCGGCGCGCTGGCGCAGCTGGATCGGGCGCGGCTGCCGTACATCGCGGTCCTCACCGACCCGACGACCGGCGGCGTCACCGCGAGCTTCGCCATGCTCGGCGACCTGAACATCGCCGAGCCGAAGGCCCTCATCGGCTTCGCCGGTCCGCGCGTCATCGAGCAGACCATCCGCCAGAAGCTGCCCGAAGGATTTCAGCGGAGCGAGTTCCTCCTGGAGAAGGGCATGATCGACCGCGTGGTCGATCGCCGCGAGATGAAGGCGATGATCGCCAACGCGCTCCGGTTCATGGGCGCCGTGCGGCAGCCGCCGCCCGCGGCGATCGGCGTCGCCGCTTCCGCCGAGGCGCTGCCCATCACCCATGAATCGGCGCCGCAGCCCTAAGGCGCTCGAGTACCTCTTCGGCCTCGAGCAGTTCGGGATCAAATTCGGACTCGAGAACATCTCGACGCTGCTCGCGCACCTCGGCCATCCCGAGCGGACGTTCCGCGCGCTGCACGTCGGCGGCACCAACGGCAAAGGATCGGTGACGGCGATGGCCGACGCCGCACTGCGCGCGGCGGGCCACCGCTGCGCCCGCTACACATCGCCTCATCTGATCCGATTGAACGAGCGCTTCGTCATCGACGGGCGCGAGGTGGCTGATGACGATCTCGTCGCGGCGATCGATGACGTACGGGCCGCGATCGAAGATCTACGCGCCGCCGGCACGCTCCAGGTGGAGCCGACGTTCTTCGAGACGACGACCGCGATCGCGTTCGAGCTGTTTCGACGCGCGGCGGTGGAGATCGCCGTGATCGAGGTCGGCCTCGGCGGCCGGCTGGACGCGACGAACGTCCTCACCCCCATGGCGTCGGCGATCACATCGATCGGATTCGATCACGAGCAATATCTCGGCCGTACGCTGCGGGAGATCGCGATCGAGAAGGCCGGCATCATCAAGCCCGGCGTGCCGGTCGTCCTCGGCTCGTTGCCGCCCGAGGCGCGGGCGGCGATCGAATCGGTGGCGCGAGAGCGGTTGGCTCCAGTCGTCGCCGCCGGAGAGGACAGGCTCCGCCGCTACGTCGACGCGCCGCTCGCGCTGCGCGGAGCGCATCAGCGAAACAACGCCGCCGTCGCGGCGGCGCTGCTCGAAATCGCCGGCGCCGGCGGCGTGGCCGTGCCGCCCGAAGCGGTGCGTGCCGGGCTGACCACGGTGTCGTGGCCCGGACGGCTGGATCTTCGCCGGTTGCCCGATGGACGCGAGGCGCTGCTCGACGCGGCACACAATCCGGATGGCGCCGCGGCGCTGGCGGCGTACCTCCGCGAGACGTGGCCGGACAAGCCACCGCTGGTATTCGCGGCGATGCGCGACAAGGACGTGCGCGCCATGTTCCGCGCGCTGCTTCCGGCGGTCGGCGCGATCGTGCTGACGCGCGCCTCGACTCCGCGCTCCGCCGATCCAGCAGAGCTGATGCGGCAGGCGCACGACATCGCGCCGTCGCTGCCGATCGCGATCGAAGGCAACCCGGCGGCGGCGTTGAATGCCGGCTGGCGCCGCGGACGCCGCATCGTCGTCGCCGGATCGATCTTCCTGCTCGGCGACGTGCTCAACGAGTTCGACCGGACGTGATACCCTTCGAAAACGCTCAGTGAATTCCAATCTTTTCCTCGCGTGTTGCCTGCTCGTCGTGCTCGTTTCCGCGGCCGCTCCGGTGCGTGCGCAGCAGCCCGCGCCGGCGCCCGCTTCGTCTCCGCAGTCGCAGATTCAGGCGCAGTCGAGCGACTCGCTCGAGCGCATCGGCGACAAGCACGTCAAGCGTATCGGCCACGTCGAGGTGACGCTCGCCAACGGCACGTCGATCTACGCGGATAACGCGGAGCTCTTCGAGGATCAGGACCGCGCCGTCTTCACGGGCAACGTCGTCTTCTCGCAGGGCGACAACCGGATCTCGTCCGACCGCGCCGACTTCAACACCAAGACGAACCTCGGGACGTTCTACAACGCCTCGGGTATCGCGACGGTGAAGCCGCCGAAGCCGCAGGCGCGGCCTGGCGCGATCGCCCCGCCTCCGGCGAGCAACCAGCCGAACGACGTGTACTTCTTCGGCGACACGGTCGAAAAAGTGGGGTCAAAGAAGTACCGGATCACGAACGGCGGCTTCACGTCGTGCGTGCAGCCGACGCCGCGCTGGGAGCTGCACGCGGGCACGGTGATTCTCAACGTCGGCCATTACACGGTGCTCGAGAACGCCATCTTCACCGTGAAAGGCGTGCCGATGCTCTACGTGCCGGTGATGGCGTACCCGACGAAGAAGGAGGATCGCGCCACCGGTTTTCTCATTCCGACCTACGGCGCCTCGACGCTGCGGGGGCAGGAGCTGCACAACGCGTTCTTCTGGGCGATCGATCGCAGCCAGGACGCCACGATCGAGCACGAGTGGTACTCGAAGATTGGCAACGGCGTCGCGGGCGAGTATCGCTACAACTTCGGGCCGATGTCGAACGGCACGCTGACCTCGCACTTCATCGATCAGCATCAAGCCGAGCTCGTTCAGCCGGACGGCAGCACGGTCCCTTCGCAATCCGAACAAAGCTACGATTTCCGCGGCAGCCTGAATCAGGCGCTACCGCTCGGGCTTCGCGCGCAGGCGAACGTGCAGTACTTCTCGAGCCTCGTCACCAACCAGACGTTCAACACGAACGTCTACAACGCGTCGAGCAACCAGCGCAGTGTCGGCGTGAACGTCGTCGGCGCGTGGTCCGGTTACAGCGTCAACGCCACGTTCGACCGCAGCGAGTACTTCTATAGCGCTGCGAGCTCCGCGCTGACCGGCAGCGCGCCAAAGGTGGACCTCTCGCGCAACGAGCGGCCGCTGTTCGATTCGCCGGTGTACTTCTCCGTCACCGGCGAGTACGCCGACCTGCTGCGCGAGAATAAAGCGCTTGATCCCGCCCGCAACCTGGTCGAGACGAACACCGGACTGACGCGCTTCGATTTCTTCCCGCAGGTCCGCTATCCATTCAAGAAGTGGGAGTGGTTCACCGTCAACTCGACGTTCAGTTGGCGCGATACGTATTACACGCGCAGCCTCGATCCGACGCGGACCGATCCGGTGACCAACCAGGCACTCGAGATCGATGAGGGGCTGAACCGCCGCTACTTCACCGCGCAGGCGCAGATTACGGGACCGGTGTTCACGCGAATCTGGGACACGCCGAACAACGGCTACGCCGAGAAGTTCAAGCACTCCATCGAGCCGACCGTCACCATCCGGCGCACCTCGTCGATCGACAACGCCAGTCAAATCGTGCTGCTCGACGGCACCGACTACATCGTCGGCGGCACGACGAACATCACCTACGGCGTCACGAACCGATTCTTCGCGAAGCGCCAGGACACGCCCGGGCGGCCGGCGACGTCGAAGGAAATCCTCGACGTCGAGCTGTCGCAGACGCATTACTCCAACACGCAGGCCTCGCAGTTCGACACGGGCTACGCGTCCAGCTTCACGGGCGCAGCGGCGAACGCCTTCTCGCCGATCGCGTTGACCATCCGCGCCGTGCCGACCAACGCCCTCAACGGCTCGGTTCGCGCCGAGTTCGACAGCAAATACCACAACCTGCGAACGATCTCCGCGACCGGCACGTATGCCGTGACGGGTCTGTTCCAGACGAATCTGACGTGGAGCAAGCTGGCGCAGCAGGACTTGACCAAACCCACTCAGTTCCCAACCGTCGATCAATCGATCAGCGCAAGCACCACGGTGCACACGCGCGACAACCGGTATGGAGGCATCTATGCGCCGAGCTACGACATCTTTCACCATTCCATGCTGTGGCAGCGCATCTCCGCCTACTACAACACGCAGTGCTGCGGTCTCGCCCTCGAGTACGACACGACGAACTACGGCGCCGGGATCAGCAATCTGGTCGGTGTGACGGGCGACCATCGGTTCTTCCTGTCCTTCACGCTGGCAGGCCTCGGCAACTTCTCGCCCTTCAACGGCGCGATGAGCGGCGTGCCGCGGTAAACGATCGCCATCATGCCGACGACTCTCGTCACCGGTGCCGCGGGCTTCGCCGGCGGCCATCTGCTCGACCTTCTGAGCGCGGACACGCCGGATCTCGTGGCGTGGTCGCGCCCCGGCGGCGCGCGGCCCCATACCGTCGCGGGCACGACGTGGGAGGCGATCGATCTGCTCGATCGCGACGCCGTGCGGCGGGGCGTCGCGCGGTTACGTCCAGCGGTCGTGTATCACTGCGCCGGCGCGGCGCACGTCGGCCGCTCGTGGGATCGCACCGAAAGCACGCTGGCGACCAATGTGCGCGCCACCCATTACCTGCTCGACGCGCTGTCGCGCGCGCAGGTCGAATCGCGCGTGCTGATTCCGAGCTCCGCGTTGGTGTATGCCAGCGCCGATCGCGCGCTCACCGAAGAGGACCCACTGATTCCGTCGAGCCCCTACGCGCTGAGCAAGCTCGCGCAGGAGCAGCTCGGATGCCGGCCGTACGGCGGTGTGCACGTCTTGATTGCCCGCGCCTTCAACCATTTCGGTCCGCGTCAGGATCCGATGTTCGTCGCCTCCGGATTCGCGCGCCGCATCGCCGACATCGAGCGCGGGCGATGGGCGCCGGAGATCGCCGTCGGCAATCTGGAGGCGCGCCGCGATCTCGCCGACGTCCGCGACACGGTGCGTGCGTATCGCCTGATCGCCCGGCACGGCAAGGCGGGACGCCCGTACAACGTCTGCTCGGGCCGCGCCATCGCGATTCGCGATCTGCTCGACATGTTGATCGCGCGCGCCCGGGTGCCGATGACCGTGAAGCCCGATCCCGCGCGGTACCGGCCGAACGATGTACCGCTGCTGCTCGGCGATCCGCAGCGTCTGCACGACGAGCTCGGATGGACGCCGCGCATTCCGCTCGAGAAGACTATCGACGATCTACTCGAATATTGGAGGGGAACGGACAACGGCGAGAGGTAAAAGGTAGAAGGTCAACGTGAAGGTAGAAGGGGCTTTTTGAGAGTGCTCGTCACCGGCGGGACCGGCTACCTCGGTCGGGCCGTCGTGCGTGCCTTGACGGCGCGCGGCCACACCGTCGTCGTCTTCGCCCGCGGGGCGAGCCGCAGCGGCGTGCCGGCGACGCTGGTGGACGGCGACGTCCGCGATCCATCGGCGCTCGTGCGCGCGGCTGCCGGCTGCGACGCGCTGTGTCACCTGGCGGCGCTCGTGAGCCTCTGGCGGCGTCGGCGCGAGGACTTCGACGACATCAACATCGGCGGCCTTCAGCACGCGCTCGATGCGGCCGCTGCCGCCGGCATCCACCGCGTGATCTATACGTCGTCGTTTCTCGCGCTGCCGCCGAACGACGCGCCGGCTCCGTTGGAAGCGAACGACTATCAGCGAACGAAGGTGGCGGCGGAGCGGCTCGCCGATGCGGCGGTTCGCGCCGGCCATCCGCTGATTCGCCTGTATCCCGGTGTGATCTACGGCCCCGGCTCGATGACAGAGGGAAACCTGATCGGCCGTCTCGTCGCCGATCACCTCAGGGGCCGGCTGCCCGGATTGATTGGTCCTGAGCGTCAGTGGTCGTACGCGTTCGTCGACGATGTGGCGGACGCACACTGCGCGGCGCTGGAGCGCGGCGCCGAAGGAGGCCGGTATGTGCTCGGCGGCGAAAATGCGCGGCAGGAACGGGTGTTCTATCTGGTCGGGTTGATGACGGGCCGAACGCCGCCCCGGCGCGTTCCGTTCGGTGTCGCGTCGGCGATCGGCGCGATGGAAGAATGGCGCGCACGGCTGTTCGGCGGAACGCCGCGTCTCACACGCGGAGCCGTCGAGATTTTTCGGCACGACTGGTCGCTCGACAGCAGCGTTGCCGTACGCGATCTCGGCTACACCATGACGCCTCTCGTCAACGGCATGCACCAGACGGTCGAAGCGCTGCGGGCTGCGCTCAGCTGAAGCCTTCGCGCGACATTGAGCCTCCGCACGACATGAATCGAGAACAGTGACGATGCATGCTGAAGATGCGCGGCAATGGGTGCATGTCGGTTCGGGCGCGTTTGCACTCCTGCTCCGCATCCTGACCTGGTGGCAGGCCGCGGCGATGGCCGCCATCGCGCTCGTCTTCAACGTGCTCGTGCTGCCCCGCATCGGTGGCCGCCGTCTCTATCGGCCGGTGGACGATGCGCGAGGATTTCCGCTGGGCATCCTGCTCTACCCTCTGGCCGTCCTGCTGCTGATTCTGCTGTTCTCGTCGCGGCTCGAGATCGCTGCGGCGGCGTGGGGCATCCTCGCATTCGGCGACGGCGCCGCGACACTCGTGGGCAGACGCATTCGCGGGCGCACGCTCCCGTGGAACACGGAAAAGACCATCGCCGGCACCGCCAGCTTCATCGTCTGCGCGAGCGTCGGCGGCGTGGCGCTCGCGTGGTGGACGCGGCCGGCGGGATCGATGTGGTTCACGCTGCTGGCGCCGATCGCGGCGTCTCTTGCCGCGGGACTGGTCGAATCGATCCCGGTGCGCCTTGACGACAACCTGTCGGTTCCGGCGACGGCGGCGGTCGTGCTGTGGATCGGCGCGATGGTGACGCCGGAGGCGCTGGGGATGGCAGGGTCGACGATCCTTTCGCGGCTGCCGTGGGCCATCGCGCTGAATGGCCTGGTCGCGTGGGTCGGGCATCGCGCGCGCACGGTGTCGGCGTCCGGCGCCGTAGCCGGTGCGCTGATCGGCGTGGTGATCTTCGTCGGCGGCGGCGCGGGCGCATGGGCGCTGCTGCTGCTCACGTTTATTCTCGCGTCTGCGACGTCGCGTCTGGGATTGAAGCGGAAGATGCTGCTTGGCATCGCGGAGGAGCACGGGGGGAGGCGCGGCGTCGGCAACGCAATCGCCAACTGCGGCGTGGCGGCGATCGCGGCGTTCGCGGCAGTCGCGACGCCCGAGCACGCGAGCGCGCTGCTGGCGCTCGCCGCGGCGTTGACGGCGGCGGGAAGCGACACGGTGGCCAGCGAGATCGGCAAGTCTTGGGGTCGGTCGACCTTTCTCATCACGACGCTCGGACGCGTGAAGCCGGGGACCTCTGGAGCGATGTCGCTCGAAGGAACTGCTGCCGGCCTGCTGGCGGCGCTGGCACTCGCGGCGGTAGCAGCCGCGCTCGGGCTGATTCCCGGCGCGCTCATCGTCGTGGTGATCGTCGCGGCGACGGCGGGTGCGTTGGTCGAGAGCGCGCTCGGCGCGACCCTCGAAGGACCGGGTATTCTGAACAACGACATGCTCAACTTCATCAACACCGCCGTGGCCGCCGCCGCGGCGTTGGCGCTGGCATGACCATCCGGCGCCGACGCTCGGCGTCACCCGGCACGGTGGCATCTGGCACCTGGCACCATGGCACCTAACGCCGTGGCACATGGCACCGTGGCACCTCGCCGCTTTCGCGCCTTCGTCGATCTGGCACGTCCTTTCACGCTCGTCGCACCAGCGCTGGGCTTCATGTCTGGCGCGCTGACCGCGGTCGGCGCGGCGCCGCGCGAGATCTGGACCGCCTCGCTGCTCGTGTATCCGATCGCCGGCTCCGCGATGGCTGCGTGTCTGAACGCGGGCAACAATGCGATCAACCAGATCTACGACCTCGACATCGACCGCGTGAACAAACCGAAGCGTCCGCTGCCGAGCGGCCGGCTGACGATCGCCGACACATGGACGTTCACGGCGATCACCTACGCGCTGGCGTTAATCCTCGCGTGGCTCGTCGCGCCGGGGGGCCGCCACGAATGCTTCTGGCTCGTCGCGATCGCCGTGGTCTGCACGCTGCTGTACTCGGTGCCGCCGTTTCGCACGAAGCGGCTCGGCATCTGGGCGAACGTCACGATCGCCATCCCGCGCGGCGTGCTGTTGAAGGTGGCTGGATGGTCGTCGGTCAAGACGATCCTCGGCGTCGAGCCGTGGTACATCGGGGCGATCTTCGGACTGTTCCTCCTCGGCGCGACGACTACAAAGGACTTTGCCGATATGGAAGGCGATCGGCGCGGCGGCTGCCGCACGCTGCCGATTCAGTTCGGCGTGCGGCGTGCGGCCTGGATGATCTCGCCGTCGTTCGTCGTGCCGTTTCTGATGATTCCGATCGGCGCCTGGCTGCACGTGCTGACCGGCAATTTCTGGCTCCTGCAGATCCTGGGCGGCGTGATGACAGTGTACGGCGTCTACGTCTGTTACCTCATGCTGCGCCGGCCGGAAGACCTTGCCGTCGAGGAAAACCACGTCTCGTGGGCGCACATGTATCGCATGATGTTCGTCGCGCAGATCGGGTTCGCGCTCGCGTATCTGTTATAAGCGCGCGATAATTCCTGAGCGCCGAATTCAACACAAAGGACACAATGGACACTAAGGAAACACATAGGAATTATCGTTCGTGTCCTCGTGACCTTCGTGGTTGATCACGGTCGCCGCAAATCCCAGAACGATCCAGTCAACCCGACGCTGGCGAAGATGGCGTGCGCTTGATCGATCGTCGGCCGGCGGAAATCCGGCGCCAGACGGTCGCCGTACCACCGTTGAGCGAGCGCCCACGTCTGCGGAACCGTCATCGTGGCGCCGAGCGGCACGCGTTTCCATTCACACCAGCGGCGAACGTCCTCTTCCGACCGGAAGAGCAGGATGTTCGCTCAGGTGAACACGATGTCGTCCCAGAAATGCGCGGCGGGAACGAGCAGGTGCACGACGCCGTCGCCGAACGCGCGGCCGTTCTTCACGCCGCAGATGAGCGGATCGCCGGACCACGCGCATCTCGTCTCGATGTCGGCGTCCCTGCCCAACGCCGCCGCGACGCCGAAGGCGTCCCATGCGCAGACGCCGAAGTAGGCGCGCGCGGGCGTGTGCACACGAAAGGCGGTCGCCACGGCGGAAAACGGTGCCGCAAAGAGAATCGTCGTCGAATCCCCGGCGAGAACGATGACGTGCGCGGCCGCCAGATCTCGATAGGCCTGCGCAGCCGCGTCCACCTCCACGCCGGCAATCGCGGCGGCTTCGGCCACAGCCGGTGCTGTTCCGGTCGACACGATATGTGCGTAGATCGCCTCGCGAACGTTCATAGGCTGGCCAGGACCTGCGCCGCGGTCAGCGCATAGACTTTCGCGGTCTCGATCATGCGGCTGATCCTCACGTACTCCTTCGGTCCGTGCGAGACGGCAAGAATTCCTGGACCGTACGCGAACGCCGGCACGCCGCGCTGCGCGTAGAAGCGCGTTTCGAGGAGCCCCGGGCACATCTCGAACACGGCAGGCCGGCCCGTCACCTCCGCAATGCTCTGCGCAAGCGCCTCGCCGAGCGGCGAGTGGAGAGGCGACGCGCTCGCCCGCCCTTCCTGGAGCACGCGCGTGTCGAGATCGATGCCATCGGCGCGCGCCTCGTCCAGCAGATCCATCAGCCGCCGTTTCTCCACCGAAAGATCTTCGCCCGGATCGATGCGTCGATCGATCGTGAACCGGCACGTGTCGGGAACGACGTTGAAATTCGACCCCGCCTCCACGCGGCCGCCGACGAGGAGAATCGACGGGTGGACGCGCGCCTTCAACGCCAGCAGGCGATTGACGATCGCGACGGCGCCTTCGAACGCGTTCACGCCCAGGTGCGCGAGACCCACGTGCGCCGCGCGTCCCTTCACCGTCACCTCGAGCGAAATCGCGCCTCGATTGGCATTCCATACGACGCCGCTCGTCGGCTCCGGCAGCAGCATCCCCACGGCATCGGCGGCGAG
>Ga0070660_100002343_pt1 | contig 13016 bp, 13 predicted proteins | sample KBSC33metaG_FD_64670 | JGI IMG/M metagenome (GOLD analysis project Ga0070660, IMG submission 64670) | Corn rhizosphere microbial communities from Kellogg Biological Station, Michigan, USA - KBS C3-3 metaG | ecosystem: Host-associated > Plants > Roots > Rhizosphere > Soil ... | reverse complement strand
GTAGCAGCCAGTGCCGCGCTGATGATCGTCGGCGGCGGCGCGCTTGCCTGGCGTCGCACGTACCCGATCCTCGTCGGGGCGACCGTCGGGGGCATGGGCGTGCTGCAGGCGGCGTTCGGCATGTCGCTGCACACCGCGGTCGCGCCGGTGATCGCTCTGCTCGTCGCCTCGTGGTCGATCGGCGCCTATGAGGAGCGCCTCCGCGCGGTACTCGGCCTGGCGCTTCTCGTCTGCGCGGTCTGGCTCTCGATGGGCATCGACGTGCTTCGTGGCACCGACCGATACACCCCGACCGACGTGCCGTGGATCGGGATGCTGCTCCTCCTGCCGGGTGTCCTCGGAATCCTCTTCGGCTCGCGAACGCGTCGCCTTCGTGAGGCGGAAGCCAGAGCGCTGCACCTGGAGCTCGAGCGACGCGAGGCGATCGCCGAGGAACGAGCGCGGATCGCGCGGGAGCTCCACGACGTGATCGCCCACTCCGTCTCTGTGATGACGGTGCAGGCCGGAGCGGCGGAGGAGATGCTGAAGGTGGATCCCGCCCGCGCGGCCGAGCCTGTGCGTGCGGTGCAGGAGACCGGGCGCCAGGCGCTCGTCGAGATGAAACGCCTCGTTGGGATGCTGCGCGAGCACGACGACGAGATCGGCCTGGCGCCGCAACCGGGCGTGGCGGATCTCGAACGACTCGTCGCGCGAATGCGCGATGCTGGCTTGCGGGTCGAACTTCGCATCGAAGGGACGCCGTGCCCGGTCCCGATGGGGGTCGACCTCTCCGCCTACCGCGTCGTCCAGGAGGCGTTGACGAACGCGCTGAAGCACGCCGGCGCCGCCGCGGCGCTCGTCACCCTTCGCTACGGCGAGCGCGACCTCACGGTCGAGGTGACAGACGAGGGGCCTGGTCGCGCGGAGCAGCCCGGCGGGCACGGGTTGATCGGGATGCGCGAGCGCGTCGGCATCTTCGGGGGAACGTTCGAAGCTGGTCCTCGCGAGAGCGGCGGCTTCGCGGTCCGCGCTCTCCTTCCCTTCGAGGGAACCGTTTGACGTCGGTTCTGCTCGCCGACGATCAGGCGCTCGTCCGCGGCGGGTTCAGGTTGATCCTCGATGCCCAGGAGGACCTGGAAGTCGTCGGCGAAGCAGATGACGGGCGCGCGGCGATCGAAGCGGCACGCTCACTCCGGCCCGACATCGTGCTGATGGACGTCCGCATGCCCGAGCTGGACGGCATTGCGGCGACCAGGGTGATCGTGTCGGAGCAGCTGGCAAGTCACGTGCTCGTGCTGACGACGTTCGACGAGGACCGAGTCGTCTGGGACGCGATGGCGGCGGGCGCGAGCGGCTTTCTGCTCAAGACGGCGCCGCCCGTGCAGCTGGTCGATGCCGTGCGAACGGTGGCCGCGGGCGAGGCGTTGCTCGCGCCCACCGTGACGCGGCGGCTGATCGAGGAGTTCGTCCGCCGGCCGCCACCCGGTGATTCCTCGCCCGAGCGCCTCGCGGCCCTGACCGACCGCGAGCGCGAGGTGATGGCGCTGATCGCCCGCGGGCTCTCCAACGGCGAAATCGCGGAACGGCTCTTTCTCAGCGGCGCTACCGTCAAGACGCACGTGAACCGGATCCTCGGGAAGCTCGACCTTCGTGACCGCGTCCAGGCGGTGGTGCTCGCGTACGAAACAGGCCTCGTTCGCCCTGGCGACTAGAGCGTCTACGCTCGCGCGATGCAACTGAGCGGCAGGCTCGGCGCACTCGCGGAGCGCAACTTCCGGCTCGTCTTCTCCTCGACGACGATCTCGGCGATCGGGGACGGCGTCGCGTCGATCGCGCTCGTGTTCGCGGTGCTGCACATCGCGCACGACTCGCCCACGGCGGTCGGCGTTGTGCTCGCGTGCCGTCAGGTCGCAGCCGCGGCGATCGCGCTCGCGGCCGGCGTCCTTGCCGACCGCCTTCCCCGCCACACCGTCCTGGTCGCTGTGGCCGGCGTGCAGGCGGTGGTGCAGGCGATCGTCGGCGCGCTGCTCGTGACCGGCCACGCGACGGTGGGGTTGCTTGCAGGGCTGGGCGTCGTCTACGGCCTTGCGGACGGATTTGTCATCCCGGCACAGAACGGTCTCATCCCGGCGGTGATCAGCGCTGTTCGCTTGCAGCAGGCGAACGCCTTGCTCGGGCTCAGCCGCTCGATCCTTGGCTTCGCGGCACCGGTGCTCGGCGGTCTGCTCGTCGCGGCGGGGAGCCCCGGCGGCGCCATCCTGATCGATGCCGCGAGCTTCGCCGTCGCCGCAGTGCTGCTCGCACGTGTGCGCGTCGAGCCGCGTGAGGATGTCGTCGAACCGGAGCCGTTCCTGCGCGAGCTGCGGGAAGGTTGGTCCGAGTTCCGCCGGCAGCGCTGGATCTTCAACACGATCGTGTTCTTTGGCATCGGCAACTTCGCCGGGCAGGCGTGGGGCGTGCTCGCGCCACTCGTGATGAAGGAGCACTACAACGGCGCGTCGACCTACGGCATCGTGCTCGGGATGTTCGGCGCGGGGATGGTGATCGGCGGATTGGTCGTGTTGCGTTGGCGCCCGGCGCGGCCCTTGCTGGTCTCGTGCCTCAGTGCTCTGCCGTTCGGGCTCGGCGCCTGGATGATCGCGTTCCTCGTGCCCTTGCCCGTCCTGCTCGCGGCGCAGTTCGTGGCAGGCATCGGGCTCGCGATCCATCTGGCGCTCTGGTTCACCGTCTTCCAGCAGCAGGTGCCCGAAGCCGCACGTTCGCGCGTCAGCTCATACGACGCCCTTGGCTCGTTCGTGCTGATTCCCCTCGGCACAGCCGCCGCCGGGCCGGTCGCGGGCGCAATCGGCGTCAAGGAGGCGTTGATCGCATCGGGCGTGATCACCGTGGCGACGAACCTGCTGGTGGTCGCTCAGCCGGTGGTCTGGACGATTCGACAGCCCGAGCCGGCGGCTGCATGAAGAAGCGGCTGGACCTGCTGCTCGTCGAGCGCGGGCTTGCGGAGTCCCGCGCCCAGGCGCAGGCGCTCGTGATGGCGGGCCGCGTGCCTGGACACTCGAAGCCGGGCGAGCAGGTTGCGGATGACATTCCGCTCGAGGTCGACGCCCCGCCGCCGTACGTGTCCCGCGCAGGGCACAAGCTTGCGAACGCGCTCGACGCATTCGGGATCGACGTCACCGGCGTCGATGCATTGGACGTCGGCGCCTCGACGGGCGGGTTCACCGATGTGCTCCTGCAGCGCGGCGCGGCGCGGGTGATCGCCCTCGACGTCGGTTACGGGCAGCTGCACTCGAAGATCCGAGACGACTCGCGCGTGGTCGTCCTCGAGCGCGTCAACGCTCGCTCGCTGACGGAGCTGCCGTTTGCGCCGCAGCTCGTGACGTGCGACGTCTCGTTCATCTCGGTCAAGCTGGCGCTGCCACCGGCGCTCGCGCTCGCGGCGCCCGGTTGGCAAGCGCTCGTGCTCGTGAAGCCCCAGTTCGAAGCCGGCCGCGCAGAAACGCCGAAAGGCGTCGTGCGGGACGCCGGTGTCCAGCGACGTGTCGTGACGGAAGTTGCAGACGCGCTGCTCGCGAGCGGGGGTGAGCCGCGCGGGGTCATAGACTCTGGCTTGCCCGGTCCGAAGGGAAATCATGAGTTCGTCCTCTACCTCGTCCACAGAGAGCACCCCGAACGACCGGCCGATCTCGACCGGTGGATCGCCGATGCCGTCGGTTAAGCGCGCTGCCGTTGTCACCATCGAGCGTGACGGCGCCGACGAAGCGCTCACGCGGCTACGCGCCGTTGCAGAGCGCAATGGCGTCGACCTCGTGGACGGAGACGACGCGGACATCGCAATCGTGCTGGGCGGCGACGGGACGATGCTGCGTGCACTCGCACGTTTCCTCGGGACCGGCGTCCCCGTCATCGGCGTCAACTACGGACGCGTCGGCTTTCTGACCGCGATCCCGGCCGACGAGCTCGAATCCGGCGTCGAGCGCGTCTTTGCCGGCGAGTACCGGTGTATGGAGCTCTCGACGCTCGAGGCAACCGTCAACGGGACGACCAAGGTCGCGGTCAACGACGTCGTCGTTGCTGGAGGGACGCTGGGACGGATGGTCGAGATCGGCTATTCGATCGGCGGCGAGGATCTCGGCCATCAGCCGTGCGACGGGCTGATCTGCGCGACGCCGACCGGCTCGACGGCGTACAACCTCTCGAACGGCGGCCCGGTGCTCGTCTGGGGACTCGACGCACTGGTGCTGACCTTCGTCGCGCCGCACGCGCTCGTGATTCGGCCGCTAGTCGTGCCACGCGGGCCGGACGTGATGATCCACAACCTCACGCCGGACCTCGACGCGACGGTGCTCGTCGACGGACAGCCCGTCGGGACGCTCGCGAGCGGAGAAGAGGTAGTCGTGAGAGTGGGGAGCCAGCACTGCCTCCTGGCCACGCTCCCGGAGGTCACCTTCTTCAGCCGGTACGCCGCGACGTTCGGGCGGTAGGACACTGGCCCAGGCGAGGCTGTACTCTCGGCGCAAGACGCTGATGACCAAGCCCGGCGCAACGCTCGTTGTTCGCACGGCCGTGATGGCTGACGCGCCCTCGGTCGCCGCAATCGGGCGGGTCGCGTTCCCTGCGGTGCACAACGATGTTGTCGGTCCTGAGTTCGCCGCCGTCGTGGTCGAGCAGACGTACTCGATCGAGGCGCTGACGGAATGCATCACGCGGTGCACGGCCGCCATCGACGCGGAATTCCTGGTCGCCGAACAGGACGGCGACGTGATCGGCTACCTGCACTACGACTCCGAAGGGCCCGAGCCCGAACTCCACCGCATCTATGTCGATCCTGGCCGGAAGCGAGGTGGTGTGGGCAGCGCTCTGATGCGAGAGCTACACGCTCGCCTGCCGCCCGGTAGGCAGTACGTCCTTTTCGTCGCAGAGGCGAACACGGACGCGCAGGCCTTCTACCAGCGTCACGGACTGGTTGTCGAGCGCAAGGTTGAGGGCGGCAGTCACCTCGCAATAGGCACGAAAGTCGATGTGCCACCACCAGCGCCCGCCCTCCTGATGCGTTATCCAGCGAGCCCCACCTGACGCTCGACGCGGCCGGCGCGCTCAGGGAACATTCCGCATTGCGCGTTCGCGTATGCGTTGAGCGACCGGAATGCTCGAATCTGGTTCGCGCCAGATCGCCTGAGGCGACGCGGCGACTGCGTTCGGTGGCGCGAATCAGGTTCGGAACCACAAGGCCGAACCTGATTCGGCGGTGCCCGGCGCATCCGCACCGCCGGTGACGCACAGGCCGAACCAGATTCGAGCCGTTGCGCTGGGCAGCCCGAAACCCTCAACATGACGGCGATGTCGCTCACGTCGAAGAGCAGAGCAACCACTTCCGCGCGTTCAATCGCGGGCTCGGACATCGACTGGAGGGTGCTTTGCCGGGTGCGCCGAGCGCATTCCGCGGTTCCGGCCGGGCTCGTGCAGACCGCGGCTCGATGCGTGGAAGGTCCAAGCCCGCCGTTCCGGACGATGACGCCCGCAGGTGCCCTCCCTACGATGGTGGGGTGCTCCGGTCCCTGCGCATCTCGAATCTCGTCCTCATCCGTGAGGCAGAGCTCGACCTCGCCACCGGCCTGAACGCGATCACCGGCGAGACGGGCGCGGGCAAGACGATCCTCACGAACGCGATCGGGCTCCTGCTCGGTGCAAAGGGCGACGCGGCGCTGATCGGGGCGGCGGGCGATGAGGCGTACGTCGAGGCCGAGTTCGACGGTGTCGACGACGACGCCCTCGGCGCGCTCGCCGAGCTGCGGCCGGAGGGGGAGGACGGTCTCGTGCTCGCGCGGCGGATCTTCGCCGACGGGCGCACGCGCGCCTACGCCTGGGGACGCAGCGCGGCCCGCGAAGACGTGGCAGCGGCCGCCGAGGCGCTGATCGCGATGAGCGGCCAGTTCGAGCAGCGGCGGCTCGCGCGGCCGGCCTACCAGCGCGGCGTGCTCGATGCATTCGCCGGGACCGACGTGCGCGCGGCCCAGCGCGCCTGGCGCGAGCTGCAGGCGACGCGACGCGCGTATGACGAGCTGACGCGCGACGCCGATGCGGCGGAAGCCCGGCTGGAAGAGCTGCGGCGGCTCGCCGAGGACACCGACGGCTTGCAGGCCGACCGCGAAGACGAGCTGCGCGCCGAGCGCGAGCGGCTGCGCCACGTCAGCGAGCTGGCGGAGGGAGCCGCGGCGGCGGCGGCCGCACTGACGCCCGAGGACGGCGAAGGGGCAGCGGATCTCACCGGCGCGGCCGAGCGCGCGGTCGCGCCGCTGGAGCGCTTGGCCCCCGAGCTTCAGGCTGCCGGCGACGCACTGCGCCAAGCGGAGCTTCAGCTGCGAGAGACGGCCTCCGACCTGCAGGCGTTCCTCCATTCGCTGCAGGCCGAGCCGGGGCGCCTCGAAGAGGTCGAGGGCGAGCTGGAGTCGTTCTCCGACCTCCGGCGCCGGCATCGGGCGCAGACGTTCGCCGAGCTGCTCGAGCGCGGGGAGGAGGCGCGTCGTGAGCTCGCTGCGCTCGAGGAGGGCCACGACCCCGTGCGTGCAGCCGAGCTGGCCCTCGAACAGGCGCAAAGGGAGGTCGACCGCATCCATGCGGCCTTGCGGAAGGCGCGCCGGAAGGCAGCCGACCCGTTCGCCAAGGCCGTGGCCGCCGAGCTGCAGGGGATCGGCCTCGGCGACGGCGAGTTCCAGGTCGTGCTCACCGAGCGCGATCCGGGAGCGACCGGCGCCGACGAGGTCGCGTTCCTGATCCGGCCGAACGGAGGCCTGCCCTTCGGGCCGGTCGCCGAGACGGCCTCGGGCGGCGAGCTGTCACGCGTCGCCCTCGCGATCGCCGCGGTCGCGGGCGGCGAGACGATGGTCTTCGACGAGATCGACGCCGGCATCGGCGGCACGACCGCGCACGGCGTCGCGGAGACACTGCGGCGCCTGGCTGAGCGGGCGCAGGTCGTGACGATCACGCACCTGCCGCAGATCGCCACGGTCGCCGACAAGCACTTCAGCGTCGAAAAGGTCCCGGGCGATCCCACACACACGCAGATCGAGCCGCTCGACGACGCACAGCGCCGCGATGAGATCGAGCGGATGCTCGGCGGAGCGGAGTTCCTCGCTTCGATCGAACGGCAGTAGCGGTGACCGAGGCCACTCTCGAGCTCCTCGCGCCGCGTGAAGACGTCTGGTCGTTCCTGGCCGAGCCCTACCACCTCTCGGACTGGTGGCCGGGGATCACGGGCATCGAGCCGGATCGCCGTGGCTTCGCTCCCGGTGCGCGCTGGAAGGTGATCGCGACGAAGCGGAATGTCTTCATCGGGCCGCGGCCGACGGAGACGATGCTCCTGATCCGGGAGATCGATCCCTATGAACGCTGGACGTGGCACCTCCTCCGGCCGAAGACCGATGTCGAGATTCGCCTGCGCAGCATCGATGAAGCGCGAACTGAGGTGAGAATCGTCGTGAGCAACGGATCCGCGAGCGCGGCGCTGAAGCGGCTCTACGACCTCGTGCAGACCGCAGCGACGCTCTGAGTGCGCCGTCCTGATCGCCGCCTACGATCGGCGGGTGACGATTTTCGGGAACGGGCCGAGACCGCTGGTAGGATGGAGTTCCGTGAATCGTCTCACGGGCCCAGGCCGCCGGAACGCCATCGCACTGGCAGGCCTCGTCGGCCTCGACGAGCAGGCTTTTCAGGTTCAGATCAGCGAACGGACGCCGGCGCTGCGCCGCGTCGACGAATGGGGGCCGGGGTCATGAGCGCGAAGTACGTCTTTGTCACGGGCGGCGTGATGTCGTCACTTGGGAAGGGGATCACCGCGTCCTCACTCGGCCGCCTGCTCAAGGCGCGCGGGCTCAAGGTGCAGGTGCAGAAGTTCGACCCGTACATCAACGTCGATCCGGGGACGATGAGCCCGTTCCAGCACGGCGAGGTGTTCGTGACCGAGGATGGCGCAGAGACTGATCTCGACATCGGCCATTACGAGCGCTTCATCGACGAGAACCTGTCGCGCGCCGCCAACCACACGGCCGGCGCGGTCTGGGACCGCGTGCTGCGCAAGGAGCGCAAGGGTGAGTACCTCGGCTCGACCGTGCAGGTGATCCCGCACATCACGAACGAGATCAAGGCGCGCATCCGTTCGGTGGCCGAGGCGACCGACACCGACGTGGTGATCACCGAGATCGGCGGCACCGTCGGCGACATCGAGTCCAATCCGTTCCTCGAGGCGATCCGCCAGTTCCGGCGCGAGGTCGGCCCCGAGAACGTCATCTACATGCACGTCACCCTCGTTCCCTACATCGACACCGCGGGCGAGCTGAAGACGAAGCCGACCCAGCACTCCGTCAACGAGCTCCGCCGCATCGGTATCCACCCCGACGTGCTCGTGTGCCGCTCGACCGAGCCGTTGCCGCGCGAGATTCGCGAGAAGATCGCGCTCTTCGCCGACGTCGACGTCGACGCGGTGATCACGAATCCCGATGTCGCAGACGTCTATCTCGTCCCGCTCGCGCTGCAGGAGCAGGGGCTCGACGAGCTGGTCGTGCGCAAGCTCGGCATCGAGGCCCCGCCCGCCGAACTCGGCGAGTGGCTGGAGCTGACCAAGCGGATCAACCAGCGCAACGAGTCGATCGAGATCGCGCTCGTCGGCAAGTACGTGAAGCTGCACGACGCGTATCTCTCGGTCCACGAGGCGCTCAAGCACGCAGGCATCCACAACGGCGCGCGCGTCCACGTGCGCTGGGTGGATGCCGAGGACATGAGCCTGGAAGAAGCACGCGCCGCGCTCGCGGGCGTCGACGGTGTGCTCGTGCCCGGCGGCTTCGGCTCACGCGGCTGGGAAGGCAAGATCCTCGCCTGCCGCGTCGCACGCGAGGACGAGATCCCGTATCTCGGCATCTGCCTCGGCATGCACGTCGCGGTCTCCGAGTTCGCTCGCCACGTCTGTGACCTCGACGGCGCCAACTCCACGGAGATGGACCCCGAGACGCCGTTCCCGGTGATCGACCTGCTGCCGGAGCAAAAGGAGGTCGAGGACCTCGGGGGGACGATGCGCCTCGGCGCGCAGGCCGTCGAGCTCGGCGAAGGAACACGCACGCGCGAGGTCTACGGCGAGTCGGTGATCTCCGAGCGGCATCGCCATCGCTACGAGGTGAACAACGCCTATCGGCAGCAGTTGGTGGACGGCGGCCTCGTGATCAGCGGCACCTTCCAGGAAGGTCGGCTGGTCGAGATCGTCGAGCTGCCGGACCATCCGTGGTTCGTCGCGTCGCAGTTCCACCCCGAGTTCAAGTCGCGGCCCACGCGCCCAGCGCCCCTCTTCCGCGAGTTCGTTGCGGCCGCGCTCGACCGGGCCCGCACACGTGCCGGTTCAGGCGTCGAAGTCGCGTAAGCCCTAGATCGCAGCGCCGACCGAGACGAAGACCGGCATGCCGGCCACGATCGTCGCGCCGGCGACGTAGCTGAACTCGACGGTCGTTTCGTCCTTGCGCGTGAGCGTGGACGTGCCGAGGTGCGTTCCCGCCTGGCGCATCTCGCTCCACTCATCGCTTGCCTCGGTGTAGCGGGCGACGTCGCTGACGTGGAGGCCGAGCAGTTCCTCCCGGGTGTAGCCAAGCAATGAGCACGCGGCCTGATTGACCGCGACGTACTTGCCGTTCTCGTCGGCGACGAATACTGCGGCCGGCCCGTTCTCGATTGCCTCACCGAGGAGGGAGGTCTGGATCAGCGGCTCGGAAACACCCATCACCTACGACAAAGTTCAGCAGGTTCGCCACGGCTGTGCAAGAGGTATCGGCAGAGTTGAGCCAGAGGCCCTCCAACGACAGTGATGCGCGTAGGATCACCGTCCGGTGCCGCCGGACGTCCTCGATCTGTTCCTTGAGCTCGCTGCGGTCCCGAGCCCGCCGGGAGAGGAGCGGGCGGTGGCCGACCTCGTCAGCCGCTATCTGCGCGACTGCGGCCTCGACGTCGACGAGGACGGCTGCGGGCCTGAGATCGGCTCGACGATGGGCAACCTCTACACCCGGATCCCTCCCACCAGTGAAGGGGAGCCGCTCTTCCTGTGCGCGCACCTCGACACCGTGCCGCCGACGGCTGCGATCGAGCCGGTCGTCGAGGAGGGGGTCGTTCGCAACGCGGCCGGCACGATCCTCGGGGCAGACAACAAGGCCGCCGTCGCTGCGATGCTCGACGCGGGGCGCCGTGTGCTCGCCGAAGGACGGCCGCACGCGGGCATCGAGCTGGTGTTCACGCCGAAGGAGGAGGTTGGGCTGATCGGCGCGTACGCTTTCGATCACACGCGACTGCACGCGAAGGTCGGCTATGTCTATGACCAGGCGGCGCCGGTCGGGGTCGTCATCCTCGGCGCGCCGTACTCGCAGTCGATGGAAGTGACGTTTCACGGTCGCGCCGCGCACTCGGGCATGCATCCGGACGAAGGGCGGTCGGCGATCCTCGCAGCCGCGCGCGCGATCTCCGAGATGCGACTCGGCCGCGTCGACGAGGACTCGACCGCGAATGTCGGGACGATCCAGGGCGGCACCGCAACGAACATCGTCCCCGAGTGGTGCACGTTTGTCGCGGAGGCCCGCTCGCAGGACGAGCGCAAGCTCGCCGACCTCGTGCAGGAGATGCAGGACGCGGTCACCTTTGCCGCCGGCGTCGCCGAGTGCGACGTGGAGACGGTCTTGCGCAAGAGCTATCGCGGGTACCGCTTCGCCAAGAGCGATTACGCCGTCGCGTTGGCTGCGGATGCGCTCGCGCGCAGCGGACACACGGTGAGCTACGACGTGTCGGGCGGCGCTGCAGACGCGAACGTGTTCAACGAACGAGGCCTCACCTGCGTCAATCTCGCGAACGGGATGACCGATATCCACACGCCGGCAGAGCACATCACGGTCGCCGACCTCGAGGCGATGGTGGACGTGACCCTCGCGCTGTTCGACGCCGCGCTCCTTTGATGGAGGAACGGCGGCTCGGCCCGGTGGTCGGCCTCGGCACATGGAACACATTCGGCGGCGACGCGGGTCTCGCGCGTCAGGTCGTGACTGCCGCGTTCGAGGGCGGAACGCGCCTCTTCGACTCTTCCCCGATGTATCGCGGTGCGGAGGCTGCGCTCGGTTCCGCTCTGGCAGGGCTGCGGGCCGACGCTGTCGTGGCGACCAAGATCTGGGCGACGTCGCTCGAAGAAGGACGGGAGCAATTCGCGCGGCAACTCGACTGGTACGACGGGCATGTCGACGTCGAACAGATCCACAACCTGGTGCTGTGGCGGGAGCATCTGGAATGGCTGCGCGAAGAGCAGGACGCGGGCCGCATCGGCAAGGTCGGGGTCACGCACTATCAGCGGCTCGCGTTCGGCGAGCTTGCCGACGCGCTTCGCACGCGCGCGTTCCAGGTGCTGCAGATCCCGTACAACCCGTGGGAGCGTGAGTGCGAGCGGGAGCTGCTGCCGTTGGCCGCGGAGCTCGGGGTGGCGGTGATCGCGATGCGGCCGCTCGGAGGCTCGGGAGAGGATCGGCGGCGCCGGATCGACCTGACCGACGCCCAGAAGTCCGAGCTCGGTGTCGAGTCCTGGGCCGAGGCGCTCCTGAACTGGGCGCTCGGCGACGAGCGCATCGACTCCGTGATCCCGGCGACGAAGAGCCCGGAACGCGCCCGTACCAACGCGCGGGCGGCGGATGGGCCACGCTTCACGCCGGGGCAGCGCGCGCTCGTCGAGCGACTCGCTCAGTAGAAGGCGGAGGTGTCGACGCGGCTGAGCAGCTCGTCGCCGCGCAGGTAGCGGCGGAGGTTCTCCGCGAAGAGCTCGACGATGCGTTCGTTCTCGTGCCAGGAGAGTGCGGCGGTGTGCGGGCTGATGATCACGTTCTCCAGCTCCCAGAGCGGGCTCTCCAGCGGCAGCGGCTCCTTGGCGGTGACGTCGAGCGCAGCGCCGGCGAGCTTGCCCGAACGCAGCGCGTCGATCAGCGCTTCCTCGTCGACGACCTTGCCGCGGCCGACGTTGACGAAGACGGCCCCGTTGCGCATACGTTCGATCGTCTCGCGGTCGATCAGCCCGCGTGTCTCGTCGGTCAGCGGCAGGGTGACGACGATCGCGTCCGCGGCGTCGACGAGCTCACGCAGCTGCTCGGGCGGATGCATTGACTCGACGTGGGGCACGTGCTCGGCGAGGACCCGCTTGACGCCGATCACGCGCATGCCGAACGCGCTGGCCAGGCGAGCCACCTCGGCCCCGATCGCACCGACGCCGACGACGAGCAGCGTCTGGCCGCGTAGCTCCCCGGTCGGATAGTGCTCCCAGCTGCGACGCATCGCATCGCGACGGAGGCGCGGCAGCCCTTTGGCGAAGGCGAGCAGGCCGAAGATGCTCCACTCGGCGAGCGGCACCGCGTGGACGCCGCTCGCGCTCGAGATCGCGACGCGCTGCAGCTCTTCCGTGGTGAGCTCGGCGCGCCGCACCTGTTGACCGGCCCCCGCTGCCGTCGCCTGCACGAAGCGGAGGGCCGGGGCGGTACGGACCGCCCAGGCGAGTCGCTCGGGCGACTCGGCCGGGATCCCGAACAGCACCTCGGCTGCGGCGACAAGAGCCGCGAAGCGCTCCTCTTGCTCAGGCGTCCGCTCGAAGCCCTCCTGGCCGTGATGGTCGGACGGGTAGCGGGGTTGCGGGAGCAGCTCGGCCTCGAAGCGCACGTCCAGCCGCTCGTCGACGGCGCGGAGACGTTCGACAAGCTCGACCTCGAGGGGCGAGGCGATCACGACAGGCACCTGGCTCACGGCATCGTTTTATCCATCTCGGGAAGAAGCCGCCGCATGGACCGCGAGGTCGTCTTCGAAGGAAGGATCTTCGACGTCGTCCGCAAGGACGGGTGGGAGATCGTTGAGCACCGCGATGCCGTGGCGATCGTTCCCGTCAGCGAGGGCCACGTGATCCTCGTGCGTCAGCCGCGCCCCGCGGTGGGCGGCAAGGTGCTCGAGCTCCCCGCCGGCCTGTGCGACGACGGCGAGGCGCCGCTCGAGAG
>Ga0070660_100002341_pt1 | contig 13018 bp, 8 predicted proteins | sample KBSC33metaG_FD_64670 | JGI IMG/M metagenome (GOLD analysis project Ga0070660, IMG submission 64670) | Corn rhizosphere microbial communities from Kellogg Biological Station, Michigan, USA - KBS C3-3 metaG | ecosystem: Host-associated > Plants > Roots > Rhizosphere > Soil ... | reverse complement strand
AGAAGGCGCGGTCGGCCTCGCAGCCGCGGGCGTAGGCCAGGATAACCGGCAAGGTCATCTTGCCGTCGCGGAAGTCGTCGCCGACGCCCTTGCCCATGGTCGCGGCGTCGGATGCATAGTCGATAACATCGTCGCTTAACTGGAAGGCAATGCCGAGATTGCGACCGTAGCATTCGAGCGCCAGCTCAGCGTCTTCGCTCGCCTCCGCGACAACGGGCGAGACTCGGCACGCCGCTGCAAAGAGCGCCGCCGTCTTGGCGCTGATGATATCAAGATAATGATCCTCGTCGGTGTCGATACGCCGCTGGGCGGTGAGCTGATCGACCTCGCCCTCGGCGATGACCGCCGAAGCGTGGCTGAGGATGCGGAGCACGCGTAGTGACCCGTCTTCGACCATCAGCTCGAAGGCGCGGCTGAACAGAAAATCGCCGACAAGCACGCTCGCGGGATTGCCCCAGATGAGGTTGGCGGTGCGCTTGCCGCGGCGCATCCCCGAACCGTCGACGACATCGTCGTGAAGAAGGGTCGCAGTATGGATGAACTCGACCGCTGCAGCGAGCTTGTGGTGGCGCGTCCCGGGGTATCCGAGCAGCGCCGCGCAGGCGAGGGTGAGCATCGGCCGCATGCGCTTGCCGCCGCCGGCAATCAGATGCCCCGCGAGCTCGGGGATCAGCGCGACCTTGCTTTGCATCCGCTCGAGGATGACAGCGTTGACGCCGTTCATGTCGCTGGTGACGAGAGTCATCAAAGGATCCAGGGACGGCGAGCGCTGAGCGCTTAGCGGGAGGATCGTTGCAGTCACGGCGCTGCCCTAGCCGGACAGCGCCACTTTATCAAAAACCCCTACCAGACGTGAACGCGCTCCTCGGGCGGCAGATAAAGCTTGTCGCCGGGCTGGACGTTGAACGCCTTGTACCAGGGGTCGAAATTGCGGACGATCCCGTCGACCCTATACTGCTCAGGGCTGTGCGGGTTGCTGAGCAATTGCTGGCGTAGCGAACCCTCGCGGCGCTTGCCCTGCCAGGCCTGGGCATAGGCGATGAAGAAACGCTGGTCCCCGGTGAAGCCGTCGAGCACCGGCGGCTCCCCGTGGCGGGCGACATAGCGGCGGTAGGCCGCATAAGCCGTCTCCAAGCCACCGAGATCGGCCAGGTTCTCGCCGAGCGTCAGTTTCCCTTTGATGTGCACGCCGGGTAGCGGCTCATACTGGTCGAACTGCTTGGCGAGCCGGTCGGCCTTGACCTTGTACTTGGCGGCGGTCGCCGGGGTCCACCAGTCGCGCAGCCGTCCCTGAGGATCGAACTGGCGACCTTCGTCGTCGAAGCCGTGGCCCATCTCGTGCCCCAAGGTCGTTGCCCCGGTCTCGGCATAATTGACCGCCGCGTCGGCATTGGCGTCGAAGAAAGGCGGCTGGAGGATCGCGGCAGGGACGGTGATCTGGTTCAGCGTTGGATCGTAATAAGCGTTCACCGTCTGTGGCGTCATCTCCCACAGCGTCCGGTCGACCGGCTTGGGGAAATGGTCGAGCTGGTACTGCCACTGGAAGTTCTCGCTCGCGACCTCGTTGGCGAGCGCATCGTCGCGGCGGATGTTGAGCTTCGAATAATCGATCCATTTGACCGGGTGGCCGATGCGCGGATCGAAAGCGGCCAGCTTAGCAAGCGCCGCCTTGCGGGTTGCCTCGTCCATCCACGAGGCGTTGGAGATTTTCTCGGCACAGGCCGCGCGCATATCGTCGACCAGCTCCTGCGCCTCACGCGCAGTCTCCGCCGGCCAATGCTCGGCAACATAGAGTTGGCCGACCGCTTCGCCGAGGCTGTCGTCGAGCATCTGGATCCCGCGCTTCCAGCGGGCGCGCTGTTCAGGGACGCTGCTTAGCGTCTTGCCATAGAAGTTGAAGTGCGCGTCATCGAACGCGCGCGGCAGGACGTCGGAATGGTCGCTGATAAAGCGGAAGGCGAGATACTCTTTCCAGGTTGAAAGCGGCACATCGGCGAGCCGCCGGCCGGCAGCGGCGACGGCGCTCTTCTCGGCAACGTCGACTTTCTTTGCAGCTCCAAGGCCAGCCGCGCGAAGCGCGTCCCGCCAATCGACCTGCGGCACCAGCTTCTGGAGCTGGGCGATGGTCATCACATTGTGGGTGGCGACCGGGTCGCGGCGGCGTTCGGGCGCCCACTGATCCTGCGAGATGCGGGTCTCGAGCGCGAGAATGCGATCGGCGCGGCCTGCGGGATCGGACAGGCCCGCGAGCTTGCCGGTCTCGACGACATACTGGCGGTAGGCAGTGCGGATCGATTCGTACTTGTCGCCCTTCAGCAGATAATAATCGCGTGTCGGGAGCCCGAGCTGCGCCTGGCTGATCCGCACCTCATACCGGTTGGTATTGTCCTGGTCGGTCCCGATCCCGACCGAAATCGGCGCCGCGTAGGATGGCTGCGCCATCAGCCTGACTAGCTGGCGGCGGTTCGAAACGGCGTCGATTTTGGCGAGATAGGGCCTCAGTGGCGCGAGACCGCGCGCGTCGATGCCGCTCTGGTCCATCCAGGCCGCATAAGCATCGCCGATTTTCTGCGCGGTGGGCGAGCTTGGATGCGCGGCCGCGTTTTCGACCATCTTGCGCACCTGCAGCTCGATCTCGTCGGGCAGGTCGTAATTGTAGCCGGCGGCGGTCTTGTCGGCAGGGATGGGATGGTTCTTGAGCCAGGTGCCTTCGGCATATTGGAAGAAGCCATCGCCCGGTTTGACCGACCGGTCCATGTCCTGGAGCTCGAGCCCCCAGGGTGCGTAGCGGGGAGCCGCACCAAGCGCCGGAACTGCTCCGGCCATCGCGCCCGCGAGCAGCAAGTATCGGAAAGACATAGATTAATCCCCAACCCAGAATCGTGTGTTCGATAGCTAGTATGCGGCGGGCCGCGTGCAATGGCGTTTCGACGAAACGGCGGTCGAGCTAGCCGGCGGGAAGGCTGAGCCGGGCAAGCAACCCACCCAGGTCCTCGCTCTCCTCGAGCCGGACCGAGCCGCCGTAAATCTCGGCGACGTCGCGGACGATTGCGAGGCCAAGGCCAGTGCCGGGTTTGCCGGTCGTGTCTAGGCGAGCCCCACGCGTGAATAGTTCGCCGCGCCTTTCCTCTGGAATGCCAGGCCCATCGTCCTCGACGACGATGTCGACCGTCTCGTCCCTCGGCTCGACCGTGACGAACACGCGCCCTCCGCCATATTTGGCGGCATTCTCGACCAGGTTGCCGAGCATTTCGTCGAGGTCCTGGCGCTCGACGCGGACCTGCGCCTGATGATCGCCGGCAATGTCGACAGTGACGTTGTCGTAGAGCCTGCAGACGGCACGCTCGACCGCCTCGAGGCTGTCCCAGACGGTAGCGCGCGAATGGGCGCTAGCCCGGCGGCCGATTGCGCGGGCCCGTGCGAGGTGGTGATCGATCTGCCGACGCATCGCGGCGGATTCGCGGATCACGGTGGCATCGAGGTCACCGGAATCGGCCGTCGCCGCGTTGGTAATCACCGTGAGCGGGGTCTTGAGCGCATGGGCGAGGTTTCCCGCATGGCGTCGCGCTTCTTCCGCCTGCGCCTCGCTGTGGGCGAGGAGCTGGTTGATCTCCTCGGTGAGCGGACGGATCTCGACCGGGAAATCGTCGCCGATCCGCGTCTTGTCGCCGGAACGAATGTCCGCGACCTCGTTGCGAACACGCCGCAGCGGCCAGAGGCCATAAAACGTCTGCAGCGCAGCAAGGATCAACAAGCCGATCCCGAGCGCGAGGAAGCTCCAGAACAAGGTGAGCCGCAGCCGGTGGATCTGATCGTTGATGGACTCACGCGACTGCGCGACCTGGAACCGCCAGCGGACGGGTGAGCCCGGCAGGATCGCGTCGCGCTCGGCGATCCGCAGCGGCTCCGCCTGGCCGCGGGTCGAGAATTCGTCACTGTCGTAGAGATGGGGCTTGAGGTCAGCATGGGCATCGCTGACGCGCAGCCTGCGGTCCCAGAGCGACCGCGACGGAAAGGTTTCCGCCCCGGCGCCGCTGATCTGGAAGTAAAGCCCCGAATAAGGCTCGACGAAGCGCTGGTCGGCCGGCGGCCGGTTGAACCGGACCTCGCCATCGGGCCCGATTTCGGATGAAGTGATCATCGAGTTGAGGACGAACACCAGCTGGTTGTCGAAGCTGGCGACAATCGAACGCGTCAGCACCCGGTCGAGCGCGAAGCCTCCGATCAGCAGCAGCGCGGCAATCCACAGACCGGCGACGCCGATCATGCGCCGGCTCAGCGAGCCGACGTGTCGTCTCCGGCTTCGCGGCTTCGCGGCAGGCTTAGCCTCCGCCGCGGTCAAGGCGGCGGATTCGTCGTTCACGCAGGTTCTTCCAGACTATATCCGAGGCCGCGGATGGTCGTGATCACGTCCGCGCCGAGCTTCTTGCGGATCCGGGTCACGAACACTTCGATCGTGTTCGAATCGCGGTCGAAATCCTGGTCGTAAATATGCTCGATGAGCTCGGTGCGGCTGACGACCTTGCCCTTGTGGTGCATCAGGTACGAGAGCAGCTTGTACTCCTGCGCGGTCAGCTTCACCGGCTCGCCGGCCTTGGTCACCTTGCCCGAGCGTGTGTCGAGCCGAATGTCGCCGGCGGTGAGCTCGCTGGATGCATTGCCCGACGAACGGCGGATCAACGCACGGAGGCGGGCGATCAGCTCCTCGGTCTGGAAGGGTTTGGCGAGATAATCGTCGGCGCCGGCGTCCAGCCCGGCGACCTTGTCCGACCAGCTGTCGCGCGCGGTGAGCACGAGGACGGGCATCTTGCGACCCTCCTTGCGCCAGCGGTCGAGCACGGTCAGGCCGTCGACCTCGGGCAGCCCGAGGTCGAGGATGACCGCGTCATAGCTCTCGGTCGAACCGAGATAGTGGCCGTCTTCGCCGTCGGTGGCGAGGTCGACGGCATAGCCGGCACCTTCGAGCGTTGAGCGCAGCTGCCGCCCGAGGTTGGGTTCGTCTTCGACGATAAGGACACGCATTCAATGCTCCCCGGAGCGGTTCATCTTCGCGCCGTCAACCCGTCGTGCGGCGAGAAGTTGCTTATCCGGAACAACTGGGAACTGCGGTCCAAATGTCAATTGAAAGGTGGATCAGCGTCCGCGCGAGCGGCGGATCACGCGGCCCTGACCGTCCACGTCGACCCAGATGACGCGCCCGTTCTGCATGAACTTGAAACGATAGGTGTCGCCATTCATCTCCGGTCCGAGATAGTCGGCGCCGCCCATCATCGGCATGATGCGGCGCTCGAGCTGCGGGAGCGGCATCGAGCGGCCATCGCGCGTCGCTTCGAACGCGCGCTCCTGCTCACGCGGCGGCGCGTTGCGATCGCGCTGCGGATCGGCCAGCGCGGAAGCGCTGGTGAAGCCGCCCGCAAGCGCGGCGGCGAGAACAAGGGTCCTGAACAAGGTCATCTACGCGACTCTCCAAGCCGCCGTTCTACAGTTTGGCATTGAATAGCCTATGAATAGGCCAGCACACAGCCGTTCAGGTCGTGGAGAAGCGTTGCATAAAGGCCACTAGTCCTCCTCGCGGCGGATTGGTTAGGGGCCGGACATGGCTGCGCCGATCCTTTCCTACGAAGACCTGGGCCTCATCCAGGGTGAGGGCTGGCTTTTCCGCCAGCTCGACCTCTACATCGGCGAAAAGGACCGGCTGGCGCTGATCGGGCGCAACGGTGCCGGCAAGACGACATTGCTCAAGTGCCTCGCCGAGCTCGTCGACCCCGACGAGGGCAAGCGCACGATCGTTCCCGGCACCAGTGTCGTGCTGCTCGAGCAGGACCCGAAGATGGATGGGCTCGCGACGCTCGAGGACTGGGTGCTGAGCGGGAGCGATGCGCCCCAGCCACACGAAGCCGCGGCAATCGCGGACCAACTCGGCATCGACCTCGCCCGGCCCACCGCGACGGCAAGCGGCGGTGAGCGGCGCCGGGCTGCCATCGTCCGCGCGCTGGCCCAACAGCCGGATGTGCTGCTGCTCGACGAGCCAACCAATCACCTCGACCTCGGCGCGATCGAATGGCTCGAGGAATGGCTCAAGCGATTCAGTGGAGCGTTCGTTGTGATCAGCCACGACCGCACCTTTCTGACGCGGCTGACGAGAAGCTGCATCTGGCTCGACCGCGGGCAGCTGCGACGCGCGGAGATCGGCTTCGGCGGCTTCGATGCCTGGACAAGCCAGGTCTATGAGGAGGAAGCGCGCGCCGCGGAAAAACTCGATGCCAAGCTCAAGCTCGAGCTGCACTGGCTGCAACGCGGCGTCACTGCACGGCGGCGCCGCAACCAGGGCCGGCTGGCAAAGCTGCATGAGATGCGGGCGCAGCGTGCCGCGATGCTCGGCGCTGCCGGCACGGCAAAGCTCGCGCTCGCCAAGGACGACGTGCGCTCGAAGACCGTGATCGAGGCACACCAGGTCTCGAAAGGCTACGGCGACCGGAAAATCATCCGGGATTTCAGCCTGCGCATTCAACGCGGCGACCGGATCGGCATTGTCGGGCCGAATGGCGCAGGAAAGACAACCTTGCTTCGGTTGCTGACGGGCGAGATCGCGCCCGATAGCGGGACGGTGACACGAGCCAAGACCCTGAGCGGGATCGTCATCGACCAGCAGCGAAAGCTGATGGAGCCGGGCAAGCGCGTGAAGGACGTGCTCGCCAACGGCGGCGACTGGATCGAGGTCCGGGGGCACAAGAAGCACATCAAGGGGTATCTCAAGGAATTCCTGTTCGACCCGTCGCTGGCCGACGCGCCAATCGGATCCTTATCGGGCGGGGAGCGGTCGCGGCTGCTGCTGGCGCGCGAGTTCGCCCGCGAGGCTAACTTGCTCGTGCTCGACGAGCCGACCAACGACTTGGATCTCGAGACGCTCGACCTGCTGCAAGAGGTGATCGCCGACTATGACGGAACGGTGCTGATCGTCAGCCACGACCGCGACTTCCTCGACCGGACCGTGACCATCACGCTCGGCCTCGACGGCTCGGGCAAGGTCGACGTCGTCGCTGGTGGTTATGAGGACTGGGTGCGCAAGAGGTATGAGGCACACCGCGCTCCGGCGAAGCCGACAGTTAAACAAGCTTCCGCCGCACCGCGCACCTCGACCCCCGTCAGGAAGCTCAGCTATAAGGACCAGCGCGATTACGATCGTCTGCCGGGCGAGATCGAGCGCCTTCAGGCCGAGATTGCCGAGGCCGAGGAAGCCTTGCACGACCCCGACCTCTATACGCGCGATCCAAACCGTTTTGCCAAACTCACCGAGCGCATCGCCCGCAACCGCACCGAGATCGAAGCAGCCGAAGTGCGCTGGCTCGAGGTCGCGGAGCTCGCGGAGCAACTCGCCGGTTAAGCGATCGCCGTTCGTTCCCTGATCCGCCGCTCAAGGATCGACAGCGGCATCGCACCCTCGCGGAGCACTTCGTGGAATTGTCGGATGTCGAACTTGGCGCCGAGCCGCTTCCTGGCTTCCGCCCGGGCGCGGAGCCAGGCTGTATGGCCAACCTTGTAGCTGCAGGCCTGTCCCATCATCGTGCAATAGCGCTCGATCTCGCGCTGTGAACGGGCGCGGGCGTAGCCCGTGGTCTTGACCATGTAATCGGTCGCCTTCTCGCGGCTCCAGCGTTTGGAATGGATGCCGGTATCGACGACCAGCCGCGCGGCGCGGAACAGGAATGACTGGAGGAACCCCGCGCGGCCGAGCGGGTCATTGGCATAGACCCCGAGCTCGTCGGCGACCTGCTCGGCGTAAAGCGCCCAACCTTCCGAATAAGCCGAAAAGCCACCCGTCTTGCGCAGCAGCGGGATGTCCTTCGATTCCTGCGCGATGCTGATCTGCAGGTGATGGCCGGGCACGCCTTCGTGGTAGCAAAGCGTCGGCAGCGTGTACTTCGGCCAGTCGCCGAGGTCCTTGAGGTTGATGAAGTAGATAGCTGGGCGCGAGCCATCGAGTGCGGCCCCGCGGTAATAACCGTTGGAGGCGCCGTCCTGGATCTCTGGCGGAACCCGCCGGATTTCGAGCGGCTGGCCCGGCAGCGTGAGGAAGGCCGTCGGCAGGCGCCCGTACATGTCCTTCACCCGGTCATTGAGATAGGCGAGCAGCTCTGCGCGGCCGGCATCGCTGTCGGCATATTCCTGCGTTTTGCCGACCGCGTTCAGGCGTTCGCCGACGCTGCCGTTGGTATAGCCTTGCGCGCGCAGAATCTTGTCGATCTCGGCGCTGATGTCGGCAACCTGCGTCAGCCCGAGCTGATGGACCTCGGCCGGCGAGAAATTGGTCGTGGTCGCCTGGCGGAGTGCCTCGGCGTAGATCGCCGCGCCGTTGGGCAGCCGCCACGCTCCGTCACCCGGAGGGCTGGTCGGCTTCAGCTGCTCCATCGCTGCGATCTGCCGGTCGAGCGCCGGAAAAACTGACTTGTCGACGATGTCCGCCGCGCGCCGTTGCCAGTCACCGGCGATGTGCTTCGCAGCCGCGCGCTTGGCAATCGATTCGACCATCGAGCTCCGCTCTGCGGGGACTCCGCGCAGCTTGCGCATCTGGCCCAAGGCGAGGTCGATCGACCAGGCTGGAGCGAGGAAGCCGCGGGCCGCCTGCGACCGTTGCTCGGCCGTGTCGTTATCGAGCAGCTTCGCGAACTGGCTCAGCCGCGAAAGATAGGCTTCGGCATCCGCCGCAGTATCGATGGTGTGGGTCGTGTTGAGAAAGTCGGGTGTCGAGAAATAGGCGCCACCCTGCTGGGTGATCGTATAGGGCCGCTGGGCGCTGTCGATGTTCCAGCGCGATGGCGCGACCGTGCCGGTCTCCAGCGAATAGAGCACGACTTCGCGGTTGAGCTTGGCTGCGTCGGAGAGTGTTGCAGGCGAGATCGCGCGAAGCTTCGCGATGGCGCGGCGGTTGCGCGCGAGGTTTTTCGCGCGTGCGACCGGCGCGGTGTCGGTATCGAACCTGGCCTTGAGCGCCGCGTTGGGGCCCTTGTCGAGACCGAGCGAGGAAGCGAGCGTCGGCGAGTTCTGCACGCGCTCTCGGAAGATCTGGTCGAAGATGGCGTTGAGGCGGGCGTCGCCGCTGCGGGCCCTGGCAGTGATGGCGGCAAGAGCCGGAGTTTCGGCGAGCGGCAGCAGCGCGGCGGTCGCGCCGGTTGCGAGAAAGGATCTGCGGTCCATGGATTATCCTGTCCTGTGCGGAAGACAGGGCGCAGGTTAGCGTCGTGATTGGGTCCCGCAACCACGTTTGTCGAATGAGGTTGCGCGTTGATCGGCGGTCAGGCCGACAGCCGATATTGCTTCAGTAAGTCGTAGAGCGTCGGTCGGCTGATGCCGAGCAGCTTGGCAGCGCTGGAGATATTGTTATCGGCGCGGCTCATCGCCTGGCGAATTGCCTTGCGGTCGGCGGCTTCGCGCGCGGAGCGAAGGTTGATCGGGAGGATCTCGGCGGATTCGCTGGCCCGCGGAAGATCGAGGTCGGCCGCGGTGACACTCTTGCCGTCCGCCATAATCACCGCCCGTTTGATTCGGTTCTCGAGCTCGCGGACGTTGCCGGGCCAGCCGTAGGCGTGAATGGCGTCGATGGCGTCAGGACTCAAGGAGCTGACGCCAGGGTTGAGCTCACGCCCGAAGCGATTGACGAAATGACGCGCAAGCAGGACCGAATCCCCTGAGCGTTCGGTGAGCGGCGGGATCTTCACCACGATCTCGGCGAGGCGGTAGTACAGGTCTTCGCGGAACGTGCCCGCGGCAATCATTGATTCAAGGTCCTGGTGAGTCGCGCAGACGATGCGCGTGTCGACCGCGATAGGCTGGCGGCCGCCAATGCGCTCGATCACCCGCTCCTGAAGAAAGCGCAGCAGCTTGACCTGGAGCGGGAGGGGGATGTCCCCAACCTCGTCGAGGAACAAAGTGCCGCCTTCCGCCAGCTCAATCTTGCCGACGTTCGACTTGATCGCCCCGGTGAAGGCGCCGCGCTCGTAGCCGAACAGCTCGGCCTCGAGCAGGTTCTCCGGGATTGCGGCGCAGTTGATCGCGATGAATTCGCCCTTGCGGCCGCTCTTTTCGTGGACCGCGCGGGCGAGCAGCTCCTTGCCCGTGCCGCTGGCCCCCAGCAGCATAACCGAAACGTCCGCCGAAGCGACGCGCTCGATGGTCTTGCCCACCTTCAGCATTTCGGGCGCGGCGGTGATGATCGAGCCGAGCACCGAGGCCGCCGAACCCGACTCGAGCCGGCGATGCTCCTCCTCGATCTCGTGAAGGTGGAAGGCACGGGCGACGATGAAGCCAAGCTCGTCGATGTCGACGGGCTTCTTGTAGAAGTCGTAAGCGCCCATTGACACGGCCTTGGTGGCGCTCTCGCGAGCGCCGTGACCGGTGGCGACAATGACCTTGGTGTCGGGTTTCAGCCGCAGGATCTCGGCAAGCGTGGCGAAGCCCTCGTCGGTGCCGTCCGGGTCGGGCGGGAGGCCGAGGTCGAGCGTGACCACCGCCGGCTCGTGCGCGCGCAACGCGTCGATCGCCGATGCGCGGTCGCCGGCGCAGACGACCTGATAGCCTTCGTAGGCCCATTTGAGCTGGCGCTGCAGGCCTTCGTCGTCCTCGACCACGAGGAGGACCTTGGGTTCGCTTTTGTCGGTCATGCGCGTTTCCGTTGGGGTTGGCCGTCCGCCTGTGCGGCGGGCAGGGAGATGGTGAAGGTGGTGCCGTCGCCGAGACGGCTGTCGACACTCAGCCGTCCGCCCATCGCGGTGATCAGCGAGCGTGCCTCGAACGCGCCGATGCCGAAGCCGCCCGACTTGGTCGACGCGAAAGGCTGGAAGAGGCGGTTACGGATGAAGTCGGCGTCCATCCCGATGCCCTTGTCGGCAATCGCGATTGAGACCGTCTCTCCATCGCTGGCGACGCGCACGGTGACGGCACCGCTGCTCGCATCGAGCGCGTTCTGGAGGAGGTGGCCGAGCGCCTGCTCGAGCGCGCTTGCGTCGATCGGAGCCTCGATGCCCGCGTCGCCGATCAGGCGGACGTCGCGGTCGCGGCGCTTGGCGGCAATGGCGGCGGTCAGGACCGGGCGCAGCGGCTGGGCTTCAACGCTTTGCACCCGCGCCTTCGATTGCGGCGCAAGCCGCGTCAGCAGCTCGTTCATCTTGCCGACCGACGATTGCAGCGTCGCGAGCATGTCGGCGCGGAATTCGGGATTGTCGGCATGCCGCTCGGCATTGCGCGCGAGCAGCGAAAGCTGGCTGACGAGATTCTTGATGTCGTGGAGGATGAAGGCGAAGCGGCGATTGAATTCCTCGAACCTTTGCGCTTCGCTCAGCGCCTCCTGACCGAGTGCCTCGGCAAGCGAGCTCGCCGCCTGGTGGCCGGCGGTGCGCAGCAGGTCGAAGTCTTCCCAGTCGAGCTGGCGGCGGTAGTCGGGCGCGGCGAGCACGACCAGCCCGACCAGGCGCTGGTGGTGGAGCAGGGGAATGCCGGCCCAGGCGGCCGGTTCGTCGAGCAGCCACTTTGGAATGGCGAGCGCCTTGTCCTCGGCGCTCGCCCAGCCGCGCCGCAGCGCTTCAAACTCGAGCACGCGGCCGTTCGCTTCCAGGCCGCTCCAGAAATTCGCGCCGGTCGCGTCGGACAGCTCCGACGCATAACCGCTGCCCGGCCACTCGCTCGCGCTCGCGACCGCGACTCCGCGGCCGCCGTCGCCGACCAGGAGCAGGCCGCCGGGCGCATCGACGATATCCGCGAACGCCCTGACAATGCGCTCGGCGAGCGGCGGCGCATCCGGGCCTGCCCGGCCCAGCGTATCGGTGAAGCGCAGCCACTCGGCGCGATAGTCGTAGCGATGCTCGAACACGTGCTTGGCGAGCTTGACCTTGACCCAGCCGCGCGCCCGCGCGCTCGGGATCAGCACCATCGCCGCGACGGTCATCGCCGCCAGCACCGCGATCACCAGGGCTGACGACCAGTCGACGCCGGTGCCGCGAAGCGCCGTGGCGAGGATCGCCATCAAGGCGAAATAGGCGCAGATCGCGAGCAGCGAGAGCGACTGGAACGTCGCCGCGCGCGACAGGCGGAAACGCCATGAGCCCTCCTTGCGCGTCGCCAGCGCGAACAAGGGCGCGGCAAACGCAACCGCGAGGCCGCGCCACTCGATCAGCCCATTGGCGCCCGAGCCGCCGAAGTAGACGCTGGTGTAGAGGTTGAGATCGTAGATCCAGATCAGCGCCAGGCCGAGCATCGCGAGGCGGATGTGCGACCGGCTCGCCGGCGCCGCCTGTCCATAGATGTTGTGCACCAGCACCAGCGCGCCCGCCGCGGTGGTGATGCGCAGTACTAGCCCGGTCTGCTCGATGACCGCGCTCGGGCTGAACAGCTGGAGGGTCTCGCCGATCAGCTGCAGCCCGATGACCGCGGCGACGGCGGCATAGACCAGCTTGAGCCCATGTTCGCGCTTGTCGCCGCTGGCCGCGGACAGGCTGTAGAGCAGGCTCACCCAGACGAGGTTGCGCGCGCTTTCGGCGAACCCCAGCACCGGCTCGCCCGGCACCACGGCCCCGAGCCATGCCCAGCAGGCGGTGAGAGCGAACGCGCCGGCAAGCAAGCGCTGCGCCGGCTGCCGCGCGGCTTCGCCCAGGCGCCACAGCATCAGCGCCGCGAAGGACGCGGCCGCGAGCGCATGGCTCCAGAAGGCGATCAGCGCGTCCATGGGCCGTCCATTGTCAACTCAGCCGACATGGGCGGGGGTGTCGCTAAACTTTACAAAGAAGTGGTGAACGGACATTTCGTGCCCCGGCGAAGGCCGGGGTCCAGACAGGCTCCGCAGGAGCCTTCAGATCACGGTTGGATAGGCATCCCCGGCTTCCATCCGGCGCAGCTTGTCCGGACTTCCGCTGAAGCTGCAGTCCGCGGCTGGGCCCCTGCCTTCGCAGGGGAACTAGCCTTTCTTCAAAATATCCAGCGCCGCGACCGTCATCGCTTCGGTCGCCGTGGAGATCACCGCGTCGGCGTC
>Ga0070660_100002331_pt1 | contig 13046 bp, 12 predicted proteins | sample KBSC33metaG_FD_64670 | JGI IMG/M metagenome (GOLD analysis project Ga0070660, IMG submission 64670) | Corn rhizosphere microbial communities from Kellogg Biological Station, Michigan, USA - KBS C3-3 metaG | ecosystem: Host-associated > Plants > Roots > Rhizosphere > Soil ... | reverse complement strand
CAGCCGATCTGCGACGACCACCCCTGCTACCTCGACGGCTGGGACGGAACGACACCGTGATCCGGCGCCGCCTCGCGCTCGCAGCACTGCTGCTGCTCGTGGCGGCCGCCCCGGCGGGGGCTTACGACGCGCAGCGCGAGGCGACGAACTTCGCCCACATCGACCAGCGCCGCTCGGTCGAGCAGTCCGACCCGGGCTGGTATCAGCAGGTCCTGACCAACGGCGTCGCCGACACCGTCGACATCCTCACGCGCGACGCCACGTCGGGCGGCAACCGCTTCAGCGGCTCGCTGTGCGGCTCGGGGATGCTGACCTGCGCCGGCGATCCGCGCACGCGCGACTGGAAGGGCGGCGTCGTCACGCCGGTCATCTACAAGAACCGCAACGGCGCGAACATCGAAGGTCACCTGTGGGTCGGCAAGGCCTACAAGGACGCGGGCCCGCTGCCCGGCGTCGTCATCGAGACCGGCTCGATCCAGGCGCCCGAGCGCTGGTACTACTGGGCCGCGCAGGTCCTCGCCACCCACGGCTACGAGGTCATGACGTTCGACGTCCAGGGCCAGGGCCGCTCGGACATGTTCGGGTCCCACGACCAGGACCACTTCGCCAACGGCTTCCCGCCGCAGGACACGACGCACTTCGTCGAGGACCTCGAGGACGCGATCGGCTTCTTCGAGAAGACCGCCCACCCGACGTCGCTGGGCATCGTCGGCCACTCGCTCGGCGCCACCGCCGTCTCGATCGTCCAGGCCCAGGACCCGCGCGTCGACGCGGTCGTCGCCTGGGACAGCGTCGACGACACCGTCAAGCCGCGCGTCCCGATGCTCGGCATGAGCGCCGACTACTACCTCGACCCCACGCCCTACACCAGCGACCCCGACCCCGACTCCAAGTCGACCGGCTTCGCGAAGTGGAAGGCGGCCGGCGTCGACGCCATGCAGGTCAACCTCCGCGGCGCAACCCACTACGAGTGGAGCTACGCGCCGATGATGCTCCCGGCGTCGCTGCGCGGCATCGACGCCGCCGCCTGGTACACGACCGCCTGGTTCGACAAGTACCTCAAGGCCGATCCGACCGCCGACGACCGCCTGCTCACCGACCGCTGGCGTGCTGACCCGGTCGACAAGGGCCTCGACGCCTCCGAGGGCGGCGACCTCTACTCGTTCTACTTCCACTCGCCGCTGGCGTTCCATCGCACCGGTGGCGCGCTCGTCGCCTGCGCCGACGCCCGCGCGACCTCCTGCCCGCTGGTGCACGACACCGGCGCGCTCTACTCGTACCTCGGCGACCGCGGGCAATAGGCCGTCCGCACTAGGGGCAGCCGTCCGATCCGGCGGGCTCGCAACGGAACGAGATGCCGTCGAGCGACACCCACTGCTGAGCGTCCCCGCCCGCCTGGTGGCGGACCGTCCCTGCCGGCGCCGAGTTCGGGTCGTTGACGTACACCGTCGCCGCGGCGTTGTTCGAACTCGCGGCGAAGATCTCACCGGTGCTGGGCCGATAGCCGGCCGGCAGCACGAAGATGATCCTGGTCGGGCTGCCGGCGCACGTGCCGCCCGAACGGCTCACGACCCCGCGCAGATGCACGACGCCGGTCGGGTCGCGGTAGAAGGCGGCCGACGAGAACGACGCGTCGAAGTTGTGCCACGGGCAGCCGTCGCCGGCCGAGCAGAAGGTGCCGTCGTTGGCACAGCCGCCGCTGACGTTGGCGCCGACCAGGTGCCATGTCTCGCTGCCACCTGGACCCTGGGCGCCGGTGTCGCCCTTCGCCCCCGTGTCGCCCTTGGCTCCGGTGTCCCCGGTCGCGCCGGTGTCGCCCTTCGCGCCGGTTGCGCCCGTCGGTCCCGTCGGTCCCGCCGGGCCGGTCGCCCCTCGCGGCCCGCTGAGTCCGAGCGTCAGCGCCGTCTCGCTCCTGGCGCAGTGGCGGCCGCGGACCAGCACCCGCAGATCGCCCGTCCCCTTTGCGAAGCACGCCTTGATGCCGCTGCCGCCGCCGCTTGCGCCGAGGGCCGCAGCGCCGAGCATCAAAGCCACGACGATGGCTGCGCCGATCGCCGGACGCGCCCCCTTGACTTGTCCCACAGTGAACCCCCCGCTCGAAAGTGGGGCGATTCTACGCCACGGCGATCAGGTCGTCGTGTCCGGCAGGTGCCGGCCGACGACGCCGACGGTGATGCCGCGGGGGAGGCCGTCGTTGCCGTCGGCGACGTGGAGGTAGATGCGGGCGACGAAGCCCGCGCCGGAGCCCGAGCCGAGGCCGATGTGGGGGCCGAGCTCGACCTCGTGGCCGTCGACGTTGACGAGGTACTCGTCGCGCCAGCGGGTGCGGGCGAGCTCGGAGACGCCGGCCTTCCACTGCGTGATGCCGACCTCGCGCGCGGCCTGGGAGAGCGACATGCCCATGTCGCCCTCGGCGTAGCGGCCGGCGAGCTCGTCGAGCTGGCGCAGCGTGCGCAGGACGAGCTCGGGGCGGCGGAACGGCGAGTCGGCCGCGGTCTCGAACGCGCGCGGCGCGAAGCGCAGGTGCTCGGCGGACGCGGCGACGCGCTCGACGGCCTCGAGGACCGACCCGGGCTCGGGCTCGTCGCCCGGCTCGTCCTCCTCGGTCGCCTCCTCCTCGGGCCGCCCGACGAGCGCGGACAGGCGCGCGATCGTCTTGCGGTCGCGCTCGGAGTCGGCGCGGGCCGCGTCGACCTCGTCGTGCAGGCGGACGATCTCCTCGCGCGCCGCGGCGAGCTCGCGCTGCAGCGATTCCGCCTCGGGCGCGGCCGCCGGCGCGGCGCTCGCCGCCGCGGCCTCCAGCTCCGCGACACGCCGCTCGAGCTCGCCGGCGCGCGCGTCGGCGCGGTCGCGGTCGGCGACCAGGCGCTCGCGCTCTCCTTCCACTTCCCGCGCGCGTAGATCCGCCTCGTCGCGGCGCTGCTTGTGGCGCTCCATCTGGCGCTCTAGCTCGGGCACCTTCGCCGCGTCGGCCTCCAACCGCTTCTGCAGGCGCTCGAGCTCCTCGGTGCGCTTGCCGGTCTCCTGGTGGGCCTTGGCGACCCGGTCGAGGAGCTTGGGTACCTCGGAGTCGAGCACGCCCGACTCGTCGAGCGCGGCGTCCCACGAGCCGAACAGTGCCTCGACGGCGTCGGGTTGGGGCCAGTCCTTGTCGTCCTGCCAGTCCTCGGGCTCGGGCGGCTCGCCGGCCATTGCGGTCCAGCGGCAGATGCCGTAGAGGACCATCAGCCGGTCGAACGAGTCGAGCGCCTCGAGCGCCGCCTTCTTGTCGGCGGAAGGGCGGACCTTCTCCTCGGCGGTCACGCCAAGCTCCTCGAGCGACGCCCGCCGCGCGCGCGCCTCGTAGTAGGCCTGGCGCTGCTGGGCCACGGTGGGCTCGGTCGATTTGGCGGGCTTGGACCGCGGTTTGCGCTGCTTGGCCATGGCGTCAGTTGAGCGAGGGGTCCTCGGGCATCCGCGCGACCAGCGCGTACGCGCCGCCCTTGCGCCGCAGTGCGCGGCTCCACAGCTCGTCGGGCTCGTCGGTGAACACGTCCTCGCGCTCGAACGGCGCGACGAACCAGGCCTCCTCCTCGAGCTCGGACTCGAGCTGGCCCGGGCCCCAGCCCGCATGCCCGGCGAACGCGCGGGCGCGGCCGGTCGACAGCTCGTCGATGTCGGCCTCCAGCGCGACGAAGCCGAGGTCGCCGTCGATCGCCAGCGCCGCCTCGTCGGGGTCGCCGAACTCGGCCAGCACCATCACGCCACCGGGCTGCACGGGACCGCCGGTAAACACGCTGTCGTCGGGGTCGAGCACCGGCGTGAGGTCCGGCACGATCTCGCCGATCGTCGACTCCGCGGGGCGGTTCAGGACGACGCCGAGCGCGCCCTCGTCGCTGTGCTCGGCGACGAGGATGACGGTGCGCTGGAAGTTCGGATCCAGCAGCGTGGGGGCGGCGACGAGGAGATGTCCGCGGACGGAGTCCACTGTGTCTGAGAGTAGGGAAGTCGCTCGGTACTCTCGCCCCATCGATGCGGATCGCGGCCGCGCTGCTCGTCGCCCTCGTGCTCTCCGCGCCTGTCGCGGCCAAGCGCGTCGTTCCGCGGGGCTTCTTCGGGGTCAGCGCCGCCGGGCCGATGTTCGATCCGGGCCGGAACCTCAAGCCCGAGTTCGACCGCATGGTCAGCGTCGGCGTCGAGTCGGTGATCACCGAGTTCGCCTGGTCGGTCGAGCAGCCGCAGCCGGGCACGCCACCCGACTTCGCGCACACCGACCCGATGGTGCTGCAGGCGGCGCTGCACCACCTCCCGGTCATGGCGATCACGGTCTACGCGCCGCCGTGGGGCGCGGTCGACCCGTCGAACCTCGCCTCACCGCCCAAGGCGAAGCCGTACGCGGCCTATCTGCGCGCGGCGGTCGGGCGCTACGGCCCGCGCGGGTCGTTCTGGCGCGCTCATCCGCGCGTCCCGCGCGACCCCGTCCGCGACTGGCAGATCTGGAACGAGCCGTCGCACGCGGGGTTCTGGTCGATGCAGCCGTTCGCCAAGCGCTACGTCGCCGTGCTGCGCGCGGCGCGCCGGGCGATCAAGGGCGCCGACCCGGGCGCGCGCGTGATCCTCGCCGGGTTGGTCTACGACAGCTGGACCCAGCTGCGCGAGCTCTACGCCGCCGGGGCGAAAGGGCTGTTCGACGCGATCTCGCTGCACCCGTACACGCTCGAGCTGAAGAACGTCATCGAGGTGCTGCGCCGCGACCGCGCCGTGCTCGACGCCCACGGCGCAAGGCACGTGCCGATGCTCGTCACCGAGCTGAGCTGGCCGTCGTCGGTCGGCCACACGCAGTCGCGCTACGGCTACGAGGTCACCGAGAAGGGGCAGGCGAGCAAGCTGCGCGCGGCGTTCCCGCGGCTCGCCGCGCTGCGCCACCGGCTCGGCCTCCAGCGCGTGTACTGGTACTCGTGGCTGACCGCCGACGCGGATCCCGTCTATCCGTTCGACTACGCGGGCCTGCGCAAGCTCACGCCGCGCGGGCCGAAGAGCAAGCCGGCGTACTACGCCTACCGCGAGGCGGCGCTGAGGCTCGAGGGCCGCAGGACCTGAACGTCGATGTCCCAGCGCCGGGCGACGCCGGCGAGATCGTCGTCGAGCGCCCAGCGGTCGGGCAGCGCGTCGCCCTCGTGGTCGGGCGCCCCGCCCTTGAGCGTCATCGAGCCGGTGTTGTCGCCGATCGCGCGCAGCTCGGCGATCTCCTCGGTGCTCAGGATAATCTCGTCGGGCAGCGCGGCGAGCTCCGCGCGCTGCTCCTCGACCGGCCGGCCGTCGCGCTCCTCGATCAGCGTCGGCACCACGCAGCGCACTGGCGCGTGCGCGAGGTTCCACTGGCACGCGAGCTGCAGCGTCGTCAGCCCGTGGCGCTCGGCGATCGGCCGCATGCGCGCGATCTTCGCGGCACCGGTCTCGATCCAGCCCGCGGGGCGGAACGCGCGATGGTCGCGCTCGCCGAGGGTTCCCCCGGGCTTGAGGTCGCCGTGGAACAGCCCGCCGTAGTCGACGACCCGCGTGATCAGCGAGACATCGTGGCGGCGCGCGGCGTCGAGCACCAGCTCGCCCGGCCAGGGCTCGAGCGGGTTGAGGATGATCATCGCCCAGTCGATCAGCTCGCCGAAGCGCTCGAAGCAGTCGATGACGTCGAGCGTGAAGCCGTTGGCGGGGCCGGGCGCCACGCCGAGCAGGCGGGTCAGGCCGGCATCGCGCAGCGCCGCCATGCCCTCCCAGACCGCCGGGTGCGTGTAGCCGGTGCGGTCGGGGTTGTGCAGCAGCAGCAGGTCGAACGCGTCGGCGCCGATGCGCTCGAGCGAGCGCTCGGCGGCCGTCCGCAGGTACGCGGCGTACTCGTCGGGGCTGCGCAGCCGCGGGTCGGTGAAGCGCGGGAAGCCCTTCGCGCCCTCGCGCTCGCCGTCGTAGAAGTCGTGGCCCACCGCGCCGACGAGCGAATACGCGTCGCGGTCGATCCCGGTCAGCGCCTGGCCGAGCAGCGTGTCGGCCTCGCCCGCGCCGTAGGCGTCGGCGGTCAGGACCGTGCGGATGCGCTCGTCGGGGCGCAGCAGCGCGAGCAGGCGCTCGTCGTCGAGCGGCTCGCCGAAGTGCATGAAGCGCCCGCCGCTCCAGGTGCCCACGGCAGTCGTTGTCGGATCAAGGCCCATCGGCGTCCAGCGTATGGCGTTCCCACACGCGCCGCACCACGTCGCGCACCCACAGGCGGGCCCACCACGCGGCGTAGCGGGCATCGGGCCGCGGCAGCTCCTCGTCGGGCTCGGGCGCGCCGAGCGCTGCGGCGACGCGGCGCGCGATCTCGACCATTCCGGCCGATGTGGGGTGGACCGCGTCGGGCAGCACGAAGCGCGCGCCGCCGAAGTCCGCGAGCTCGACCCGCTTGACGTCGTCGAGCGCGCGCAGGATCCGGTTGGCCGCGGCCGGCTTGGGTGCCGCCGACGGGCGGCCGAGGTCCTCGGGAAGCGTCAGCACGACGACGCGAGCCGCGTGCTCGCGCAGCGCTTCGACGATCGCGTGCACGTCGCGCTCGAACGCGGCGGCGTCCCACGCGATGCCGCGCGTGTCGTTGACGCCGACGTACAGCGCCGCCAGGTCGTACGGCCCGGCGAGCCGCGGCACCTGCTCAGCCAGCACGTCGCTCGCCAGCGCGCCGTCGGCCGCGAGGTTGGTGAACGGCAGCTCCATCGCCTCGGCCAGCCACTGCGCCCAGGACTGGAAGTGCACGCCGAGCGCCGGGGAGCCGCCGCGTCCCCGGGTGATCGAGTCGCCGAGGGCGACGAGCCCGCGGCTCACGTGTGACCCAGCCGCTCCAGGATGCGCTCGAAGACCTCGTGCGGCTGGGCGCCCGGGATCAGCGCGGCGCCGTCGACGACCCACGCGGGCACGCCGGTCGCCCCGGCCTCGACGATCTGCTCGGTCTCCGAGAGCAGCACGTCGAGGTGCGCGTCGCTGCCGATGACCTCGCGCACGGCCTGCTCGTCGAGGCCCTCGGCCGCGGCCTCCTCGACGATCACGTCGTCGTCGCCGATGTCGCGGCCGCGCGCCCAGTAGGCGTCCTCGAACCGGCGCAGCAGCTCGCCCCGCCGCTCGCCGGCCGAGATCGCGACACGTTGCGCGTTGCGCGAGTTCGGCACGCGGTCGGGCAGCTCGCCGAGCGGGAGGCCGGTCGCCTCGAGCATCTCGCGCACCTGCTGCTGCATCGCCTCGCCGTAACGCGCGAGCAGCTTCGCGCGGGGGATGCCCTCGGGCGGGTACTCCGGGTGCAGGTCGAACGGGTGCCAGCGAAGCTCTGCGCCGAAGCGCTCGCGCAGCCACTGCGCGCGCTCGACGGCGACGTAGCAGAAGGGGCAGATCGGGTCGACCCAGACGTCTATCACCGGGGGCACGTTCAGAAGTATGGTCACCCCATGCGCGCCCCCGCAGTCGTCCTCACCCTGCTCGCGACCGCCGCCGCACCCGCCGCGGCCGCGCCGACGCCGAAGCTCCTGCCGTTCCCGAACAACAAGTTCACGGTCAAGGACAAGAGCACGGCCACCGGCATCCGCTTGAACCTCCAGTCCGGGCAGATGCCGAAGAACAAGGACGGCGTGCCGCTGGACCCGACCGACATCAACCGGTTCGACGGCTTCAGCCCCGGCAGCGTCATCCTCGTGCGCGTGCCGAGCGTCTCGACGCCGGCGCAGCTCGCCAAGCTCCACGCCGTCTCGCTCGCCGATATCGGCGCCTACACGAAGAAGAAGGCGCCGGTGACGGTGACCGACGCGAAGAGCCACAAGCGCTGGCCGATCTGGGTCGAGCTCGACTCCAACGCGACGAGCGCGGCGACCACGCTGGTGGAGATCCACCCGGCGAAGAACTTCCTCGAGGGCCACACCTACGTGGTGAACATGGGGCGCCGGCACAAGCCGTGGCGATTCACGGTCGCCAGCGGGCGGTCGCTCTCCGAGCGGATGCTCGCGATCCGCAACGACGCGTTCAAGCAGCTCGGCGACACGACGCTGGCCGACGGCAAGGTCGACGGCGCCGCGCCGAAGTTCAACGTCACTGCGATCGACACGTTCACGCCAGACCAGAACGCGGACATCGCCACGCGCGTGACTGGGACGTTCCAGGTGCCGTGCTACCTCGACGACCAGGGCTGCGGGCCGGGCGGCAAGTTCAACCTCGACCCGAAGACCGGCCTGCCGGCGCAGCTGCCGGGCAACGAGATCACCGCGCCGTTCGACTGCGTCATCCCGCGCAGCGCGTCGGGCGCGGCGCCCGCGCGCGTGTCGCTGTACGGCCATGGCCTGCTCGGCAAGGAGACCGAGGTGGAGGCCGGCAACGTCGAGGACATGGCCTTCGAGCACGACATCGTGTTCTGCGCGACGAAGTGGGCGGGCATGTCCGCCGACGACGTCCCCAACGCGATCTCTGTCCTCAACGACGGCAGCCGGATGCCGACGATCGCCGACCGCCTCCAGCAGGGGATGCTCGACTTCCTCTACCTCGGCCGGCTGATGCTCAACAAGGATGGCTTCCCGGCCAACTCCGCCTTCGCCGGCCTGGTCGACACGAGCCACCTCTACTACGACGGCAACTCCCAGGGCGGGATCATGGGCGGCGCGCTGACCGCGTTCGCGCCCGACTACACGCACGCCACGCTCGGCGTCCCTGGCATGAACTACAGCGTCCTGCTGCTGCGCTCCAAGGACTGGGGCGTCTACTCGGCGATCTTCAACCCGGCCTACCCCAACGAGCTGGACCGGCCGCTGGTCATCGACCTGCTGCAGCTGATGTGGGACCGCGGCGAGGCCGACGGCGTCGCCCAGCACATGACGACCCACCCGTACGCGGACACGCCCGCGCACGAGGTCCTCATGCAGCCGGCGGTCGGCGACTTCCAGGTCTCGACCTATCAGGCCGAGGTCGAGGCGCGCACGATCGGCGCCCGGCTGCGCGTCCCGCGCGCCGACGCCGGCCGCCTGCTCGACAAGCCATGGGGTCTCAAGCCGATCACCAAGTTCCCCTACAGCGGCTCGGCGATCGTCTTCTGGGACTCCGGCCCGGGCCACAACGGCACCGCGCCGCTGACGAACATCCCGAACGCGAGCGGCTCCGACCCGCACGAGAACCCGCGCGCGACCAAGGCCGCGCGCGAGCAGAAGTCGGCGTTCCTGATGCCCGACGGCGTGGTGACCGAGGTCTGCCCGTCCGGCCAGGAGTGCCGGACCGACGTCTACACGCCCTAGCCGAGCGCCAGGAACGAGTCGATCGCCTGCCGCGCCGGCAGGGCGGGCAGCGGCCCGAGCCGCAGCGTCCACGCGCCGTCGAGCTCCTGGCGGAACGCGTAGGGCACGCCGGCGACGCGCAACGCGTCCTCGTGCGCCTGCGCGCTGGTGTAGCCCGACGCGCCCTGGAACGTCGCGTCGATGCCGAAGCGGCCGCCGTCCAGCGGCCAGAGCGAGAGTCGATCCGGCACGGGCCGGGTATCGGCGGGTGCGGGGAGCAATGAGCTGGACACATCGCACCCATCGGCCGCACCACGGCGATCGCTTGACGAGTTGTACGTCGTATGGACGCACAATCGGCAGACTGCCGGGCATGAGGCTGCCGATCCTCGCCGCGCTGAGCGCGCTGGCGCTGCTCCCGGCCGCCGCGCACGCGGCGCCGAGCCCGATCCCGCAGAGCGACACCGACACGCAGTTCATCGGCGCGCCCGCCACGCCGCAGCCGCTCAGCTCGCCGGACCCGCCGCGCCATCCGCACATGGCGCCCAACGGGCGCTCGAACCTCCACGACGACGCCTACCAGACCGACAGCTACCAGGGGCCGGGGCCGCTGGGGAACAAGCCACAGGTCCTCTCGACGTTCTACGCGAACGACTGCGGCTCGGTGCTGTTCGACACCAAGGGCCGGATCGTGACGATCTGCGTCGGCCTCGCCGGGCCCACGCTGCGGATGCTCGACCCCAAGACGCTCGACGAGCTCGCCAGCTTCTCGCTGCCCGGCCGCGGGCTGCCGAACCCGAGCCACCCCTCGCCGTTCAACGACTTCGGGGGCGGCGGCTACTTCTACCTCGACGACGCCGACCAGGCCGTGCTGCCGACGACCAACGGGCACATCTACGTCGTGGGAGAGACCTCGCCGGGCCCGGGCTTCGCGCTGAAGAAGGACTACGACCTCACGAGCGACATCGCGACCGGGGACAAGATCTTCTCGGCGCTGCCCGACTGGGGCGGGCGCATCTGGTTCGCGTCGACCAAGGGCGTCGTCGGGTTCGTCGATCCGGCGACCGGCAAGGTCGCCACGATGGACACCGGCGAGGAGATCGCCAACTCGTTCGCGATCGACGAGCTCGGCGGCGTCTACCTCGTCACCGCCAAGGCGCTGTACCGCTTCGACGCCGGCGCCGACGGCAAGCCGCACGTGACGTTCAAGGACGTCTATCCGAACTCGGGCATCGCCAAGCCGGGGCAGGTCGACGCCGGCAGCGGCACGACGCCGACGATCACGCCGCGCGGCTTCGTCGCGATCACCGACAACGCCGACCCGATGGACGTCGTGCTCTACGACCGCGTCGACGGCCATGAGATCTGCCGCGTCCCGGTCTTCGACAAGGGCGCCAGCGACTCCGACAACTCGCTCGTGTCGTTCGGCGACGCGCTGATCGTCGAGAACAACTACGGCTACAGCGGGCCGCAGGCCACCGAGCAGGGCAACACCACGACGCCGGGGATCTGGCGGGTCGACTACGACCCCGACACCGGCGGCTGCAACGTGGTCTGGAAGAGCACCGAGATCTCGCCGACGGTCGTGCCGAAGGTCTCGCTCGCCAACGGCCTGCTCTACGCGTGGACCAAGCCGGCCGGCGATAGCAAGGACCCGTGGTACCTGACCGCGATCGACGCGCGCACGGGGAAGACGATCTACAAGCAGCTGGCGGGCACCGGTCTGGGCTTCAACAACAACTACGCGCCGATCACGCTCGGGCCGGACGGGACCGCCTACACCGGCGTGCTCGGCGGGCTGGTGGCGATCCGCGACGCGACGCCGCCGCCGGGAGCGGCGAGCACGCCGACGAGCTCCGCGGCGGCGTGCGGCGCGCTGCCCGCCCCCGGCGTCCGGCCGCAGGGCGCGCGGCTGGTGGTCAAGCCGCAGGGCGTCGCCGACGTGACGCTCACGCGCTGGGCGGTCCGGCATGGCCGCACGGCCGGTCGCCGCGTGCGCCGCCTCAAGCACGTCAGCGGCGCGCGGAGGATCGCCGCCCACGGGCTGGCCGCGGGCACCTACGTCCTCGGCTTCCGCAGCGGCGCGGACGTCCGCTCGAGCGTCGTCGTGCTGCGCCGCGGCCGCTGGGCGCCGAGCCCGCTGCGGGTCGGCCTGGCGGCCAGTTGCGCGCGCGCCACGCTCTCCGGTCCGCTGTTCGACCGTCGCGGCCTGCGCGTCACCGTCGCGCCGACCGATCCGAAGGCCATGGTGAAGATCGTCGCCCGGCGCGCCGGCCGGCGCCACGGCAAGCCGGTCAAGCCGTCACGCGTGGTGAGCACCTCGCTGGTGCGGGCGCTGCTCGCCCTCGGCCCCGGGACGTGGCACGTGACCGTCACGGTCGGCGGCCACCGCGTCGGCGTTCTGACGGCGGCGCGGCGGCGGTGATCCCCGCGCCGCTCAGGCGCCTCGCCTACCGCGCGGCGTACGTGCTGATCGTCGCGTGGTCCCTGGTCTTCCGGCCGCACACGCGGGGGGTCAAGTGCCTGCTGACCTGCGGCGACGACCTGCTCCTGGTGCGCCATTCCTACGGGCCGCGGAGGTGGGATCTCCCGGGCGGGTTCTGCAAGCGCGGCGAGGGCTTCGAGGCGGCGGCGCGGCGCGAGGTGGCCGAGGAGCTCGGCGTCGAGGGAGGCCGGTTCGTTGATCTCGGCGAGCTCGTGCGCCGGTTCCAGGGGCGCCACGAGACGCTGCACGGCTTCCGCGTCGAGCTCGACCGCCGCGCGGCCGCTCTGCAGAGCTTCGAGCTGGCCGAGGCCCGCTGGTTCCCGCGCGGCGCGCTGCCCGACGGCCAGTCGACGATCATCGCCGAGATCCAGGGGCTGGAGGCCGGTTTGCCCGCCAGCGGGGAGGGGTAGCTCCGGGTCAGGATGGCTGCTCCCACCCAGCACGTCGAACCCCTCGCCCCGGCGTCCTCGCGGATGCTCGGGGAGTCGACCGCCGTCGTCAGCTCGGGGCCGTGGTTCTCGGCCGCGACGAGCTCGGCCTTCGCCGACATCGCCGCCGAGGTCTACGAGGCCGGCGCGAGCTCGGTGGTCTTCGACCTGTCGGAGGTCCGCGCCGTCGACGCGGCGGGAACCGCGACCCTGGGCGCGCTCGCCGAGCAGCTCGACGTCATCGGCTGCGAGCTCGCGGTCGCCGCCACCCACCCCGGCCTCGTCGCCTGGCTGACTACCGTGCCGCTCGACATCGAGCTGCCGGTCCACGAGACGGTCGACGAGGCGCTGGCCGACCTGCTCCGGCGGCCGGTCTAGTTGTAACGGCGCCCGGAGGGCTGCCGTCCTGGTCAAGGTGCGGGCAGGATGCCCGCACGGGCACTTCACAAAAGCGGGACGAAGCGGACCTCCTCGAGGTCCTCGCTGCCGAGCGCGCCGCCGGCGTCGCGGGTGATGCGGACGAGCCGCTCGTGCCGTCGCGTGCGCAGCGGCGCGACCAGCCGGCCGCCCGGCGCGAGCTGGTCGAGCAGCGCGGGCGGCACGTCGCGCTCGGCGGTGGCCGCGACGCAGATCGCGTCGTACGGCGCGCCCGCCGGCCACCCCTCGCGGCCGTCGCCGACGACGAGGCGCACCCCCTCGATCCCGGCCGCCGCGAGGTTGGCGGCGGCCGCCGCGCTCAGCTCGGGCACGATCTCGACGCTGACAACGTGTGCGCCGAGCGTCGCCAGCACTGCCGCGTGGTAGCCCGAGCCGGTGCCGACGTCGAGCGCCCGCGTGCCCGGCGCGATCGCGAGCGCCTCGCACATCCGCGCCACGACGAGCGGCTGGGAG
>Ga0070660_100002325_pt1 | contig 13063 bp, 14 predicted proteins | sample KBSC33metaG_FD_64670 | JGI IMG/M metagenome (GOLD analysis project Ga0070660, IMG submission 64670) | Corn rhizosphere microbial communities from Kellogg Biological Station, Michigan, USA - KBS C3-3 metaG | ecosystem: Host-associated > Plants > Roots > Rhizosphere > Soil ... | reverse complement strand
CGGCCCGTGGTCGGCAGTGCCCGCCGGCGACTACGCGACGGGCGGGAACCATGTGCTCCCGACCGGTGGCTGGGCTCGCTCGGTGGGCGGCCTCGGGCTGGAGACGTTCCTCAAGCCGCTGACGATCCAGCGGCTCACGAAAGAGGGCCTGGCGCTGATCGCGCCGACGGTCGAGGCGCTCGCCGCCGCCGAAGGAATGCCCGCGCACGCGGAGGCGATCCGAAAGCGATCTTGACAGGTGACCATTTGGTCACCTATTATCAGCCGCATGGACGACGACGCGGTCTTCAAGGCACTGGCCGATTCGAGTCGCCGCCTGCTCCTCGACCTGCTCTTCGAGCGTGACGGCCGCACGCTGACGGAGCTGGACGCAGAGCTCGAGATGACCCGGTTTGGCGTGATGAAGCACCTGAAGGTGCTCGAGGAAGCCGGCCTCGTCGTCTCTCGGAAGCAGGGGCGGGAGAAGTTGCATTTCCTGAACCCCGTCCCGATCCGGCAGATCCACGATCGCTGGATCGACAAGTACACGGAGCAGCGGGTCTCGGCGCTGCTCGACCTCAAGAACGAGCTGGAGGAAACGGCATGAGCACGACTACGAGGACGAACACCACCGTCCAGGTCTACCAGCTGTTCATCGGCGCAACACCCGAGCAGATCTGGGACGCGATCACGAAGCCGGAGTTCACGGTGCAGTACTTCCACGGCGTGCACATCGAGTTCACGCCCGAGGAGCGCCTGTCGCGCTACCAGGACGGGTCGGAGGGCCGGCAGTCGGTTGCCGAGTGGCGCCCGCCGCACCGCCTCGTGCACGAGTGGCTCTCGGACTACGACCCGGAGCTGGCGGCCGAAGAGCCGAGTCGCGTCACGTGGGAGATCGAGGCGCAGGAGGACGGCGTCTCGAAGCTGACGGTCACCCATGACCAGCTCGAAGGCGCGCCGAAGACCGCCGCGAGCGTGTCGGGCGAGGGCTGGATGGGCGTCCTCAGCGGGCTGAAGACGCTGGTCGAGACCGGCAAGCCGCTCGGTCGCTAGTTAGCAGCGAGAAGGGACGGGGCCACCCGTGTGGAGCAAGGCGACGTGCTCCGCACGGGCGAGCCTCGCGAGCCGCATGCGATAGGTCTGCATGTCGGCATGCGTCCAGTCGTCGTGCGTCTGGCAGCGCCACGGCGCGTACCGCTCGCGGTGGTAGCGGCTCGTCAGGCTCTCGTTGTGGCCGATCACATTCGGAAGCGAGATGCCGAAGCGGTGCATCAGCCACAGCGTCAGCCTCAGCGAGGCCGCGATCTGCTTGGGGTTCTGCAGGATCGACGCGTCACTCGTCCCGACGTGCTCGATCCCGATCGCGGTCCAGTTCAAGCCGACCGTGTGGCGGCACATCGTGTTGAGCGGGACGAGCTGGTAGATCGTCCCGTCGCGGTCGATCACGAAGTGCGCGCACGTACCCGGAAGCTCGTGCAGCTCCGGGTCCGGCGTGTCGCTCGCGAAGGTGCTCCAGGCAGACGAGAACGAATTGCTCGCGGTGTAGTGCTCGACGATCACCTGCGGGTGCTCGAGACGCCACGTGAGCAGCCCGTAGTGGCGCGTTGCGTACTGCGCCATCTCCGCGCGACGGTGCGCGTCGAACGGAATCGGCTTCGAGACGATCGCGGGCTTCGCGGGCACGACCGCGGCAGCGATCAGAACGGCTAGGAGGATCCGCACGCGCCGAACCTAGCGCGGCGGATCCTCTAGATGTGCGTCCCGGACGCGGGCGCGGCCGGAACGGTGCCGCGCGGCGCGAAGCCCGGCCGCAAGCCGCCGCCATGCAAGCCGTCGTGCGCCGGGCGGGTGCCGTTGACGAGCGCGGTGAACCGGTCCCTCAGCGTCGTCGCGATCTGGTCGGACTGGGCCTGGGTGATCGTGCCGGCCTTGACCGCGGCCGCGAGCTCGGTCTTCTCGGCCGCGACGAGCGCGTCGATCAGGCCGGCGACCGACTTCCCGCTGGTCGCGGCTGCGACCTGCGCGAGGGTCTTGCCCGACTGCAACTGCGTCATGAGCGCGGTCTCGGTCACGCCGAGGTACGTCGCGGCTGCCGTGAGCTCGTCACCGCCCGCACCGTGGCCGAAGCCACGCCCGCCGGGACCGTGATCCGGCCGCGTGCCGTTCACCTCGGCCGTCACGTGCGCGGTCAGACCGGTTGCGATCTGGTCGGCCTGAGCCTGGGTGAGGCGACCTGAGGTGACCGCGGCCGCGAGCTCGGTCTTCTCGGCCGCGACGAGCGCGTCGATCAGGCCGGCGACCGACTTCCCGCTGGTCGCTGCTGCGACCTGCGCGAGCGTCTTCCCGGACTGGAGCGACGTGACGAGGTCGGCCTGGCTGACGCCGAGGTAGGTGGCGGCTGCGGCGAGGTCGTCGCCGCCGCGACCGTGGTGGTCTCCGGACGGCCCGCAGGTGGCGTGGCCGCCCGTGTTCGAGCTGATCGACGTCGCCGAGAGTGGGCCGGCGGCCCTGGGCGAGGAGGAGGTTTGGAGCTTGCTGGCCGCATAGGCCGAGCCTGCCGCGATCGACGCAACGGCCAGGATGGCGAGCGGCACATATCTGTTTCGTGGGTGAGTCATCCTTGGACTGTCGCCGACCTAGCTAAGAGCAGGCTGTGTGTTCCCTGTGAATGAACGTGCCCTGAACGGCGCACGTTTGTGGCATCTGTCCGGAGCTACGCTCCTCCTGTGACAGGCGCAAAGGTGCTGGTGGTCGAAGACGATCTCGATCTGAGAGGTGTCGTGCTGCGCGGTCTCGTCGAGGAAGGGTTCGCCGCGGTCGGCGTGGGGAGCGGCTCAGAGCTGCTCGAGCGGATCGAGCCGGAAGCGCCGGACCTCTTGATCGTCGACATCGGCCTGCCCGACACCGACGGTCGCGATGTCGTGCAGGCACTCCGGGCGCAAGGGATGTTGCTGCCCATCCTCTTTCTCAGCGCCAAGGACGCGCTCACCGATCGGGTGACCGGCTTCAGCGCCGGCGGCGACGACTACCTGACGAAGCCGTTCGCCTTCGCCGAGCTCGTTGCGCGGTTGCACGCGCTGATGCGGCGCTCGGGCGCCGATACGTCGGTCGAGGCCGGAAACCTGCGTCTCGATCCCGTAGCGCACGTTGCGTCGGCCGCGGGAGAGAAAGTCGCGTTGACGCCGACGGAATTCCGTCTGCTCGCGAAGCTCGTTGCGAGCCAGGGCGCGACCGTGCGCCGACGCGATCTCGTGCGCACCGGCTGGCCGCACGGGGCACGGGTCCGTGACAACACCCTCGACGCATACGTCGCCCGCCTCCGGCGGAAGCTTGGTGACCTGCCCGGCACTCCCAGCATCACGACGGTGCACGGCGTGGGGTACATCCTCGAGTGACGGGTGTGCCGCCGTTTCGCGGCGTGCGCACGCGCCTACTGCTCGTCGTAGTCGGTGCGCTCGCAATTGCGCTCGGTGTCGCGACGATCGGGTTCAACGTCCTGCTCGCACACGCGGCCTCGCGGGATGCGAACACGCTGCTCCGGGCGCGCGCATCGTCTGAGCTCGCCTTGCTGCGCGTCGAGGGAAAGACGATCACGGTCACCGAGACCAAGAGCGACCCGTTGGGGGACAGCCGCGTGTGGATCTTCCGCGGCGTGGCGCCGGTGGTACAGCCCCGGGCGAAACCGGAGACGACGCTGGCCGCTCGCTCGCTCGCCGGCGGGCCCGTGCACTTCATGAATGTTCCGGACGATTCGGACGAGCGCCTCTATGCGGTTCCGATCGTCCACGACGGAGTGCGCGTCGGGACGCTCGTGACCGGCATCTCGCTCGCGCCCTACCACCACACGCAGCGGACCGCGCTGGTCGGGTCACTGACGTTGTTCCTCGTCCTGCTCTCGTTCACCGGCATCGCAGCGTGGTGGCTCTTGCGCTCGGCGCTCCGTCCCGTCGCGCAGATGACGGAGCAGGCAGGCGCATGGAGCGAGCAAGATCTCGACCGCCGGTTCGGGCTCGGTGAGCCGCACGACGAGTTGACGCAACTGGCCGCGACGCTCGACGGCCTGCTCGACCGCCTGGCCGCGAGCCTCCGGCACGAGCGCCGCTTCTCGGCCGAGATGTCGCATGAGCTGCGAACACCGCTCGCGAAGCTGATGGCCGAGGCCGAGCTGGCGCTCCGCCGCGAGCGCTCGGAGTCGGACTACCGCGAGAGCCTGCAGGCCGTCCTCGCGAACGCGCAACAGATCGAGCGCATTGTCGAGACGCTCGTCTCAGCGGTGCAGCATGATGCGCAGCCGCAGGGCGTCGCGAACGCGGCGGATGTCGCAGAAGCTGTTGTCGCTGCGCACGGTCACGATGCGGAGTCGCGTGGGGTCGACCTCGAGCTCCTCGAGATCCCGGAGCGGGTGCGCGTCGGCGTCGACCAGGAGCTCGCCGAGCGCATCCTGCACCCCGTCGTCGAGAACGCGCTCCGTTACGGCCGCGGCAAGGTGCAGGTGCGCGTCACGCGCAACGGCTCATCCGTGCTCTTCGCGGTCGACGACGACGGCCCCGGCGTCCTGCCGGACGAGCATGAGTCGATCTTCGAGCCGGCCGTGCGCGGCAGTGCGGGCCGCTCGAGCAACAGCGGCGCGGGCCTGGGCCTTGCGCTCTCTCGCCGCCTCGCGCGCGCCGTCTCGGGCGACGTCGAGGCACGCCCCGGCTCGAGTGGGCACTTCGTGATCCGCTTGCCTGCGGCTTAAGCGGCTTAGCGCGCTGCGCGGAGCACGGACATTGTCAGCACGATCGCGACGGCGATCGGCAGTAGCCACCAGGCGGCGAGCGCGGCCGTGAGCGCAAGGCCGGCGATCACCCCCGCGGCGGCGACCCAGTCGTCGCCCACCACGAAGTTCCACCAGAACCGGCCGAAGGCGCTGATGCGGCTCACGCGGGCACCAGTTCGATACGGCGGCGCCGCAGCAGGGTCACCATCACGAGCGAGAGCAGGACGACGAATGCGAGGACGCCGAGCAGCGCCGCGTCGCCGCCGGGCCAATGTGCGCCGGCGCCTTCAGCGCCCCAGAAGATCCCGAAGGTGGTCAGCATTACGCCGACTGCGAACTTCATCGTGTTCTCGGGCACGCGCGCGAGCGGCGCCCGGGCGAGGACGCCGACGACAGCCACGAGCACGACCGCAACGGCAGCCCCGAGCGCGGCGAGCGGGATGTTCTTCTGCGTGCTGCCGAACGTGAGCACGATGAACGCGACCTCGAGCCCCTCGAGGAAGACGCCCTTGAACGAAAGCGTGAAGCCGTACCAGTCGATGCCGGCCCGCTCGTCGCGCGGCGCAGTCTCCGCTTCGCGGAGCTCCCTGGCGAAGATCGCGTCCTCGTCGTGCAGCGCCTTGAAGCCGCTCGCCCGCAGGATCGCCTTTCGCAGCCACTGCAGCCCGAAGGTGAGCAACAGGCCGCCGACGACCAGTCGCAGCGCGTCGATCGGGATCAGCGTCAGAGCCGGGCCGAGCGCGGCGACCACGACGGCCAGCGCGAGCGTCGCCGCGGCGACGCCGATCAGCGACGAGCGCCAGCCGCGCGCCAGGCCGGACGCGAGCACGATCGTCAGAGCTTCGACCATCTCGACCGCGCTCGCGAGGAACGCAGAGAGCACCAGGAGGACGTCTTTCACGGCGCACGTTCTACCCAATGGGAGCTGATCGCCGTGTGACTGTGTCTAGACTCGCTGAATGAGCACACGGATCGCGATCATCGGCGGCGGCCGCCTCGGCGAGTCGATGTTGCGCGGGTTCCTGAGCTCCGGCTGGCGCTCGACCGACGATCTCGTCGTCACCGCACGCCGTCCCGAGCGGCTCACCGAGCTGCACGAGAAGTACGGCGTCGTCGTCGAGTCCTCGAACGTCGCCGCCCTCAAGGGCGCCGGGCTCGTGATCGTGTCGGTCAAGCCACAGGACATGGAGGCCGTGCTCGAGGAGATCTCGGCGGAGCTGACCCCGGCACAGACGCTGCTCTCGGTTGCCGCCGGTGTGACGACCGCGTCGATCGAGGCGCACCTGCCTCCGGGCGCCCGGGTCGTGCGGGCGATGCCGAACGCTCCGGCGCTCGTCCACGAGGGGATCGCCGGGATCTGCGGCGGCCACGATGCGCGCGAGGAGGACATCGCCCTCGCAGCCGACGCCCTCGGGCATCTCGGCGCGGTCGTGCGGGTCGCCGAGTACGACATGGACGCCGTCACCGCGCTCTCCGGGTCGGGCCCCGCGTATTTCGCGCTGCTGGCCGAAGCGATGATCGAGGCGGGGCTCCTGCTCGGGTTGAGCAGAGAGGTCTCGACGCAACTCGTCGTGCAGACGATGTTCGGGAGCGCGCTGCTCCTGCGTGACGAAGGGCTGCACCCGGTGGAGCTGCGCGAGAACGTCACCTCGCCGGGCGGGACGACGACACGGGCGATTCGCGAGCTCGAGCGCTCCGGCGTACGCGCGGCGTTCCTGAACGCGATCACCGCAGCAACCGAGCGCTCACGCGAGCTCTCGGAACGCGTTAGCTCCTAGCGGAGAATTCCCGTGTGCCCGAGCGAGTACCGCCCGGGCTGCGGCCACACGCAGAGGCCGTGCGGGCCACGGCCGACGGGTATCCGCGCCAGCAGCCTGCCGTTGCGCGTCGAGATCGCGTAGACGACGCCGTTGTAGCGCCCGGAGACCCACAGCACCTTGCCGTCGGCCGAGACGCCGCCCATGTCCGGGCTGCCGCCACCAGGGATGTGCCACTTGGCGACCACCTTGCGCGTGCGGAAGCTGATCACGGAGATCGAGCCCTCGCCGCGGTTCGTCGCGTACAGGTACTTCGAATCGCGGCTCGGGTACAGGCCGTGCACACCGGCTCCCGTCGGCAGGAACCCGATCACCTTGAAGCGTTGGCCGTCGAGCTTCCAGAGCCCGCCCGCATGCATGTCGGCGACGTAGAACACCTTTCCGTCGGGCGACAGCTTCACGTCTTGCGGCATGCCGTTTCCGCCGTCAGGAAGGGTGAGAGTGCCGACGACGCGTTCGCTCTTCAGGTCGACCTTCACCATCTGCCCCGAGAACTCGCAGCTGGCGATCAAGTAGGTCTCGTCAGCCGAGAAGTCGATGTGGTCGACGCCGACGCAGGGCATGCTGACGGAGTTGTGGAGCCGAAAGGTGTGCGCGTCGCGGAAGTCGAGTCGACGCAGCCGTTCGGCGACGACGATCGCGTACTGCCCGTCGGGGGTGAAGTACATGTTGTACGGATCGTCGACTGGGATCGTCGCTCCCGGCTTGCCGGTGAGGGGATTGATCTTCGTGAGGCTGTTGGTGCTGTCGTTGGTGACATAGAGCGTCTTCAAGTCCCAGGCCGGGACGACGTGTTGCGGCAGGCCGCCCACGGCGAATTGGCGAACGACCTTGTAGGTGTGGGGGTCGATCACGTCGACGCTGTCGCTGAGGCTGTTCGGCACGTAGATCAGCTCCTTCGCGTCACGCGCGGCGGGAGCGATCCGGTTCGCGCCGTCATGCGCGTAGACGTCCGCTGTGTCGAACGAGTGCGTGGCGACGACGCCGCTCGTCGACCGAGCGCCGGGCGAGAGCTGCGAGATCGTTGCGACGGCGCCGGCGGGTCCCTTGCCGCCCGCGACGAGGATTCTCGTGCCGACGGTCGCGGCGGCGAGGTCCGAGCGTGCGGTCTTCAGCTGCCCTGCGGCGCGGACGCGCTTCTGGGCGACGTCGATCGCGACGATCGCTGTTGTCGGAGTACCGGTCGAGGCGCCTCGCCCTCCGATCAGATAGGCAATGCCGTCAAGCGTGGCCGCGGCCGCGTGGGTGGTCGGAGCGGGGAGGGTGCCGAGCTTGGTGACTCGCCCGGTCGCCGGCGCGTAGAGCAGGACGCTGCTGCTCGCGGTCCCGTTCTCGAGCGAGCCCCCTGCGATCACGAGACGGTCGCCGACGGCCGTCACTGCCGCGTAGCGAAGCGTCTTCGGCAAGTGCGCGACGACGTGGGCGGTCTTGCCCGGACGGTAGGCGACGATCGTGTCGAGCCAGCGCGTGCCGGTGTAGCCGCCGACGACGTACGCCGTGCCCCCGATCGCCGCCGCCGTCGAGTCGGAGCTCGCGGACGGCAGGCGCCCGACGACCGACGACCGTCCGCTCGTCCGGTCGACGCGGACGATGTCACTGAGCTGCGAGGGGCCGTTGCCGCCGCCGAACACGTACACGGCGTTGCCGAGCGTTGCGGCGGCCGTGTCATGGCGAACCGACGGAAGGCTCCCGATCACCCGTGCGCTGTGAACACCTGCGGAGACGATCGAGGCAACCGAGACATCAGCAGTGTTGAGGCCGCCGAGGAGGAGCACGCTGCGGCCGCTCGTCGCGGACGACGGGTTCATCAACGGGGCCGGGAGCGAACCGGTGACGTGTTCGACGAGATCCTTCTGAACCGGCCGCGCGACGGGCTGCGACCGCGTGTGCTGCGTGCTCGCAACGGTCGTCGCGAACGGTGGGGTCGCCGCCTTGTCGTTGTGGACAAGGGCTGCGGCCACCGTGCCCAGGGCGAGTGCGATCACCAGAGCGATCAGGAAACGAGGCAGGATCCGGCGGCGTTTCCGCACCCGACGGCGAGGCCGCCGCTCGGGAGGCAGCACGAAACTCATCCCCTGCACCTTGTCCGGAGGTGGGTGACAGAGACGTGAACGTCACGAACGAAACCTGGTTCAGGGTGTTTCCGCAGCGTCAAAGTGGTCATCTCAGAGGCAATGACGGCGACCCGCATCGAGGTCGGCGACCTCCGGCCCGAAGAGGCAGAGTTGCTCTTCGGCCTCGCCAAGAGCACATTCGAGACCACCCCCGGCTGGACGGACGAGCGCGTAGTGGCCGCGCTTGCGAACGACGTCGTGTTTGTCGCGCGCGAGGACGGCGTGCAGGCGGGCTACGTCGCGCTGGCGCCCAACGCAGACGAGGGCCTCGTGATCGAGCAGCTGCTCGTCGCGCCGGGTCACGAGCATCGCGGCGTCGGCCGTCGGCTGCTGGCCCACGCCGAGGGCTACGCGATCGCACAGGGCGCCCCGAGCCTCTTGATCGTCGCAGAGCGCGACAATCACGCTGCTCGCGGCTTCTATGTGCGCTCAGGCTTCGTGCCGGTGGCGGGCGAGTTGCTCGAGCTCGTGCTGCCTCGTCGCGCCTGAGCTCGGCTCCCTCTCTATTCTCGCGGTGTGACCAAGCATCGCGAGATCAAGTCCTGGCTCATGGACATGGACGGCGTGCTCGTCCGGGAGGAACACCCGATCCCCGGCGCGGGCGAGTTCATCGCGCGCCTGGGCGAGCTCGAGCTCCCATTCCTCGTCCTGACCAACAACTCGATCTATACGCGGCGCGACCTCGCCGCCCGGCTCGCCGCGAGCGGCCTCGTCGTGCCCGAGCAGTCGATCTGGACTTCCGCGCTCGCGACCGCAGACTTCCTCGCCGACCAGCGGCCGCGCGGCACGGCCTTCGTGATCGGCGAGTCAGGGCTGACGACGGCGCTGCACGCGAACGGTTACACGCTCACCGAACGCGACCCGGACTACGTCGTGCTGGGCGAGACGCGGACGTACAGCTTCGAGCGGATCGCGCAGGCGATCCGCTTGATCGTCAACGGCGCCCGGTTCATCGCGACGAATCCCGACGCAACCGGCCCGACACCGGATGGCCCCTTGCCGGCGACCGGCGCAGTGGCGGCGTTGATCAGCCGTGCGACGGGCGTTGCGCCGTACTTCGTCGGCAAGCCGAACCCGCTGATGATGCGGTCGGCGCTGAACGCGATCGACGCGCACTCGGAGTCGTCGGCAATGGTCGGCGACCGCATGGACACCGACGTCGTCTCCGGACTGGAGGCGGGCATGCACACCGTGCTCGTGCTGACCGGTTCGACCCAGCGCGAGGAAGCGGAGCGCTTCCCGTTCCGGCCCTCGCGGATCGTCGACTCGATCGCCGATCTCCTACCAGAACTTCGTTAGCGGTCCCGCGAGAGGATGATCGCGAGCCCCTCGCAGGCCTTCCGTGTGTCCGCGTTGTCGGTGTGCGGTGATCGCAGGGTCGTTGTGAAGGACGCCAGATCGGCGAGGTCCCAGCGCAAACGAAAGAAATCGAGCGCAGCCGGATCGAGCTGCCGGCTCGTCTCCCGCGTGTAGCGCGACGCGGCTTCCGGATCGTCGTCGACCGGCATCCAAAGGTCGCGCTCCGGAGGAGCGAGCGCGACCGTGTCCCAGTCGACGAGCAAACGCGACTCGATCAGGTTGCCGGCGTGCGGCTCACCGTGCGTGACCACCCAACCGTCGGGTGCAACGCCTGCGCCGAGGCGGTCGTAGAGCGCGAGGAGGTCCGCGACCAGAGCGGTGTGCTGGACGAGCAGCCCGCGGGCCTGCTCGGCGAGCGGCCCGCTGCCCCATGGCCGGTCGACTGCGGCGAGCGCTTCGCGCAACGGAAGGGCGAGATCGAGCCTGCGCGCAGTGACAGGGGCCTGATGGAGCGCGGCGACGAGGGGGACGACTGCGGCCCGCTCGGAGGCGGTGTACTCGCCGAACTGCCCTGCTTTGCCGTCCACGAACGGGAAGACGGAGAGCGTGTAGCGCGGGCTCACGCGCGTGAGCGGGGCTCCCGCTCTCGTGCGCAGAGGCGCCACCACGAACTCGAGGCCGTGCTCGCGGAGCGCGCACGCGGTGTCGAAGGCGGTGAGCAGGCCGTCGAAGGCCGCCTCGCGCGTTCCGCCGAACCAGCCCTTGTTGTCGAGGTCGTCGACCGTGACGAAGTGTCGCCTGCCTCCGTGGTCGGCGACGATCCAGTGGTAGCTCCCGCCGCCGACGGGCGCATAGTTCGCGGCCGCAACCTCGATCCCCCAGCAGTCGCGCAGCGGCCCGAGCAGCGCGTCGAACTCGAGCTCGTCCGGCAGCGCCCGCACGCTAGGAGAACGGACGAACCGCCGGGTAGAGCGCGCGGAAGCGCTCGTAGCCTTCGTCGTATGCGCTCGTCCACGTCTCGTTCGGCTCGACGCGGCCGGTCACGCGCACGCAGGCTGCGACTGCCTCGTGCGCATCGGCGAAACGGCCCGAACGAACGCCGGCCAGCAGCGCGGCTCCGTAGGCGGCGCCCTCGTCGACCGCGGTTCGCTCGAGCGGGATCCCGAGCACCGTGGCGACGATCTCGGTCCACAGCTCGCTGCGCGCACCGCCGCCGGAGATACGGCCGATGCTCGCGGCGAATCCGAGCTCCTTCAACAGCTCGAGTGAGTCGCGCAATCCGTACGCCACACCCTCGAGCACCGCACGGGTCAGCGCGCCGCGATCGTGCCGCGCGGTGAGCCCTGCGAACGCCGCGCGCGCTCCCGGATCTGCGTGCGGTGTCCGCTCGCCGGTGAGGTACGGGAGGAACAACAGTCCTTCGGCGCCGGCCTCCCACGTCCCCGCCTCGCTCACGAGCGTTGCCTCGTCCGTATCGACGATGGTGCGCAGCCAGCGCAACGAGCCCGCTGCGGCCAGCATCACACCCATTGCATGCCACGTTCCGGGAACGGCATGGCAGAAGGTGTGCAAGCGCGCCTTCGGATCGGCGCTGTAGCCGGGCAGCACGCCGAAGACCACACCCGACGTGCCGAGCACGACGGACAACGGGCCGGGTTCGTCGATCCCGACCCCGAGCGCACCGGCCGCCTGGTCGCCCGCACCCGCGATCTCCGTCGATTCGTAGGACGGCGGCAGCCACTCCCGTGGAATGTCGAGCGCGGCGAGCACCTCGTCGCTCCAGCGTCGGTTGGCGACGTCGAAGAGGAGCGTTCCCGACGCATCGGCCGCGTCGATCGCCAACTCGCCCTCGAGGCGCAGGCGCACGTAATCCTTCGGCAGCACGATGTGCGCGATCCGGCCGTAGATCTCCGGCTCGTGCTTGCGCAGCCAGAGCAGCTTCGGCGCCGTGAAACCGGTGAGTGCGCGGTTGCCCGTCAGCTCGATCAGCCGCGCGAGCCCGATCCGCTCCTCGATCTCCGCGCATTCGTCGGCCGTGCGCTGGTCGTTCCAGAGGATCGCCGGCCGGAGCGGCTGGTTCGTCTCGTCGAGCGTGACGAGGCCGTGCATCTGGCCGGAGAACCCGACCGGGCCCTCAGGGAGGCGGGCGAGACAGGCCTCCGTCGCCCGCCACCAGTCCTCCGGATCCTGCTCGGACCAGCCGGGTTGGGGTGCCGAGACCGGGTAGGACTCCTCGGCCAGCGCGAGCACCTCGCCGCTCGGCGAGATCGCGACGCCCTTGACGCCCGACGTGCCGACGTCGATCCCGATCAGCGCATCGTCACCCAAGGGTTTCGAACCTGGTGTCGCGCCCCGGAAGACAGGCGCCTGATCGCCTCACGCGATCTGCGCGGACCAGATTCGAGCGTTTCGGTCGCCCAATGCAAACTCGAAGGCGCCTGTGGAGAGCGTTCACCGTCACGCCCCGAGGGCCGCGTAGACCAGTTCGTACGCGCGTACGGCATCCTTTTCGTGTTGCGCCTGGCGGAGCTCGTCGCCGTCGATCTTGCCGGCGACGGCGTCGATGAAGTTCCATTGCAGGACGGAGCGCTTGCAGGCGCCGACCGCGTCCTCGGTGTAGGGGTAGAGGTCGAAGCCGAGCCGCTCCCCGTTGGCGCCGTAGTTCGCGCGACGCAGCTCGATTGCGAGCTCGATCGTCTCCATGAAAGCCGTTGCGCCGACCATGTTGTCGTCGTCGAAGGTTCCCCAGCCCGAGTTCGCGTGCTGGTGGCCGAGCAGACCGTCGGCTGCCAGGAGGGCGGCGTACTCGGCGAGGTTCTCGCCGTTCATGATCAGGTGCTGCCAGTCCATGTTCACCAGTAGGTTGTCGACGCCCTGGGCGCGCAGCTTGTGGATCACGTGCAACGTCATGCCGATGTTGCGCATGAAGATCTTCATCGCCGGCTCCGAGTTCTTGTGCTCCAGGAACACGGTGACGCCCTTGGTCTTTGCATGGTTCGCTGATTCGCCGACGCCGTCGATGAAGCGCGCCCATGACTCGGTGTACGGCGTCTGGAAGGGGTAGTTGTAGCCCTCGATCCCGGGCCAGATGATCA
>Ga0070660_100002315_pt1 | contig 13094 bp, 14 predicted proteins | sample KBSC33metaG_FD_64670 | JGI IMG/M metagenome (GOLD analysis project Ga0070660, IMG submission 64670) | Corn rhizosphere microbial communities from Kellogg Biological Station, Michigan, USA - KBS C3-3 metaG | ecosystem: Host-associated > Plants > Roots > Rhizosphere > Soil ... | reverse complement strand
AAGCGCGAACTCGCCGGCGTTCCGGCCATGCTCATAGACCCCGGCGTCGGTGCCGAAGACGATCGGAACCCCGGCCTGGCGGGCAAGGCGAGCGGCCTTGCCGACCTCGCTTAGCGTCATCCTCACCTTCTCCTCGACGATCGGCGTGTAGATGTTCTTGCCGAGCCGCTCGCGAATCCCCGTGAACGCCATCAGGGTCGGGACGAAGGTGGTTCCGCGCTCCTTCATCAGGCGGATCGTGGCGGCGCTCGCGAACGTGCCGTGCTCGATCGAATCGACCCCGGCGCGGACCGCGGCGGCGATTCCCGCGTCGGCATGGGCGTGGGCCGCGACCTTGAGGCCGAGATTGTGGGCGGTGTCGCAGATCGCCCTCATCTCGGCGTCGGTGAACGCCTGGCCGAGGCCCTTGTCGCCCTGGCTCAGAACGCCTCCGGTGGCGTGGAACTTGATCACGTCGGCGCCGAGCTTGGCCGCCTCGCGCACCTTGGCGGCGCATTCGTCGGGGCCGGTGCAGGTGTTGTGGCCGTCGAGCGCGGCGGCGACCTCCGGGCGGAAGCCGGAGACGTCTCCGTGGCCGCCGATGGTCGAGAGGGCCTGGCCGGCGGCGAGCATCCGGGGGCCTGGGATCAGCCCCTCCTCGAGCGCCCGGCGAAGCGCGAAGCCGTTCAGCCGGCCGGAGCCGAGGTCGCGGACGGTGGTGAAGCCCGCCCGCGCCGTCAGAAGGGCGTTCTTGGCGCCGACGAGGGTGTTCCACTCCTCGGACTCGGTCGCTTCCTTCCAGAACGGCTCGCCCGGATCGCCGGTGAGATGGACGTGGGCGTCGATCAGTCCGGGAAGGACGGTCTTGGCGGACAGGTCCACCACCCGGGCGCCGGGCGGCGGCGGGTTGAGGCCGGGCGCGATTCCGACGATGCGGCCGTCGGTGATCGTGATCGTCGAAGGCCCCGAGGCGGGCTTGGAAGCGTCGGTGATGAGGTGGCCGGCGTGGACGACCACGGTGTCGGCCGCGGCCGGAGCCGAGCAGGCGAGGGCGGCAAGACCGAGGAGGGAGAGGAGGCGGCGCATCTAAGACCCCTTCAAGGCGAAGACCGCCCGTCTCATGCGATTGCGGCGCGGCGCGCGCAAGCGAAAAGCCCGGAGCGCTGGAGGCGCTCCGGGCTTCGCTTCATTCGACCGCTTCCGGGCCTACCAGAAGAAGTCGTAGATCACGTCCAGCACTTCGCCATTGTAGACGTCGACCAGGACGACGTCGTCATAATAGCGGACCCACTGGGTGCCGTAGGGCGCCGGCGGCAGGCGGTACTGCCAGGGATCGCCGATCCAGTAGTTCTGCGAGTAGAAGAGCGAGTCGAGGACGAGCCCGATCGACAGCCGGTTGTAATTATAGTTCCGGTAGGGCGCGTAATAACGGCCGGAATGGAACAGGCTGCGGTTGGACGTGCGGTAGCGCTGCCAGTCGTAGCGATTGTCGTTGCGCCAGCCGCGGTTCCAGCCGCCGTTGCTGCCGTAGCGGTCGCCGCCATAGCTCCCGTTACGGCCGTAGCGATCGCCGGTGTAGCCGCCGCGATCATTGCGGCCGTCGCGGCGCCAGTCGCCGCCGCTGCGGTCGCGGCGATAATCCTGGCGGACCTGCTGCTCGTAGCGATTCACGTTGCGCTCGGCCTGCCGGCGGTAATTGGCCGGAGCGTTCTCGGCGCTGGTCCGCGAGGCTTCGCGGGCGGCGTCGATCCGGCGCTGCATCTCGGCGCGGTCGCCGCTGCGGTCGCCGCCCTGCCAGCCGCCGCGATAGGCCTGCTGGCCCTCGCCGCCGCGGGTGCGGTAGCCGCCCTGCTGCCGGACCTGGACCTGCTGGGCCTGGATCTGCTGGGCCTGCACCGCCTGCTGGCGCTGTTCGAAGCGCTGCTGGCGCTCGGCGCTCTGCGGCCGGGCCTCCTGGCGCTGCTCCTGCCGCTCCTGGCGCTGTTCCTGCCGTTCGGCGCGAGCGGCGTTGCGCTCGCCGGCCCGCTCGTAGCGGCCCTGCCAATTGCCGTTCTGGGCGGCGAGCGGGGTCGCCACCGTCGCCGCCATCAAAATCCCGATCAAAGCCTTACGCATCGAACACTCCTTGTCCCCGGCCGGCGCGAGTGAAGGCCGCCTCCGATCGCGACGGGATGTGCCACCCGAAGGATGAGCCGTGGCTGAACTGGCCGGTCAGCCGCGGGAAAGGATTCAGCGTGGCCCGGGTCCGGCGGGCGCTCGGAGGGCGGGGACGGCGCGGGCGGCGTCGGCCGGGTCGATGTGCGGCGGAGGCGCGGCCGCGATCGCCTCCTCGCCCCGCCCCGCCCGGGCGGCGATCCGGATCGCCTCGCGGATCCGGGGATAGGTGCCGCAGCGGCAGATGTTGGTGATCGCCGAATCGATCTCGGCATCGCTCGGGTCGGGCGACGAGGAGAGCAGGGCCGCGGCGGCCATGATCATCCCCGGCTGGCAATAGCCGCATTGCGGAACGCCGTGGGCCACCCACGCCTGCTGGACGGGATGGGAGCGATCCGGCGAGAGCGCCTCGATGGTGGTGACGACCCGGCCCTCGAGGGCGCCGATCGCCACCTGGCACGACCGCTCCGCCCGGCCGTCGACATGGACCGTGCAGGCGCCGCACTGCCCCGCCCCGCAGCCATATTTGGTGCCGGTGAGGTTGGAGGCGTCGCGAAGCGCCCAGAGCAGAGGCGTTGCCGGGTCGAGCCGGTAGTGGACCGGCTGGCCGTTGACGGTAAAGCGGGTCATGGTGACTTTTCTTTAAAGGGAGGCAGGCGGGAATGGGAAGCGGCCGGATCGAAGTCAGCCGCGAGGGCGGGGTCGCCCATGTCGAGCTCGCCCGCGAGGACCGGATGAACGCGATGGACGGCGACATGTTCGCCGCGATCGGCGAGGCCTTCCGGGCCTTGGGCGCCGACCCCTCCGTTCGGGCGATCCTGCTTTCGGGGCGCGGGCGGCACTTCACCGCGGGGCTCGACCTCCATTATGCGGCGAGCCAGTTCCCGCCTTCCGACGATCCCGGCCGGGCGGCCGAAGCGCGGCTTCGCCACATCAAGTGGCTTCAGGACTGCTTCAGCGCGGCGGAGGAGGCCCGGCCGCCGGTGATCGCCGCGATCCATGGCGGCTGCATCGGCGCGGGGGTCGATCTCGCCACCGCCTGCGACATCCGGATCGCCGCCGCCGGCGCCTATTTCCAGGTGGCGGAGGTCGACGTCGCGATCACCGCCGACCTCGGGACCCTCCAGCGCCTGACCCGCCTGGTCCCGGAGGGGATCGTTCGCGAGCTGGCTTATACCGGCCGGCGGATGGAGGCCGAGGAAGCGCTCCGACTCGGCCTCGTCAACCGGGTCGAGCCGGACCGCGAATCGGCGGTGGCGGCGGGGCTGGATCTCGCCCGGACGATCGCGTCGAAATCGCCCCTCGCCGTCGCAGGCGCCAAGATGAGCCTCAACTACAGCCGCGGCCGGACCGTCGAGGAAGGCCTTCGCCACGTCGCGATGTGGAATGCCGGAGCGCTGGTCAGCGCCGACCTGAATGCGGCGGTCCAGGCGCGGCTGTCGAAGGGCAAGCCGGAGTTCCGCGACCTCGACGCTTGAAACAAGCGGGCCGCTTTGCTATCGGCCCCGCCGTGACGGCGCGGGTATCGGCTCGCGGCGAACCTTATTCTGTGCTATCGGCGCGCGCATCGAGGTGGGAGAGTCCCCGCCGCGCAAAGCCTTTCGAACCGGAGAGTGGCGAGACCTTATGCAAATCATCGTTCGCGACAATAATGTCGACCAGGCGCTGCGCGCGCTCAAGAAGAAGCTGCAGCGCGAGGGCGTCTATCGCGAGATGAAGCTCCGCCGCCACTACGAGAAGCCGTCCGAGAAGCGCGCCCGCGAGCGCGCGGCGGCGATTCGCCGGGCCCGCAAGCTCGAGCGCAAGCGCGCCGAGCGCGACGGCGGCGCCGCCCGCTAAGCGGGAGCGCAAGCGGGGACAGTCACTTTTCCCCGCGGCGCGGTCGGCCCTCATAACGAGGGGCGGAAAAGTGACTGTCCCCACAGCCGAGGCTCGCCCATGTCCGTCACCGCCGTTCCGGTCCGCCCGATTCGCAAGGGCTCGGTCATGAAGCTCTGGCTGGGACTCGCCTTCCTGGCGCTGCTCGCGGTGGGAGTCGCCTGGATCGGGACCTCGCGCCACATCTACCAGACGACGCCGTCGGGGCTCGGCTTCCGGGTCCTGAAGGACGGCGAGGGGCCGCATCCGACCGAGAGCGACATCGCGCTCGTCCAATATACCGGCCGCCTCCAGAACGGCCGCGTGTTCGACCAGAACACACAGGGCGCTCCGATGCCGCTCGCGCCGGGCGCCACCATCCCGGGCTTCGCCGAGGGGCTGAAGATGATGCGCAAGGGCGGCGTCTACCGCCTGCGCATCCCGCCGAAGCTCGGCTATGGCGAGCGCGGCAACCCGCCGGCCATCCCGCCCAACGAGACGCTCGAGTTCGACGTCGCGATGATGGACTTCATGCCCGAGGCGACCGTCCGAGCCATGCAGCAGCAGATGCTCCAGCAGCAGATGATGCAGCAGCAGCAGGGCGGTGCCGGCGGTCCGGGCGCCCCGGGCGCCGGCGTTCCGGAAGGCGCCGCTCCGCAGGCTCCGCCGACGCGCTAGCTTCCGGCACTCGCTACCCGCGACTTAGCCGTCATGCCGGACTTGATCCGGCATCCATCTTCTTGTCGCCTCTTCCAGGAAGGAAGGTGGACCCCGGATCAAGTCCGGGGTGACGGTCGAGTGGGATGGACACGGCGAGCCTCAGCGCGCTCGCGCCGCCGCCGCCAACTTGCCGCTCTCGCTCTTCGACCTTTCCTCCAGCGCGACCTTGATCATCGCGACGATGGGGTCGGCGAGCATCAGGCCCATGAGGCCGAACAGGGCTCCGAACAGGAGCTGGGCGCCGAGCACCAGAGCGGGCGCGAGGTCGACGGTCCGGCGGGCGACGTAGGGGACGATCAGATAGCCGTCGACGCTCTGGACGATGAAGTAGACGGCGATCGCCCAGAGACCGGCATTGGTGCTGACGCTGAAGCCGGCAAGGACGATCAGCACTCCCGAAACGATGGCGCCGATATTGGGGATGAAGGCGAGAAGGCCGGTGAGGATCCCGAGCAGGGCCGCCATGGGCACTCCGCCGGCCCAGAGCAGGATCCACGTCCCGACCCCTTCCACCGACATTCCGACCAGGCGCCCCGCCATCAGCCGGCGAAGGGTGAAGCCCATGGTCGACAAGGTATCGTAAAAGCCCTCGCGGCGGCCGAGCGGCAGCATCCAGGCCACTCCGCGCCGGTAGAGCCTCGGCTCGGTGGCGAAGAAAATTCCGATCACCAGGATCATGACGACGCTGCTGATCACTCCGATCGCGCTCGACACCGCCGAGCCGAGCCGTCCGAGCGTGCCCATCAGCTGACCGCCGAGCTGGCTGACCCCGGCGCCGCCCTGGATGACCCCGAGCTGATTGCCCCAGGCGAGCACGCGGTTGAGCTGGGCGGTGACCGCCACCCGAAGCACCTCCGCCTGGCCCATGAGGGTCGATCCGGCGAAATAGAAGGTCCAGGCGAGGAAGCCGACCGCGCTTAGGGTGACGATGGCGAGGCGCCAGCCGCGGCCGATCTTGAGGATCCGGCCGAGCAGCCGGGTGCCGCCGTCGAGCATCGAGGCGAGGACGATCCCCGCGAAGATCAGAAGCAGCGGCTGGGCGAGGAAGATCACGCCCAGGATGAGGAGCGCCATTCCATACCAGACGGCGGCGCGCTTCAGCTCCTGGCGGACGAGCGGGTCGCGGACCTCGGTCGGGCCGACCTCCTCGACATGTGCCGGTTCGGAGGCCGGCTCGTGGGGCGGTCCGGAGGCCGTTTCGCGCTCGCTCACCGCCGCGCCGGCTCCTGCGGGTGGAGCGAGGTTCCGGCTCGGCCGCTTCGAAGCGCGGAGAACCAGGTCAGCGGATTGAGGTAGCTCGCGCTTCCGTCGAACGAGAAGGTGATGAACTCGGCGCGGCCGCCGAGATTGCCCCACGGGACGGGGCCGCCGAGGCCCTCGGGCAGGCTCACCCGGCTGTCCGCCGATTTGTCGCGATTGTCGCCCATCAGGAAGACGTGGCCGTCGGGGACGAGCACCGGCCCGAAATCGTCGACCTCGGGCACATAGCCTTCGTCGATCGTGTCGTAGGTGCGGCCGTTTGGAAGAGTCTCGCGGACCACGGGCAGCCGGCACCAGTCGCCGTCCGGCCGCGCCACCCTGTGGTCGCCGAACTGGTCGTTGGGGCATTCGATGTTTAAGTCGATCTTGATCATCGCGTCGGGCCGCTTCTCCCGCTTCACCGGGCGGCCGTTGATGACGAGCTGGCCGTGGACCATGGCGATGGAGTCGCCGGGAAGTCCGATGACCCGCTTGATCCAGTCCTCGGACTGGCGCCCGGGCGGAGTGACGATGACGACGTCGCCCTGCTTGGGATAGCGGCCGAACAGCCGTCCCTCCATCGGCGGAAGGACGTGGAAGCTCGGGCTCACCCAGGACCAGCCGTAGGGATATTTGGTGACGACCAGCCGGTCCCCCTTGAGTAGCGCCGGCATCATCGACTCGGAGGGAATGTAGAAGGGCTTGGCGACGAAGGTGTGGAAGGCCAGGACGGCAAGGATCAACCAGAAGATCGCCTTCACCTCGGCCCACCAGTCGGTGCCCTTCGCCTCGACGGGCCCGGAGGTGCCGGAGTCGGCGGGAGTTTCAGCGATCGGGGAGGTGTCTGTCATGGCAATGGCGGGATCGCTTGGGCTCACCCCGGGCTCCTGTTCAGCGGGACGGCGCAGATCACCACGAACGCGAGGGCGAAGGGATGATCGTCGGTCATCGTCAGATGCACCTCGGCGGAGTGGCCCGCCGGTGTGATGGCGTCAAGCCTCGCCTTCGCTCCGCCGGTGAGGGCGAGGGTCGGAGCGCCGGATGGCGCGTTGACGACTCCGATGTCCTTCATGAAGACGCCCTGCCGGAATCCCGTCCCCACGGCTTTGGAAAAGGCCTCCTTGGCGGCGAAGCGCTTGGCGTAGGTTCCGGCTCGGGTGAAGGGGCGGCGCTCCGCCTTGGAGCGCTCGGTCTCGGTGAACACCCGGGCGAGGAAGCGCTCGCCGAAACGGTCGAGCGAATTCTGGATCCGCTCGATGTTGCAGAGGTCGGAGCCGGTGCCGAGGATCATGACGCCGATCCTCCCCGGAGCCGGGGAGGATTGAGGAGGAGCTCACTCACCGCGCCTCGTCCATCAGTTCGCGCATGTGGCGCACGCTGTCCTCCAGCCCGCAAAAGATCGCCTCGCCGATCAGGAAATGGCCGATGTTGAGCTCCTTGAGCTGGGGGATGGCGGCGATCGGCTGGACGTTGTCGAAGGTGAGGCCGTGGCCGGCGTGCGGCTCGATACCGTTCTTGGCGGCGAGCGCGGCGGCATCGGCGAGCCGGCGAAGCTCGGCCGAACGCGCCTCTCCCTCGAGGTGGGCGTAAAGGCCGGTGTGGAACTCGACAACCGGCGCCTTGAGGCGGATCGCCGCCTCGATCTGGCGCGGGTCGGGCTCGATGAACAGGCTGACCCGGATATTCGCCCCGGACAGCCGCTCGATGAAGGGCAGCAGGTGATTGTCCTGGCCGGCGGCGTCGAGCCCGCCTTCGGTGGTGCGCTCCTCTCGCTTCTCGGGGACGATGCAGGCGGCGTGCGGGCGGTGGCGCAGAGCAATCTCGAGCATCTCTTCGGTCGCCGCCATTTCGAGGTTCAACGGGATGGTGAGCTCCGCCATCAGCGCGGCAATGTCCTCGTCGCGGATATGGCGGCGGTCCTCGCGCAGATGGGCGGTTATCCCGTCGGCGCCGGCCTTCGCCGCGGCGAGCGCGGCCTTGACGGGATCCGGATGATCGCCGCCGCGCGCGTTCCGGATCGTCGCGACGTGATCGATGTTCACCCCGAGGCGAAGGCCGTCAGTCACTCGGCGGGGGCCTTGCGACTGCCCGGCTTCTCGGCGGGAAGCGCGGCGAGCTCCGGCGGAAGCGCCTGCGGCTCGTAGACCGGAACGTCGAGCGCGATCAGCGGGTAGAAGGGCACTCCGAGGTCGGCGAGGCCGTTCGAGCGGTCGACCAAAGCGGCCGCGGCCACCACCACTCCGCCGGCCGCCTCGACCGCGGCGATCGCCTCGCGGGAGCTGAGGCCGGTGGTGACGACGTCCTCGACCAGAAGCACCTTCTGGCCGGGCTCGATTCGGAAGCCGCGGCGCGCCTCGAACGTGCCGGAAGGCCGCTCGAGGAAGATCGCCTCGAGACCGAGCGAGCGGCCGAGCTCGTGGCCGATGATGATTCCGCCCATGGCCGGCGAGACGACCAGCGAGACCTGCGCCCGGACCTCCAGCGGGAGACCGTGGGCAAGGGCCGAGGCGAGCCGGGAGGCCCGTGCAGGGTCCATCAGCACTCGAGCGCATTGCAGGTAGCGCGGGCTGTGCAGCCCGGAAGAAAGGACGAAATGGCCCTCTAGCAGCGCCTCGGCGGCCCGGAACTCTGCAAGGATCTCGTCCTGGGTCATTGCTGGGACCGCCTCCGGCTGCGCGTGGCCGCCAGATAAGCGCCCGGCCCGACCCCGGCAAGCGGCCGGAAAAAAGGCTTGGAGAAGAGAGGTTGAGACGGGAGGGCCGCTTGCCTATAAGCCGCGCCAATCCGCCGCCCGCCGGCCCGAATCCGTCCCGCTCCGCCCGGAGGTTCCAAGGGGTTTAGATGAAGACTCTGCACAAGCTTTTCGCCGTCGCCGCCGCCTTCGGAATGGTGCCCGCCGCAGCGGCGCTGGCGCAGGCTCCGGCGCCGTCGAGCGCCCCCTCGGCTCCGGCCCAGGCCGCTCCCGGCGCCGCGACGACCCCCGGCCAGGCGCCGCGCGACGCGATCAGCGCCGCCAGCCAGGCCGCCCCCGCTCAGCCCCAGGACGTTTCGTCCGACGGAATGCAGACCGGCGAGGAGCCCTCCAACGCCTCCATCGCCGCCTCGACGATGGCGAGCCGGGCCACTCCGACTCCGGGGATCGGCCAGCCCGACGGCCGCGCCGGACTTCAGGACCAGGTCACTCCGATCGGCAAGGAAGCCGCCTGGTTCCACAACAAGATCCTGATGCCGATCATCACGGCCATCACGCTGTTCGTCCTGATACTGCTCCTCTACGTGATCGTCCGCTTCCGCCGCGGCGCCAATCCGGTGCCTTCGCGCAACACCCACAATACGACTCTCGAGATCGTCTGGACCCTGGTTCCGGTGCTGATCCTGGTGGCCATCGCGATCCCGTCGATCCGGCTTCTCGCCCACCAATATTCGCCGCCCCGGGCCGACCTGACGGTGAAGGTGACCGGCAACCAATGGTATTGGACCTACACCTACCCCGACAATGGCGGCTTCGAGATCGTCTCGAACATGCTGTCCGCCGAGGACGCCAAGAAGCGCGGCGAGCCGCGGCTGCTCGGGGTCGACGAGCGGATGGTGGTCCCTGCGGGCGCGACGGTGAAGGTGATCGTCACCGCCGCCGACGTGATCCACAGCTGGGGAGTTCCCGCTTTCTGGGTGAAGATGGACGCCGTTCCCGGACGGCTCAACGAGACCTGGTTCAAGGTCGACCGCCCGGGTCTCTATTACGGCCAGTGCGTCGAGCTGTGCGGGGCGCGTCACGCCTTCATGCCGATCGCGGTCGAGGTGGTGAGCCCGGCCCAGTTCGCCGCCTGGGTGGCGTCGAAGGGCGGAACCATGCCGGGCGCGGTCAAGCCCAAGTCGCCCGACGCCACCCAGAACTCGCCGGTCGAGAATCCGGGCGCCGCGGCGGCCGCGACGACCCAGAACACGGCCGGCGCAAGCGCCACCGAGACCAGCCCCGAACCCAGCAACATCTCTGCCGGAACGGCGACTCCGCCGGTCTCGAGCCAGGGTGCGGCCGAATCCAAGCGCGGAAACTGACATGACCGATACGACTGCCAACGCTAGCCACTTCCATGCGCACGATGCGCATGACGCGCACCACGACGCCGATCACAAGCCCGGCTTCTTCGCGCGCTGGTTCATGTCGACGAACCACAAGGACATCGGCACGCTCTACCTGATCTTCGCGATCGTCGCCGGGATCATCGGCGGCACCATCTCCGGACTGATGCGCTGGGAGCTCGCCGAGCCGGGCATCCAGCACCTCACCGCCTGGGTCGGCCAGGGCAAGACGATGGACGAGGCGACCCACCTCTGGAACGTCCTCATCACCGCCCACGGCCTCATCATGGTCTTCTTCATGGTCATGCCGGCGATGATCGGCGGCTTCGGCAACTGGTTCGTTCCGCTGATGATCGGCGCCCCGGACATGGCCTTCCCGCGGATGAACAACATCAGCTTCTGGCTGCTCGTCCCCGCCTTCCTGCTCCTGCTCGGCTCGACCCTGGTCCCGGGCGGGACCGGCAACGGCGCCGGCACCGGCTGGACCGTCTACGCGCCGCTTTCCACCTCCGGCTCCTCGGGGCCGGCGGTCGACATGGCGATCTTCGCGCTCCACCTCGCGGGCGCGAGCTCGATCCTGGGCGCGATCAACTTCATCACCACCATCTTCAACATGCGCGCTCCGGGCATGACCCTGCACAAGATGCCGCTGTTCGTCTGGTCGGTGCTGGTCACCGCCTTCCTGCTCCTGCTCGCCCTTCCGGTGCTCGCCGGGGCGATCACGATGCTCCTGACCGACCGCAATTTCGGGACCCACTTCTTCGACGCCCAGGGCGGCGGCGACCCCATCCTCTACCAGCACCTCTTCTGGTTCTTCGGCCACCCCGAGGTGTACATCATGATCCTTCCGGGCTTCGGGATGGTCAGCCAGGTCGTCGCGACCTTCAGCCGCAAGCCGGTCTTCGGCTATCTCGGAATGGCCTATGCGATGGTCGCGATCGGCGTGATCGGCTTCGTCGTCTGGGCGCACCATATGTTCACCGTCGGAATGGACGTGAACACCAAGATGTACTTCACCGCCGCGACGATGGTCATCGCCGTCCCCACCGGAATCAAGATCTTCTCGTGGATCGCGACGATGTGGGGCGGTTCGCTCACCTTCGAGACCCCGATGATGTGGGCCCTGGGCTTCATCTTCATGTTCACGGTCGGAGGCGTGACCGGAGTCGTTCTCGCCAACGGCGGCATCGATAACGAGATGCACGACACCTATTACGTGGTCGCGCACTTCCACTACGTGCTGTCCCTGGGCGCCGTGTTCAGCCTCTTCGCCGGCTTCTACTACTGGTTCGGCAAGATGTCGGGCCGGATGTACAACGAGCTGCTCGGCCAGCTGCACTTCTGGCTGTTCTTCGTCGGCGTCAACGTCCTGTTCTTCCCGATGCACTTCCTGGGCATGGACGGGATGCAGCGCCGCGTTCCGGATTATGCCGACGCCTTCGCCGACTGGAACAAGGTCGCCACCTACGGCTTCCTGCTGATGGCCGCCGGGATGATCGTGTTCTTCGTCAACATCATCGTCTCGCTGCTCGCCGGCCGCAAGGCCGAGGGCAATTATTGGGGCGAAGGTGCGACGACCCTGGAGTGGACGCTCTCCAGCCCGCCGCCCTTCCACCAGTTCGAGACGCTTCCGCGGATCGATTGAAATCCCGTCGTCCCAGCGCAGGCTGGGACCCCGGCGGGTGAAAGGCACCGCGTTCTTCACCCCCTGGGGCCCCAGCCTCCGCTGGGGCGACGATTAGGCACCATATGAACAGCGTGACCGCCACTGCCGACACCGCCTACCCCGCCGACTGGCGGGACTTCCTCGCGCTGACCAAGCCGCGGGTGATGAGCCTCGTCGTCTTCACGGCCCTGTGCGGCCTGCTCGCGGCGCCCGCGCCGATCCATCCGGTGCTCGGCTTCACCGCGATCCTGTGCATCGCGCTCGGCGCGGGCGCCGCGGCGGCGCTCAACATGTGGTACGAGGCCGATCTCGATTCCAAGATGAAGCGGACCGCCGGCCGGCCGATCCCCGCCGGCCGCATGGACCGCCAGTCGGCGCTTCACTTCGGGGTCGGCCTCGCCTTCTTCTCGGTCATTCTGATGGAGCTCGCCACCAACCGGATGGCGGCCGCGATCCTCGCCGCGTCGATCCTCTTCTACGTCGTCGTCTACACCATCTGGCTGAAGCGGCGGACTCCGCAGAACATCGTCATCGGCGGCGCCGCGGGCGCCTTTCCGCCGGTGATCGGCTGGGCGGCGGCGACCGGCAACGTCACGGTCCTGCCGGTCCTTCTGTTCATGCTGATCTTCCTTTGGACGCCGCCCCACTTCTGGGCGCTCTCGCTCTTCGTCCGCTCCGACTATGCGGCGGCGGGCGTTCCGATGCTTCCCGTCGTGGCGGGGGCGAAGACCACCCGGAGGCACATCCTCCTCTACACCTTGCCGATGATCGCAGTGGCGATCGCGCCCTGGCCGCTCGGCCTCGCGGGCTTCGTCTACGGCGCTGCGGCGAGCGTGCTGAGCCTCGGCTTCGCCGTGCTCGCGGTCCAGGTGCTTCTCAACCGGGCCACCGAGCCGGAGGGGATGAAGCCGGAGAAGCGCCTGTTCGCTTATTCGATCCTCTATCTGTTCGGGGTGTTCGGAGCGCTCGTCGCCGACCGCTGGCTGATCGGATGAGCGACGTGCCGCCGCCTTCGACCGAACGGCCTTCGACCGATGAGATACGCCGCCGCCAGCGCTCGCGGGCGCTGCTCATGGGGCTCCTGCTCGGCGCCTTCGTCATCCTCGTCTACGCGATCACCATCGCCAAGCTGAGCGTCAACCGGTGAGCGTGCAGGCCCGCCGCAACCAGCGCACGGCAGGGATCGCTGCGCTCGTCGTGGCGGCCATGGTGGCCCTGGCCTTCGCCAGCGTCCCCCTCTACCGCGCCTTTTGCCAGGCGACCGGATTCGACGGGACCACCCAGCGCGCCGAGGGCAAGGCCGCGCCTGGAGCGGTGAAGGGCGAGAGCGTCTCCGTCCGGTTCGACGCCAACACCGCACTGACGCTGCCGTGGCACTTCAAGCCCGAGCAGACGACCG
>Ga0070660_100002309_pt1 | contig 13104 bp, 10 predicted proteins | sample KBSC33metaG_FD_64670 | JGI IMG/M metagenome (GOLD analysis project Ga0070660, IMG submission 64670) | Corn rhizosphere microbial communities from Kellogg Biological Station, Michigan, USA - KBS C3-3 metaG | ecosystem: Host-associated > Plants > Roots > Rhizosphere > Soil ... | reverse complement strand
CCTACTCGTCGACGCCGTCGGTGAGTGCCTGGAGACGCTGCCGGACGTCGCGATCACGGAGGTCGACGCCTTCTGGGTCGGCACCCAGGGATCCGGGATGTCCGGCCAGACCCTGGCCCGCCCGCTGCGACTGGTCGGCAAGCCCGTCACCCGGGTCGAGAACTACTGCGCGACCGGCTCCGAGGCCTTCCGCAACGCCGCCTTCGCGGTGGCTTCCGGCGCCTACGACATGGTGATGGCCACTGGTGTGGAGAAGCTCAAGGACAGCTCGCAGTCCGGGCTCTCCGCGGTGTACCCGCCCTCGGACGGCACCGAGGTCGACTGGACCGCGCCGGCCGGGTTCTCTCTTCTGGTCCCGGCGTATCAGCGCGCGTACGGCGTCGGCGATCGGGACATGCGCAGCACGCTGACCCACGTCGCGGTGAAGAACCACGCGAACGGGGCCCGGAACTCCCGGGCCCAGTTCCAGAAGGCGATCTCGGCCGAGGTGGTCGAGGCCTCGCCGAAGGTCGCCGGCCCGCTCGGCGTGATGGACTGCTCCGGGGTCTCCGATGGCGCCGCCGCAGCGATCCTGGTCCGCGCCGAGGACGCCCACAAGTACACCGACAAGCCGATTTTCCTCAAGGGGATGGGCTTCGTCGCCGGTGCCGGTGAAGGGCTGGCCTCGGACGGGTACGACTTCACCAGCTTCCCCGAGGTGGTCATCGCCGCTGCTCAGGCCTACGAGCAGGCGGGCGTCACCGACCCGGCCACCCAGATCTCGCTGGCCGAGGTGCACGACTGCTTCACTCCCACCGAGTTGGTGCTGATGGAAGACCTCGGGTTCTCCGCGCGCGGCAAGGGCTGGCGCGACGTCCTCGACGGCCGCTACGACCTCGACGGTGCGCTTCCGGTCAACAGCGACGGGGGACTGAAGTCGTTCGGGCACCCGATCGGCGCCACCGGTCTGCGGATGATGTTCGAGTGCTTCACCCAGCTTCGAGGCGAGGCCGGCGAGCGCCAGGTCGCTGACGTCAGGCTCGCGGTCGCGCAGAACCTCGGTGGACAGCCAGGCTCCTGCGTCGCGTTCGTCGCGGTCCTGGGGAACGAACGATGAGCCCACGGAGCGCGGACGTCGCCTTCGACGGCCGGGTCGTGATCGTCACCGGCGCCGGGAACGGCATCGGCCGGGCGCACGCCCTGGCTCTCGGTGAGCACGGTGCCCGCGTCGTGGTCAACGACGTCGGTGGCTCCGTCGACGGATCCGGGACATCCGGAGCCGCGGCCCGGGTCGTCGCCGAGATCGAGGCGGCCGGCGCCACCGCCGTCGTCTCCACCGACTCGGTGGCCACGGTGGAAGGTGGCGCGGCACTGGTGCAGACCGCGCTGGACGCGTTCGGTCAGGTCGACGCGATCATCCACAACGCCGGGATCCTCCGAGACCGGAGCTTCGCCAAGATGACTGACGACGACGTCGACGCCGTCTTGGACGTCCACCTTGCTGGGGCGTTCAACGTGCTGCGGCCCGCGTGGCCGCACCTGGTGGCGCAGGGGTTCGGCCGGATCGTGCTGACCACCTCGTCCTCTGGTTTGCTCGGCAACTTCGGCCAGTCCAGCTACGCCGCGGCGAAGGCCGGCCTCATCGGACTGATGAACGTGCTCTCGCTCGAGGGTGCGCGCCACGGGATCCTCGTCAACGCGATCTCACCAACCGCGGCAACCCGGATGACCGAAGGACTGCTCGGTGACCTCGCCGACCGGTTCGAGCCCGAGCACGTGGCCGCGGTGGCCGCGTTCCTGGCCTCGGAGCAGTGCGAGCTCAGCCGACAGATCCTCACTGTCGGTGGCGGCCGGGTCGGCCGGATCTTCCTCGGCGTCACGCCGGGCTGGTACTCCGGCCCAACCCCGGCCTCGCCGACGGACATCCTCGGAGCGATCGACCAGATCTGCTCCCTGGACGACTTCATCGTCCCTGAAGGCGGCTCGGACGAGATCGCCCTCATCCAGAAGGTCCTGGCCGGTCCGTCGGCCTGACCGCTTCGAAGAGAGAGAATCGAACATGCCTGTCAGCGAGGTTCACCACGTCGCGATCTCGGTCGCCGACGTGGAGCGTGCCGCGGACTTCTACGAGAAGGCCCTCGGCTACAAGAAGACGCTGCGCTCGGACGTCGGCGGCCCCGGGATCGAGGAGTCCCTCGGTCTGCCCGCCGGCACCACCGGCAAGGTCCAGTATCTGCAAGGTCCCTCGCAGGTCGGGCAGCTGGAGCTGATCGAGTGGAACGGCACCACGACCCGTACGCCGGACGCAGGTCATCTCGAGCTGGGTACCTTCCTGCTCAGCTTCCAGGTGCCGCTGGAGGAGATCGAGGAGCTGCATCAGCGGATCGCCGGCCTGGGAGCCGAGTGCCTCTCGCTGCCCACCAGGGTGCTGCTGGAGAACTACGGCTACATCACTGCCTTCGCGGCGCGTGACCTCGACGGGAACCTGCTCGAGTTCGTCTCGCTCCCGACCCGAGACGAGATCCGCGCGTTCAGGAGTGGAGAGGTCGGCTCATGACGACCAGCAACTTCTCCGAGACGCTGCGGCGGCAGGCGCTTCGCCGAGCCGATCGCGAGGCGCTGGTCGACGGCGACCAGCGTTGGACCTACGCCGAGCTGGACGTCGCCGTGGACCGGCACGCGGCGGCTCTGCTCAGCGCGGGCATCGGTGTGAACGACCTGGTCGGCATCCTCGGCGGCAACTCGGCGACGTACCTGCTGGAGCTGCTGGCACTCAGCCGGATCGGCGCGATCTCGGTACCGCTGAACTGGCGGCTGCACACCAACGAGCAAACCTACGTGATCCAGCAGGCCGGCATCACCTGCCTGCTCTACGACGACCAGTTCAGCGAGCAGGCTGCTCAGCTGATGAGCAGCACCGGGCTGACGATCGCGGTCGCGAACGGGAACGTCCCGATCGAGGGCAGCGAGCGCCTGGCCGACCTGCTGGCCCGGCAGCCCGAGGGGGTGCGTGTTCCGGACGCCGAGAAGGACGTCGACGACGTCCACCGGCTGCTCTACACCTCAGGGACCACTGCACACCCGAAGGGCGTCATCCACACCTGCGGCAACCTGACCGCGAACCACCGCGCCCAGGTGCTCGAGCTCGAGCTGACCCAGGACGACCGGATCCTGATCTCGGCGCCGCTCTTCCACGTCAGCGGACTGGAGGCCCCGGGCCTGGCCGTCTTCGTCGCCGGCGCGACGATGGTGCTGACGCCGACCTTCAAGGCCGAGGACATCGCCCGGATCGCGGTCGAGGAGCGGATCACCGGGATGGTGCTCGCCGCCCAGATCCTGTTCGCGATGATGGCCCTCGACCCGGCCCCCGGCCTCGGGGACCTGCGCTACCTGCTCTTCGCCGGGGTGGCCCCGAGCGTGCGTCGCCAGGTCAAGGGGTTGCTGCCGCACGTCCGGTTGGTCGACACCTTCGGGATGACCGAGCTCTGCAACGGCGTCTGCTACATGGACTCCGCGCACGAGGAGTCGAAGATGGGCGCGCTCGGTGCCCCGTTCCCGGGCGTGCACCTGCGGATCGTCGACGAGAATTTCCGCGAGGTCCCTCCGGGAGTCGAGGGCGAGCTGATCGTCCGGGGCGAGAAGATCTCCCCGGGCTACTGGAACGACGACGAGGCCAACAAGCGCACCCGCCGGGACGGGTGGTTCCTCACCGGTGACGTGGCCCGGATCGACGAGGACGGCTATCTCTGGTTCGTCGACCGTCGCGCTGACCTGATCAAGTCCGGCGGCGAGAACATCGCCAGCGCCGAGGTCGAGAGGGTGATCGCGCAGCACCCGGAGGTGGCCGAGGTCGCCGTGATCGGCGTACCGGACGCGCAGTGGGACGAGGTGCCGAAGGCGTTCGTGATCCTGCGCGATCCCGGCGCGGCGACCGCGGAGGACATCCGCGCGCACTGCATCGCAAACCTCGCCAAGTACAAGGTGCCCAAGCACATCGACGTGGTCGAGGCGTTGCCGCGCAACGACTCCGGCAAGGTGCTGAAGAAGCGGCTTCGCCACGAGGCCACGTCGTGAGCTCGGCGCCGACCGCCAACCTGGCCCGGATGCTCACCTGGAACGCCATCCGGTTCGCCGACTCCGACGCCCTGGTCTTCGAGGGCCGGCGCTGGACGTACGCCGAACTCGATGCCGAGGTCAGCGCCCTGGCCGCGGGCCTCGCCGATCAGGGCGTGGCCCGGGATTCCCGAATCGCGATCGTCGCGAACAACGTCCCCGAGTTCCTGTTCCTCTCGCTGGCCCTGACCCGACTCGGTGCGGTCTTCGTGCCGTTGAACTACCGGCTCACCGCGGGCGAGCTGGCGTACCTGCTCGGTCACGCGAAGGTCGAGGCGGTCGCGACCGTGCCCGAGTTCGCCGAGCTGACTGCTGACGCACTGGTCAGCCTCCCCGCGGTACGACGGATCGCGCTGGAGCCGATCGACGAGACCTGGACCGATGTCGCCGCGATCGCGAAGCCGTTCCGCGGGACTGTGGTAGCCGATGCCGAGCTCGGTGACGACGCCCTGCAGCGGATCATCTACACGTCGGGGACGACCAGCCTGCCCAAGGGCGTGATGCTCACCCACGGCAACGTGAACGCGAACATGCACGCCCAGATCGTCGAGCTGGGGCTGACCTCCGCAGACCGCATCCTGAACGTCGCTCCGCTCTACCACGTGGGCGGCCTGGACCTGCCCGGCTACGCAATCTGGCACGTGGGCGGCTGCATGGTGCTGCAGCGGCGCTTCGAGCCGGACGAGATCCTGCGCGGCATCGACTCCGAGTCGATCACCGGGATGGTGGCGGCAGCCGCGATGCTCGACATGATCCGCCGCAACGCCGACGAGGTCGGTGCGACGCTGACCACGATGCGCTGGCTGATCTTCTCGCAGGTGACGACAGCCCTCTTCGAGGTCGCCCGTGGGCTCTTCCCGAACGCCCGGCTGATCGAGGGCTACGGCCTGACCGAGACCTGCAGCGGGCTGACGTACCTCGACGAGGCGCACATGGAGAGCAAGCAGGGCTCGGTGGGGATCCCGGTCCCGTGGGTCGAGGTCCGGGTCGTCGACGAGAACGATGAGGACGTTCCGGTCGGCGAGGACGGCGAGGTCGTCGCCCGCGGTCCGAAGGTCAGCCCCGGCTACCTCGACGACGGCGAAGCCACGAAGAGCGCCTTCCGCAACGGCTGGTTCCACACCGGCGACGTCGGTCGCTTCGACGCGGACGGCTACCTCTACATCCGCGACCGGCTCAAGGACATGATCCGCAGCGGCGGCGAGAACATGTCCAGCGCCGAGATCGAGAACGTGCTCGCTGACCACCCGTTGGTGCTCTCCGCCTCCGTGGTGGCGGCCCCACACCCCACGTGGCAGGAGATGCCCGTCGCCTTCGTGATCGGCCGTCCCGGGTTGACCGCCGAGGACCTGATCGAGCACGCGCGTGCCCGGCTCGGCAAGTTCAAGCTTCCCAAGGAGATCTACCTCGTCGAGGAGTTCCCGACCAATCCGTCGGGCAAGGTCCTCAAGCGGACCCTGCGCGAGCAGCGCCCGGAGCTGACCCCGGACTGGGCGTACTCGGAAGGCTGACCGGGTCTACCGACCCGATCACCCGACCGTCCCGGCACGCATCAGCGCCAGCGTGTGGATCAGCGCGAACCTCTTGGTGCCGTCGCCGAGCTCGGCCCAGGGCTTGTCGCGGGGGAGTCGGGGCGCGATTTCCCAGGCGGTCGAGTGCTCCTTCATCAAGGCGTGAACCGCCACCGCCTCGGTCTGGTGGAACACTTTCAGCTCCTCGGCCCGCGCAGCCACGTCGCGGTAGGCGAACTGGTGCGCCGGACAGGCGATGTCCACGTCCAGGTCCCGGATCCGGTCCAGGGTCGCGAACAGGTCTGCCGCCGGGTTGTCGCCTGCCAGGCTCGGGATCGCCAGCTGGGTCGGGCCCTCGGCCATCATCGTGTCGCCGGTGAAGACCAGGCCGCGGGTGTCGACGTACACGGTGTGCCCGTACGTGTGCCCCGGCGCATGCACCGCCCGGACGGTGACCTCGCCGAGGGTGAAGTCGGTGTTCTCCGTGAGGACGACGTCCAGCTCGAGATCCTCCGCGTGGTGAGCGACCTTGACCGCCTGGGCGTACATCGTGGCGACCACGTCCGCCGGTGCGCCGGTCAGCGCCAGTGAGTTCCTCAGCTGGGCCAGGAAGCCGCCGCGCTCATCCTCCTGGTGCGCGAAGTCGTCGGCCAGCCCCATCACGACTCGAGCTCCTGAAGCGTCCCGGACCCGGTCTGCGAAGCCGACGTGGTCGGGGTGATTGTGGGTCAGCAGCACCAGTCTGATCGAACCGAGGTCGTGGCCCATCTGGGCCAGAGATTCCTGGAAGGAGGCCCAGCAACTGGGATGCTCGTAGCCGGCGTCGATGAGGATCATCCCCTCGGCGGTCTCGATCAGGTAGACCACGATCGAGCGCAACGGGCTGCCGTGCAGGGGGACCGGGACGGCCCAGACCCCGTCGATGACGGGCATGGGTCCGGGTACCTCGCGGGCGCGGTAGCCGATGGCGTGCTCGTCATTGACAGGTATGGACATGGTGGGGGATCCCGTCTATGGTTTCGGGCAACATACCGAATGGTCGGAATCGAACGCAAGGAAGCTGCTTGAGCGACGAGAAGGTCGGATTTCGGCTCTGGGCGGCGTCCGATCCGGACCTGTGCGCGATCGTCGCGGCCGACAACCGGCGGATCAGCTACGGCGAGCTCTTCGCCGAGGTCAACCGGATCTCGCACGGCCTGCGGACCCGATGCGGACTGGTCGAGGGCGACACGGTCGCCTGCGTGATGACCAACACCGTCGGGATGGTCGCGCTGTACCTGGCCGCCATGCAGTCCGGCCTTTACCTGGTCACCGTGAACTATCACCTGACCGAGCCGGAGATCGAGTACATCCTCGCCGACAGCGGTGCCAAGGTTGCGGTCTGCTCGCCTCGGTGCGAGGCGACCGTGACGGCCGCTGCCGGCACTGACGTGCTGGTGTACGTCGACGGCATCGGTACGACGGCAAGGCCGCTCGCCGAGCTCGTCGACGGGATGCCGGAGATCGACCTGAAGCAGCCGCGGGCCGGGTCGCTGATGATGTACACCTCCGGCACCACCGGCCGGCCCAAGGGCGTCAAGCGACCGCTCAGCGGCCTTGACGCCGACGACGGCGCGCAGGCCTACGTCTGGCTCTTCAGCGAGTTCGGGATGACCCGGGACGCGTTCCGCGCCTGGCTCGTCTCGGCACCGCTCTACCACTCGGCCAACCTTGCCCCCGCCGTCGGAGCGCTGCACGCCGGCGGCAGCCTGGTCTTGATGGACGGGTGGACCCCGGAGGGCTTCCTCGCCCGGGTGCAGGAGTGCGGGGTCACCGGTTCGAGCATGGTCCCGACGCACTTCTACCGGTTGCTCCAGCTCCCGTCCGCGCAGCGAACGTCGTACGACCTCTCCTCGATGCAATACGTCATCCACGGTGCGGCCCCGTGCTCGACCGCGATCAAGAAGCAGATGCTGGACTGGTTCGGACCGGTCATCTACGAGTACTACGGCGCGACCGAGGTCGGTACGACCATCGCCCGCCCGGCCGAGTGGCTCGAGCGTCCCGGCACGGTCGGGCGGCCGCTCTCGGTCTCGACGCTGAAGATTCTGGACACCGAGGGTGCCGAGGTCCCGGTCGGCGAGACCGGGATCGTCTACATGCGGATGGGCGAGGACAAGGTCGAGTACCACAATGACCCGGGCAAGACCGAGGGTTCCCGACGCGGTGGTCTGATGACCGTCTGGGACCTCGGCCACGTCGACGAGGACGGCTTCCTCTACATCACGGGCCGCGCCGCCGAGCTGATCCTGGTGGGCGGCGTGAACGTCTACCCGGCCGAGATCGAAGGTGTACTGGTCGGGCACCCGTGGGTTGCCGACGCCGCGGTCGTCGGCCGCCCCGACCCCGAGTTCGGCGAGGTGCCGGTCGCGCACCTGGTCCTCGGCGAGGGCGCCCCGGACGAGACGGTCGCGATCGAGCAGGTCAGCGCCTTCCTGGCCGAGCGGTTGGCGAAGCCGAAGCTCCCGCGGCAGTACCTGCTGCACGCGGCCCTGCCACGCGACCCCAACGGCAAGCTCTACAAGGCACGACTGGCAGAGGGTGCACATGGACTTCGATGACAGCGAAGCCGATCGGGCCTTCCGCCGTGAGGTCGGCAGCTGGCTGGACGAGGCGCTCGGCGACGTGCCCGCCCAGGAGGACCTCTCCCAGGGGGAGCGGGAGGACTGGTCCAGGATCTGGCAGGACCGGCTCTGCGCCGCGAACTGGGCCGGGCTCTCCTGGCCCGCCGAGCACGGCGGACGGGGAATGGACGCGCTCGCCCAGGCGATCTTCAACGAGGAGGCCGCCCTCCGCGGTGCGCCGTACCCGCTGAACGGTGTGGGAATGATGCTGGCCGGGCCGACGATCATCGCGCACGGGACGCCCGAGCAGCAGGCGCGGTACCTCCCGGGGATCCTCCGGGGCGAGGACTACTGGTGTCAGGGATTCAGCGAGCCCGGCTCCGGGTCCGACCTGGCCAGCTTGCGCACCTCGGCAACGAAGGTCGACGGCGGCTGGTTGATCAACGGATCCAAGATCTGGACCTCGAACGCGCACAACGCATCGAACTGCCTGTTGCTCGCCCGGACCGACGGCGAGGCCACCAAGCACGCCGGGATCAGCTACTTCCTCGCGCCGATGGACAGGTTCACGGTGCAGCCCCTGGAGATGATCAACGGCGACACCGAGTTCAACGAGATGTTCCTCGACGACGTCTTCGTCGCTGACGAGGACGTGCTGGGCGGTCTGGGTAACGGCTGGAAGGTCGCTCTGACGACGCTCGCGTTCGAACGCGGCAGCATGGCGCTGAACCTCTGGGTCTGGGCGCGCGAGGCCGTCGACCGGGTGATCGACGTGGCCGTCGAGCGCGGTCTGGCCGACGACACCTCCTTCATCGACAGCATCGGCGCGCTGCAGTGCGACGCCGAGGCGGTCCGGATCGGTTCGATGCGGATGCTCGGTGAGAGCCAGGCCGGCGGCATCCCCGGGCCCGAGACCTCGGCGCTGAAGGGCCTCTGGGCAGGCGTCGTGCAGAACGCCAACCGGCTCGCGGTCCAGCTCGACGAGTCCGGCGGGGTGCTGCTCGACGGCAGCGGCGCCGCGGCCCGGATGCGTCGATACCTCCGTGCCCGAGCCCACACGATCGAGGGCGGCACCGAGGAAGTCCAGAAGTCCATTCTCGCGGAGCGGGTGCTCAGCCTGCCCCGCTCGCGCTGATCGAGGAGCGGCATGCGAGCCACCTTCACCCAGGACCAGCTGGACATCGAGACGACTGTGCGAGCCCTCGCCGAGGGCGAGACCGTGCTCTCCCGTGCGACCTTGACCGGACCGTGGGCGGCGCCCGAGTGCGACGTCGTCCTGCTCCGCGACTTCGGGCTGCTCGGTGTCCCGGAGTCGGCCGGGGGGATCGGGTCGTCTTTGATCGATCTGCTCGTGGCCGTCGAAGCGCTCAGCGAGAACCTGGTTCCGAGCCGGTTCCCGGCCCACGCGGCGGCGGTCCAACTGGCTTCCGGCGCAGGACGACTGCCCGAGGACGTGCTCGACGGACGGCGGGTGCTCACACCTGCGGTCGACGTGCGGGGCCACCCGGGCTGGACGGACCGAGTCTCCTCGGACCTGCTCATCCGGACCCTGGTGCGGTACGCCGCCCAGGCTGATGGGTTCATCGGGCTCAGCGCCGGCGGCGTCTGGAGTGCGGAGCCGACCGGGATCGCTCCCCGGGTCTCCTTCGATCCGTCCGTACCGCTCGCCGACGTGACCCTGACCCGGCCCGAGCGGGTCGCCCCGGTCGGCGCCGGGGTCCAGCGAGCCACCCTGGTCGCGGCGGCCGAGCTCTGCGGCGTGGCCCAGGGAGCGATCGATCTCGCGGCAGGCCACGCCCGCACCCGGGAGCAGTTTGGTCGCGTGATCGGCTCCTTCCAAGCAGTGGCGTTCCAGCTCGCCGAGGCGGCCACGATCCGCAAGGCCGCCTGGGACCTGACCCTGTACGCCGCGTGGGCGGTCGACGTCGGTCGACCCGAGGCGGTGGCCCAGGTGCATGCCGCCAAGGCAGCCGCCGGCAAGGCTGCGATCTTTGCTGCTGAGCGCTGCATCCAGGTGCACGGGGGGATGGGGATCACCATGGAGGCCGACCCACATCTGTTCCTGAGGCGTGCCTTCGTGCTGGACGCCGCACTCGGCCGAGGGGCCTGGCACCGGCGGCGCGCCGGCGAGTTGCGGGTAGCCGCCGGTCGGGGGGCGCGCGCCTAGGAATTACCACCGGGTGCTTGCGGGGATCTCGGCATCTCGCTAACATACCAACTGGTCGGAATATACGAGGAGTCGACGTGAAGTTCGGAATCATGAACCTGTTCCCCGCGAGTGACGGGGCGTCATCGGACAACCAGGTGCTGCGCCAGACCCTGGATGAGATCCAGTTCGCCGACGAGCTCGGTTTCGACTCCGTCTGGCTTGCCGAGCACCACTTCTCGAAGTACGGCATCCTCGGCAGCCCGATGAACTTCGGGATGGCGATCGCCGAGCGCACCAAGAACATCACCATCGGCACTGCCGTCCTGGTGCTGCCGCTGCACGACCCACTGCGCCTGGCCGAAGACATCGCCGCGCTCGACGTCCTCAGCGGCGGCCGGGTCTCGATCGGTGTCGGGCGTGGCTACCAGCCCGCTGAGTTCGCCGGCTTCGGCATCCCGCTCGAGGAGTCCAAGGGCCGCTACGAGGAGACCCTCGCGGTGATCCGGTTGGCGTTGTCGCAGGAGAACTTCTCATTCACTGGTGAGTTCTTGAACTACAGCAACATCACCACCTACCCGCGGCCGTTCACCCCGGGCGGTCCGCCGATCTTGCAGGGCACCGTCTCGCCGGACAGCTTCCGCGACCGCGGCGCGATCGGCGAGTCGATCATCACCTCGCCGAACTTCACTCCGCTGGGGATCATGCAGAAGAACTTCTCGCTCTACCGGAACGCCATGCTGGAGAACGGCTTCGACATCAGCACCTACGACGTGCCCTTCATGCAGCAGGTCTGGTGCGGTGAAGGTGAGACTGGTCTCCAGGAGGCTGCGCAGGCAGCACTGAACTACTACAAGTCGGTGGGGAAGGTCATCCCCGGCTCGGAGGACGCCATGGAGAAGGAGCGCGACTACTACGCGGCCGTGGCCAAGAACATCGAGCTTCTCACCCTGGAGCAGACCCTGACCCACGGCGGCAACTTCGGTTCGGCCCAGCGCGTGATCGAGACGATCGAGATGCTCCGCGACCAGCTCGGTATCAACCACTACATCGGTTGGCTGCGAATCCCGTCGCTGGACCGTACGGCGGCCCTGAAGTCGATGGAGACGTTCGCCACCGAGGTCATCCCGCACTTCCGCGACGGCGCCGGCCCGGCCGCGCCGGTGGCAGAGGCGGCGGTCCCCGGGTGAAGATCAGCTGCTTCCTGAGCGCTCAGTTCGATTCGTCGGCGTCCGCCGTCGACGGGGTCGACGCCGTGGTGACCCAGGCAGCGGCCGCCGAGGCGGCCGGGTTCCACGCCGTCTACCTCGGACACCACTACCTGGCGCAGTCGGCGTTCATCCAGCCGATCCCGCTGGCCGGCTACCTGGCAGCCGCGACCGATCGGGTCCGGATCGGGACGGGCGTCCTGCTGGCCCCGCTGCTCAACCCGATCGCGCTCGCCGAAGAGCTCGCCTCGCTCGACGTCCTCTCCAAGGGCCGGCTCACCGTCGGCATCGGTGCCGGATACCGCAAGCGCGAGACCACGGCCTTCGGGGTGGAGTGGCCCGACCGGCTCAAGCGGCTGGCGGATTACGTCCCGATCCTGCGTTCGCTCTGGAACGGCGAGACCCTGGACATCTCCGGCAGCTGGGGCGAGGTCCACGGCGCCTCGCTGAACTTGCGCACCGTGCAGCCCGGCGGTCCGCCGCTGTGGATCGGTGCCTTCGCCGAGGCCGCGATCAAGCGTGCCGCCCGCCTGGACACCCCGTGGCTGATCGGCCCGAAAGGCAACGACCAGGAGCTGGCCCGGCTGCTCACGATCTACCGCGACGCCCTGACCGAGCACGGGTTCTCGCGCGACCGCGAGTACCCCATGTCCCGCGAGGCGTTCCTCGGTGACACCCATGACTCCGCCGTCGCCGGCATCCGACCCCACCTGGCGCGCCAGTACGCCGGATACAAGTCGTGGCAGGACGCCCAGGGCATCGACCTCGACACGTACCTCGAGGAGGACTGCCTGGTCGGCACGGCGGAGGAGATCGTCGCCAAGCTGCGCCGCTGGGAGTCCGACCTCGGCATCACCGAGATCTCGCTGCGGCTGCAGTTCGTCGGGGCCAGCCAGCACGAGGCAATGGACCAGATCGCCCGCTTCGGCGCCGTGATCGAGCTGCTCAACGCGCCGAACGTCGGAGAGGTCGTCTGATGACCACCGCGAACCTGGCCGAAATCCTCACCGCCCGCTGTGTGGATCGGGCGGCCACTTCGGCGTTGTTCGGCGACGACGGTCGCGCGTGGACCTTCGACCAGGTCGACCTGCTCGCCGGCGGTGTCGCCGCTGCCCTGCGGGCCGAGGGCATCGGTGCCGGCGACCGGGTGGCGTTCTATCTGACGAACGGCCCCGAGACCGTCTTCTTCCTCTTCGGAGCCTGGAAGATCGGTGCCGTCCCGGTCACGATCAGCAGCCTCTACAACGCGGCCGAGCTGACCGAATCGCTCTCGAAGACCAAGCCGCAGCTGCTGCTGGTCGACGGGCGACGAGCCGACGTGGTCGCCGCGCTCGACACCGAGGTCGCCGTCCGCTCCATCGACGACACCCTGCCGGAGGTGCCTGTCCTGGACTGGGACCACCAGCAGCGCATCGCCGCGGTCGAGGTCGACGACGACGTCGAGGCCTGCATCCTGTTCACCGGCGGCACCACGGGTCGCCCCAAGGCAGTCAGCGTCACCCATGGCGGCACCCGTGGCTCGTTGCAAAGGCTGGCACAGGTGT
>Ga0070660_100002308_pt1 | contig 13106 bp, 12 predicted proteins | sample KBSC33metaG_FD_64670 | JGI IMG/M metagenome (GOLD analysis project Ga0070660, IMG submission 64670) | Corn rhizosphere microbial communities from Kellogg Biological Station, Michigan, USA - KBS C3-3 metaG | ecosystem: Host-associated > Plants > Roots > Rhizosphere > Soil ... | reverse complement strand
GCCGAGGACAAGATCGCCGCGGCCGAGCGTCACGCGATCGACGAGGTCCGCGCCCGCGCCGCCACCGCGGCCGCCGCCGCCGCGGCCCGCCTCATCTCCGAGGACATGGGCCCCGACGCCGACCGCGCCATCGTCGACAAGACCATCGAGGGCCTCGGCCGCACCCATTGACTTCGGCTAATCCGTCGCCCCGGCCTTCGCTGGGACGACGGATTCCAGGCCGCCGGCGCCCGCCTGAACCTCGCTAGAGGATGAAGGAGTCCACTCCAAGCGGAGCTGGCGTCGCCGCGGTGACCAGGATGGACAGGTCAGCGACCCCGTCCCCGTTGACGTCCCCTTCGACCAGCCAGTCGGCGCCCTGCTGCACGGCGCGCAGCTCTCCGGCGCTGTGGCTGAAGGCGGAGTCGCCGATGAAGGCGAAGGCATCGTCGGCGGCCGTGCCGCTCCTCGCGTCGATCGCCGAGAGGTCCACCCGCTCATATGGCGAGAAGTCGACGATGTGATCGCGCGCCGAGGAGGTCGATTCGCCCGTGTCGCGATAGACGAAGAAGTCGGTTCCGGTGCCGCCGCGCAGGGTGTCGGCGCCGAGGCCGCCGATCAGCCAGTCGTTTCCGCCCATCCCGTAGAGCGTGTCGGAGCCCGCGCCGCCGTCCAGCCAGTCGCGCCCGCCGCCGCCGGCGAGGATGTCGCCCGCCCCTCCGCCGGTGGCGATGAAGCGGCCATCCGTCTCGGCGGTGCCGTTGAAGATCAGGGCTTCGCCGGTACCCAGGAACGACGCTCCGACATAGAGCTCGCCTCCGGCGGCGACGTTGGAATCATGGGTGGTCAGAGTCGTGGTGCCCGGTGCCCCGCCCCCGTAGAGGACCAGGCGTTCGACCCCGGACAGGCTGGCGGCGGAGAAGGCGATGTCGTTGCCGGCGGTGAACGCGAGCGTGTCGACGCCCGAGCCGCCGTCGATGCGGTCCGAGCCGGTCAGCGCGCCGCCCATGTAGACGAAATCGTCTCCGCCCCCGGCCTCGACGCGGTCGTTGCCGCCGTCGGAAAGGTCGATCAGGTCGGCGCCTCCGCCCATCGCGATATGATTGTCGAGGGCGTTGCCCCGAACTCCCTGAGCCGTCTCGGAGGTGCCGGTCAGATTCTCCACGAAATCGGGAAGGACGTAGAGCCGCGCATAGTCGTCGCGGCTGCCGGCGGCGGTTCGGACTTCGTCGATCCCTCCGCCGGCTTCCTCGCGGACCGAATCTCCGCCGTCGACCAGGTAGATATCGTTTCCGCCGCCGCCGACCAGAAGGTCGCCGCCGCCGCCGCCGTCGAGCCGATCCGAGCCTTCGCCGCCGTAGAGGGAGTCGCGGCCGTCCCCGCCGGTAAGCAGATCGTCTCCGTCGCCGCCGCTAAGCGCGTCGTCGGCAAGGCCGCCGGACAGGGTGTCGGCGCCGGCGAGGCCGAACAGGCCGTCCGCCGAGTCGCTCCCGACGATAAAATTGGCGGCGAGCGTCCCCATCACCATCGCGGTTTCGGCGGCGCCGATGGTCGAGACGTCGACCGTCACCCGCTCGTCGAAGACCGGATCGGGGAAGCTTAAAGTCTCGACCCCGGTGAGGTAATCGACCCAGCCGCTGTTGAGATTGGCGACGACGATAGTGTCGCCGTCGCGCTCGATGAGATATTCGTCCCGCGGCCGGTCGTAGAAGACGACGTCGGTCCCCGCGCCGCCCTCGATCGTATCGCCGCGCTGGCCGGAATAGAGCAGGTCGTCGCCGTCGCCCCCGTCGAGCGTCGACCCATAGGCGGCGGCGATCAATGTGTCGTCGCCCGCCTCGCCGGAAAGCCGCCCTGCGAGGGGTCCGCCGTCGACGAAGTCGTTCCCGGCGCCGGCGAACACATCGCTGTAGGAAGCGGGGGAATCGCCGTCCTCGCCGCGGCTGGCCGGCAGCCGGATGCGGTCGTCATAGTCGGTCAGCCGGAAAGCTTCGATCGAGGTATAGGAATCGCCTTCGCCGTCGCCATAGCCGATCGAGACTCCGGCCGTGCGGCCCTCGAAGGTGACGGTGTCGTAGCCGGCGCCGCCGTCGATCGTGTCCGCGCCGGCGCCGCCGTCGATGACGTCGTCGCCGTCTTTGCCCTCGAGCCGGTCGACTCCCGCTCCGCCGGCCAGGACGTCGTCGCCGCCTTGCCCGACCACCACGTCGTCGCCCTCGCCGCCGGTCAAGGCATCCGCGCCCGCGCCCCCGACGATCGAATCGTCTCCGTCGCCGCCGTCGACCGCGATGTCGCTGTCGGCATACCAGTAGATCGTGTCCCCGAACGGGCTGAGCACGATCCGCTCGACTCCGTCGAACGTGTCGTAGGTCGCCTCGTTCGAGGGACCGTCGCCGAATGGGCTTCGCGGATCGAAATTGACCCTGACGGCGCTGCTCGCATTGGCATAGCTGACCGTGTCGAACCCGTCGCCGCCGACGAAGGAGTCCGCGCCCGCTCCGCCGAACAGCAGATCGTCGCCGCCGGAGCCGTCGAGCGAGTCGTTGCCGCCTAAGCCGTAGATGGCGTCGGCCTGCGACGTTCCGGTCAGGGTTTCGCCGGCATCGGTGCCGCGGAGCACGGCATAGCCCGGAGGCGCGGCGTTGGCGGCGATCCAGGCGGTGAGGTCGAACGGCTCGTAGGCGCCGGAGAAGCTTAGCAGCTCGATGTTGCGCAAGATGTCGAAGGCGCCGGTGACGGTCGCCGTTCCCGCCTGCTCATATTCGTCGATGAGGTGGGAGACCTTCACCGATCCGTCGGCGAGCAGGGCCAGCGCATAATCGTCGATCGTGCCATAGAGCAGCGCCGAGTCCCGGCCATCTCCGCCGTCGAGCACGTCGTTGTTGGTGCCTCCGCGGAGCCGGTCGTCGCCGTCGCCGCCGTAAAGCGTGTCGCGGCCGCCGCCGCCGTCGAGCAGGTCGTTGCCGTTGTCGCCGTAAAGGATGTCGTCGCCCTCGTCGCCGCGAACGTCGTCATTGCCCTCGCCGCCGCGGAGCGTGTCGGCGAAGCCCGTCGCGTAGATCCGGTCGTCGCCGCCTCCGCCTTCGATCTGGAGGGCGGCCGTGAACCCCTGCGACCAGAACAGGTCGTTGAAGCCGCTGAGCACGAAATGCTCGATCGAGGCGAAACTGTCGCCGGTGCCGTCGTTGCGGGGCACGCGGGACTGGGGGTTGATGTAGATGGCCGACGTGGCGGAGGCGTAGGTCACGGTGTCGAAGCCGTCGCCGCCGTTGAGCAGGTCCATTCCGGCCCCGCCGTCGAGAATGTCGTCGCCGCCCGCGCCGTAAATCTGATCGTCGCCCGACACGTCCTGGCCGGAGGGGAAGGTGTCGGCAGCGTCGGTAAGTTGATACTGTGCCATCGGGCGGGCCCTCGGATCGTTCAGATTACCTCTGTAATCGCAACGGGGCTGGCGAGTTCCGTCCTGTGGGCCGACGGCAAAAATTAACCTATGCTAGCGCGTTCGCTCGTCCCCGGTGCGTGATACGCGACGAAGCAATCCAGCGGCCTGCAGGACAGCTGGATTGCTTCGCTTCGCGGTTTGACGGCCGGCCCGAAAAAGGCCGGCCCGCCGCATTCCGCCTCAGGTGGCGTTGTCGACCGTGTTGGCGGCCGACTTGACGTCCTCGCCGGCGCCGCGAACGGTGTTGCAGGCAACGAGGGTGAGGATCGCGCTCGAGACGAGCAGCGTCGTGACAGTCTTGCGGATCATGTCCTTCTCCACTGAACCGTCCGCAGTAACGCGCGGACCGCGGGCTCAATGCGCGCCGCGTCGTAACGGTTCCGGCGCGAACGGCGGAGCGGTGCAGCGGGGAGGCCGACCGGGCGCCGCGGTCGACGCGCAGCCTAGGCGTCGAGCAGATATTCGGCCCGGTAATCGGCATAGAGCGCATTCTCGCGCAGGCTTTCGGCCTTGCCTCGAAATCGCTCAAGCACCGAGTCGGGAACGGCGCCGACGTCCACCAGCGGCTTCGGCCAGACCTTCTGCAGCAGCGTCGCAAGGCTCTGCAGGCGGCGATTGTTGAGGGCTCGCAGGTACCGGGCGCCGATCCGGCGCCGGTTGCGGTCGCCAATCGGCGCCTTCAGCAGCAGGTTCGTGAAGCGCGGATACCAGCTCAGCTCCTCCCGGCTGAGCCCGCTGTTGACGACCTCCGAAGGCAAGGGGTGGTGCGCTATGCCGAGCAGATCTTCTATCCTGCCGCAGAAGGCTCGGGGATCATCCTGCAGAAGCTCATAGGGCAGGACCAGCAGGCGCCCGCCGAACCGCTCGGAATACAAGGACAGAAGGAAGTCGTAGTCGAACGAGATGAGAGCGTCCTCATGTCGTCCGAAATAGGGTTCGGGCGAGTAGGGCGGACGGGACCCCCCGGAGCGGATATATTGCGAGTAGTTGGAGACGATGGCCGAGCGGAAGCCGCGGGTGACGATCAGGACGTAGGCGGTCGGGAAAAGGTCGGCGAGCTCCGAGCAGACCACCTCCACCGCGCGCCTGCGGTCATAGCGGTTGTCGGGGCTTCGCTCGGCGGGAGAAAGCCCGTCCCAAGGCGTCGGGATAGACAGGTTTTCCGCACTGGAAACGCGTGCCGAACCGGCCGGCAAGCCCGCCGCGGCCTGGCGCGTGAAGTGCAGCCAGTCGCGCATTCCCGCCGTGCCCCAAGGTTCGAAAAGCATATGCGGATGCTCGTCGAACCAACGCTGCAGGAGAGTGGAGCTCGCTTTGGGAACGCCGATGTGGATCAGGTGCTTTCGCAGAGTCCAGGCTCTTCAAATAGACGTTAGAGGGGACGCGACGGGGGGAGAGCTTTCGCACGAAAGGCTATAGACGCGCTCCGATCCCGCACAAAGGAGATTCCCGATGAGCAACGCCCCGCGATTCACCATCACACGAGTCTTCGATGCGCCGCGGTCCCGGGTGTGGGAGGCGTGGACGAGGCCCGAGGCGGTGGCGTCATGGTTCGGACCGAAAGGCACGTGCGGCACGGTGCTCGCCTTCGATCTTCGTCCCGGTGGCGAGTGGCGCGGCCGGATGGACATGCCGGACGGCGGCGCGATGTACAGCAAGTTCGTATTCCAGCAGATCGAGCCGATGTCGCGCCTGGTCTGGGTGCACGGCTTCGCGGATTCCGAGGGGAACCGGATCCGGGCTCCGTTCGCCGAACGCTTCCCGCTCGAAATGCTGACGACGGTGCTCTTCGCCGACGAAGATGAAGCCACGCGGATCGAGCTTAGCTGTACCCCGCTCGACGCGACTCCCGACGAGGAGGCGTTCTTCGCAAGCATGACGGAGTCGATGAACGGCGGCTGGTCGGGCAGCTTCGACCAGCTCGACGCGTTCCTCGCCGCCGGCTGAGCGTGTTGCGCAAGGCCGCGTGCCCCTAATCTGCGCCGGCGATGCGGAACCTTGCGGCACGGTGGAGCCTGGCGATGGCGGGAATGGCGCTGTGGTTCGCCTACCCCTTCGTCTTCTGGTTCGGCGGCATGGCCGTCCACCACTATCGATGCAGCCGGATGACCTGGATACACGGCGAGGATCCCTGCTTCAGCGACTACATACCGGTGGTGGAAGGCGCCGCCTTCGTCGTGACCCTGGTGCTCGCTGTCGTCTTCGCCCGGTTCGCCTTCACGTTGTTCGCCCCGCCACCGTCCGAGCGCGGTCGCGGCTGGCGGCTCGCGGCTTCGTCTTCGGCCTGGTCTTACTATCCGGCGCTGCAGCTCGCGGCGGCGGCCGGGATCGTTTGGTCCCTTCTCCACGTCAGAGCCTATCCCGCCGCGCTCTACCGTTATTGGATCTACTGGGCGGCATGGAGCGCCTGGTTCAGCCTCGGCATATGGACGAGCTGGCCTTCGAAGGAGCAGGATCTTCGCTGACAGGCACGTAGCTTCACGCCGGAGAATCAACCTCCCTTCATCGCCGCCCTACCGGATAGGTTTGACGAAGCGCAGCGCGTATTGGTCGGTGCGGCCCTGTATCTTGGGGTCGAAGATCGGAAGGCTGTGATCGTCGGCCGCGTTGCGCAGGAACGTCCCCTGCGCGACGAGCTTGAAACCCGCCGCGGTCACTTCCCGGATGACCCGAGCCTTTTCGATCCGGTGCAGCTTGGCGATTGCCAAATCGTCTGTTCCCGGCGGCGCTTCGTGATCGAGCACGAAATAAGTCCCGCCGGGCTTCAGGGCGGCGAAAACCGCCCGGTTGAAGGCGATCGTGTCGACCTGTCCGAACGAGGCGACCTTCAGGTCGTGATAGTTCTGAGTCACCCACACGAGATCGAGAGGCCGTGGGAAGCGGACCGTGCCGAAGGGCAGCGCCTCGATCGAGACGTTGGGGAGGCCGCCGTCTGCGGTCAGGGGCCGGTCGGCGGCTACCGCGCCCTTCCAGCCGGCATTCTCGATTCCGTAGACATGGCCTTTCGCGCCGACGGCATGGCTGAGCATCCGCGTGAAATAGCCTCCGCCGGGGAAGAACTCCCCGACGACCATTCCGGGCTTCACGCCGGCAAAGGCCAGGGTCTCCGCCGGCTTTCGGCTGGCATCCTTGTCGACGTCGGATTTGGGGCGGGAGGGATCCGCCACCGCCTGGGCGACTCCGGCTGCCGGAGGCGACGGCCTCGCCGGAGCGGCCCCCAACGGAGCCACGCTTGCGCCAAGAAGCGCCGCTAGCAACACAATGCGCATCGGTTGATCCCTTCGTTTGGTGTCAGCGGCCTTCGCCCTTCGCTTCGCAGGCGCCGGGCGCGCGCATCGCCTGGCTGTAAGCGACCCTCCACGTCGATCCTTCGCGGCGCCAAACGTCCATGAAGCGCAGGCAAACGTCGAAAGGCTTCCCCGCGGCGGTTCCGGTCAGCCTCGCCACTCCGCCGCGAAGGGCGCCTGAGGCCCAGGTCCGATCCACCGGATGAAGCACGACGTACGGGTCGAGGTGATAGCCGGGGTCGGTCAGGTCGGCGATGAACTGCGCCTTGGTCTCGACCTCTCCACCGCTGTTGGCGAGGAGGTAATCGTCGGCGAGCAGACGCTGAAGCGCGCGGCGATCGCCATGGACCTGCGCGGCGTCGTAATCGGCGACGGCCCGGTCGAGCGCGGTCCTGGGCGCCGGACCCGGAGGGGCTGCGGCCAGCGCGATCGCGGCTACAAGGATCCGCATGGTGCAATTCCCCCTTCGGCTCGAGCAGCCTGTTCAAGGCAGGCTAGCGGTTGAGCGGATTTTCGCGGGAACGTAAATGTCCAAATCTTCTGCGCCCGTCGGATCGCGTCGCGGGCAGTGGCCTAATCGCCCCCCACCTCCTAAATCGCTCCCGTGACCGACACCCCCGACTCCCCGAACCGCTTCAACGAGGAGAAATCCGCCTACACGGTTCGCGGCAGCGATCAGCCGGACCTTGAGACCGGCGTCGCCGCCATCCGTAAGATCGTCAAGCAGCTGCCCGTCCGCCCCGGTGTCTACCGGATGCTCGATGCCAAGGGCGACGTGCTCTACGTCGGCAAGGCTCGGGCGCTGAAGAACCGGGTGACCAACTACACCCAGGTGTCGCGCCTGTCGAAGCGGCTCCAGCGGATGGTGGCGCAGACCCGCTCGATGCAGATCGTCACCACCAACACCGAGGCGGAGGCGCTGCTGCTCGAGGCGCAGCTGATCAAGCGCTACCGGCCGCCCTACAACGTGCTTCTGCGCGACGACAAAAGCTTCCCCTTCATCCTCCTGCGCGAGGATCACGCCTTCCCGCAGATCCGCAAGCATCGCGGCGCGCGTCGCCACAAGGGGCAATATTACGGCCCCTTCGCGAGCGCCGGATCGGTCACCCGAACCCTCAACGCACTCCAGAAGCTGTTCCTGCTTCGAAGCTGCACCGACACCTTCCTCGCCACCCGAAGGCGGCCCTGCCTGCTGTTCCAGATCCGGCGCTGCTCGGCGCCGTGCGTCGGGCGGGTGAGTCCGGAGGCCTATGCCGAGCTGGTCGACGACGCCAAGGCGTTCCTCGCCGGCAAGTCGAGCCAGGTCCAGCAGAAGCTCGCCGCCTCGATGCAGCAGGCCGCCGAGGCGATGGATTTCGAGCTCGCCGCCGTGTTCCGCGACCGGCTCCGCTCGCTGACCTTCATCCAGGGCACCCAGACGATCGCCGCCGAAGGGCTTGGCGACGCCGACATCTTCGCACTGGCGTGCAAGGGCGGGACGATGTGCGTCCAGGCCTTCTTCATCCGCGGCGGCAACAATTGGGGGCACAGGAGCTTCTTCCCCGCCCACACCGCCGACGTTCCGGAGGAGGAGGTGCTGGCAAGCTTCCTGATGCAATTTTACGAGGAGGTGCCGCCGCCCAAATCGATCCTCCTCGACCGCGAGGTTCCCGAGGCGGAGCTGGTGGCGGAGGCGCTGTCGGAGCGGGCGGAGCGCAGGGTGGCCCTTCGGGTCCCGAAACGCGGCGACCATGTGCGGATGATCTCGCAGGCGAAACGCAATGCCGAGGAGGAGCTCGACCGGCACCTCGCCGAGACCAGCACCCAGGCCAGGACGATGCGGGCGCTGACCGAGCTGTTCGAGCTATCCGAGCCGCCGGAGCGGATCGAGGTCTACGACAACAGCCACGTCATGGGCACGAACGCGGTCGGGGCAATGATCGTGGCGGGGCCGGAAGGCTTTCGCAAGAACGCCTATCGCAAGTTCAACATCAAGCGGCCGGAGACCGCCCCGGGCGACGATTTCGCGATGATGCGCGAGGTTCTCGGCCGCCGCTTCGCCCGGCTTGAGAAGGAAGATCCCGACCGCAGCCGGGGCGAATGGCCGGATCTTCTGCTGATCGACGGCGGCAAGGGCCAGCTCTCGGCGGTTCTCGAGACGCTGGAATGCGCCGGGATCCACGACGTTCCGGTCGTCGGGGTGTCGAAAGGGCCCGACCGCAATGCCGGGCGCGAGACCCTTCATCTGCCGAACGGACGCGACTTCCAGCTTCCGCCCAATTCGCCCGTTCTCTTCTACATCCAGCGTCTTCGCGACGAGGCCCACCGCTTCGCCATCGGCGCCCACCGGGCCAAGCGCGCCAAGAGCATGACGTCGAGCCCGCTCGACGATGTCCCGGGGATCGGCCCGAGCCGAAAGCGCGCCTTGCTCATGCATTTCGGGACGGCTCGGGCGGTAAGGGGCGCCGCGCTCGAGGATCTGGAAAAGGCGCCGGGTATCTCGAAAACGATGGCGCGATCCATTTACGACTATTTCCATCCGTCCGGCTAAGGTCGCCGGGTGACAGGACCCTCGCGCCCCCAGCCAAGCGCCGCCGCCGCGGCGGAGCGAGTCGCTCTGCCGATGATGATCGGCGCGCGGACGATCCTTCGCCTGCGCCGGCGGCTGGTCCGGATCCCGCTTCCGCTTCGCCAGGTTCTCTCGGGCGAGCTGCCCAACCTTCCGGAGCTTGCCGGCGGGGCGGACGGCTTCCTGATCAACTCGCTTCCCGAGCCCCTTCTGGAGCGGCTCCGGACGAGCCGGCCGGGGCTCAAGGTCTTCGTCCGCCAACGCTACCGGCGGAGCTATGCGTCGCTCGAAGGCGGTTTCGACGCCTATCTCGCCCGCTTCTCCCCGAAGAGCCGCTCCACCCTCAAGCGCAAGCTTCGCCGGTTCACCGAGCGCTCCGGCGGCGTACTGGACCTGCGCCTCTACCGGTTGGAGGCGGAGGCGGAAGATTTCTACCGCCACGCCCGCGCCGTCTCGGCGACCACCTATCAGGAACGGCTGCTCGGCGCCGGGCTTCCCGAAGGGGAAGGGCCGCTCGCGGCGATGCGCGCGCTCGCCGCCCGCGACCAGATGCGAGGGTGGGTCTTGTTCCTCGACGGCGGGCCGGTCAGCTACCTCTACGCGCCGGCCGATGGCGATACCCTGATCTACTCGCACCTCGGCTACGATCCCGCGGCGGCCGACCTGTCGCCGGGAACGGTGCTCCAGTTCGAGGCGATGCGGCAGCTGATGGACGAAGGCCGCTTCGCCTATTTCGACTTCACCGAGGGCGAGGGGCAGCACAAGCTCCAGTTCGGCACCGGCACTATCGACTGCCTCGATGTCCTTCTGCTTCGGCCGGGAGCGGCGAACGTCCTCGCCGGCTACGCCCTGAACGGCTTCGACGGCGCGGTCGCCGCGGCGAAAAAGGTCGTTCGCCGCCTCGGCCTCGAGCGGCTGGCGCGCCGCATCCGGCGCTGACGTGCGGCTGACCGCCCCGGCGATCGTCTGCGCCGTGCGGGCGCATGGCGAGCACGGGGCCGTGGTCCGCGCCTTCACTCCGGACGATGGGATGCAGCCCGGCTACGTCCGCGGCGGGCGCTCGCGGCGGCTTCGGCCGGTGCTGATGCCGGGCAACCTCGTCGCGGCGGAATATCGGGCGAGGACGGACGAGCAGCTCGCCCAGCTCAGCGTCGAGCTCACCGCCAGCCGAGCGCCGCTTTTCTCCGAGCCGCTCCCGGCCGCCGCGATTGACTGGATCACCGCGCTGACCGCGGCGGCGCTCCCCGAAGCCCAGCCTTATCCCCGTCTCTACGAGGCGCTCGACGGGCTGCTCGCCGCGATCGAGGCGGCGCCGGCGGCGCGCTCCTGGGCGGCGGCGCTGGCGCGCTACGAGCTTCTCCTTCTCTCCGAGCTGGGCTTCGGGCTCGACCTTTCCGAATGCGCGGCCACGGGAGCGACGGACGATCTCGCCTTCGTCAGCCCCAGAAGCGGTCGGGCGGTCAGCCGGGAAGGGGCCGGAGCCTATCGCGACCGGCTGTTCGCGCTCCCCGAATTCCTCCGCACGGGCGCCGCGGCCGACTGGCCCGACATCCTCGCCGGCCTTCGGATCACGCGCCACTTCCTCGCCCGCGACATCCTCCTCGACCGGCAGGCGGACCTGCTCGCCGCGCGCGAGCGCCTCCTCGACCGGCTCGAGCGGATCGCCGGCTAGCCCTACCGCTCGCTTACGCCGCGGGTCAGCCAGTCCTCGATCGCGGATGCGATTCGCGGCGCGGCCTTACCGTCTCCGAACGCGAAGCAGGGCCGGGACATCCGGGCGAGCTTGCCGGGGTTCTCGAGCAGCGACGCGACGCTCCCGAGGATCCGCGCCGGATCGGTGCCGACCAGCTCGAGATTGCCGGTCGCGAGCGCTTCCGGCCGCTCCGTCACGGAGCGCAGGACGAGGACTGGCTTGCCGAGAGCGGGGCCCTCCTCCTGGAGGCCGCCGCTGTCGGTCAGGATGATCCAGCAGCGTCTCATCAGTGCGACCATCGCGCCATGGGAGAGCGGCTCATGCAGGTGGATGTCGGGGACGCCGTCGAGTTCGCTCTGAAGCGCCGCCCTCACCATCGGGTTGGTATGGAGGGGAAGCTCGACCGTGACCGGAAATTGGCGGACCAGCTGCCGAAGGGCGAAGCAGACACGCGCCGTGCCGTCCCCCTGATTCTCTTTGCGGTGGCAGGTGACGAGGATCGGCCGGCGGCCGCCCGCAGGGGGAGGCGGAGGCGGCAGCCGCACCGCCGCTTGGAAGAGGGCGTCGATGCCGGTATTGCCGGTCACCATCACCCGCCCCTTCACCCGCCATTCTCGGGAAAGATTCTCCGCCGCCCGCTCGGTCGGTGCGAACAGCATGGCGGACAAAGCGTCGATGACGACCCGGTTGCCCTCCTCGGGCCAAGGCTGGCGCAGGTCGAAGGAGCGAAGCCCGGCCTCGACGTGGCCGAGCGCCACTCCGCAGTCCCAAGCCGCAAAGGCGCCGGCGAGCGCGCTGGTCGTGTCGCCGTGGACCAGAACCAGATCGGGCCGGCCTTCGGCGAGGGTGCGGCAGAGCAGGCGGTGAAGGCTCTCGCGAAGCGTGACGGCGGTACGGCGGCTCGGATCGAAGCGGAGCTCCGCTACCGTTGCCGGGCGGATTTCGGGGAAAAGCGGAGCGAGCCCGGAATGCTGGCCGGTGAGCAGCAACCGGTGGCGCAGCACGCGGCTTTGGTCGAGCGCGCGGGCGAGGGGCGCCATCTTGATCGCCTCCGGACGGGTGCCGACGATCGAAACCACCAGCGGCCGCGGCGGTGGCGCGCCTGCCCGGCGCCGCTGCGGCGGCCACGAGTTCGGATAATCCCCCATCCGGAGACGGAGGATGTCACGATTTCATTCAAAATCAACTAAAACAGGATAAAATTTCACCTAAACGTGGAAATCGGCCCTCGCTCCGGCGGCGCTTCGGAAGCTGGAGGTCCGCCGGACCCGACGCAGCAGCCGTGCCCAAAGCGAGGTCCGGCTCCTCACCGGCGGAAGCCACGGCGTCGGCTCTTCGGGGGGTGCCGCCGTGTAGATCTGCAGCTGCTCGGGCAGGCGCGCTCGAAGGACGATCCGCGGTCGGTCGCGCAATATGTCCTCGGCCTCGGACAGGGCGCGGACGAGGTCCTCCTCCCGGAACGGCTTGGACAGGCAGCCGATGGCAAGGTCGGAGACGGCGAAGCCGGGCGCCCGCCCGGTGGTGAACAGGCAAGCGATGCCGCGGTCGTGAAGCCTCGCGGCGACTCCGTAGCCGGAGCTTCCGTTGGCGAGCTGGAGGTCGACGAGGGCGAGCTCGGGCGGATCCTCCTCGGCGGCGGAAAGCGCGCTGTCGAGATCGTCGGCAATGCCCGTCACCCGGTAGAGCGGGTTGAGCTCGATCAGGCGCTTCAGCGTATCGGCGAGCAGCGGCTCGTCCTCGACGATCAGGATGTTGAGCACGGTCCCTCCCCAGCGGCCACCTCGGGCCGTGCCGATTCTTGCCCGCCGGCGGCCGCAACGCCATGCGAATCAACGCGTTTTGCGGCGAACGATTCCGTATCCGCGCCGAAACGAGCGGCGCTCTCCTACGGCGCGCCCGCCCGGACCGCCTGCTGCCAGGCGAGGTCGGCGAGCGGCTCGAGGCTCGCCGCCATCCGGTCGGCATGGGCGGAGGCGGCGGTTCCGCGCGCCAGCCGTCCCTTGATCCCGTGGACGATGGCGGCGAGCCGGAACATGTTGAACGCCATGTAGAAATCGAGATCCTTTATCCCATCGCGCCCGGTGCGGCGGCAATAGGCCGCGACATAGTCCTCCTCCGACGGGATATTGAGCGCGGCGAGGTCCCGCCCCGCCAGTC
>Ga0070660_100002288_pt1 | contig 13154 bp, 10 predicted proteins | sample KBSC33metaG_FD_64670 | JGI IMG/M metagenome (GOLD analysis project Ga0070660, IMG submission 64670) | Corn rhizosphere microbial communities from Kellogg Biological Station, Michigan, USA - KBS C3-3 metaG | ecosystem: Host-associated > Plants > Roots > Rhizosphere > Soil ... | reverse complement strand
CCGACTACGACACCGTCTCTCACGGGCTCGGCCTGCCGTACATCACGGCGTTCGATGCCTTCAACAGCGGCCGGCTCGACCTGCTTGCCGTCGGGCCGACCGACCCCGAGTGGCACATCAACAGCGACATGGTCTCGGGGAAGCTGTTCTGCAACGACGGCGACCTGCGGTTCCGCGACTGCACCCAGGCGAGCGGGCTCGATGCGCTGAACTGGACCTACGGGGAGTGGTCGACGTTCTGGGGCGATCCCGTGGCGCCCGTCGATCTCGAGTACAGCGGGAACTGCGTCCTCGAGCGGCTGCGGATCCCGACGTGCGCGGGCATGCCGTTCACGGCCCATCAGTTCTACGCCTCCTCGGTCGTGTGGGGCGACTTCAACAACGACGGCTGCGTCGACTTCGTCGAGTCCGATCGTCACGAGGACCCGTCGAACAGCGGCTGGCTGCGCGATGTGCTGTTCGTCAACGACTGCCATGGCCGGTTCCGGCCGGTCTCGTCGAGCGTCTCGGGCCTCGACACGAACACCGAGTCGATGGAGGCCGCCGACCTCAACGGCGACGGCCTGCTCGACCTCGTCTCCGGAGAGCAGCCGAGCAACTCGATCGGCCCGCTGGCCGACGCCGGGTCGGCGGTCCCGCTGCCCGCCGACCGCGACTACACGAAGGTCTACCTCAACAGCGGAGCGCTCGGCGGCGCGCGCAACCACTGGGCCGAGATCCGGCTGTCGGGGCTGCCGCAGCGCGAGCTCCTCGGCAGCGAGATCTCCGCGTCGACCGAGCGGCGCTTCCTCGGACGCCGCGACTACTTCACCGCCGACGCGTACAAGGCCGCCCACGACCCGACCGTGCACTACGGCCTGGGGGCCGACCGGCACCTGAGCGTGCGCATCCGCCTGCCCGGGGGCCGCACGCTGCGCGTGGCGTCCGTGTGCATCGACCGGGTCACGACCATCGACGTGTCATCAACGACGTCCTCGAGGAGGACCACCACATGCGAATCGCCCTCGCCGCGCTGCTTGCGGCCCTGCTGATCCCGGCCGCCGCCGCGAGCGCAGACGACGGCATCCACAAGATCAAGCACGTCGTCGTGCTCATGCAGGAGAACCGCTCGTTCGACAGCTACTTCGGCACGTATCCGGGCGCCGACGGCCTGCCGCGCAACCCGGACGGCAGCTTCGCCGTCTGCGTCCCCGATCCCGCGGCCGGCAAGTGCCAGACGCCGTATCACGACAGCGCCGACATCAACGGCGGGGGGAGCCACAGCGCGGACGCGGCAGCGGCGGACATCGACGGCGGCAAGATGGATGGCTTCATCGCCCAGGCCGAGCAGCACAGCGGGTGTGGCCCGCTCGACAACGACGTCAACCCGAACTGCACGCCGTCGGGAACGGTCGACGTCATGGGCTACCACGATGGCCGCGACATCCCCAACTACTGGGCCTACGCATCGAACTTCGTGCTGCAGGACCACATGTTCGAGCCGGTCGCCTCCTACAGCCTGCCCGCGCATCTGTATCTCGTCTCCGAGTGGTCGGCGTTCTGCACCACCCTCGGCGACCCGATGAGCTGCTCGAGCGCGATCCAGAACCCGGAGGGAACCGGCAAGACCAACCAGCTGCAGTTCTCGCCGTTCGCCTTCCCGGTCGAGCACTACGACTGGACCGACCTCACCCACCTGCTCCACGACCACGGCGTGAGCTGGGGGTACTACATCGACCAGGGCGAGGCGCCGGACTGCGCGAACGGCGCCATGGCCTGCGCCGACCAGGCCGACACGCAGTCGCTCAGCGTCCCGTCGATCTGGAACCCGTTGCCCGAGTTCACCGACGTCTACCAGGACGGGGACCTCGGCAACGTCCAGGACATCTCCCAGCTCAAGCTCGCGGCCCAGCAGGGAACGCTTCCCGCCGTCTCCTGGGTTGCCCCCGACGAGCAGCACTCCGAGCATCCGCCCGCCAGCATCGCCTCCGGGCAGGCCTACGTCACCAACCTGATCAACTCGATCATGAAGGGCCCCGACTGGGACTCGACGGCCATCTTCCTCACGTGGGACGACTGGGGCGGCTTCTACGACCACGTCGCGCCGCCCGCGGTCGACAACATGGGCTACGGCCTGCGCGTTCCCGCCCTGGTGATCAGCCCGTACGCCAAGCGCGGCGCGATCGACCACCAGACGCTGAGCTTCGACGCCTACAACAAGTTCATCGAGGACGACTTCCTCAGCGGTGCCCGGCTCGACCCCGCCACCGACGGCCGCCCGGACCCGCGACCCGACGTGCGCGAGGCCGCTCCCGGGCTCGGCGATCTTCGTGACGACTTCGACTTCGACCAGACGCCACGCGCGCCCGTCGTGCTCTCCCCATCGCGGTAGCCGGCAATGAACCGGCGGTGAGCCACCGCGAACGCATCTACGATCCGCGCAATGCGCGGGGGACGGCGGGGGCCGACAAGGGGGCGGGGCATGGTCGCGAGCCTGCTTCTCGGCGCCGCGGTCGCGCTCTCGCTCGCAGGCAGCGCCGCCGCCCGGTCATCGGGCCTGCCCGCTCACGCGCCCGCCGCGGCAACCGACGCGCAGCCGGCGCTGCCGGCGCCGCCGCGCGCGGCGTGGCCGTTTCCCAGCGCGTACTCGCACACCTCCGGAACCGGCCGGCTGGCCGGTGGCGCGGAGCTGTGGAGCGACTTCGTCTTCGACGACCACGGCGCGGCCATCCCGGCCGCCACGCCGCTCGAGCCGCTCGAGGCGTCCTCGATCCTGGCCTTCTGGCAGGGCGACTACGGCTACGCGAGCACGGCCGCCAAGAACAACGGCGCCGACGTCTTCGGCGCCGCGGTCGCCGCCGACCGCTCGAGCACCTACTGGCGGGTGGACTGGAACACCCTCGCCGACCCCGACGTGCCGGTCGCGGAGTGGACGTTCGATACCGACGACAACGGCGCGACAGGCGCGTCGGACTGGCCGGCCGGCGCCGGCGTGCGCTCGCCCGGGATCGAGCGGGCGCTGCTCGTCTCGAGCCGCGGCGCCTGGCTGATCGACCCCGTCAGCGGGCACCGGACCGACGTGCGCGCCGCTGGGGGAGCGCTGACGGTCGACCGAGCGTCGCAGTCGTTCATCGTCCGCGTTCCGCGTTCGCTGCTGCCGGTGTCGGGCGCGTGGCGGCTTCGCCTCGCCTCCGGTCTCGCCAACGCCGCCGGTGACGGCTTCGCACCCGCCACGCTGGTCGGCGGCGCGCCCGCGCCGCCCACGTATCCGAGCGTCTACAACGTGGCGTTCCGGACCGTGGCCCAGGAGCCGCCGATCTACACCGATGGGCTGACCGACGCCCTCGAGGTCGCGCTCGGCAAGCTCGTCGAGGCCACCCCGGTGCTCGGCAGCACGTATGGCCTCGACGGCCAGGAGCGCGCGATCACCGGCAACTACTGGTCGGAGGACGACCAGGCCGACACCCTCAACTCGGGCGACGTGGCGAAGTTCTCGCTGGTGCTCCGCTGGTCGGACCTCGAGCGCAGGGCCTCGACCGCCCCGCCGCTTCCCCACGGCTACAGCGTCCGCTGGTACGTGAGCCGCTTCGACCTCGGTGGCGGGCTGGCCACCGGCGAGGCGCTGCAGTCCAGCCCGTCGAGCTCCTACAACGAGATCCCGCAGCTCCTCTCGCGCGTCCAGCCCTACGCGGTCTACGTGCCCGCCGACTACTCGCCGCGCCACCCCGCGGCCCTGACCTGGACGCTGCACTCGCTGGAGGCCGACTACGCCCAGTACGCGGGGCTCGACCCGCGCCTGACCCAGCAGCTGTGCGAGCAGCGCAGCTCGATCTGCGTCTCGCCCGAGGGGCTCGGGCCGTCCGGCGACTGGGCGGGCAAGGCGGAGGCTGACCTCTGGCAGGTGTGGCGCACGGTCGCCGACACCTACGCGATCGATCCCGACCGCACGGTCCTGAGCGGGTACTCGATGGGCGGCGAGGCGAGCAACACGCTGGCCGCCGAGCACCCCGACGTCTTCGCCGGCGGCCTGGTGCTCGACGGCTCGACCTTCGCGCCGATCCCGATGTCGAACCTCCGCTGGGTGCCCTACGTCATCGACAACACGATGGGCGACGAGCTCGATCCGTCGACCGACGCGCTCAACGAGGCCGACGCCTTCGACGCTCTGGGCCAGCGCTACACGCTCCTGCTGCACAGCGGCGCCGACCACATCGTGTTCGCGACCGAGGACCGCTTCGACGACGCGGTGGCCGCCCTCGGCGAACCTGTTCGCGCGCGGCGCCCCGGCAAGTTCTCCTACGCCTGGAACCCACGCGACGACAGCACCGCCCAGGGGATCGGCGCGAGCGGCGTCTACTGGCTCGACGGCCTCAGCGCGCGCGATGCGAAGGCCGCCCAGGCGAGCGTCGACGCCGACGACGATGCCCTGCCGCAGCCGGCGATCACCGCGGTGCGTCGTTCGCTCACCCCGGTGTCATCGCCGACCCCCGGCTTCGTCCGAAGCCTCGCGTGGAAGCTGGGGGCGGCCCCGGCGACCAGGCCGCTCGCCGGCCTCGAGCTCGTGAACGTCGCGGCGGTGACGATCGACACCGCGGCCGCCCGGCTGCGCCGCGCGACGATCACGATCAAGACCGACGGACCGACGACCGTCACCTTCGAGCACCTGGCCGGACGGCGCGGCACGGCTCGCGTCCGGCTCGGCGAAGGCACGCATGTCCTCGCCGTCGCCCAGGTGGGCCGATGAGCCGCGCGCTCGCAGCCGCGCTGGCGCTCGCGTTCCCCGGCACCGCCGCGGCGGTCAGCTACGCGCCGCTCAGCCATCCCGGCCCGCGGCTGACGATCCCGGCCGCCAAGCTGCGCGCGAGCGTGCGCTGCAGCGGCGACGTGACCCATCCCACGCGGGCGCCCGTCCTCCTGATCCCGGCGACCGAGGTCAACTCGGACCAGAACTTCAGCTGGAACTACGAGCGCTCGTTCCGCGCCAAGGGGATCCCGTACTGCACGACCGATCAGCCCGGGGCCGATCAGTACAACACCAACGACATGCAGACCCGCGCCGAGTACATCGTCTACGCGATCAGACGCATGTACCGGATGGCCGGCCGGCGGATCGCGCTGGTCGGCCACAGCCAGGGCGGGATGATCATGCGCTGGGCGCTGCGCTTCTGGCCGGACCTGCGGCCGAAGGTCGAGGAGGTCGTCGGCATGGCCGGCACCAACCACGGCTCGACGACCGTCGACCAGATGTGCTCGCGGCCCTGCGCCCCCGCGATCTGGCAGCAGGGCTCGCACTCGAACTGGACCAAGGCGCTGAACTCGCGCCAGCAGACCTTCGCCGGGATCGACTACACCGAGATCTACAGCCACACCGACGAGTTCGTCACCCCCAACGCCGACGACAGCGGCGCGTCCTCGGTCCACGGACCGGGCCGCATCGCCAACATCGCCACGCAGGACATCTGCCCGGCCGACACCTACGAGCACCTGCTCATCGGCACGATCGACCCCGTCACCGCCGCGCTGGTCTTCGACGCGCTCGACCACGCGGGCCCCGCCGATCCCAAGCGCATCGACCCGGCCGTCTGCGACGAGCAGTTCATGCCCGGCTACGACACCGTCACCGGCCCGGGCGACCTGGCGTCCGCGGTCGCGCAGGTGATGTACGGCCTCTCGACCGCGCCGACCGTTCCCGCCGAGCCGCCGCTTCGCTGCTACGTCACGGCCTCGTGCGGCCGCCGCCCCGGTTAGCGGCCGCTGCGAGCCGCGATCATGGCCGCATCCGCGCGGCCGATCAGGTCGGTGAGCCGCTCGCCGGCCGTGCGCTCCGCGAGCCCGACCGAGAAGGCCGGGCTGCCCGGGGCTTGCGCGAGCTGGTCCGCGATCATCGCGAACCGCTCGCGCGCGCCGGCGGAGTCGACGCCGGTGAGCGAGCAGACGAACTCGTCGCCGCCGAAGCGCATGACGATGTCGTAGGCGCGCAGGTGCGCCTCGATCGTCGCGACGACCAGCCTCAGTAGATCGTCGCCGGCATCGTGGCCTGCGGTGTCGTTGACCTGCTTGAGGCCGGCGACGTCGATGAACGTGACGACCAGCGTCTCGCCGGTGCGGTCGGTGCGGTCCATCTCGCGCTGGATCGCGACGAGCCCCACGTGCCGTCGCAACGCGCCGGTCAGGTAATCGACTCCTTCGGCGGCCAGCTCGCGGGCAGCCGCCTCGCGGTCAGCCGCGGCCTGGCGGCGATCCTGAGCCGCGTGCTCGCGGTCGCGGGCTGCCGCCTCGCGTTGCTTGGCGTCCCGCGCCTCGGCGGACGCGTCGCGCTCGTCGGCCAGCCGGTCGCGGGCCGTCGCGGCCTCGTCGCGGATGCGCGCGGTCTCCGAGCGCGCCAGCTCGCTGATGTCGCGCGCGAGTGCGCTCATCGTGCATCACCCGTCGCCAGAAGGAGAGCGGTCGACCCGCCCGGCACGTGAACGGAGGATGCCGGACGGGTCAACACGCGGAGTTCGGGGAACATGGGCTCCGCGGACCGCGTCTCGTCGGCGGCAAAAGGGGGTTGCCGCCTGACGTCTTGAGAGGGCGGCACCGGGCCGCCGATGCTGGAACCCGCCCGCGGATCAGCCTGCGCTGCTCGTGACACGACGGTCTCCCGATCGAGGTGAACGTTGCTCTGGCAACGCCCCCGCGTGCCGCCCCCCTGGCCGCCGCGAACGCGAGCTCCCTGTCCGGCTTGAACCTCCGCCCACCCGCAACCGCGAACGGGCCAACGTTCAAGTTCTCCGACTGTACAGCGTCGCCGCGCGGGGACCAACCCGCTGTAACATCCCCGGGGCTTTCAGACGGACGACGTTCCCGCATCACCAGTGCGCAGCAAGCGAGAGGCCGCAACAGCACGAGGCAGGACATGAGCGACGCCGGTCCCGGCGATCCTTCCCTGCGGCCGCTCGAGGGCGGCAAGCTGCTGGCCGAGATCACCAACCGGATCGTCACGCTGATGCGCGAGCACTACGGGCGCGGGCCGATCAAGGCCAAGACCTACGTCCTCGACAACCTCGTCGTCTGCGTGCTCAGCGATGGCTTCACCGCGATCGAGCGCACGATGATGGAAGGCGGTGAGCCCGAGCGGGTGCTCGAGATGCGCCGCGACTTCCAGCGGATGATGCAGGTCCGCTACAGCGAGATGATCGAGGAGCTCACCGGCCGGAAGGTGCTCGCCTTCCTCAGCCAGGCCCACGTCGACCCTGACCTGACGGTCGAGATGTTCCTCATCGACGGGCCGGCGCCCGGCTTCGGCGCGCTCGAGCTCCTCGATCCCGGCAACGACTGACCTAGGTCTGGTCGAGCGCCCCGCTGATCACGGCCTGGGCGAGGTCGCCGTAGGGCGGCGCGAAGGCCTCGATGAGATCGCCCTCGCCACGGACGAAGACGGCGCGGAGGTTGGAGAACTCGCGGAACCCTTCGATGCCGTGGTGGCGACCCGAGCCGCTCTGCCCGATGCCGCCGAAGGGGAGCGACGGCAGCGCACCGTGGACGGCGGCGGCGTTGACGCAGGCGCCGCCCGACGTCGTGCGGCGCAGGACGTCGTCGGCGAGCTGCTCGTCCTTGGTGAAGACGTAGAGGGCGAGCGGCCGCTCGCCGGCGTTGACGTAGTCCAGGGCCTCGTCGATGTCGTCGTACGGCTTGACCGGGAGCACCGGCCCGAAGATCTCCTCCTGCATCAGGCCGAGGTCGTCGGGTGGGTCGAGCACGAGCGACATCGGCAGCTGGCGGCGGTCCGGATCGCCGGTGCCGTCGTCGAGCGCCCGCACGTCGCAGCCGCCGGCCTTCGCGTCCTCGAGCAGGCGCTCGATCCGCGCGACGTGGCGCTCGCTGATGATCCCGGTGTTGCTCTCCGACGTCGCAAAGCCCGGCATGTTCTCGCGCGCGTGCGCGAGGGCGAGCTCGGCGAAGTCCTCCATGCGCTCGCGCGGGACCAGGCAGTAGTCGACCGAGATGCACATCTGGCCGTTCTTGAGCGCCTTGGTGCCCAGGATCTGCTTGACCGACTCGGCGTCGATCGCGTCGTCGGTGACGATCGCCGGGCACTTGCCGCCGAGCTCGAGCGTGACCGGAACGAGCTGCTCGGCCGCCGCGAGGGCGATCTGCCGGCCGACCTCGGGGCTTCCCGTGTACAGGAGGTGATCCCAGCGGACCTGCGTGAAGGCCTTGGCGAGCTCGATGCCCCCGACCGCGACGTCGACGCGATCTGCGTCGAATGTCGCGCGGATCATGTCGCGCAGCACCTCAGCGCATGCGGGCGTGTACTCCGAAGGCTTGAGCACCACGCGGTTTCCGGCGGCGAGCATCTCCACGAGTGGGCCGACGGAGAGGTCGAACGGGAAGTTCCACGGGCTGATGTTGCCGACGACGCCCTTGGGCTGCGGGGCGACGAACGCGCGCCCGCTGCCGAACAGCGCCGGGTCCGACCAGCGCGGCTCGGGCGTCATCCACTGCTCGAGCTGCTCGATCGCGTACGCGGCCCGGCCGGCGACGCCGAGCACCTCGATCAGGTCGGTGGCCGCGACGGGGTGCACGCCGAAGTCGGCGCTCATCGCCTCTTCGATCTGCGTGCGGTGGCCGACCACCATCCCGGCCAGCGCGCCCAGCAGCTCGCGACGCTCGTCAAGCGTGGGGAACGGAGCGGCCAGGAAGGCCGATCGCTGGCGCTCGACCATCTCGCGGAGCTCCTCGATCGCCGCCGCGTCGTCGTGCTGGGTCGTGGTGTCCTGCTGGACGATCGACATGCCGTCGCTCCTCGGTCGTTGGCCACCCGCGACGATACGTCACGCGACCTTCGCCCGCGTCGACGTCGTGCTACGAGTTACGGATGACTTCGACCGCGCGACTCGGCTCCCACGACGTCCGCCGCATCGGCTTCGGGGCGATGCAGCTGGCCGGCCCCGGCGTGTTCGGCCCGCCGCGCGATCCCGAAGCCGCGCGCGCGGTGCTGCGCCGCGCCGTCGAGCTCGGGGTCGACCACATCGACACCTCGCAGTACTACGGCCCCGACGTCGTCAACGAGCTGATCCGTGACGCCCTGCACCCGTACCCGGACGGGCTGCGGATCGTCTCGAAGGTCGGCGCCAAGCGGGACGACCACGGCGCCTGGCTTCCCGCACAGACCCCGGCCGAGCTGCGCGCCGGCGTCGAGGCGAACCTGATCGCCCTGCAGGTCGACTCCCTCGCGGCCGTCAACCTCCGCCTGCTCGACGGAGGCGCGCACGTGCCGCTCGCGGAGCAGCTCGGTGTCATGGAAGACCTACGCCGCGAAGGGAAGCTCGAAGGCATCGGTCTGAGCAACGCGACCACCGAGCAGCTCGACGAGGCCGCGGGCGTCGTCGAGCTCGTCTGCGTGCAGAACGCCTTCAGCGTCGCGCAGCGCGACGGGGAGGACATCCTCGACTGGTGCGTCGCCCGCGGCATCGCGTTCGTGCCGTTCTTCCCGCTCGGCTCGGCGTTCACGGGCGGCCCCGCCGCGCTCGCCGCGGATCCGGCGATTGCCGCCGTCGCCGAGAAGCACGGCGTCACCGCGACGCAGGTCGCCCTGGCCTGGCTCCTGCAGCAGGACGACGGCATCCTGCTGATTCCGGGCACGTCGTCGGTCCGGCACCTCGAGGAGAACCTCGCGGCCGGCGACGTCACCCTCGACGCCGACGACCTGACGGCGCTCGACGATGTGCGGCAGAAGGGCGACCCGCTGGGCGCGGCGTCAAACGGGGACTGACCGGGTCATCGGATATGCGCACCGGTCCCCACCGGCGAGGCCATGGTGATGACGACCTTGCCCTTGGCGCGGCCGCCTTCGACATGGGCGAGAGCCTGCGAGGCCTGGTCGAATGAATATGCGCGGTCGACGACGGGGCGCAGGACGCCGGCGTCGATCAGCTTCGCGATCTCGCCGAGTTGCTCGCCGCTGGCGCGCATGAAGAGAAACGAGTAGCGAATGCCTCGGCGGCGCGCCGTCCGGCGCGTCCTGAAGCTGAGCAGCGCCATGACGAGGCGCAGCGGAAGCGCGAGTCCCTGCCGGCGCGCGAACTCCGGGTCCGGCGGGCCGGCGATGCCGATCGCGATGCCGCCGGGCCTGAGGACGCGCAGCGACCTGGCGAGTGTGTCTCCGCCCTGGGAGTCCAGCACGACGTCGTAGTCGCGGATGACCGTCTCGAAGTCCTCGGAGCGGTAGTCGATCACGATGTCGGCGCCGAGCTCACGGACCCATTCGACGTTGCTGGGGCCGGTCGTGGCGGCCACCGTCGCGCCGAGGTGCTTGGCCAGTTGGATCGCCCAGGTGCCGACGCCTCCCGAGCCTGCGTGGATGAGGACCCTCTCGCCTGGCTGGAGATCCGCTCGCTCGACGAGCGCCTGCCATGCCGTCAGGGCGACGAGGGGAACCGAAGCGGCCTCGGCCATCGACAGGGACGAGGGCTTGATCGCGAGGTCGTCCTCGTGAACGGCGATGCGCTCGGCGAAGGTCCCCACGCGGCCGTCGCGCGGCCGGCCGTAGACCTCGTCGCCGACACGGAACCGCGTCACGGCAGGGCCGACGTGGCTGACCACGCCGGCGAGGTCGTGGCCGAGGACGAAGGGCGCCTTGTAGGGGAGGATGAGCTTGAAGTCCCCGTCGCGCACCTTGGCGTCGAGCAGGTTCACCCCGGCGGCGTGGATCGTGACGAGCACGTCGTGGTCGCCCACCGCCGGTTGCGGAGCGTCGCCGGCCTCGAGCGGGCGCTTGTACTTGCTGACCAGGTAGGCCCGCATGGTCAGCTCCCGAGGAACTCGAGGACGGCCGGGACGAACTCGGCGTGGTACTGGAAGACGCCCCCGTGCCCGGAGTCGGGGTAGATCGTCAGCTGGGCGTTGGGGATCCGCTCCGCAAGCTCGCGGGACTGGCTGCTTGCGACCATGAGGTCGTTGTCGCCGTTGGCCACGAACGTCGGCTGGGTGATCCGGCTGAGGTCGTGCGGCTTGCCGAGGCCGGCTTCGCGGATCGCCCGGAGCTGCGCGACGCGCGCCTGGTGGGAGATCGGCTTGTCGCGGTCGCCCGTGCGTTCCTGGAGGCGGGCGAGGTAGTCGGCCGCCGCGCGCTTACCCGTCGGGTTGCGGTTGAAGAACAGGAAGGTCCGTGGATCCAGGCGGGTCAGCGCCGCCTTGGTGTACGCGCCTCCCACGATGAGCGGCATCCTCGTCAGCCCTCCGCCGCCGCGCACGCCGGTCCCGGTCAGGATCAACCGGCGGACGAGGCCGGGCTGCGTGAGTGCGATCTCCTGCGCGACGCCGCCGCCGAGCGAGAAGCCGAGGAGATCGACGTGCGCGTGGCCGAGCTTGTGGATGAAGGCGGTCGCGTCGGCGGCCATCTCGGCGATCGTGTGCGGGACCTTGCCGCCCGTGGACCCGACCCCGCGGTTGTCGAAGATGATCACGTGCCGATGGGCGGCGATGCCGTCGATGACGCGCGGGTCCCAGTCGTCGAGGACGGCGGTGAAGTGGTGCAGGAAGACGAGCGGGGTGCCGGTGGCTGGGCCGAGCTCGCGGTAGGCGAACCGGGTGCCGCCGACGTCGATCGTCCGGGTTGGTGCGGTTGCCGAGGTCGCTGTCGCGCTGGGCGAACCGGCGTTGAGGTGCGTCGTTGTTGCCATGGTCATGCCTCCGTGGTGCGTCCGAAGCTGCCGGCTTCGAGCGTGTGGTCGTAGGTGGTCCGGTCGTAGAGCGGCAGGTCGCCCATCGCCTCGGTGCTGCGCATGTACGCGAGCATCGCGGCCTGCGCGCCGGGGCTGGCGAGCGTCGAGAGGAACTCGGCGTTCTCGACGTGGAGCCCGTCCTCGAGGCTCAGCGAGCCGCCGATGTAGGCGGCGCGCTTGACCGCGGCGACGGTGAACTTCAAGCGCTGGGCGAGGCGGCCGGCGAGTGCGACGGCGCGGTCGATGAGCTCGTCGGCGGCAACGACCTCGTCGACGTAGCCGATGTCCGCCGCTTCGTCGGGGGTCAGGCCGCCACCGTCGAGCATGCGCGCGAGGCCGCGGTGGGTTCCGACGAGCCGCACGAGCCGCTGGGTCCCGCCGCCGCCGGGCGGGAAGCCCAGCAGGATCTCGGGCTGGCCGATGACGTGGTCGCCGTCGGCCATGAGGCGGTAGTCGCAGGCCAGCGCGAGCTCTGAGCCGATGCCGAGCGCCGACCCGTTGAGGGCGGCGACGAACACCGCCCCGCAGCGGTTCATCCGCAGGAACGTCTCGTGCACGTCGAGGAGCTCCATCGCGCCGCTGAGCGGCGTGTGGTCGGCGAGCTTTCGCACCGCGGCAAGCGCGCGGGTGGCGCGGGCCGTATTGACGACGGCCGCGGCACCGCGCGGCCCGACGCTGGGGCTCGCGGCGCCGCCCTCCTGCAGCCAGCGCAGGTTGGCGTGTGCGACGAAGCGCTCGGGGTGGGTGCCCGTGATCACGACGGCGCCGACGCCGTCGTCGGTCTCGGCGCGGGTGACGAGGGCTGCGAGATCGGCGGCGATCTCGGGCCCGAACTCGCCACGCGGCCCGCCGTGGAGGCGGGCGAGCAGGACGCGGCCCTGCTGTTCGACCTCGAGTCCGAGGCGGTGCTGCTGGGTCGTCGTGGTGGACATGGCGGGCACCGTAGCAGGCTAAGTTGACAAAATGAACTTAGGTGCCTAGGCTCACACAATGCGCTCTGCAACTCGACTCCGGCGCGACGTCGCCTTCCCGTCGGGCGGCGACGAATGCCGGGCCTGGCTGTTCATGCCCGAGGCCGAGCGCCCGCCGCTCGTGATCCTCGGCCACGGCCTCGGCGGCACGCGCGAGTACGGCCTGGAGCCCTATGCCGAGCGATTCGCCGACGCCGGCATCGCCGCGCTGGTCTTCACCTACCGGCACTTCGGCGACAGCGGCGGCCGGCCTCGTCAGCTGCTCGACATCGAGCGGCAGCTCGGCGACTGGGCTGCTGCCCTCGCCTACGGACGGAGCCTCGACGGGATCGACGGCGACCGGATCGCGCTCTGGGGGACCTCGTTCGCAGGCGGGCACGTGATCGAGGCGGCCGCACGCGACGGCGATGTCGCCGCCGTCGTCGCCCAGTGCCCGTTCACCGATGGTCTTGCCGCCACGCGCGCCGCGAGCCCGCGAAGCCTGGCGCGCGCACTC